>Ga0105241_10001858_pt1 | contig 16024 bp, 14 predicted proteins | sample KBSC64metaG_FD_80422 | JGI IMG/M metagenome (GOLD analysis project Ga0105241, IMG submission 80422) | Corn rhizosphere microbial communities from Kellogg Biological Station, Michigan, USA - KBS C6-4 metaG | ecosystem: Host-associated > Plants > Roots > Rhizosphere > Soil | place: Michigan, USA... | reverse complement strand
TCTACAGCACCGGGGTCCCGAACATCGAGGTGTATTGGTCCGTGCCCGGCTGGCTGGGGGGCGCGTTGCGGGCTTTCGGGCCGTCGCTCGTCAAAGGGGCTCACTCACCCCGGGTTCGCCGCTTCCTCCAATCACGAATCGACGCACGCGCGCCCGGCCCGAATGACGCGGAGCGTGCCCGTGGCGGTTGCACCCTGTGGGCCGAAGCGCGGAACGCCGCGGGGAAGCGAGTCAGCGCGCGCTTAATCACTCCCGAGGGTTATGAGCTCACGGTGCGGGCGGCGTTGCATGTGGCGCGGGCCGTGCTCGCGGGACGAGTGGAGCCGGGCTACCAAACCCCGTCCACGTGGGCGGGGCCCGATTGGGTGCTCGAGCTACCTGGGGTTCGCCGCGAGCCGGCCACGCCGTGAAACGCGAATGCTTGCGGCGCGCTGCGCGGCGAATTGAGGCAGGGGTGTACGAATATTGTTTTTGGCACTGCATTTGAACTGAAATGAACAATCGCGGTGCTTGGTGTCGGGACTCGCCACTGGCAAGGTCCGGCTTTCCCGGGGAATATCGCTATGACCAAGAAAATTACCGATCTCACGTCCTCCGCTTTTACTCGCCGTGATGCGCTGACTGGTGCCGCCGGTCTCGGCGTCGCAAGCCTGGTGGGTTGTGGTGGCACCGCTGGCGAGGGCAGCAGCGGCATCGAACAAGGCGTGACTCGGCCGAAGGTCGCCATCATCGGCGGCGGGGCGGGCGGCATCGCCAGCGCGTATTTTCTCGAGGGATCGTGCGATGTCGATCTGTTCGAATCGCGCCAGAAGGTGGGCGGGCACTGTGATTCGCAGCTCGTCACCTATAAGGGTGAGCAAGTCACGGTCGACCTCGGGGCGCAGTTCTTCCACCCCGCGACGCACCCCATCTACACGACCTTGATCGAGCAGCTCGGCCTGTACGATCCGGCGAACCCGAACAACGATCAAACCCTAGAAGCGCCGGGCAGCGTTTGCATCTTCCCGACCAACAGCTTCTGGCCGCGCTTCATCTCCACCTACCCGTACCTGACTCCGTTCCCGGCGGTCGACTTTCTCGTGTACGCGCAGTACGCGCGCCAGGTGGTGCTCGGCAACCAATCCTGGGAGATGACCCTCGAGGATTGGATCAAGAGCCTCCCGGTCACGCAAGGCTTCAAAGACAGCGTGCTGTTCCCGTGGATCTCCGCGCTGATCGGCACCACGCATGCCAACGCCGCGCGCTCCTCGGCGCGCTCCATCTTGCAAACGTTTGCCTTGGCCTTCCCGGCCAATCCGTTGCAAGGCGCCAGCACCTTCAACTCGAAGGTCGGCTTGGAAGGCAATCTGCAGGCGATGTTGAGCCGCAGCCCGAGCACCCACGTGCAAGTGAACGCGGGCGTGAGCGGCCTCTCCTTCGCGAACGGCAAGTGGACCGTGCAGACCGCAAACGGCTCGAACGGCCCGTACGATGCGGTGGTGATGAATGCTCCGCCGCACACGAGCAGCGGTCTGCTGAGCCCCTTGCCCTGGGCGAGCGACATCGTGGGCTTGCTCCAGCGCTACGAGTACTTCGACACGCACATGGTGATTCACACCGATCCGACGTACGTCGATTCGCTGCGGAATTTCTGGACCGTGTACAACGCGGCGGTCGATGGCATCGAGTGCGAGGGCAGCGTTTGGCTCGGCGGTATCCACGACAAGCTGCCAGGCGGTGGCACGCTCGATATCTTCAAGTCTTGGGATTCGCACCGCAAAGTGCAACCGAAGAACATCCTCTTGCAGCGTGATTTCAAGCATCCGCTGATCACGCCGGACGTGATTCGCGCCACGCGTTCACTGCAAGGGCTGCAGGGCCGCAATGGCCTGTACTTCGCTGGCCAGCACACCACGGGTATGGATCTGCAAGAGGCCTGCGTGTGGTCGGCAATGCAGGTGGCGGACCACCTGGCGCCACAGAGTGCGCCCCTGGCTTCGCTCCGGGCGAAGCTCGCGAGCTCCGGCCAAGCCAACGTCTCTTACGCGCTGTAAGTCGACGCTCGCCGCGTGCGCGCTCGGCTTCGGTCGAGCGCGGCACGCGATTTGCGATGAGCGCGACTCATGCTCGCTCCGCTCCTGATTTTGGCTTCTACCGGCCTCACTTTGCCGTCGACCGCGTATACAGTGTCGTCGTCGAGCAACACTGAGCTCGGCCCAGCGGCGCTGGCCGAGGATTTCAGCAAGCACCCCTTCTCGTTGGAACTACGCCTTGGCGTGGCGACACCCACCGGCGGGATAGGGCTCGCGGCCGAGTACTCACTGCTGCCAGAGTTCGCTCTCGGCTGCGGCATCGGTACGAACGGGTTGAGCGCCGAACCGGCTTGTTGGTTACGTGCTCGGGCGCTCGTCGAGCGGCGCTTCGCGCTCACGCTCTCTTCGGGTTTCAGCACCGCTGAGTTCGTACAAAACGAAGTCACACAGGATGGGGTGTTCGCCATCGGCACGGCGGCACTGCACCAGATGGGTGAAGGTCCGGGGCCGGACTCGCGCAACTTCTCACGCGCCGACTGGCTCAACAGCGACATCGGTTTCGAAGTGCGAAACGACGCGGTCGTATTTCGAGGGTTCGCTGGTGCCGCGGCACTCCTGAACCCGAACGATGGCGTGGTTGAGAAGACCGGCCACTCCGACGAGGTGCCCGCCGACCCAGTCCTGCAAGCGCTCGTGTACTTGGGTTTTGGCATCGGTGTGGCGCCGTGATGCGAATCACGCAGCCATTCCAGGCTCCCGCGAATCGATGGCTGGAGTTGGGGGGCCGTGATAGAAGCCGCCCCACCATGCCGATGATGTCCTACGCCCAGAATCGTGAAGACGTGCGGCTGGCTCGCGCTTTCGCCGGTCGAAACACCGGGTTTTACGTCGACGTGGGCGCGCACGATCCGGTGAAGTTTTCCATCACGAAGCACTTTTACGATCTCGGCTGGCGCGGCTTGAACGTGGAGGCCGCCGAGGGGCTGGCGAGGAAGATCCGCGAAGCGCGGCCACGAGACATCACGCTGAATGTCGGTGTCTCGAATCGCCCGGGTAGCCTCACCTTCTTTCAAGCCACCGCGGATGCGGCCGGCCTCAGCACCTTCGCTCACGACGAGGTCGAGCGGCACCGCGCGGCGGGCTTCCGTTTTACTGAGCACCAGGTGCCCGTCACTACGCTCGCGGCGCTCGCCGCCGAGCACATTCACGAACCGGTCGACTTCTTGTCGATCGACGTCGAAGGTTTCGAGCGTGAAGTGTTGGAGGGCTCGGACCTCGAGACCTTTCGCCCGAAGATCATCGTCGTGGAAGCGACTCGGCCGCTGATGACCGAGCAGAGCCACGGCCGCTGGGAAGCGATTTTGCTCTCGGCGCGCTACCGCTTCGTGGTGTTCGACGGCCTCAATCGTTACTACGTGGCCGAAGAACACGCGGACTTGGCGGCGGCCCTCGAAGTACCGCCGAACCCGCACGACGATTTCATCCCTCACGAGTACCAAGTTCAGATCGACGCGCTTCGCCAACAGCTGGACGACCAAAGCCTGCCGATTCGCGTCGCGCGCAAGCTGGTTTCGGCGACGGCGGCGGTTTCGCGCTTCGCGCAGCGTCGCGATCGCTGAGCGATTTCCGAGCCGAATTTAGGCCATTCATGCGCGGAGTTCTGCTCGATCTGACGCCACTCGTCACGCTCTCCACACTGCGCGGCATCGGTCGCTACGCGCGCGGCTTGGTGCAGGGCTTGGCGGAGGTGGGTGACGATCCCGAGCTCCCCGTCCGAGCCTTCAGCGCCGATCACGATCTTCGCCGGCTGTTCATGGTCGATGACCCCGTCGAGTACTGCGCACGCCCGGCACAGAAACCGCGCACCGACGCCGACGGGCGGCGATCGTTTCGCTTGTGGTGGTCAGGGGCGCGCTTGGCGCGCACGCACGGCGGCCTCTTGCACTTGACGGATCCGAAGGGCTTGCCGCGCACGCCGCGCCAGCAGCTCTCGCTCACCTGTCATGATTTGATCCCGCTAGTGATGCACGAAGAGTACCTGCCGCCCATCCCTGGGTGGGATCGCCTGTTCGCCGCGCTGCAACGCGTGCGCTACGAACGCGCCCAGCGCGTGATCGCCGTCTCTCACGCCACCAAGCGCGACCTCTGTGAACGCCTCGGTATCCCGGAAGAACGCGTGGATGTGGTCTGGCACGGCGTCGATCATGCGATATTTCAGCCCGTTGCGGCGCCCGGTGAGCGCGCGCGCCTGGCGCCACTCGGGGCCGACGATCGCCCGTTCGTGCTCTACGTCGGGGCGGGTGACGCCCGCAAAGATCTCGACACCCTGGTGCAAGCGTTCGCGCGCAGCCGTCTGCGCGGCGAGGCTCGCTTGCTGATCGTGGGGCGCTTGGCGCCGACTCGCCAAGCCACGCTCGTCAAATTGTGTCGTGCGCTGCAGGTCGAAGAAGACGTGCGGCTCGTCGGCTACGTGGAAGAAGAGCTCGTGCCGCTCTTGTATCGCCAAGCGGCGATCCACGTCTTTGCCTCGCGCTACGAGGGCTTTGGCCTGCCGGTGCTCGAAGCGCTGGCAGCAGGCGTGCCGACCATCACGAGCCCGGGTTCGTCCTTGGATGAAGTGGCGGGCGACGCGGCCATCATCGTGCCCTGCGGGGAACGCGAAGCGCTGTCGGCGGCGCTGGAAGAAGTGTTCTTCAGCCCAGAAAAACAGGCCGATTTGCGGGCGCGAGGCCTCGCGCGCGCGGCGCAGTTCACGTGGCGGCGCTGCGCCGCGCAAACGCGCGACTCGTGGCGTCGCGCCCTCTCCGCCTGAGCGCGCTCTACGCGGTTCGCTTGGCGGTCATGCGCTGCCAGACTTCGACGTAGCCGCGCGCCATCTGCTTGCGATCGTAACGCGGCACGCGCGCTTGCCCGAGCCGAACACGGCGCGCTCGTTCTTCCGGGTTGCCCGCGAGTTCGACGATCGCTCGCCCTGCCGCCTCGTGGTCGCCCGCGGACACGACGTAACCAGCATCGCCAGCGACTTCGTCGCTGCCACTGTTTTCGACGACGATCACCGGGCAAGAAGCGGCCAGCGCTTCGGCGACGGGCAAGCCGAAGCCTTCGAGCACCGAGAGGAAGATCATCGCCAAGGCGCCGCGGTACAGCGCCGCCAAATCCTCGTCGGCGACGAAACCAGCGAAGCGCACGGCGTCCGTGACGCCCGCTTCTGCGGCTTGCTCTTTGAAGCGCGCCAAGTTGTTCGGCGGTAGCCTGCCGACCCAAATCAGCTCGACATCCGCGCTGCGACGCGCTGCGGCGAGCGCGCGCATCATCGTAGCGATGCCCTTTCGGTGATCGCCTTCACCGACGAAGAGCACGTAGGGACGCTCGCCCGCGCCGCCCCGGGCGCGCATTTCGCCATCCTGTTCGCTGGCCTCACGCAGCCAATGGCTGAGATCGATGCCGGTCGGCACCGTCGTCACCTTTTCCGGAGCGATCTGCAAGAGCTCGATCATATCCAAGCGCGTGCGCTCGGAGATGGCCACGAGCGCATCGGCGCGGCAGTAGCGCCGACGGTCGGTCGCCTTTCGGCGCGCGATTTTGTAACGGCTGCCGCCCAGATACTGCTCGGGCATGCGCAGCGGGATTAGATCGTAGCAAGTCACACCCCAGCGGGTGCCGCGGATGAGCGGCGTGCCGACTGCTTCGGTGAGGTGCAAGACATCGGCGCCATGCGACACGCTGCCGAGGGACAGCCGCCGGCGCCAACGGATCGAGTCCTGGAGTGAACCGCGTTGTCCGCGCACCAGATCAGCGGCCACGGCCAGCTCGGAGGTCGTGCTGCCTTCGCCGTGAAAGCCGAGGTGAGTCACCGCGCGAATGTTCAACGACGAGCGCCACTCGTCGCGCGTGGCTTCGAGCCCCTGGAGCAGATCGTACACGTAGCGACCGATGCCCCGGTGTCCGCTGCGGTCGAGAATGGGCGTGGCATCGACCAAAATATTTCGCGTTGGCATGGCTGTCCGAAAAGAGACCCGAGAGCGCGGACCCTAGCGTAGGCAGCCCGAAAAATGCAGCGTTCACGTACCGCGCAGCGCCGTTTTCGAAGCGGAAAGCCGGCTTCCCCCTTTCGAACCGGCCCCCGCCGGTGTACGCACCGCCTCAGGTTTTCACGATGAAAAAGCGAGCGCTAGTCACGGGCATCACGGGGCAAGACGGCAGCTACCTGGCGGAGCTCTTGCTCGAGAAGGGCTACGAAGTCCACGGCATGGTGCGCCGCTCCTCCGAGGAAAAGTTCGAGCGCATCAACCACTTGCGCGACCAGATCACGCTGCATCAGGGTGATTTGCTCGACCAGTACTCGCTGGCCTCGCTGCTCGTCACGATCAAGCCGCACGAAGTTTACAATCTCGCCGCGCAATCGTTCGTGCCCACGAGCTGGAACCAGCCCGTGCTCACGGGTGAGTTCACCGCGCTCGGTGTGACGAAAGTGCTCGAAGCCATTCGCCACACGTTGCCGGAGACACGCTTCTACCAAGCGTCGTCCTCGGAGATGTTCGGCAAGGTGAAGGAAGTGCCGCAAACCGAGGACACGCCGTTCTATCCGCGTTCGCCCTACGGCGTCGCCAAGGCCTACGGCCACTTCATCACCGTCAACTATCGCGAGTCCTTCGGGCTCTTCGCGGTGAGCGGTATTCTGTTCAATCACGAGTCGCCGCGTCGCGGTCTCGAGTTCGTCACGCGCAAAGTCACGCACGGCGTGGCGCGCATCAAACTCGGCTTGCAACCGAAGCTCGCGCTCGGCAACCTGGACGCGCAGCGCGACTGGGGCTTCGCCGGTGACTACGTGGAAGCCATGTGGCGCATGCTGCAAGCCGATCAGCCCGACGACTACGTCGTCGCCACCAACGAGACGCACACCGTGCGCGAGCTGTGTGAAATCGCTTTTGCGCGCGTCGACCTCGACTACCAGAAATACGTCGAGATCAACCCGGCCTTCGTGCGCCCCGCCGAGGTCGAGCTCCTGATCGGTGATCCCAAGAAAGCCCGCGAAAAGCTGGGTTGGAAGCCGCGCGTGTTGTTCAAGGAGTTGATCGAGATGATGGTCGATGCCGACCTCGCCCGGCTGAAGTCGCCATGAAAATTCTCGTCACGGGGCCCGACGGTTTCGTCGGTCGGCATCTGTGCCGCGCGCTGCGCGAAGCGGGGCATTCGGTGAGCGAGATGAACGGCCCGCATGCTATCGGCGGCGTCGAACTCACGAACGCTGCCGCAGTCCGCGGCGCAGTCGAAGCGGCAGCCCCCGATGCCATCGTGCATCTCGCGGCGGTGAGTTCGGTCGCGCAGAGTCATCGTGAGCCGGCGCAAACGTTCGCCGTGAACACGCAAGGCACCGTCAACTTGCTGGTCGCTGCGCACGAGGTGTCCCCCAAAGCGCGTCTGCTGATCGTGAGCTCGGGCGAAGTTTATGGGCGCGCCTCGAGCCCGGAACCGACGACCGAAGCGGCGGAGCTCGCACCGCTCAGCCCCTACGCTGCCTCCAAGGTGGCTGCGGAAGTGGCGGCGCTGCAGTTCCAGCGCTGCTACGGCACGGACGTGTGCGTGGTCCGGCCGTTCGCGCACTTGGGTGCCGGTCAGGCCACGCAGTTCGTGCTGCCCTCGTTCGCCGAGCAGATCGCCGGCATTCGCCGCGGCACGTCGGAGCCCGTGCTCAAGCACGGCAACTTGTCGCCACTACGCGACTTCCTGCACGTCGATGACGTGGTGGCCGCTTACTCGCTCTTGCTCGAGAAGGGCGCGCCGGGCGGGATCTACAACGTGGCTAGCGGCAGCGGCCGGACGGTGCAGAGCCTGGTCGAAGAAATGCTCGAATTGTCCCGCGTACAGGCCCGGCTGGAAGTCGACGAAGCCCGCATGCGCCCGGCGGAAATCCCGGTATTGGTGGGCAATTCGCAGCGGATCCGTGATTTGGGCTGGGCGCCTCGCCGCGACGTGCGTACGGGCTTGCTCGATGTGCTTCGGGAGCACGGAGCGCTCTGACTCACGCGCCCGATCCAAGCTAGAGTCAGCCGAGCGCGAGCCATGCACCTCGACCTTGGGCCCCATTTTCCGTGACACTCGACGTCGAAGCCGAGCAGCGCGGGAAAGATCGCACGCGCCGCGCGGTGCTCACCAGTGTCTCCAGCATCGTCTCGAGCGTGACTGGGCTCCTCGCGAGCTTGGTGTCGGTGCCGCTCACGCTCCACTACTTGGGTAAAGAGCGCTACGGGCTGTGGGGCAGCATCAGTGCGCTGCTCATGTGGGCGGCCCTGGCTGACTTCGGGCTTGGCCGCGGGCTCGTCAATCACCTGAGCGAAGCCTACGCACTCGACGACCGCGACGCCGCGGGGCGCTATGTTTCGACTGGGATTTTTTGGTTGCTGGCCGTCGCCGCTGGGCTCGGCGTGTTGTTCGTGCCGCTCGTGTTTTGGGTGCCGTGGAACGCGGTGTTCAACGTTCACGGTGAGGCGGTGCGCGAAGAAACGCGCAGTGCCGTGGCCGCCGTCGTCGCCGTTTTCTTGCTGAATTTCCCGCTCAGTGTGGTGGGCTCGATCTACTCCGCCTACCAGCGCAGCTACATCGCCAACTGGTTCAAGATTGTCGGCAATTTGGCTTCGCTCGGGGTGTTGCTCGTGGCCACGCACTTGGAGCTCAGCATGGCGTGGCTGGTCGTTGCGATGGGCGGCGTGCCATTGGCGATGAGCCTCGTGAACCTCGCGTTCATCGCTCGTGACATGCCCTGGCTCACGCCGCGACTGCGGCTCGTGAGCCGTGGAGCCCTGCGCGCGCTCGGCACGGTCTCGACTCCGCTGTTCTTGTTCCAAATCGGATCCTTGCTCATCAACGAGCTGCAAACGCTGGTCGTGGCGCGGCGCGCCGGCCTCGCGATGGTCGCCGACTACACCGTGTTCCTGAAGGTGTACTCGGTGCCCGTGATTCTGCTGGGGCAGATCGACGGCCCGCTCTTGCCCTCCTTTCGCGAGGCGCTCACTCGCCGTGACGTGCTCTGGTTGCGGCGCACGTTTTGGCGCGCGCAGGGCATCAAGCTGCTCATCTGCGCGGCGGCCGGCATTTTTTACGTCGGCTTCGGCAACCTAGCGAGCGGCGTTTTGTCCGAGAAAAGCGTGAGTTTCGAGGGCCGCGTGTGGGTCGCGGCGACGCTGCTCGCGGTCGTCGGCACTTGGAACGGCTCGTTCAACGATCTGCTCATCAGTAGCAATCGGCTCTGGGTGCTGGTGCGCTTCATTTTGGCCAATGGCGTCGTGACGGCCACGCTGACTTATTTTGCCGCGCAGCGTTACGGCGTGTTCGGCATCATCTCTGCGACCACCGCTTATTCACTCTTGGTGACGGGCTGGATCTTCCCGTGGATCTGCTGGAAGCACGTGGCCCCGAGCGCTTCGGTGGCGGAGCTCGTCGCTGCAGCCGACGAAGTCGCGCCCGCGCTTGCCGCGCGCGAACCCGCCTGAAATCCGCGCCTTGTCGTGCTACGCGAGATAAGCCGTCAGGATCGCCCCCAACAAACCAATCGCCACGACGACCACGGTCGAGATCGCCACGCGTCGGGTCAAGATCGGTGAGTTGGAAAAACGCGCCACGAGCACGATGTTCACGGCCGCGCTGGCGAGCGACGCCAGCGTTGCGCCGGTGCCGGCAACGGTCGGCGAGATCTTGCCACCTGCTGCCAAGATCGCGGCGGAGGCGACCGCCGATGCACTCGAAAGCACGCCGCCCAGCATGCTCACCACATAGAACCCGAAATGCCCGAAGAGCCCTTGAGCCGTGGTGCCGCACAGCTGCAAAACCAGGAAAATCACGCCGAATTTGAGCGCGTAGAAGAGCGAAAACGGTGACTTGAGATCGAGCGGCTTGTCATCGGCTGCGGGCACCAGGGCGCGTCGCGAAAGCAGCGCCATGGCGCCACTCGAAACCAGCATCAGGCCGAGTGAAGCACCGGAGACCGCGAGCACCCGTGGGCGCAAGAGCCCGAGCACGAGCGCGTTGCGCAGCGCCATCGCCGCGACCGACAACATGATGCCGCGATACGCGACGCTGATCAGGCGCTTGCCGAGCTCGGCCACGCGCGTCGAGAGCTCGGTGACCGTCACCGTACTATTCACGAGCCCGCCCAAAAATCCCGCGAACTCGATGCCGCGCGTGCCGAACAATTTCCACAGCACGTAGTTCGCAAAACCAATGCCGGCGATCAAGAGCACCGTGAGCCACGCTTCGCGCGGTGCGATCAGCCCCCAAGGGTCGATCGGATGCGCAGGCAAGACGGGGTAAATGGCGAACGCCAAGATGCCGAGCAAGATGGCCGAACGCAGCTCTTGGGCCGTGATTTTGTGGCCAAACTCGGACAATCGCTCCTTCCAAGACAGGAGCCCCGCAGTGATGACCGCGACGGCCACCGGGGTCACACGATGGCCATGGCCGCACAGCACACCCGACAAGAAGATCACGAGCAGCGCCGCCGAGGTCGTCAGTTCGGTGCTGCGGTCGGTGCGCATGCCCTGCAAGTTGAGGAACACGACCATCACGCCCACCAATCCGATACAGGCGAGCGTGTACGACACGCCGAGCAAGCCGCCCAGCGCGCCGAGCAGCGAGACCAAGGCAAATGTGCGCAGCCCCGCCTCTTTGCCGCGCCATTCTCGCTCGAGCCCCACGAGCAAGCCGATGCCGAGCGCGAGCACCAAGCGCGCCAATACGTCGAGCGGCACCCAGTTGGCTGTAGTTGGTAGGCTTTCCATGCGCGCGAGGCCGCCGAAGCGTGAGCCGAGCTCACCAAACTTCGGATCTGTAAGCCTACGCTCGTTTTGTTCGGCGGCAAATTTCGGGTGTTCGGCTCGGGGCTCACTCGCTCCGCCTGCGCCGTGCGCTCTGTCGCCGTAGCCCGTTCCTCCGGTCTGGAGGGTTTTGTCATCGAAAAGGGCGACTTTGCTCGCGCGCCACTCGTGAAAGAGTGCGCAAAAACGCCGGTCGGCTGAGCTCGCCGCGGGAGACTGGGCAAAAACGAGCCGCGCTCGGCATGAGCCGGCTAAAGTGCCCGTCGGTCATCGCCGCATGGTCTTTAGCTCGCTGTTCTTTCTGTTTCTGTTCCTGCCCGTCTTTTGCGGCATCTACTACGCCGTGCCTGCGCGGTTCAAGAACGCGGTCGCGCTGGCGTTCAGCCTCTTGTTCTACTCCTGGGGTGCGGCGAACTTTCTCGGCATCGTGCTCGCCGGCCTTGCGCTGGACTATTGGATCGCGGGCAAGATTGCCGGCCTTTCGCGTGAAAATGCGCGCGAGCAGCGGTACCGCAACGTGCTGCTCGTCGTCTCGATCGCGAGCAACCTGGGGGCGCTTGCGTATTACAAGTACGCTAACTTCTTCGTCGCGCAGTGGAACGTGCTGCTCGTCGCGTGCAAGGCGCATCCGTTTTCGGTCGCTCCCATCGTGCTCCCGATCGGGATTTCGTTCTTCACGTTCCACAAGGTCAGTTACGTCGTCGACGTGTACCGAGGGGTCAGCCAAAGGGCGCAATCCTTCGTCATTTTCGCCCTATACGTGCTGTTTTTTCCGCAGCTCATCGCGGGCCCGATCATTCGCTATCACGATGTTGCAGACCAGCTCGTCGCGCGCAGCCATCCACTTTCCGGGGTCGCTTACGGAGCCTTTCGTTTTTGCATCGGGCTCGGTAAGAAGGTGCTGATCGCGAACCAACTGGCCGTCACTGCCGATCTCGTCTTCGGGACGAGCCCAGGCCGCTTGTCGGTGCCGCTCGCTTGGCTGGGTGTCGTCTGTTACTCGTTCCAGATCTACTTCGATTTCTCGGGATATTCCGACATGGCGCTCGGGCTCGGGCAGCTGTTTGGTCTGCGCTTTCGAGAGAACTTCGATTGCCCCTATCGTTCACTCAGCGTGACCGAATTCTGGCGGCGGTGGCACATCTCGCTCTCGTCCTGGATGAAGGAGTACTTGTACGTACCGCTCGGCGGAAACCGCAAAGGCGCCGCTCGCACGCACCTCAACCTGTGGATCGTGTTCCTGCTTTCGGGCCTTTGGCACGGCGCCAACTGGACTTTTCTGGTCTGGGGCGCCTATCACGGCACCTTTCTCGTGGCCGAGCGGTTGTTCCTGACCAAGAACGCGGAGCGCTTGCCGCGAGTTTTGCGCGCAGGGGTCACGTTTTTGATCGTTGCGGTGGGCTGGGTCTTCTTTCGTGCGCCCGATCTGCACGCGGCGGGGAGCCTCATCGGGCGCTTGTTCGCGTTCAGTCGTTATCGACCCGATAGCCACAGCCCGCTCTTCGTCGAACTTCTGGGAAACCGTGCGGCCGTCGCTCTCGTCGCGGCGGCGATCTTGAGCTTCGCGCCTATTTTCGAGCGGGGTGCGCGCGTCGCACGGCGTTTCGAGAACGAATCGGTGGACAGGACGCAGTCAGGGCTACGCTTCGTGCTGGCGTTTGGCTGCTTGGCACTGGCGTGCGCGTCGCTCGCTAACTCGTCTTACAACCCCTTCATCTACTTTCGGTTCTGAGCATGCGTCGCTTCCACTGGGCCCTGATCGCCGTCTTCTTCGCGGTACTCGCTTGTCCGCTGGTCGAGAGCTGGGCACGCTGGCTGCCGCAAACAGAGCTTGCTGGCGCAGTCGCTCGAGCGACGCCGGTGCCGTTGAGTTTCGAAAGCTACTCGAGTGGTCGCTTTCAGCGCGCGTTCGAGGCCTGGTTCGAGGCAAGGCTCGATCTCCGCCCGCTGCTCGTACGAGCCGATAATGAGTTGAATTTGCGGGTATTCCGCGGCTTCAACCCGGGCACCAACACGGCGTTGGTGTTGGGTAAGCACGGCTTCATTTTCGAACGCGAGTACGTCGACGCGTTGAATCGTCGCAACCTCGTCCCCGTGGCGGAACTGGCGCAAAAGGTTCAGCGTCTCAAACTCCTTCAAGACTACCTCGATAGTCACGGATCGACGCTGCTGCTCGTCATCAGCCCCAGCAAGGCGCTTTCGTATCCGGAAAATCTCGAGCGCCGCTACGTCGATCGACGGTGGCCCGATGTGCCAACGAACTACGAACAGTTCGTCCCGTTATTGGAACGAGCTGGCATTCACGTCCTCGACGCGCAAGAGCAATTGTTCGCCAGCAAGCAGCTCGGGGGTCCAGCCTGGTTCACGAATACGGGCACGCACTGGAACGAACCGGCCTCTTGTCAGATTGCCGCTCAAATTGCCGATTTCGTTCGGCGGCAGAGCGCGCCGACCACACCCAGGTTGCGCTGTGAGGCTCCCACTTGGGAGAGCGAGCCCAGCGGTACCGACCGAGATCTGCTCGACCTCGCGAACCTGCTATTTCCGAAGCAATTTTACCGCCCCACTCCCAAAGTGGCATCGAGAGTCGTCTCGGTGAGAGGCGAGCACGAGCGGCCTTCTGTGTTGTTCGTCGGCAGCAGTTTCGTCTGGGCGATTTGGAACAGGTGGCAGAGGCTAGGCAGCCGCAAGACGGCCTTCTACTATTACTATTCGAGCGAATCGTCGCTTTCGGGCGTGCGCAATCGCCCACTCGATCACAGCCGAATCGACTTCCCGCATCAGGTTTTCGGGCGTACCGCGGTCGTGATCGAAATCAACGCGGCGGTGGTCGACCAAGTGGGTTTTGGTTTTTTGGAAGACGCGGAAAAAGCAATTCGAAGCGAGCCATGATGAACGATCGCGTTTGCCGCATGTTTTTCTACGGCACGTTGCTGCCCGGCGAGCGTGACCATGCGCTCTTGGGTTCGGCTGAGCTGTTGGGTGAGGTCGTGACCGCGCCACTGTTCCAGTTGGTCGATCTGGGCATGTATGCGGCGCTGATCCCCGACGGCAAAGTGGCGGTGCACGGCCAGTTGTACGCAGTCGACTTGAACACCCGGCGCGCGATCGACGTGCGCTGCCAAGTGCCGATCTTGTTCCAGCGCGCTTCGATCGCGCTGTCCGATGGAGAGCGCGTGGAAACGTACCTGATGACCGCCGACCAAACCCGCGGCAAACGTCGGCTTTCACAGGGTGATTGGCGAAAGCGCTTTGCTCCGGCGGTGCCTCACCGCGCCGGCGGGCCCCTCGTGAAATGGGCGAAAGAGCGCTTCTCGAAATGAGGGCGGTCGCGGCGTGGGCCTAGCACGGACTAGCGCTCAAAACGCCGCAGCCAAACCACCCGAGATCGCGCGCTCCCCGAGCGGGATGCCTTCGGCGAATACCGCGACACGGCGCGACACGCGCACGTTGAGGCCCGCTCCGATTTGGAAGTGATGGGTATCCGTGCCCGACACGGCTTGCCCGGCATAGCGCCAGAATACCGGTCCGCCGAAGACTCGGAGCGGTACGTAAGGCCGCAGCACTTGGAACAGCGTGGTGCCGAACTCGGCGCCCAGCCGCAGATCGAACGCTTCATAGCCCACGCTGCTTTCGCCGCTGCGCTGAGTCCGCGCGGCGGAGAAGGAGAGTAGGGAAGTGAGCACCAAAAAAGCGTCAGCATCGAAGACTTGATAGGCCGCGCCGACGAACGCAGTCGGCCCGGGCGAGAAATCGTGTCGGCCGTCAGGCATGCTGAGTGAGCCGCCGAACGTGGCGCCTGCTCCCGCCTGCAATGTGAGCTTCGGCGTGGGCAGGTAGGCGAAACTCGCGAGCGCCGCCTCGCGCGTTTGGTCGCCGTGTAAACCGCCGCTGAAGCGGAGCCGTGTGCTCGTGTACAAACCGCTGACGCTCAGCGCAAACCGCGGCCGCGCGGCTTCATTGTGTTCGGCCAGGCTGCAGGACGCCACGCCGTCCACCCCTGAAACGCCGCAGGCTCGTGCGTGCTGCGAAACCAAGCACGCGCTCGCCACGCCGCTCGCCAGGAACCAAATTCGCGCTCTCGGCCAACCGCACACCATGGGCTTCTTACTACGTTCAGTGCGGGTTTAAGTTTCGCGCGGCCCGTGCGGGGTGTGCGGGGCAAAGGCGCTGCTTTCGCGAGAAGAGGGTACACTCGCCAGCGCATGTTGCGAATCGTGAAAGCCGCTCGGTACGTCCTGCCGTTTCGCGAGGGCAGCTCCGTGCCTGCGCTCGTCGAGGGGGATGACCTCGGGATGTACGTGGTGAAATTGCGCGGTGCGGGCCAAGGCGAAAAAGCGCTGATCGCCGAACTCGTCACGGGCGAGCTCGGGCGCGCGCTCGGCCTCCGAGTGCCGGAAATCGTGCTCGTTCAATTGGAGCGTGAGCTCGCCGCCAGTGAGCCAGATCCGGAGCTCAGCGCGCCGCTCGAAGCGAGTGTTGGGCTCAACGTGGGCTTGGATTTCTTGCCGGGCAGCGTCACCGCCGATCTGGTCGCCGACCCGGCGCCCGATGCCCAGACGGCGTCGCGCATCGTGCTGTTCGATGCGTTCACGGCCAATGTCGACCGCACCGCGCGCAATCCCAACCTGCTCACTTGGCACGCCCAGCTGTGGCTGATCGACCATGGCGCTTCACTGTACTTTCATCACGGTTTTCGGCCCGATCGCCCGCTCGAAGGCAGCGAAGACCCCTTCACCGAAGTCAAAGCGCACGTGCTGCTCCGCTTTGCGAGTGAACTCGAGTCGGCAGCCGAGCACTTACGCTCTACCTTGACCGCGTCGCTTTTGTCGCAGGTCACCGGCGCCATTCCGGAAGTGTTTCGCGATCCACGCGACCCTGGCACCACCATCGCCGCACTCCGCTCGCGCTACGAGAATTGGCTCACGGCGCGGCTCTCCGCACTGCCTGCCCTGCTCGAGGAGGCACAGCGTGCTCGCGCCCTGCTCGTTTGATTACGCGATCGTGCGCGTGTTGCCGCGTGTCGAACGGGAGGAGTTCGTCAATGCGGGGGTGATCGTGTTCTGCCACGCGCGTGACTTCTTGGCAGCGCGCGTCGAGCTCGACGTGGCGCGCCTGCAAGCACTCGCGAAAGACGTCGATATCGCACTGATCCAGCGGCATTTAGCGGCCATCCCCCGGCTCTGTCGCGGCGGCCCAGAG
>Ga0105241_10001852_pt1 | contig 16037 bp, 13 predicted proteins | sample KBSC64metaG_FD_80422 | JGI IMG/M metagenome (GOLD analysis project Ga0105241, IMG submission 80422) | Corn rhizosphere microbial communities from Kellogg Biological Station, Michigan, USA - KBS C6-4 metaG | ecosystem: Host-associated > Plants > Roots > Rhizosphere > Soil | place: Michigan, USA... | reverse complement strand
GTGCGGCATTCGATCGCGGGCGTGCCGCTGATTTCGCCGCCGCCGCATCATGATATTTATTCCATCGAAGATCTGGCGCAGTTGATTTACGATTTGAAGAACGTAAATCCCAAGGCTCGTATTTCGGTGAAGCTGGTGGCCGAAGTGGGCGTAGGAACCGTGGCAGCGGGCGTGGCCAAAGCCCACGCCGACGTGGTTCTGATCAGCGGCTACGACGGGGGCACCGGCGCTTCGCCACTCACTTCGCTGCGGCACGCCGGCATTCCGTGGGAGCTGGGGCTGGCGGAAACGCAGCAGGTGCTGGTGATGAACGACCTGCGCAGCCGCATCATCGTGCAGACCGACGGCAAGCTGCAAACCGGCCGCGACGTGGTGATCGCCGCGCTGCTGGGCGCCGAGGAATTTGGCTTCTCGACAGCCCCGCTGGTTTCAATGGGCTGCATCATGATGCGCAAGTGCCATCTGAACACGTGTCCGGTGGGAATTGCCACCCAGGATCCGGCGCTGCGCAAGAAGTTCACCGGCACTCCGGAAAACGTCATCAACTATTTCTTCTTCGTGGCCGAGCAGATTCGCCAGTGGATGGCGAAGATGGGCTTCAAAAAGATGAACGACATGATCGGCCGCGCGGATATGATCCATATGCTTCCGGCGCTCGACCACTGGAAGGCCAAGGGCCTGGACTATTCGCAACTGCTGTTCGTGCCTCCGCTGCCGTCGCGCGTCAGCCGGCGCTGCACTACGAAACAGGACCATGGGCTGGGCGCGGCGCTCGACAACCGGCTCATTGAGCTGTCGAAGCCGGCGCTCGAAAACGGCACCGCAGTGGATCATAAACTTCCGATTCGAAATGTGGATCGCACGGTGGGCGCGATGCTCTCGGGCGATATCGCGCGCAAGTTCGGCAAACAAGGGTTGCCCGCCGAGACCATTCACTTTACATTCAGCGGCTCGGCCGGACAAAGCTTCGGCGCGTTTCTGGTGCCGGGCGCCACGCTGGAACTGGAAGGCGATGCCAATGATTACACCGGCAAGGGGCTCTCCGGCGGCAAGCTGATTGTGTATCCGCCGCGCAATTCGACGTTCCCGCCGGAGAAAAACATCCTGATCGGAAATACCGTGCTCTACGGAGCGACCTCGGGCGAGGCGTTCTTCAATGGCGTCGCCGGCGAGCGCTATGCGGTGCGGAATTCCGGCGCGACGTCTGTGGTTGAAGGCGTGGGAGATCACGGCTGCGAATACATGACCAAGGGTTTGGTGATTGTGCTGGGGGAGACCGGCAAGAACTTCGCTGCCGGGATGACAGGCGGAATCGCGTTTGTGCTGGATGAATCCGGCGACTTCCGCAAGACCCGCTGCAATCCGGCCAGCGTCGACCTGGAAGAGGTGGAAGACGCCAAAGATGTCGACGAGCTGCGCTACTGGATCGCGCGCCACGCGGAGGAGACCGGAAGCCCGCGCGCCAATTGGATTCTGGAAAATTGGGAGGCGCTGCTGCCCAAGTTCGTCAAAGTTTTCCCGCACGAATTCAAGCGTGTTTTAGGCGTGCCGCGCAAGGCGGTGGCGGCGCATGGGTAAAATCACGCATGGGTAAAATCACGGGCTTCATGGAGTACGCGCGCGAGCTGCCTACGCGGCGGCCGGTGGCGGAGCGCGTCAACGACTGGTTTGAAATTTACCAGGACTTCCCGGTCGAAAAAGTCCGGGAGCAGGGCGCCCGCTGCATGGACTGCGGCATTCCCTTCTGCCACACCGGCTGTCCGCTCACCAATATCATTCCCGACTGGAACGATCTGGTGTATAAGGACCGCTGGCAGGAAGCGGTGCGGGTGTTGCATTCCACCAATAATTTCCCGGAGTTCACCGGGCGCATTTGTCCGGCTCCGTGTGAGGCGGCGTGCGTGCTGGGGATTAACGAGCCTGCGGTGGCGATCAAGCTGATCGAACGCTCGATCATCGACTATGCCTACGATCACGGCTGGATTGTGCCCGAAGTTCCAGAGGTGCGCAGCGGGAAAAAAGTGGCGGTGATCGGCAGCGGCCCGGCGGGTCTGGCGGCGGCCCAGCAACTGGCGCGCGCGGGCCATGCGGTTACGGTTTACGAAAAAGCCGACCGCATCGGCGGATTGCTGCGCTACGGCATCCCGGACTTCAAGATGGAAAAGCATTGGATTGACCGGCGACTGGCGCAGATGTCGGCCGAGGGGGTCGCGTTTGTCACCAATGCGCACGTCGGCGTGAACCTGCCGCTGGAGACGCTGCGGAAAGATTTCGACGCGATCATACTCGCGATGGGCGCCGAGCATCCGCGCGACTTAAGCGTGCCGGGCCGCGAGTTGAAGGGCATTCATTTCGCCATGGAATTCCTCCCGCAGCAGAACAAACGCGGTTGCGGAGATGAGGTTCCGGATCAGATTCTGGCCACCGGCAAGCGCGTGATCATTATCGGCGGCGGCGATACAGGGGCCGACTGCCTGGGGACGTCCCATCGCCAAAAGGCCGCGTCGGTGCATCAGTTCGAGATTATGCCGATGCCGCCGACGGAGCGCTCGCCCTTGACGCCGTGGCCGATGTGGCCCTTGCAATTGCGCATGGAGAGTTCGCATGAGGAAGGCGGGCAGCGTGAGTGGGCCGTGGCCACCACCCATTTCAGCGGCGACGCCGACGGCAATGTGAAGCAGCTTCACGGTGTGCGCGTGGCTAATTTTGAGCCTATCCCAGGCACTGAATTCACCCTCGACGTGGACCTAGTGCTGCTTGCCATGGGCTTCACTGGGCCGGTTAAATACGGCTTGGTGGAGCAACTCGGCGTGACCCTGGACGGGCGCGGAAACGTCGCGGCCAATGAGCAGGATTGGCAGACTTCCCTTCCCGGCGTGTTCGCGGCCGGCGACGTGCGCCGCGGGCAGTCGCTGGTGGTGTGGGCCATCGCGGAAGGGCGCAAGGCCGCTGCTGCCGTGGATCAATACCTGCGCGTGTGATCCCGCCGAAAGCCGTCTGCTAGACTGAAATCATGAACGCCCTGAAGCGCTGGATTTTGTGGGAATATCCGCGGGCGAGCTGGCAATATGACGTGATTGTCGGCGCCATCGTAGTGTTTGTCTTCGTCACGCCGCACTTCATTTCCTTCGGCGACCGCCCTAAACCCGCCAGCGTCGCCATTGTACACGGCGGTTATTGGATCGATCCCCAGCAGCTTGCCGGGGTACCCGAAGCCATGCTGGCGGAGCGCGCGGCCGCCATCATCAATGCCAAATTCAAAGCGCACGCCGACATCGCCAGTGTCGAGCCGATTTACGACGACAGCGAGCAGGAGCTGAAGGGCTACCTGGCGTTTCCCGAGAAATAGAAGAGGCGCGATCGTGAAGACCGCACTCAAAATTCCGATCTTTGCCGGCGCGCCGGTTTTTGCTGCTGTGTTGATGTTTGGGACCGTGCCGGCTGCGGCTGAGCCGCTCTCCGATGTCCTGGCGCGCATGGACCGCGCGGCGGCGGAATTCCATTCGCTCTCCGCCGGAATGAAGCGCGTGCAGTTTACGGCGGTGCTGAGCGAATCCTCCCAGATGGACGGCGTCGTGCGTCTGCGGCGCACGAAGAACGGGACTCAGGGCATCGTCGAATTTCAACAGCCGGAACAGCGAACTGTTTTCATCAATGGCAAGCAAGTCCAGATCTACTACCCCAAAGCGAATACGGTCGAGGTCTACGACGCCAGCAAATACACGTCGAACATGGATCAGATCCTGCTGCTGGGCTTTGGCACGTCGGCGGCGGAGCTAAAAAAATCCTACGACATCAAGGACGGCGGCGTGCAGAAGATCAACGGCGCCGATACCACGCGCATTGAATTGACGCCGCGCTCGGACGAGATGAAAAAACTGATTACCAAAATCGAGCTGTGGATTCCGGAAGGCCAGAGCAACCCGGTGCGAGCAAAGTTCAGCGAGCCATCGAAGAACTATGAGCTGGTGGATTACTCCGACATCAAGGTGAATCCGGCGTTGCCTGACTCGGCGTTTGACTGGAAGCTCCCGCGAAACGTCAAAAAGATCTATCCGCAGAAGTAGCGGGCGCACGCCGCCCGGTCACCCCGGGATCGGGCATCCGGCCGCGTTCAACGAATCTCAAATGTCGAGTCGGTTGAGACCGGCGCTTCCGTTGCGGTTACCCCTCGCACCTCAGCCCAGCGCGGGCCTTGCCGCAGACGCCCTTCCAAGTCGTCGAGTTGAGCGGTAGCGCCGTTGGCGTGCACTTCGACATCGCCGTTCGCCAGATTCCGGGCCCACCCGGTTGCTCCAATGGAACGCGCGGCCTGGCGGGCAAAAGCCCGGTATCCCACGCCCTGCACATTGCCTGAAATCACAAAACGCCGGGCGGTGCGGTGCTCCATTGCCGCCGATTTTACCAAACATCTTTTCCAAACATCTCTACGGGGTTATGATTCGGCTCATGTTATGATTCGGCCAGAGTGACAGGTGCCGATTCTCTCAACGCGCGGCCGCCGGCGAATTTTCGCGAGAAGCTTCCTCTGACGCCGGGCTTGGGCCTGATCTTCGATCTTGACGGAGTCATCATAGACTCCATGCCGTTTCACCAGCGGGCCTGGCAGCGCTACCTCGAAGTGACGGGCATTGGCTCGGTCGATAGTCTGGATTTCATGCACGGCCAGCGGAATGAGGAAATCGTGCGCCGCCTGCTGGGGCCGCGAGCAGACTTGCAGACCGTGATGGCGCACGGCGCGGCCAAGGAACAGATGTATCGCGACATGCTGCGCGGACGGCTCGGCGAACACCTGGTGGCGGGGATCGCGGAGTGGCTGGAGCATGTCTCCGGCGCGCCGATTGCACTCGCAACCAACGCCGAGCGCGCCAACGTCGACTTCGTTCTGGATGGCGGCGGCTTGCGTCCTTATTTCGGCGCGATCGTGGATGGATCGCAAGTAGACCGTCCCAAGCCCGCTCCCGACGTCTACCTGCGCGCGGCCGAGCTGCTGCAAATTCCGCCGCACAATTGCATCGTCTTCGAAGACTCGCCGGTTGGCGTGGCGGCGGCCGTCGCCGCGGGCATGCGCGTGGTGGGCGTGCTCACCCATGCCACGGCCCTTGACGGCATTCGGTGTTCCATTGCGAATTTTCTAGACGCGCGGCTAGACCCCTGGTTGTCCGTGCAGAGGCCGGAATAAGCCATGGCAATGCCACCATACTTTTGGCCGATTCTAGTGGCGATGGTGGCGCTGGGCCTGGGCATCTGGTGGATTTGGCGGCGTCAACTGGAAGCGCAGCGCCGGTCCATGCGAGCCTTTTACACTCTCAGCGAACAAATTTTCGCCGCATCCTCCGCGGGAGAGATTGCCGAAAAACTGAGCGCATCCTTGCCTTCGATATTGCAGTCCTCCAGCGTCCGCTTGTACCTTCGGAACCGTCGCACGGCATCGCTGGAATCGGTTCCCACCGCGGACACACCCGAACCCATGGCGGTATCGCTCGCCGGCGGCGCCGAGGGTTTGGCCGCGGGGGCTGTGAAATGTGTCAATGAAAAGGCTCTGGTCAACATACCAGACGTGCGACGCAATGCTCTGGTGAATGCGGGATGGAAACCTGGCGTGGCCCATTCCGCGATGTTCGCTCCACTGCTGACGCAAACGGAAGCCCTGGGCGTCATCGAAGTGGGCAGCCTTCGCCGCCTGGGCTACTTCACGCCGGAAGAACAAGCCACCTTGCAGCATCTGGCCAAGCAGGTGGCGGCCTCCCTCAAATTGGAAGAGCAGCAGACCATGCGCGAGCAACTCTTCCGCAGCGAGAAACTGGCGGCCACTGGGCACTTGATTTCGGGTGTCGCGAGCGATCTGCGCGCGCCCCTCGAAAGAATCCAGGAACTGGCGGCTTCCCTCCCTGCCGCCGATGACAGCGCGCAGATAGAGCGCGGATTAAAGCAACTCAACGCCGAAGCCCGCCGAGCCTCGGAAATCGTATCGCGGCTGGTATCCTTCGCGCAGCCAGCGGACACCGGCGCGCGCCAAATCGATGTGAACGCGCTGGTCCGAGGCCTGATGCGGTTCCGCGGTCCTGAATGGAAAGCGCTGGGGCTGCGGGTTCAAGACCATCTGTCGCCGGAACCCGCTTGGGTGTTGGGAGTGGAAGGACAAGTTGAGCAAGTATTGCTGAGCCTGCTGGTCGCCGCAGAGCAATCCGCGGCGCGCTCGGCGGCCAAGACGCTTGAGGTTGCCAGCAGCCTGATCGCCGGACGCGTAGTGGTGGAAATTCAGTATCCCGAGGAAGCGGTGCAGCCACAAGGCGGCGAACCCCAGGCCGGCGATCCTAAACTGAACGAGTCCGACCTAAGCCAGGCCAGCTTGAACCAGACCAATCTCGAGGTATGCCGAGTCATCGTACAAAATCTTGGGGGCGAGTTGCGCATGCGGCGACAGTCCGGCGGCATGTGCTTCGACGTCGATCTGCCGATCGCGCCCGGCACGGATGTCCGGTCCGCGACAAGCGGGCCTGCTGCGTCGCGGCGGGTCCTCACTTTCATGCTGGTGGATAACGATGCGGGCGTGCAACACCAGCTTTTGGGTCTGCTTTCCGCGCGCGGTCATCGCGTGGTTCCCGCGCGTGCGGAAGAAACCGCCGACCTCGCGCATCGCCTGCGTTTCGACGGTGTTATGTGGGTAGTGCGGCCGGGCGGCGCTAAATGGAGTGACTTCCAGGAGCGTTTGTTCGATTCGATATCCGCAGTGGTGCTGGTGAGTGATGGTTACGATGCTGATCTCGCTTCGAACCTGGGGGAAAACGGGAGGTACTTGTTGCGTCGGCCGTTGCAGGAGCCGGAACTGGACCGGGTATTGACGGCGGTGGAATCGCGGGCGGCTGCGCGAGGATAATGTGACAGGTTATGGACCTGTCCTACCCAACTGGCGCAGCACGTAAGGCAGAATTCCGCCGCTGCGGTAGTATTCGGCTTCCTGCGGCGTATCGATACGCACCATCGCTTCGAAGGTTTTGCTCGATCCCTTCAGCGTCGCCGTCACCTTCGCGCAAGTCTTGCCGGCCGAATCCACCGCGGCTGGAATCCCCTCGATCGAAAACGATTCCTGACCAGTTAAACCTAGCGACTCGCGGTTTTGCCCCTGGATGAATTGCAGCGGGAGCACGCCCATGCCCACCAGATTGGAGCGATGAATGCGCTCGAAGCTTTCCGCGATCACCGCTTTCACGCCGAGCAGCAGCGTGCCTTTGGCGGCCCAGTCGCGCGACGAGCCGGTGCCGTACTCTTTGCCTGCGATCACGAGCAACGGTGTGCCTTCATGCTGGTAGCGCACCGACGCATCGTAAATCGACAGTTGCTCGCCCGAGGGCACGTGGCGGGTCCAGCCGCCTTCGGTTCCGGGAGCCATTTGATTTCGCAAACGAATGTTGGCGAAGGTTCCGCGCACCATGACTTCATGATTGCCGCGCCGCGCACCGTAGGAATTGAAGTCTCCCGGTTTGACGCCGAGCGACATCAGGTATTGCGCCGCGGGGCTGTCTTTGGCAATATTGCCGGCCGGCGAAATGTGATCGGTGGTGACGGAATCGCCCAGCATGGCCAGCGCCCGTAGACCTTTCATGTCTCGTACGAAAGTCTTCGGGTCAACCATCGCATCGAAATACGGAGCGCGCTTGATATACGTGGAAGCGTCATCCCAAACGTAGAGATCGCCCGCGGGAACCTTCATGCCACGCCAGGCGGCGTCGCCCTGGAATACTTCCGAATATTGTTTGGCGAACATCTCGCGGTGGACGCTCTTCTTCACCGCCGTCTGGACTTCCTGGTTGGAAGGCCAGATGTCGCGCAGAAAAACGTCTTTCCCGGCAGGGTCCTGGCCGAGAGGCTCGCGCGTAAGGTCCATGTCGACGCGGCCGGCGATAGCATAAGCGACGACCAGAGGCGGCGATGCCAGATAATTGGCTTTTACTAATGGATTCACGCGGCCTTCAAAGTTACGATTGCCGGAGAGCACGGCGGCCACCGTTAACTTCTCTTCCATCACGCCGGCCGCGACTTCCTCCGGCAGGGGACCGCTGTTGCCGATGCAGGTTGTGCAGCCGTAGCCTACCAGATTGAACTTCAGCGCTTCGAGAGCCGGCAGCAGCCCGGCCTCGCGCAAATAATCCATCACCACTTTCGAACCCGGCGCGAGACTGGTCTTCACCCAGGGCTTGGAGGTGAGCCCCCGCTCCACGGCCTTCTTCGCGACCAGGCCCGCCGCTACCAGCACCGAGGGGTTCGACGTGTTGGTGCAACTGGTGATGGCCGCGATCACCACGCTGCCATCCTGAATGGTCGCGCCCGCTCCATTCATTTGGATTTCGGCGGTCTTGGGCGCCGCGCCCAGGCCATCGAGAAAATTCTTCTTCACGTCCGGCAGGTTGATGCGGTCCTGCGGCCGCTTGGGTCCAGCGAGTGAGGGCACCACCTCTGCCAGATCCAGCGACAAGGTGTCGCTATACGCCGGCTCGGGCGCGCCGGCCATGCGGAACAGTCCCTGCTCCTTGGAGTACGCTTCCACCAGATCGATTTGTTCCTGCGGACGATTAGTGAGGCGCAGATATTCGAGCGCAGCTTCGTCGATCGGGAAGACGCCGATGGTCGCGCCATATTCCGGCGCCATGTTGGAGATGGTGGCGCGGTCGGCCAGACTTAAAGCGTTCAGTCCGTCACCATAGAACTCGACGAACTTGCCCACCACGCCCTTCTTGCGCAGCATCTGTGTGACGGTGAGGACGAGGTCGGTCGCGGTCGCGCCTTCAAGCAGCTTGCCGGTCATCTTGAAACCGACCACTTGCGGCAGCAGCATGGTGGCGGGCTGACCGAGCATGCAGGCCTCGGCTTCGATGCCGCCGACGCCCCAGCCGACCACGCCCAGCCCGTTGATCATGGTGGTGTGGGAGTCGGTGCCGACTACGGTATCGGGATAGGCAGCGCCGTCCATGGTCATGACCACCGACGCCAGGTATTCAAGATTCACCTGATGCACAATCCCGGTATCCGGCGGCACCGCGCGGAAATTCTGAAACGCCGATTGGCCCCAGCGCAGGAACGAGTAGCGCTCCTGATTGCGCTGGAATTCGAGCAGAGCGTTCAACTGAAATGCCTCGTTGGTGCCGTAGTGATCCACCTGCACCGAGTGATCGATGACCAGATCCACCGGGACCAACGGGTTGGCCCTCTTGGGGTCGGCGCCCATTTTCTTGAGCGCGTCGCGCATCGCTGCGAGATCGACGACGCAGGGCACGCCCGTAAAATCCTGCAAGACTACGCGAGCCGGCCGGAAGTTGATCTCTTTCGCAGGGGCTGCGATGTCCCAGTGGGCGACGTATTCGATGTCGGAGCGCTTTACGGTGGTGCCGTCTTCAAAGCGCAGCAGGTTTTCCAGAAGGACTTTAATCGAGTAAGGAATGCGCGAAAGATTGACGCCGGTTTTTTCCAAAGCAGCGAGGCGAAAAATCTGGTGAGTGCGGCCGCTGGCATGAAGCTGGCCCGCAGCGCCAAAGGAGTTCAGACTTGTCATGGGGGATCTGCCTCAATTTTAGCGCGATACAGTTGAGCCGCGAGCACGAAGACGGGCTGGCCGGGACGCCGGCGGGCACAACCATTTCGCCGACCAGCGGCTTCAAGCGTTTCGTTGCAGTGACACGTTGGAAGCCGACCGAAGCATCTCCTCGCAAGTCCGGAGAAGCTGCCCCACCAGAATCGAAAGGCCCATGCTGCAAAACCCAAGCGCCAGCTGATAGCCCCAGGTATGCTGCCGCGCGATTTCCACAAATGGACCTCTGACGAATCCATTCACTAAGAAAAGCGGCATCGAGATGATTCCGAGGTAGGTCAATGGAGCCCGATCCTTCAACCATGGCGCGGCAATCCGGTACAGCCACAGCGCCAAGAGCAGTGCACCCGCGAAGTGTACCGGCCACGGAGCGCGATAAGCGTTGCCCGCAACCAGCAACGCCGCGCCCATCAGGCCAACTGCGCGGCCCGGCAACCACCCGTAGCGGGCCGCGAAAATCCCAAGGCAAATCGAAGGCATATGCCCGATCGGCGTCTCTTTAAGATTGAGAGACCAGTGCGCTACCAGGGCGTCGTTCACCAGATATATCAAGGCCCACGAGGCGCAGGTAAGCACGATCAGAGCATAAGCTCCAAATCGCGCCGCCAGCCGTTTGAGGGCCGGCCACAGCGCATAGAACTGCATGATGAAGGGCACAAACCACCAGGGACCTACTGGCGGCAAGCCACGGCCGGGAACCATATTCTCGACGCCTAGAAGGGTTAGCGCAAGACCGCCGAAATTGTGGCGGATCATTTCCAAGGGGTTCGGCATTCCCAGATACAGAACGCAGGCGAGGATCGCAAAGAAAAACATGGGGTAGATTTTCTTCACTCGCGACCAGAAGAATTCTCCCCAACTTTCTGAAGTATCCCAGTGGCGAAGCGTTAAGCCATATGCGGAGACGAAGATAAAAATCTGCACTCCATAATGCCCCAGGAACGAAAAGAGAGCCTGTACTTCCTGCCGTGGATCCTGCATGGTTTGGAGGAAGACCGTGAATCGCGACGGATCGAATTCAAATTCATTTTCGGTTACGGGTCCCAAGAGATGGTAAAAATTGTGCAGCGTGATGGAAGCGATGGCAAGTCCCTTGAGGGTCAGGGTGTCCCTGGTATCGAGGTTAATGAAACCGGTCCGCATTTCAGAACGCCACGCGGAGCAACGACGCGGCGCCGATGCTGGCCGAGGTTTGGCAGGCCCTGCAGCGCTGCTGGCGCTTTCCGGCCATAGCCTAAACCTAAAGGATAGCGCCGAATCGGCGCGAACAGGCAAGGCAGCCTAGGTGCGGGCGGATGCGAAGCGTTGCTTCCGGAGTTAGAGCATGTTTATACTCCAAACGAACGATCCGGGGAGGGAATATGATTCGTCGCAAGTTCATCCAGTGTGCGTCCATGGCCGCGATCGGCGCGGCGGCGCCGGACATTTTCGTCGGCACTAGTAAGGCCCAGGAGGTTCCGAATTCGACAGGCAGCGAGCGGCCTAAGCTGAAGGCGCCGGCTGGCGCTTGCGACTGTCATCACCACATCTACGACGCAGCACGCTTTCCGCAGCCGGGGCCCGGAGGCGGGCCGGTCGTTCCCAACGCTCGCGTCGAGGAATACCTGATGCTGAAGGCGCGGATCGGAACCACTCGCGACGTGGTGGTGACCCCGCTGGCTTATGCCACTGACAATCGAGTGACACTGGATGCGATTGCGCGGCTGGGGCCGAACGCGCGCGGCGTGGCGGTGATCCGGCCGACCATCACCGACGCCGAATTGAAGACCCTGGCGGACGGAGGAATTCGCGGCATCCGCTTCTCGCTGGCAGATCCGCGGCACGCGCCGACTACCATCGAGATGATCGCGCCCTTGTCGAAGAGGATTCATGCACTCGGCTGGCACATTCAGCTCAACATGACTCCAGACCAGATTGTGGCGGCTCATGATTTGTGGAACCACGTGCCGTGCCCGATGGTCTTCGACCATATGGGGCACGTCCCGCAGCCGGCGGGGGTGGGCCACCCGGTGTTCACCCTGATCCGGCGGTTAGTGGACAAGGGCGATACCTGGGTCAAGTTGTCGGTGACCTATGACAATACCAAGGACGGCCCGCCAGGCTATGCGGACGTAACCAGAGTGGCGCAAACGTATGTAAGGGCCGCGCCCGAGCGCATGGTTTGGGGCAGCAACTGGCCACACCCCAATGAGGACACTCCGAAACCGGACGACGCGCTGCTGTTCGATCTGATGTCTCAGTGGGCGCCGAACGAAACCACGCGCCATCGCATCCTGGTGGAGAATCCGGAGAAGCTCTACGGCTTTCCGAAAGTGGCTTGATACGGGAATGGATTGCAATAGAAAAGGCCGATCGCTTACGCGACCGGCCTTCCGCTACGACAGCGGTGCATTGACTAACGGCCTTGACGATTGTTTCTGCCGTTTGAACGGTTGCTATTCCCATAGCTCTGATTGCGGTTCTGCGAGTTGAAATTGCCGCGTTGGTCAATGCTGCGGCCACGATCTTGCTGCGAGTCGCGTGAAAAACTGTGCCGATTGTCGCGGCCGCGGAAGCGGTTGTCGAAACGGCGGTCGTGATCGCCAAAGTGATTGTCGAAGCGCGGCGCTACCTGATAGCCGGTGAAGACGGGCGGCGCGCTCCAGTATCCGGCAACCCAGTTTTCGCGGCCGTAGTCATTCGTCCAATAACCGTCGATCCAGGTATAGCCAGGGCCCGGGCACGGCGGAATGTCAGCAGCATAGGCAGGAACCGCTGGATAGAATCCGGCCCCTTGGGTTCCGAAGCCCAAGCCAATGGAGAAGCGGGTCTGGGCAAACATGGAACCTCCAGCCAAGAGCATCATCGCAAGCAATTTCGTTTTCATTTTCTGTCCTGCCTTTCTGACTGGGGTTAATGCATGAGGGATGCCAAACCCTAAGTGCAATCGTGTGTGCCGAATGGCGGCACTGCGCGGATTTTTACATGGTGCGGGCGCACCGGGTTGGTGCTTTTGGGCCGTCCCGCGGCGCATTTGGCAGATTGCGGTTAAAATGAAGCGGAGACGAGGGACCACATGACGCGGCGTGAAATCTCAAGACTGGCTGTGCTCGGGGCGGTGGCGGGGTCACGCGCGCTTGCGCCGAATGCGTTTGCGCAGAAGGCGGCGGTGCGGGCGGAGCCAGTAACGGATTACGTCGCGCGTTTCATCGTCAACACGCGCTACGAGGACATCCCTAACCACGTGCTCGAACTTGCGCGCAAGTCGATTCTGGATGGCCTGGGCTTAGCGCTATGCGGCTCGGCGGCGAAAACCGGCGAGATCGTGAGGGAGTACATAAAGTCGTTGGGATTCGGTCCGGGGGCGGCGGGCGCCACAGTGATCGGTTCTTCGATGAAAGCACCGGTGCGCTTCGCGGCCTTCGCCAATGCGGTGGGCATCCATGCGGACGACTACGACGACACGCAATTGGCCGTTGCCGAAAACCGGACCTACGGATTATTGACCCACCCCACCGCGCCGGTGCTGCCGGCGGCGCTCGCGGTGGCCGAGACGCGGTCCTTGTCGGGGCGCGAACTGCTACTGGCGTACAACCTTGGCGTGGAAGTGGAGTGCAAGATCGCGGAAGCGATTTCGCCGCGGCATTACGAGGATGGATTCCATTCGACCGGCACCATTGGGGTGATGGGCGCGGCCACGGCGGTGGCGAAATTGAATCGCTTCGACCTGCCGCACGTGCTCACCACCCTGGGCATCGCCGCCAGCGAAGGAGCGGGCCTGCGAGAAAACTTCGGCACCATGACCAAGCCATTCCACGCCGGCAAGGCTTCGGAAAACGGCGTAGTCGCGGCGGACTTTGCGGCCCTCGGGTGGACCGCCACGCACGAGGTTCTGGAAGCTCCGCGCGGTTTTTTTCAAGCAGCCGGCGGGGGCTACGATGCGGCGGCGATCCTGTCGAAGCTGGGGAGGCCGTGGACGTTTGTAAACCCTGGGGTGTCGATCAAGCCCTTCCCGTCGGGGTCGCTCACGCATCCGGGCATGACGGAACTGGAGCGCTTAATCAGAGAGCACGACATCAAGCCGGATGAGGTGAAACTGCTCGAAGTCGGGACCAATAAAGATTCGCCGAATGCGTTGATCCATCATCATCCGAAGGATCACCTGCAGGCGAAATTCAGCATGGAATTTTGCATGGCGGCGCTGGTGCTCTATCGCAAAGCGGGATTGAGCGAGTTCACTGACGAAGTGGTGAATCGTCCGGCGGTGCAGCAGATGATTTCGCGCGTGAAGTTCGGCGTGGACCCAGTGGCGGAAGCCGCCGGATACAACAAGATGACCACAATTTTGAAAATTCATCTCAAAGACGGCCGCATTGTCACGGGACGCGCGGACTTCGGAAAAGGGAGCCCCTCGATTCCGATGTCCTTTGACGATGTAACCGAGAAATTTCTGGATTGTGCGGCGTTCGCAAAATGGCCGGCGGCGAAGGCTAGATCCGTGGTGGAAACGGTCCGCTCGATCGAGAAGGTTCCCGACGTGCGCCAGTTAACGGCGCTGTTAGGGTAATCTTGCCAATGCCGAAATAAGCCGTATCCGAGATTGAGCAGTTGGCAGAAGCAATCGTCGATCGTTTCGGTCGTCCGAAACGTCTTAGTCGGGTTGTCGCTGATGAGCTAGCCGGATCTCCACTTTGCGATAGATCACGGTTGGCGGCTTGTCCTGTTTGTGCATCCAGTCCTTAAGGGCGGCGGTACGCTTTTGCCCCTTCCGCCGGTCGACCCATTCCCCAATAACATGAATGGCTGCCAGCACCGCAAGAATGATAACGAAGATTTTAAGCGTTAACATTGGTATCGTTGTCCCGCCTGGACTCACCGCGCTGCGTCTTGGGGCGTCGGCAATCCGCTGCAATATCCGGAAAAGATAATACATCGAGAACACCGGCACGGCAAGCACCAGTACCATTGGTACAAACTTGGCTATTGCAGCGCTCGAGCTCGCAAATGCTTGAAAGGTTTTTGGTAGGCGCGCCTGGACTCGAACCAGGGACCCTCAGCTTAGAAGGCTGATGCTCTATCCACCTGAGCTACGCGCCCGCAATGTTTACCATAACTTTAGGCAATAGCTTCCGGGCTGAAGCCGATTCTGGCCCTTAAGCCAGACTCGGATTCTGTACTCGTATTGTACACTCGCTAGCGGGTTCGTCTCGCTGATCTCACACTGCCGTTTGGCTGCGGGACTTGGCGCGGGCTCGGCGCAGGCGAACTAACTGCCGCGCTTCATCAAGCCGTGCTTGCTAAGGAAGTCGCGGATCTGGTCGTAGAGCGCGGGATACTCGGTGGCCTTGAAGTTGCCATGCCCGCCGCCCGGAACCGTCAATAACTTGTTCGGCACGCCCGCCTTTTCGAGCGCCGCATGCAGGCGAACGGAATGCGTGTAAGGCACGGTGCCATCCGCGTCACCCTGAATCGAAATCACCGGCGGCAAGCCGGGACGCACGTAGGTGAGCGGCGATACGCGCGCGGCGATTTCTTTTCGGTTTTCCAGTCCACCCAGCCACGTCGCCGCGAAAATTCTCCTGTTCGGGCCTTCCATCAGATCGCCGACGTCAGTGACTCCGTACCAGTTCACAACCGCTGCGACCTTCAACTCTTCCGGGCCGAAATAGACGTTCCCCGCCCGCCCACCGGGGCAACGGCGATCCAGCCCAGCCGATGAGGGAATCATCGCCGTGGTAAGCGCCAGATGCCCTCCCGCAGAAGCTCCGCTAGTTACGATGCGCGCCGTGTCGATGTTGTACTGCTTGGCATTCTGGGTAACCCAACGCAATGCACAGATGCAATCCTCCACCGCCGCAGGTGCGAGCGCGACCTCCGCCATGCGGTATTCCACATTCACCACGTTCCAACCCATTTCGAGGTACGGCAGCAGGCTAAGAATGCTCGATTCCTTAGTTCCCTGCACCCAGCCGCCGCCGTGAAAGAACATCAGCGTAGGCTGCGGCGTCGAGGTGTCGCGGGATTGATAGATGTCGAGCTTTACCTGGTAGTTTTCCGCGGTGAGATAGGTAACGTTGGGGATGACCCGATACTTGGCCTGAAGTTCCGCCGAGAAGGAAGCCGTTGACTGAGCGAGCGCGGCCGGCGAGAGCGCCGCAGCCAGAACGGCGATGCATGCGGCTGATAAGAATTTGTGCATGGGTCTCCCCTTAAACAGAATTTCCATCGGCTCCGGACAAGGCAAATGTACACCTGTAAACTTCCATGCGTCAACCCGCAGGGCGAATGCCCGGCAATGGAGAGGCCAGTCAACCAGTCCAGAACGGCCCTTTGACGAAATTCGGAGGGCCGGGCAGCTATTGTTATCGCATTTCTTGGTTTAAGCCGGCGCGCGCCTGCTGAATCGAGACAAACGATATGACGCCAACAGGTCCACTGTCGTCCCATCCAGGATTTCCATCGCGGCGAGCTG
>Ga0105241_10001847_pt1 | contig 16055 bp, 12 predicted proteins | sample KBSC64metaG_FD_80422 | JGI IMG/M metagenome (GOLD analysis project Ga0105241, IMG submission 80422) | Corn rhizosphere microbial communities from Kellogg Biological Station, Michigan, USA - KBS C6-4 metaG | ecosystem: Host-associated > Plants > Roots > Rhizosphere > Soil | place: Michigan, USA... | reverse complement strand
GCGAACGTCCGAAGACGCCGCCTTGCTGTGCCGTCGGCGAGCGGAAGAAGAGTCAGGGTGCTGTGTCGCGTCCCTGCTTGCCGCCCTCGGCATGAGCCAATGTAGCGGGAAAACAACAACAGTCAACGAGCAATGATGAGGCATTTCGAGGCCGAAGGAGGATTCGCGGACTCCTTCGCCCATTGCCGACTCCGGTGACACCGCTGAATCGCGGGCAGCCGCAGCGTCGGACAGAGCAGGCACCGGTACGACTGTTGCGCAGCATGCCCGGGGCTGCAAGAGCTTTCAGAAACATGCCGAAAACAGTGAAAGAGGCTTGACACCCGGTCCGGCGGGCGGGATCGTCTCGCCTGAGCAGCCGCGCTTCCCGGGAAGGCACGGCACGCCAGGCAGGTCGGAGCTCCCTTGCCGCCCCTGATCGATTCCGAGGTCGACGTTGCGGCTTCGCCGCGTCGATGTCACGTCCTGCCCAGGAAGCGGTTCTCGCCATGAGCCCTAGTAACGCGATCGGTACCCCGAAGGATCGCCGCCCAGCCAGACGCCCTGCCCGACGCCCTGCCCGCCGCGCAGGATTCCGGTTGGCGGTCGCGCTGTCGGTCGCGGCAGCCATGACCGGTGGCGGAGCCGCGCTGTCCAGTCCCGCCTCCGCGTCCGCCCCGACGGCGGTGAGTCTGCCGGGCACGTTCGACTCGGCCATCGGGTGCTCTGCGGACTGGCAGCCTGCCTGCGCCCAGGCGCAGATGGCGTTGCAGCCCGACGGCCGCTGGACCGCCTCGCTGAACCTTTCCGCGGGGAGCTACTCCTACAAGGTCGCCGTCAACGGCTCCTTCACCGAGAACTACGGCTCCGGCGGCGTCCCGAGCGGGGCCAACATCGCCATGACCGTCCCCGCGGGCGGCGAGCGGGTCACCTTCGTCTACGACCCGGACACGCACGTGGTCACCGACAACTCGGCGATGCCCGTCGTCACCGCGGTCGGGGACTGGCAGTCCGCGCTCGGGTGCGGCGCGAACTGGGCGCCGACCTGCGCGGGCACCACCATGTCCGCTCTCGCGGGTACCGACGTCTACACCTACACCACCACCGCCATCCCGGCGGGCAGCTGGAACGCGAAGGTCACCCTGGGCCAGTCCTGGACGACGAACTACGGCGCCGGCGGCGCGGCCAACGGCGCGAACATCGGGTTCACGGTCCCGGCCAACGGCGCGACCACCACGTTCTCCTACAACACGATCACGCACCTGATGACTGTCGTGAGTACGAACGGCGCCACCGCCCCGCTGAACACGCTCGGCGCCCTCTACACCCCGACCGCGACGACCTTCCGCATCTGGTCGCCGGACAGCGCGAACGTCGCGGTCAACGTCGGCGGCACCACCCACGCGCTGAGCCCGACGCCCATCGCCGGCTACTCGAACGTGTACCAGGCGGTCGTCAGCGGGAACCTGCTCGACGCGACGTATCAGTTCACTGTGAACGGCGTCGCGGTCCCCGACCCCTACGCCCAGATGGTCACCCCCGGCACCACGCGGGGCATCGTCGTGGACACCGCGGCCGTGACCCCCTCGGCCGGCTCCTGGCTTCCCCGGCCCGCGCTGGTCAACCGCGAGGACTCGGTGATCTACGAGCTCAGCGTCCACGACTTCACCGTCGACCCGAGCTCCGGGGTCGACGCGGCCAAGCGCGGCAAGTTCCTCGGCCTGGTGCAGACCGGCACCACGGACAACGGCGTGTCCACCGGCATCGACCACCTGAAGCAGCTGGGGATCACCGCGGTGCAGCTGATGCCGTCGTTCGACTTCGGCAGCACCGTGCCGAACTGGGGCTACGACCCGGTGGACTACAACGTGCCCGAGGAGCAGTACTCGCAGTTCACCTCGCCGGAGGACCGGATCCGCGAGTTCAAGGACATGGTCAACGAGCTCCACCGCAACGGCATCCGCGTGATCATGGACGTGGTCTACAACCACACGTACACGAAGAACGTCTTCGGCGACATCACCGGCAAGTACTACACCTCCACCGACCTGTCCGGCACCGGCGACTCCATCGACGACGGCAACCCGATGGTCGCCCAGATGATCCAGGACTCCCTCGAACACTGGGTCCGCGACTACAACGTCGACGGCTTCCGCTTCGACCTGGCCGGCGTCCACTACTACAACAACGCCTACACCTGGGCCGACTACCTGCAGACCGCCTACCCCGACCGTGAGCTCATGATGTACGGCGAGCCCTGGAACGGCGGCGCCGGCGACCCGAACGAGCCGCAGAAGGTGCGCTACGGCACCCTGCCCGCCCTGGCGAACGTGCACTTCGGCGCCTTCAACGGCGTGTATCGGGACGCGATCCGCGGCGGGACGAACGACAACGTCATGGCGTTCATGGGCGGCGGGGGCAACCCATCGGCCATCGCCTTCGGCCTGACCGGCTCACCCACCGACGCCGACAGCACCGCCCCGGTGGCCAACCTGTGGACCCCGGCCTTCGCCGACCGGCCGGACCAGACCATGAACTACGTGTCGATCCACGACAACCTCAACCTCTACGACAAGATCACCTACTCCGGCGCCGCCGGCGGCGCGAGCGGTACGGCCGGCCGCATCGACCGCTTCGCGGTCGGCACGATCCTCGCCTCCCAGGGCATCCCGATCATCTCCGAGGGCGACGAGTTCCTTCGGTCTAAGGTCGTCAACGGGGACTACACCACGGCGATGAACTCCTACAACGCCGGCGACGCGGTCAACGCCATCCACTGGGGCGACAAGGCCGCCAACGCGAACATCTTCACGTACTACCGGGACGCCATCGCGCTGCGCAAGGCCACTGAGTCCCTGCGGCAGACCACCTGGTCCGCGGTCAAGAACCAGATGACCACCCAGGTCAACGGATCCGTCGTGATCGCGATGATCAGCTCCAACCCCGCCGCACCGACGAGCTATGACACGGTCGTCGTCGCCAACCCGACCGGCAGCGCGTACACCGCCTCTCTGCCCGCCGGGTCCTGGACCAAGGTGCTGAACACCAATGGCGCCACCTCCGCGACCGACACATCCTGCGATCCCCAAGCGGTGACCATCTTCAAGCACAACTGACCTGATCCCCCTTTGCCCCGGACGTCCCCGGGGCAAAGGGTCCGCCAGCGACCCCTTCGCCGGTGGCGGAGTCTTTTGGCCGAGCAGCCGCAGATCGAGACCTGGCCCGACGCCGATTCCGGGCGGTCGGGATGAGGAGTTATCAGGTGAGGCGCGGAATCACTTCGCGCGCGAACAGCCGCATCCGTTCCAGGTCCGTCGGCGCCTGGAAGTAGAGAATGAAGTATTCGATCCCGGCGTCGATCAAAGCACTGAAGGTCTCGACCAGCTCATCCGGAGTCCCCACCGCCGATGACGCGGCCAGATCCGCGCGGTCCCGGCCCTCCAGGTGCGGCTCCAGCAGTCGGTCCAGTTCTGGCCGGCTCTTCGCGGTGAACACCGTGAAGGACGCGGTCCGCAGAATCTGGTCGTAGTCCCGTCCCACTGCCTCGCAATGAGATGCGAGCACATCCAGCTTGTGCCGGTAGAACGCCGGATCGGTGCTGTCGGTGAGGTTGCAGGCGTCGCCGTGCTCGGCGACGATGCGCAACGTGACCTTCTCGCCGCTTCCGCCGATGAGCAGCGGCACACCGGGAGCCGTGGGGATGTTCGCCGCACCGTCGACGTGATGGTGGTGCCCTGCGACGGTCGCGCGCGGTTCGCGCAGCATCTCCCGGACGATCCGGGCCGAGTCCTCCAGCCGCCGCAGCCGCTCCCCCGTCGACGGATACGGCGCGGGGTACCCGAACGCCTCCCACTCGCGCTGGTCCCACCCGGCGCCGAGACCGAGGAAGACGCGGCCTGCGCTGGCGGCGTCAAGAGTCGCCGCCATCTTCGCCAGCAGGGCGGGATTTCGGTAGCCGGCGCAGGTGACGATCTGACCGAGCCGCACCGTCCGGGTCTCGCGAGCGAGCGCCGCGAGGCTGGTCCAGCACTCGAACACCGAATCCGGCTCGTCACCATGCGTCTGCAAGTGGTCGTAGAGCCAGACAGACTCATAGCCCAGCTCTTCGGCCTCCCGTGCCACCGCCACCATGGTCTCGAACTGCGCCGAGGCTCCCTGCGGATCCCGCAGATCCCCGCGCCAGCCCTGCGGCAGCACCACGCCGAATCGAACGCTCACTCGGGGCACCCTAGCAGCAGAGTTCTGGTGTTGATTCCCGACCGCCGCTCTGAGGATGCGCCAGGCTTTCAAGCAGGCGAAGCCGTGCTCGACGAGGGCGCGGGCCGCGGAGATCGCCATGTTGGCGGCTTTCTGGCAGTGGTGAATGCGGCCAAGGGCCTGTCCCGTGCGGCCGAACGGGTGATTTCCTATGACACTAAAGAGGTATCGCCATATCCGGCATTTTCGGTCAGGCAGACTCCACCCGTCTGAATTCCTCGACTGATCGGGAGTTTTCGTGCCTCAGCCCACCAGGCAGCGAGTGGCTGCCTACGGAGCCGTTGCGGCTCTTGCCGTCACCGCCGTCTCGTTCGCGGCCTCGACAGCCTCTGCCGCACCGCGGACGGACCTGACCTACGGCAGCAACATCCTGCTGCTCAACCAGTACCAGAACGACGGCGGCTACCTGGACACAAATGGCGTCTCCAGCCAGCCGGGCGCCACCTACGACGTCTCCACCAACCAGACCCCCAACAGCCGCGGCCCGGCCACCTCGGTGTGGAAGCTCGTCTCCGCGACCGGCAAGGCCACCGGCTCCCCGGTCATCAGCGGCGATGTCGTCTACCTCGTCAACCAGTACGCCGCCGGCACCTACCTGGACACCAACGGATACTCCAGTAGCCAGGGCGCCATCTACAGTGTCTCTGCGACCAGCACCAAGGACCGCGGCCCGGGCACCGGCAAGTGGCACATCTTCGACAAGACGTCCAACCCCAAGGACGGCCGCGTCCGCACGGAAGACGTCGTGCACCTGCTGAACGACTACAACTCCGCCAACGGCGGCTTCCTCGACACCAACGGATACTCCAGCACGTCAGGCGCGAAGTACGCCGTCTCCACCAGCTACTACACCGACCGCGGCCAGGGCACCGGCTCGTGGAAGGTACTGCCCGGCTAAAACGCACGAACGGGTAACCGGCAGCTCTTTGACGGTCGTGAGCGGCGCCTGACCGCTCGCGACCGGCTGGGCGCTGCGTGATTCCGAAACCGGCTCCGTACGCTGGCTGGCGACGGTACAAGGCCACGCCTCGGAGGGACCGGACACTGCCGCCTCCCGGCGAGAGCTTCCTCGGACCGCAAGGCCGACGGCCCGCGCCCTACCAAGGGCTGCGCATCGCGGTGATCGTCACCGGCCACAAGGCCACCCGCCACCGCAAGGCCGGTGACTGACGATCAAGACCCCGGACCACCGCGTCACCGCCAGCACGAGGACCCGCCGGCACGAGGACCCGCGAACCCGGCCACGCCAGTACCCTGACCAGCTACTTCAAGATGGCAACCGCTCAGTGAGCCGCTCGGACGACCTCCTCGACCCGGCTGCGGAACGTCCGCCACCGCCGCTCGCTGTCGTGCTCGGCTCCCGCGGCCTCGCTGCTCAGGTCGGCCGCGTGGCCGATCAATTCGGCTGCCGAATACAGGTGCATCGCCGATGTCCGCCGGCCGTCCAGGTCCGCCCGCAACGCCGCCGGCGTGAAGTCGACGTGGTCCAGGATCTCCGCGGCGCGCCGCAGCAGACGCCCGGCCAGCACCGTCAGGTTCGCGGCGAGCCAGTCGTTGGCGATGATCCGGTGGCGCTCCCCGAGGACGTCCGCGACGCCGTCCAGCGGGATCAGGGCGGCCGCGGCGTCCCAGGACGCCTGCATCGCCTCGGCCAGCCATTCGCCGCTGCTCACAGCGTCGTCGGCGACCGTTCGCAGGTCGCGGATCATGCGCGTGATCTCCGCCGGCCGCCCTTCGCCTTCGAGGAACAGCACACCGTCGAGCTGGACCGCGTCCGGTGCGTTGAGGTCCTCCGCAGCCTCGTACGGGCTCAGCACCGGCCGGTTAGACCGCTCGACAGTCGACCACCGGTCGGCGAGCGCCTGCAGCGTGCGTGCGTGCCGCTGTAGTACGACCGCCTGCTCACGGGGTGCGGAGGAGTAGAACTTCTCGTGGTCCCGGTGGTACTTCGACAGATTCAATATCGCTTGCAGCAGCGCATTGGGCTGGGCGGACGCGTCGGCAGCTGTCATGCGACTCGTTCTCCAAGAATCGGCCACGTAGTGCCGTTTCAGGCTAACCGTGCCGACCGGCGGTCGCAGTGCGGAGGACGTGTCACAGTGAGCACTCGTTCGAAGGTTCCGGATCACCGGTCCCCGACTGATCAAATATCGAAGTACCGAACAAATAAGGGGGAGAGAAAAGGGTTAGTTCGGTGAAATATGTTCGACGGTCACGGAATCACAACATGGTTGACGCCGCATTTCGTCGTCAGCTACTTTTCCCGAGCGGCGACTTTCCGATCAAAGCAGTTCGCCTGGACGGCAGTCGCCGAAGTGGCACACGATACGGAGACGCAATGGGCCGATATGGTCGCGGGGCTGCGTTCACGGTCGATACACGTCCCGGCCGGCGCGGCACGACAATCATCGAAGCAAGCGGCGAGCTCGACTTCCACACCGGGCCGATGTTGCGCGACTCCGTCCTGCACTCCGTGACGGCGGGCAACCCGGAGATCGTCCTCGATCTCGGCGGCCTGGAGTTCCTCGACTCGACAGGTCTGGCCGTGCTCATCAGGGGTCTCAAGGAGTGCCGGGCCGCCGGCGGCGCCTTCACCATCGCATGCCTGAAACCCGGACCCGAGCGCACGCTCCGAACGGCAGGCGTCCTTCGCTTGTTCGACGTCTACGACACGATCACCACCGCTGAGGAATCCTTCACCATCCCGAACCGGATCCCGCCGCGGGTGATGTCCACCACGGCTCGTTGAACCTGAACCGGCATCGAGAGTGCATATATCAAGCCCTGAACGATCCGACTCGTCGGATGCATCTCGGTTCGCGCCCCACGACCGCCATCGACTGGGAGTGATGACGTATGGCACCATCCACGAACCTTGTCAAAGCCAAGATCGAGGGGCAGCACTCCCCGCGGCATCCTGGCCTGTCCCCGCAGGGGACCCATCCCGGCACTCGGGAACAGATCCGCTCGACCACCGGTCGAGTGCAAGGCCTCGCGCACTCCGGCACAGCGCACTCCGGCACAGACCAGCCGCTGATCAAGGCCAGTGAGTACGGCGACATATTCCTGTCGATCGTGGACCGCACCGGCACCGGGCTGGCCGTCCTCGATCCCCGCCTGCGGATCCAGGAAACCAACATGGCGTTCCTGGAACACTGCGGCACACCCCCGTTCGACCTCTGCGGCCGCGACTTCGCAGACCTGTTGCATCCCACCGTGCGCACCCACCTGATGCACCGCTTCGACCGCCTGCTCCACGGAGACGCCTCCCGCTTCGTGGAACACGCGACCGTACTGTGGGCGGCACGAGCATCGTTCGCCGGCTCACTGGCCGTCACCGCGGTCCGCGGCGAAAGCCACCGGCTCAAGACCGTCGTCGTCCTGGTCACCCCGAAGACGGAGGAAGACAAAGCTCACACCGTCGTCAGCCCGAAGAAGATCCTGTCGTCCCTCGACGCCCGCATCCTGGAGGGCGTCGCCATCGGCTCCTCCACCCTCCAGCTGGCCGGCAAGCTGCACCTGAGCCGGCAGGGCATCGAATACCACGTGACCGGCATGCTGCGCCGGTTCAAGGCGCCCAACCGTGCGGCGCTGGTGTCCAAGGCCTGCTCCATGGGCCTGTTCGGCGTCGGCACCTGGCCGCCGAAGGTTCTGCCGGAATTCGTCCGGTCCTGATTCGTCCAGCGGGCTGGGCTCCGAGCGGGCGCTTCTCGCGCATCCGCTGATCGGCCAGGCCACATGGCCGAGCCGCTAGCCGGCTGGTCGCCACGATCGCGGCGGCGGATGGCGCCGGTCTACTGGCCGATCTCCACGGCCAGCTTCGCCAGGCGCTCCTGGCGGACGCTGACCGGCGGGTGCGTGGCGAACAGCGTGGAGACCCTGCTGCCCGGGCGGATCGCCGGCGCGAAGAAGAAGGCATTGAACGCCTGCTGCTCGCGCAGGTCCTGCGTCGGGATCTGGGCCATCTCCGACGAGATATGAGTCAGCGCGTTGGACAGCGCCGAGGGGTTGCCGGTCAGCAGCGCGCCGGAACGGTCGGCGGCCAGCTCGCGGTAGCGGGACAGGCCACGGATGAGCAGGAAGCTCAGCGCGTAGGTAGCCAGGCTGACCAGGGTGACCCGAGCTTGGCGCGCAGTCGGCGTTCGGCGTCGTCCATCATCTTGCGCATCACGGCCTTGACGGTGTCGGCACCGTATTTGGCGATGAGGCGAAGAATCTGCTCCGCCGCGTTCTTGTTGGCGGCGATCTTCGCCCGCAGGTCGAGACCGACCAGATGGGGAAGCCGCGATCTGCGGATCCAGGCGTCTGCGACGTCACGCTGCAGCACCCCGCCCCAGATCTTGGCAGTAGCCCGCGCAGTAAGCGGGCCCCGCACCGCCGAAGGCGTAAGCGACGAAGTCGCGGGGGTCGTATCCGGCTTCGACGACTGCGCGGCGCAGCCGGGCCGGGGACGGCCTCGGCACTCTGCGGGCCCAGCCGCAGGTTCCCTCCGGCGTCCACCGAGGCGAGCGCTCCGCCGCCGGAGCCGATGGTGTGCACGCGGATGGTCGCGGCATTGATCGGGAACTGGTTCACGATGGAACCGGGCGCCATGACCGGCTGGCCTTCGACGATCAGGCCCGCCAGGAAGGTCGTGCCTCCGACGTCAGTCGTGATGACGTTGCGGTGCCCGAGCTGCGCGGCCAGGCGCATTCCGCCGACGACACCGCCGGAGAGCACAGAGCCGACCGTGGTGATGGCATGTTCCGGCGCCCGATCGGCTGTGATGGTGCCGCTCTCGCTTTGCATGACCAGAAGCGGCCCCTTGAGGCCGAACTGCTCCAACAGCTCTTGCAGGGGCGTGAGATAGGTGCGCAGCCGGGGTCCGACCTGCGCGTTCATGATGGTCGTCGAGGTCCGGGCGAACTCACGGATCCGGGGGCTGACTTCCGAGGACAGCGTCACGTACATCTCCGGAGCGATCTCGCGGATCAGTCCGCGGATCCGCCGCTCGTGAGCGCCGTTCTTTGCGTTGAGCGGTGTAGGTGACCGTCACGCGCAGATGGATCAGAGTTGTCCCTTAATTGTGTATGAAAGCGCCGCCCGGCGGCTCTTGTCCACGACGACACGGTGCGCGAAGGAACAGCCTCACGCGAGGAGCCGGTGTCTTGAGGGAGGTCGTCCTACGATGACTACGACAAGCGTGTCCGCGTCCGCGGCCGTTCAGCTGCGCGCCGCATGGGGTGCGTGCGACGAGAGCCGGGAGCTCCCCGGCGAGCTGCGGGGGATGTTCGAGCGGCGGCTTGGCGCGGATCTCAGCGCACTGCGCGTGCACACCGGCCCGGCGGCCGACGCCGCGGCTCGGGCGTTCCAGGCCGACGCCGTGGCCTGCGGTTCGGCCGTCTTCTTCCGCGACGGTGCCTACCGGCCTGACGAGCCGTGCGGGCTCTGGCTGCTGGCGCACGAGGTGGCGCACGTCGGGCAGCAGGCGCGCGGGCGGGGGCCGCGCGAAACAGCCGGTCGGGGCGCGGTGGCCGTCGGTCGCGCGGGCGACGCCTGGGAGGCCGAGGCGGACCGCTTCGCCGACGCGGTCCTCACGGGGCGGGCAGTGGCCGGCACGCCCGGCCCCCGCGCGGCGGTCGTCGTGAGACCCGGCCTGTCGGGCAGCGTCCAGTGCCACGACTCGTTCGAGCACCGGATCCTCGGCGACGTCGGCACCGTCGACCTGATGGCGGTGGCCTCGGGGGTCGGAGCGCATCGCAAGGCCGTCCTGGAGCGGCAGATCCAGCTGATGGCGCTGTGGAAGGACCACCCGAAGGCGGTGACGCCGAAGACCGTCACCGACCGGTTCCCGGAGATCCAGGTCTTCCAGATCGGGCCGAACGGCGTCGTCGCCACCTACGGCGATCTCAACGCCCTGCCGGACTATCTGGCGAACCCCGCGGAGATCGACCAGATGCCCGGCGACATCCTGCTGCCGATCCTGCAGGTGATCCGGCAGGAGAGCTACAACAAGTACACCTTGATACTGACCGGCACCGACCCGAACGTGACCTTCGCCGACGCGGCCTGCGCGCCGTGGCGCTCGGGCATGATCAACCGCATCGTCGAGACGGCGGCGCTGGACACCCTGACGATGGGCCTCGGGCCCGCCGGGCAGGACCACTACCAGGGCCTGCTGGCGCGCAACGCCTGCCACTTCGCGCCGTTCTCCTGGCACCGCTGGCAGATCTCGCACCGCGCCGCACGCGAGGTGGCCGAGCGGGCGCACCGGGCGACCGGGAACGAGAAGATCCGGCTGACGGCCGAGGCCTGGCGCCTGCACGGCTACGCCGACCACTTCCTGCAGGACTCCTTCGCCGCCGGGCACCTGACGAACAAGACGCTCGTCATGCAGTGGTTCACCGAGTGGGCCGAGAAGCAGGCCCTGCTGCCCTTCGCGGACTGGGACAGCGTCCGGTACATGACGGCCGCGCTCCAGCCGGGACTGGCCGGCCTGGACCTGTACAATCCGCTGGACCCCGGCCCGTCGATCGACCCGCAGACCGTGCAGGAGTCCGCCGACCTGTACACCAGGATGCTGGCCGGCGGCATCGGCCCCGGGCGCGAGGACGGCCGCCTCGGCGGCTATCGCGACTATCTCACGTTCCTGACCAGCGCCGTCGCACAGTTCGGCGCGGCAAGCCTGCACGACTACTACAACGACCACTCAGTCACGGCCACCTCGATCCACACACCGAAGCCGTTCGTGCTGTGGGGTGACAACACGCTGCTGACCGGTGCGGACGGCGTGCCCGGCGTGGAGGAGACGAGCGGGGCGGCCCAGGAGTCGCAGAAGGCGCTGCGCGAGATCCTCGCGCAGGGCGGCACCGGCATCTCGATGCGCGATATCCAGGACCGCTTCCCGACGAAGGTCGCCGACCACACCGGCACGTTGCTCGGACTGAAGGAGTGGGCCACCACGCAGAAGGGCTGGTGCGAGGAGAACGTCTTCGCGCCGATCGAGAAGCGGATCATTGAACTGCTGCTGCGGATTGCCTCCCCGCGCCTGGGTACCGTCTCCCGGGACCAGTCGCTCGCCGAGAGCTGGTACTCCGGGCTCGGCGGCAAGGGCACGTGGAACGAGGTCACGCTCCTGGCCGACGGCACGCGCGCCTTCGCGGCGGCGGACGGCTACGTCTACGAGCTCGACCCGCGCACCGGCGTGCCGAAACAGAAGATCGAGCTGGCGGGCGCCGGCGGCGACGTCTTCACCAAGCTGGTCGCCGACGGCACGCGGCTCTACCTCGGAGTCAAGGGCCGCGTACACGCGCTCCCGCTGACCCGGTCGTGGGGCGCCAAGCCCGAGTGGACTTCCGAGGTCCTCAGCGGCCGGACCGAGAACCACCCCGTGGACGTCCTGCTGCAAGGCGGCCGCTTGTACGCCGGGACGAACAGCTTCGTGCACGAACTCAACATCGCCAACGGCCAGTCGACGCGGAAGATCGAGCTCGGCGAAGGCCTCGGCGACTACGCGACGCGGCTCACCGCCCGCGGCACCTGGATCTATGTCGGGACCCACGGCTACGTCTACGCGCTGCGCACCGACCTGGCATGGGGATCGAAGCCGATGTGGTCCTGCGCGATGCCCACCGTCACCTCGTGGCCGGTTCAGGTGCGGGTGTTCGGCGACCGGCTGTTCGCGGCTTCCGGCGGCTACCTGTCGGAGGTCCACACCACCGCCGGCTTCCTGGAGCAGTACATCCTGCTGGCGGACGCGGCCGGGTCCGGCGACTACACGGCCGACATGGTCAGCGACGGCGCCTTCCTTTACTGCGGCATGCACAGCTGGGTCTACGCGCTCTCGCTGGACCCGAAGCAGAGGTGGGGCAAGGAGCCGATCTGGACGTCGGAGAAGGTCGGCGGGACAGCCTGGCATCAGGTCGGGCTCGTCTACCAGAACGACCAGCTGTACGCGGCCTGCAACGGCTACGTCTACGAGCTCGACGTGCTCACCGGCCGGGAGAAGCACTCGTCGCTGGTCACCGGCCGGCTCGGTGCCGGCGACTACCTCACGACCCTGACCTCCGACGGCAGCACCCTGTACCTGGGCACCCACGGGTACGCCTACCGCGTCCAGATCACCGATCTGGAGCCGACGCCGACCGCGGCCTGGCCGCTGTCGCAGACTTCGGGGACGACCGTCCCGGACCTGCGCGGGAAGTACCAGGCCGCGGCGGTGGGCGGGGTGACCTGGCAGCCGCTGGCCGCGCTGGGCGCCTGCGCCAGATTCTCGGCGAGCGGCATGTCGATCCAGACCTCCGGACCGGTCCTGGACACCGGCGTCGGCAAGAGCTTCACGGTGACGGCGTGGGTCCGGCCGGACCAGCTTCCGCAGCAGGCGGGGACGACGAGCGCGATCGTGACGCAGGACGGCAACGCTGTCAGCGCGTTCTCGTTGGAGTACCGGCAGGACAGCAAGTCCTGGGCTTTCACCCGGCCGGTGGCGGACATCATGAATCCGGTGGTCAAGTCGGCGACGGCCAAGACCCCGGTCGCGGTCGGCGCCTGGACCCACCTGACCGGTGTCTACGACGCGGACGCGGGGGAACTGCGCATCCACGTGGACGGCGGCCCGGCGGCGGTGGAGAAGGTGGACCGGAACAGCGCCTTCGCCACGGGCCGTAGCCTGCTCATCGGCCGCGGCAAGTTCAACAACAACCCGGTCGGCTGGCTGAACGGCGCGGTGCGGGACGTCCGCGTGTACCAGCACGCGCTGGACCCGGCGCTCGTCACGCCGCCGGCCACCTCCTTCTGGACGCTGGCCGACTCAGCGAAGGACGAGCGGGGCAACCATGCGGGCAGCGCCGTCCACGTCGACTGGCGCCAGGAGACCGGCATCGGCGGCTTCGCGGCTTTCAACGGCGGCAGCAGCGCGGTGACGACGGCCCAGCCCGTGCTCTACACCGGTCCCGGCGGCAGCTTCACGATCGGGGCGTGGGTGCGTATGACGGCCCTGCCCCCGGGCGCGGTGACGATCGCGTGCCAGGAGACGAACATGTTCACCAGCGCCTTCGCGCTGCGCTACAGCACCACCGGATCCGCCGGCTGGTGCTTCACCCGGTACACCGTCGACCGGCCGACCGCTCCGTCGGTCACCGCGGCGTCCCGCATCGCCGCCGTCCCGGGGGTGTGGACCCACGTCACGGGGGTGTTCAACGCGACAACGATGCGGCTGGAGATCTACGTCAACGGGGATCGCAAGGATGCGCAGACGCTGGACCCGGCGCAGATACTCACGGCGACGGCGGGGATGACGATCGGCCGCGGCAAGCTGGAAGGTCAGCCGACGGAGTGGCTCAACGGCGGGGTCCGCGATGTGCGGGCTTACGGACAGGCGCTCAGCGCGGAGCAGATCCGAGAGCTGTTGTACGCGGGGTGACGGTTCGCCGGGATTGAACAGCCAGGCGTGTGAGGGCGGGGGTCGCCGGGGTTCCAGCGGCCGCCGCTTTTCGCGTTCGGCAGCCGCCGTGGGCGTCCACGAGTACCAACCCGCCGCTTGACCTGCCTGGACGACATTACTGGCAACCGCTACGACAGCGGTTCTGGACCTTTCTCTCGGCCTGTAGCCGCCGAGTACTTTGACGCCGGCCAAACTCGCTGTGCACGAGGATGGCGTAGCGTCCACCTCCCACCGGCATGACCCCGCTGCTGGTCTTCGACGCCTGGGAACACGCCTACTACCTGCAGTACAAGAACGTGCGCCCGGACTATGTCGAGAAGCTGTGGTCCATCGTCGACCGGGCCGACGTCGCCGCCCGCTTCACCTCAGCCACGACCGCGGGCTGACCCCATGCCCGGCGTTCCCGCTACCGAAGATCGCAGTCAGGAAAGGCCTCGCTTGCTCCCCCGCGACAGGCACGCCGTCCAGATCACCGCCCTGCCGGCCACCGCCCTGACTCCCGGAACGGTTCAACCACAGGTTGAGAATCAGGGCCACGACGAACCGCCGCACCCCGAACGCGACTGCCAGGCCGGCGAAGAGCGTGACCACGAAGGTGACGAGCGTCAGCCAGCCCCAGGCCTGCCCACTGACGCCGAACCCCAACGCGGTCACCCCCGCGCCGATCGCCCTGAAGACTGCAATGCGCCACGCACGGTTCCAGTAGCTGCCACCAGGGTCACTCAGAGCCGAGAACAACAGACCGAACAACGCGCTTAGAAAATACTGCTCGTAGCCGATAGCCCAGAGGACGAACAGCGGCACGATGGCCACGTCCAGGAACCACACCCCTCGCGGCCAGTTCAGTTCCGCCGGGTTGAGTGCGAACACCTTCGACAACCAGCCCGTGGCCAGCTGTCCGTGAACCGGCCGCCCGTGAACGGGCTGTCCAACACGTCCGCTCGCACTCGTCATAGCCGCCCTCGCATCAGTCGTCCCTTTGCGGCTGCCACCTGCCCCCGCCTCACCGACACCCTGCTGGCCTGGATCTCCACACTCGGGGGAACGTCGAGCACTCGTCCTCCGACAGCGGGATCCGGTGTGAGCGGTGATCGCTTCGGTCGCCGTCAACAAGCGGAAGATCGTCGCCGACGGCGGCACCGTCACCCTCGAGGCCTGCCTGCGAAGCTCATCGCCGCGCCACAGTCACCTGCACATTGGCCTGTCCGGGGATGGTGGCGAGTTGAAGCATGGAGGCGTTGGGTGCTGACACGACCACAGCGCCCTGGCTTTGGACCTGGTACCCGCCGGGGTAGTCGCTCGGCGGCAGGAAGACTTCGGTGCGGGCTTCGGGTGCGAACGGTTGAGCATTACTCATATGCCACTTTCGATGGCAGAGGTCTGGCAGACGTGACCCACACGGCCGTCGTGCTCAGCTGGAACCTCGAACTCGCCGAAACGACGTCCCCGGCCGTCAAGGAGCAACAGCAGCGGCCACAGCCCTGACAACGCGGGCCCGCTCCGCCGCCCGCACCCGCCGCGCCAGCCGGACCATCTGCGTGGCGCCGAGCCCGAACAGCAGGTACTGCGCGGCGAAGGCGGCCTTGAACGCGCTCAACGAGTAGTGTCCCGCGCTGTCAGAACCGTGGGCGTCCAGGATCCATCCGATCGCCAACAGCAGCGCGACCATGGCGCTGAAGCCCCCGACGTTCACCATCCCCGACGCGGTGCCGGTGCGGTGTGCGGGGTTGACCGAGCGCGCTATCTCGAAGCCGACGAGCGAGGCCGAGCCGCCGGTGCCCAACGCCGCGACCAGCAGCACCAACAGCCACAACGGCGCGCGCCCCGGCCACAGCAGGACCGCCGCCCAGGCCGCGGCCATCAGCACCGTGACCACGCCGACCAGCGCCAGCCGCAGATCGGGCCGCCTGCCGGTGAGGGTCCCGTACGCGGGCCCGAGGACCATGGCCTCGGCGATCATCACGGTCAGCAGGACCCCGGCCGTACCGGAGGACAGGCCTTCGCCCTGCACCAGGAACGGGAATCCCCACAGCATCGCGAACACCCCGCCGGCGAACGGCGTGGTGAAATGCACCCAGAAGCCCAGTCGGGTCCCCGGCTCAGCCCACCCCTCGCGCAGCTGCGCCCGGATCGGCTGGCGCGGCTCCCGTACCGCGTCCGAGGAGAGCGGTTCCGCCGAGCCCCCGAGTCCAGAGGCCCCAGGACCAGCCCCGCCCCCACCAGGCGGATTCCGGATCACCGTCAGCGGCAGCACCAGCGCGCATCCCCCGATCAGCGCGGCGACCGCATACGTCGGTGTCCACCCGAAGTCCCGCAGCGCCACCGACAGCGGATACGCGCCGGCCAGGTTCCCCGCCGTGCCGACGAACCCGGTCAGCTGCGTCACCAGCGGCGCCCG
>Ga0105241_10001845_pt1 | contig 16063 bp, 9 predicted proteins | sample KBSC64metaG_FD_80422 | JGI IMG/M metagenome (GOLD analysis project Ga0105241, IMG submission 80422) | Corn rhizosphere microbial communities from Kellogg Biological Station, Michigan, USA - KBS C6-4 metaG | ecosystem: Host-associated > Plants > Roots > Rhizosphere > Soil | place: Michigan, USA... | reverse complement strand
GAGAACGCGGACGGCACTCGGAAGCCATTTGTGAACAATGTCATTTCGAATCCGAATCCGATCGCGGTCGAAATGCTCTCCCATTTTCCGAAGTGCAACTGGAATCCGGATACGAATCAGGCCAGCGATTCTTGCGACTCGTTGACGGACGGCGCAACGAGAAACCTGTACATTCCCGGGCTCGATCCTCTGAAGGCGCACAAGTTTGATGTTCGTATCGACTGGCTGCAAAGCGAGAAGCAGAGGATCTATGGGCGCTTCTCGTATGACAAACTGTTCTTCTCCCTGGTGAACGCGTTCAACAGCATGTGGGACCCGTACTATGCGCAGAACGCAACAAACGGACGCAACTTAATACTCGCTGACGACCTGACGTTGAGTCCGACCATGGTGCTGCAACTGCGCTACTCGTTCACGCGGCACTATGAGAACCAGGGCGGAGATCCCCGGCAGAACGGATTTGATATCACGACGCTCGGATTCCCGGCGTCGCTGGCGGCTGAGCAGGTCTACAAAACCCTGCCATTGGCGGATTTCTGGGATGTGGGCGGCGGAATCGGCGGCACATCGAACTGGAACACGTTTGTCTACGCGAGCGAAAACAGCGATGCCAATGTTTCTCTGACAAAAACTCTGGGCAAGCATGAGCTGAGCGCCGGTTTTGAGTACATGAAGCGGTTCCTGAATGTCGGCCAACCGCCCGCCTCATCGGGCTGGTACAGCTTCGATACATCCGCGACCGATAAATCGGTAGATTCTGGCGAGGACGGCAGCGATTTTGCGTCGTTCCTGATCGGGATGGGCTCAGTGCCCGGTGCCGAGGGATACAACTTCACGAAGGATCTGTTTGTCGCCGAGTCGAATCCGTATTACGCGGCTTTTGTCGAGGACACCTTCCACCCGAACAAGTCGTTGACGCTGACGGCAGGGCTGCGCTGGGACATCTTCGGCGGAAAGACGGAGCGGCATAACCGGCTCGAGTATTTCAATCCTTCCGCCTCGAACACAGTGGGCGGCGTGCAATACACGGGCGCAGAGGTCTACGTAGACAAGAACAATCGCTCGCCGTTTGACGCAAATCTGAAGGACTTCGGCCCGAGAATAGGATTCGCATGGCAGGTGGCGCCAAAAATGGTTGTGCGCGGCGGCGCAGGATTCTATTTCGGCCCAAGCTCACACATGGTGGCTGGCGCATCGCAGAATAGCGACGGATTTGCGTCGGTTACGAATTGGGATTCTACGTGCTTTACAGCGGCGGGCAACACCACCTACAACGGCACTTCTCTTTGCGCCGATGCAGCGCCCGGCAGTCCGGCACCGAGTACAACGGGAATCTATTCACTGAGTAATCCATTCCCGAACGGAGTGGTGGGCCTCGTCAGTTCGCCCACAGGGTTGGCCAACAACCTGGGCTCGACGTTGTACACGATGCTGCACTCGCAGCGAACGCCCACTACCTACAACTTCAACTTCGGAATTGAATATGAATTTCCGCACCAGGTGATCTTCAGCGCGGCTTATGTTGGCAGCCGCGGGCTGTTCCTTCCCCTGGGTTCGCTCGATCTGAATCAACTTGATCTCAACACGATTGCCAGCCACGGCGCCGCACTCTGCGTAGACAACTCTGATCCCGAGTGCGAGATGGTTCCGAATCAATGGGCGTCGATCCTGCCCGCGACCAATTCGAACTACGGCGCTGCCGAAGTGCCGCTCTGGGTTTCGTTGCAGGAGTACCCGCAGTTCGGCAGCGGCAACTACGGCGCCGGCAATGGAGTGAACGTGAGTGGCTATCCCGGGGGCGACTCGGACTACAGCTCGCTGCAGACGAAGCTGCAGAAGAGACTGACGCATCATTTCACCTCGCTGGCAACGTTCACCTGGGCGAAGTTGATGACCGATGACGGCAATCCTCCGCTCTCGTTTGTCGGCTCGCACGGCGGCGGTGCGCAGAATGCTCGCAATCTGAGCCTCGAGCATTCCGTTAGCCCGCAGGACGTGAAGTACCAGTTCACGGGGCAAGCTTCGTATGACCTGCCAATCGGCCCTGGCCGCGCGATCAACATGAACGGCGTGGGCAATGCCATCCTTGGCGGATGGACTCTGAACGGGATCATGTATCTGAGTACGGGTGTTCCGATCGCGTCGCCGACGTCGGGAGTGGAGCCCTCCTATTTCAACCAGCGCGCGGATTTGACGTGCGATCCCAGCAAGGGCGCGCTGCATACGGCAGACGAGTGGTTCAAGATGGACTGCTTCTCGATTCCGTCGAGCCCGTTCGTTCCGGGCACGGCTCCCGCTTACCTCGATCACGTTCGAACCGCGGGCGCGAGAGATGTTGACCTGTCGCTGTATAAGCACTTCACGTTCGGCAAGGAGAAAGATTTCAGGTTTGAAATCTCTTCCTACAACGTGGGGAACTACGCACAGCTTGGGATGCCGAATGTGCCCGGCTTGACGGTGCCGACGGATTGGGGATTGATTGGAAACACGGTGAACAGTCCACGACAGTTCCAGTTTGGCGGCCGGTTCACGTTCTGAACGGTTACGGCATTTGATCGCGGGTGACCTCGGGAGCTAGTCACAAATTGTGATTGGCTCCTTCTGTCTGTTGGCCTTTAGAGACCGGTGTAGATCTGCAGGGGTGCCCAGTAGAACGGCTTTCGGAACTCGTTCTTCGAATGAAGCAAGGCAAGCTTCGCCTGACGCAGGGCTGCACTCGGCGGAAGGCCGTGTTCGAGGCCTCCATATAAATTGCCCATCAGATGCGGCGCCGATTCATCGCTGACTTCCCACAAGGCACCGATCACATTGTGCGCACCGGCGCGCAGGAAGGCCCATGCGAGACCGATGGAACCCTCGCCGGCGAATGATCGCGCGCCGCTTCCGTAACAGGCGGAAATGGTGACAAGGTCGGCATGAATCGGATGCTGAATGATGTCGCGCGCGTGGAGTTTGAAGGAATCTTCAGCAGAGGACGAGCGGGAGAGGATGATTGCGGAATCGAGTGGGTCGGTGCGGCTGGCGACACCATGGGCGACGAAGTGGATGTAGGCGAACTGCTGCGGATTGGCGCCGAGGTAGGATGTGGGCGTGGCGCGTTCGCGCGCATAGAGGAGTGCATTGCTAGCGCCGATCTGTCGCTGGATTTGTTGCATCTCCGCTGAGGCCATCGGCAAGTTGGGATAATCGGGTCCAGGAGATATGGCATCACCAATCAGAAGCAGTTTGCGCTCAGAAACCCCAGCAGAGTGCGCGGACGCGAGCATCTGTAGTGATGGGGCGGAAGTGACGGTGGCGTCTTCGATCCAGTAGTGCGGATGTGGAGGGGGGACGATGAGCGTTTCGAAATTGAGCTGGCTCAATTCGCCATCGGTGAGTACGACGACGTTCGCATTGGGCAGAATCATCGAGGCTGCCGGCTCGATCAGGAGGCGATACAGCGCAAGTCCATCGGAATTTGCGTTCTGGGCGGGGTCGCCAAGACCGAGCAAAGCCTTGCGATAGCTCTTGATCGATTGCGCAATGTCGCGTTTGGACGGCAGTGTATAGAAGGAGGTTTTCGCCGGAGTAATCGCCCAGAGATACGATTGTTTTTGTCCGAGCCAGTAGAAGAGCAGGGTAGCGCCACTTCGTCGAGCTACCTCGTTGGGACGGAAGACCCGAGTTCTAGCCAAAGATGAGATTCCCAATCCCTGCGCCAAAGTTTGCGCCCGGCTTTGATCCGCGATTTGAAGTGCCTCGTCTGACCTGTTTTGACTGATCAGGAACTGGATGTAGTCGTCGTAGATGCTTGTGGCATTGGTGAGGAACGGCAATTTCGAGTCTTCATTCTTGAGTTGTTCGCGGGCCGATCCGAACGTGGTAAGCGCGGTCTGGTACATGCGGTTGGCGGCGGGGAAATCACCTGAAGACTCGTAGAGTTGTGCGAGAGCGTGCTCAGCACCCATACGCATGGATGTCTGACTTGCGGGGTCTTTGTCGACGATCTTGAATCGCTTCTCGGCCTCTGCCGGTTGGTGCTGTGCGGCAGCGACTCTGCCTTCAGCGAAGACAACGTCGAGCGCGTCAAGGCGATCTCGGGCCTGATCTATCGTCGCTTCGAGCTGTCGAATGCAATCTTGCGCAGTGTCAAGATCTCCCGCGTCGATGGATGTATGGGCGAGGTCTTCGAGTGCGTTGACCACATAACCGCGATTGTTAAGTTGTTTTGCAAGCGTGAGAGCACGCCTATAGGAATCTCTAGCGCGCGGCCAGTCATGTTTTGCCTCATAGATATTTGCCGCCGTTGTATGCCAGGTGATTTGCTGCCGATCGTTACCTAGCTTCTCTGCGCGATTCCCGGCATCGAGAGTCAATTCGAGGGCTCTGTCCAGATCGCCGAGTTTGAAGTAGGCCCAGCCAAGATTGCCGAGGGCGAGCTGAGTGAGATTTTCATCTCTGAGATTGAGAGCGATTCGAGAACCAGCATTAATCCAGTCGACGGCCTCATCGAAGTTCTCTTTCTGTAAAGAAACCCAACCGAGATTCTGGAGAGCAGATCCCTCAAGCGGCTTGTCACTATGTGTACGCGCAAAAGAGAGGCTTTTTAGAAAGGAACCGCGAGCATTTGAAAGATCACCGGATTCAAAGCTGAAGATACCACGCGCCCGAAATACTTCGCCGCAGGTAAGCAATGTCATGTTACTGCAGAGTTGCTCGGCCATAGAGAGTTTTGTATTAGCGTCCGTGAGCCGTTGGCTTCGAGTCAATGCGATGCTTTGGAGAGCGAGCGCCTTGATATCCTGCTCGCGGCTTGTCCATTCATTTGGATTCTGAAGCAAGGATAGTGCGCTGTCGTACATGCCCCGCCAGATCATGGATTCGGCTTCAAGGATGCGAAATTTTGAAGCCCAGAGCGGCTCGTAGGCGAACCGGCTATAGCCGCGATTTGCTTCCCATTGTGCTTCTGCAAAGTATCCACGCATGAACAATTCACGCGCGTTCCCGTAAAGGATATTTGGGTTCCCGAGACCGGTATCTGAAAGAGGGGCGAGAATAACCAAGACTAGAACCCAAAGATATCGGCCCGCAGCGAACAAAGGAGTAGTGATTCGCGGCGGGCCGGCAGATGATGGCGTTTCTGGGTTTGGTTCTTTGGCGACTTCTACCTCAATCGTTCCTATGGGGCTGAGGATCCGTTGGTCTTGCCGCCGCCCAGGTTGATCGTTCCGCCGCCGATACATCCCATCTCGAGTCGCAGCATCGTCAGGGTGATCATGGTTTCCCTGGGGATTCCCTTGTCGTTGAAGTCGGAATGGCAGACCCGCAGGTTGGCAAGATGGATCTTGCCGAAGTCGGGAACGAAGATGATGTGTCCAAAGGAGCGCCCTCGAAACGAACCCTCCACCTGGTTGACCAGTGAGCACTCGATGCACTCCCGATTTGCCTCAGCTGACGGAAGTTGATTGTAACTCTTTGCGACTTCATCGGGAAGATTCTGGTGCCCGCGGATGTGTTCATACTGCTTCGAGACCCGTTGAATGAATCCCGAATCGCTGGTGTAGCGAGCATCATCTGCGGGTTTGTTGCCGAGAATGTCGTGATTGAAGTGGATCTTCAGCGGGTCGCTGCCGGCGATACGGAGGTTCTCTATCCGCGTACCCAGAAATGTGACGCGGGGAACATAGCCTTCGGGGGGATGATCGGTCGAGATCTGCGCCACCACACGATCGGCTGTGACGACTTCCATCACATTGAGGCCTTCGATGACGGCGGTCGTGATCGTGTTCCATCCGTGGTCAGGCTTGCTGTCGAGATTACCTCCGACGTGCGTGTACGAAGAGCGAAAGGTTATCACGCCGCCAAGATGGAAGCGATCCGCGTGCTGCGTCACGTAACCGCCGTGCTCGTTTAGCTTCGAGGCCGTATGGGAGCAAGTCTTTTGGTCGAAGGGCAAATGCAATTCGCCCTCAAGCGTGGTCGCCTCTGCGTGGAATTTGTGACAGCGCTTCTTGTTCTTGTCGTGGGATTCCATGGGTTCTTTCACCTTTTCGGCACAAAATCTCAGTTTCCGAATTGTACGTCAAGAGTACGTCTGTCAATGTCAACCCGGTTGTTTTGTGGAGTGGTTGCCCAAATACTGAGTGTGTATGAGGCTTGATGCAGCCCGGCCCCGGGAATGACCAGAGAAACGATGCTGTCATCCTCGGCTTCTTTGTTTGAACGGCCGATGGTTTGCATCCACACCTTCTTCCCGGACGGGTCCTCGAGTTCGAAAACGAACGAGGAATAGCTGGAGGACTGAGGAAGCTCAATCGAAAGTGACAAGCCGTCGGTGCGATCGGCCTGTACGGCAGTATGCGCGCCGCCCCGCGTGCCCAGATGGATGGGATTGGAGTAGAGGACCTTTGGTTCGGCTGCGGCTCTGCGCAGCGAGGGAATTGCGGAGAAGTTCTGATATGCAATGACGGCAAGCAGCACTGCGAAAGCAGGCATGGCAAAGGCCGGCTGCCAGAGGAACGACCACCGCTTCTTCTTCTTCGGCTCGGTTTTTGCGGGAGCAGGTTTGTCAGGAATGGAAGGCAAAACTCTCGGTTCCATTTCGATTAACTGGGTTTTGGCTTCCCGAATGAATGCTGCTCCGGCGCGCAGGTCGAGAGCACATTCCTGGCAATCGAACATATGAAGCTCGAATGAGTCCCGCTCTTCCGGCGCGAGTTCGTCGAGGAGGTAACGCTCTGCTGCCATCATTTGTAGTGCTTCTCCGTGATCCATCGCCTTTTCCTGACCGATCCCATCGTTGAATGGTGATGCGGCATTCATGCCCGTTTCATCATTTCGCTAATAAACTTCTCCACCGATTTTCTTTAGGTACTCGGCCTTGAAATCCTGTTTTGCGCGGTGCAGCAGAACCCTGAGGTATTCGCGATCGACTCCGAATTCGCTGCAGATTTCTTCGCGATCGCGTTCATCGAAGAAGACGGCTTTCAGCAGGGACCGATCTCGAACGGACAGGCCGAGCAGGATCTGCTGGACTTTCACCTTGATTTGACCGGCAACTGCAATGCTATGAGCGTCGGCGTCTTTGGATGCAAGTTCTTGAGCGCCTTCTTCGTCCAGAGATTGGCTGCGTGATGAGGCCCGGTAGTGCTCGAAGAGTACGTTAGTGCAGACTGTGTTGACGAAAGCGCCGAGGCTCTCCGGCTGGCGGATCGAGCCGGGTTTTCTGAGGCCGGCAAATACTCTTGCAAACGTTTCCTGACGCACGTCCTCAATCGCCTGAGGGGACTGCAGCCGCGAGCGAAGCTTCAAATGGAGCAGTTCGGTGAAGTAGCCAACGAAGTGCTCCTGAGTGCGGAGGTCCCCAGCGCGGAGATTTTCGATGTATGCGGCATCGAACGTATGGAACTGCAAGGTTTTCCCCGATAAGCCGTAAGGGCGTAAGTATAACATCCCAAACGGTTGACGAAGATTACCAGTGTCTCGTGTGCGGCATTTTGCCGGACGGGACGGCTTCGCACGCGTCGCGGCTGAGGGGGATGGCTTCAACATGGGGGACCGGGACCAGACCTTCCTCTCCAGGCGGCAGGCCGCCTCGGGGAAGGCGGCTGCCGTTGGAGAAGCTGGCCGATCTGGCTCCTTGCCAGGACCAGATCGACAAGGTGATAGAGAACCAAGACTACAGAAATACTGCAATCAGGCCGGAGAGACTTGGCTTTTGGGCTAGTGCCCGCATGCCTGAAATTCCTCCGCACAGGTGTGGGTTTTTAAAGAGAGGCCAGCTGGCGAGGGTGCGCCAGCCGGCCCCGAGTCGGACAAATCGGAAGGACGTCCCACACGTACCTCCGAATCGGTTTCGTCTGCGAATTGGACCCAGGACCCGGGTTGCAGACGATCGGTCCGACAAGCGTCGGGTCTTACGGTGTGAATTTGAGTGTCCAGGACATTCCCCCACATCGGAGTCCAATCAGCGGCGTCCGGAGGAGGCGGGGTATTCCAGGAAAGAATTGCGCGAACGATCGGTGGCTGGATGGCTGCCTGGAGGCGTTCGGCAAGTTCAACCCTCTTGGTGACGAGGCGGATGTGAAGCCGGGAGCCGGGCTCGTCGGAGACGTTGAAGGCGGTCAGCCCCTGGTTGTGCCAGGTTACGCCGCGATCGAAGGAGAGATAGAAGCGAACGTATTCGCGGGAGCTCGAATGGCCGAGAGCGAGGGAGTAGCCCCAATCGCGCTTGAGCTCAATGGAGGCGTATAGCTGATCCAGAAGCGGGATGTAGCTGACACAGCCGAGGCTCTCGAATGTGGTATCGCCCTTCATGTTCAGGACGACTTTGACCGAGGCCTGGGGGAGGTTGTCGAAATGGTTCGGGTTCGCCAGCAGCAGCTTACGCAGGCTCTGACTTGCCAGGTCGGGCTGAAGTGTAGCCAGGTAAATCAGCTCCAGAGCCGGCTGCAACGCATTGGGAGAGGTCGTGCCATGGGGGGAGGGCATATCCGTTCCTCAAGGTGCAAGGGAAGGGGGCCAAGTGTTGCTTGGCACGTGGCAAGGAGATTCTCAACAGCGTTGAGGCTTCGAGAATAGGAGCGGCCATAAGGGCGCTCCCTGACGGTTAGGATCGTGCTCTCGAAATGATGGTGAAGGCGGCGGGAAGATCGTTTCAGGTTTAGAAAGAATTTTTTAAAAGGGATTTCGAAGCTGGGTTTTTGTGTCTGGAAAATGAAAGCGGCGGGACCTGGGGAGCCCGCCGCTGGAGTTTGAAGTCGATTAGAAATTAAAGGACATTTGCAGGTCGATGCTTCGGTTTGAGGCTGGGGAGGAGAAGAATCCTCCGGCGAGCGAGTTGGATTTGCCGAACAGCGGAGATTGGAGCACACCGATTGGCTGAGCAAGGTTGACGTTGTTGAAGATGTTCCGAGCCATGGCGGCGAAGGTCAGCGAATACTTTCGCGCGACCGCCTGGTCCATACGCGGGGGTCCGCCGCTGCCGCTGAGGCCGCGCGGACCGAGGCCACCTCCCGGAGGTCCGCCACCGCCAGGACCGCCTCCTGGAGGAGATCCGCCGCCACCGGGACCGCCGAAGCCACCGGTCCTTGCTCCGCCCTCGACCTTGGGCCCGATCCCGAAGGACTTGCTCATGCGGGCATTCATGCTGAACTGTCCCGGGCCGGTTCCGAAGTTATAGGGGATTCGGGCTGTGTCGGCTGACGGGTTGAGATCGAAGTTTCCGTAGCTGCTTTGGACCATATCCGTGCTGGAAGAAGTTGCGAATGCCGGCCGGTCGTTGAATTGATTGTCACCATTCAGATCCTGGCCGATGACGACGTTGAATGGCGAACCAGAGTTCGTCACAAGCATTGGGCTGAATGAAACTCCGAAGGGACCTTGCAGGTTTCCGCCAAGGAGGAAACGGTTGCGAACATCGAAATTGGCGCGTCCGTAATCGGCTCCGGGGTTGAACGGATTGGATGGGAAGTAGTTTGCTCCGGAAGTGTCCGCGTTCGCAAAGCCGAACATGTAGAAGCCGAATAGAGAAACGCGCTTTGCGCGAACGGAGTAATTCACCATTAACTGGTTCTGGTTGTAGACCCCGCCAGACTGGAACTGGTAGATGTTCTCGTTCACACCGTTGGGGCGGACGCCAGTTCCGGTGGCGGCATCGTAGGTGCCGGGCAGGAATGCATTCACGTTGTCGGTGAGGAACTGATGAACGCCTCGCGAATTGATGTACGTAACGGACGTGGTGGCAATTTTGCCGAACTGATGCTCGACGCCGATAGCGGCCTGCATGTTCAGACCGGACCGCAGGTTCGGCGAGAGCTGATAGATGGTGGGAGCCACGGTGCTGAGCGAGGCAAGATCGCCGGCTGACGGAGCGTTCTGGTAAAAGCTTGGATTCTTGACCACGTATTGCTGCTGGTTGATGCCGTTCTGGCGCGTCGCATCCAGCACGTAAGCAGAGGTGAAGCGATCGAAGAACCAGCCATATCCGGCGCGAATGACCGTCTTTGCCGGACCTGAACCGCGCTTCGGAGCCCATGCCAGGCCGATACGCGGAGCCCAGTCGTTGTGGTCACCGATTGCGTTCTGCGCCTCATAACGAAGCCCGTAGCTCAAGGTCAGGTTGGGATGAAGCTTGTAGTCATCCTGGAAAAAGAGGCCTGCGTCGAAGACCGAAACGGAGGTGTTGGCGTTTCCGACAGTCACATCGTACTCGGACGGGGTGTGGGCCGCGTAGTTGGCGAGCGATGAGTAGATGTAGTTTCCGTTGAAGCCGGAGGTGGTTGAGTTGGCATCGCGCGTGAGGCGGAAGCGGCCGCCGAATTCGATCGCATGCGGTCCCTTCGCAACTGTGGTGTAGTTCTCCAACTCGAATCGGTCCTGGTTGTCGCGAACCACGCCGGCGTTGCTGCCGCCGCCTGTGAATGCGCCCGCGACTGTGACCGTTGGATCGGTGCTGCGCGGTGTCTGGTTATTATGGGCGCGAATGTACTGGAACCGGGTCTCGTTCACTGCATTCGGGCTGAGCACCTGCGTGTCGCTGACTTGCAGGCTGTTTTCGTAATTCGAAACATCGTACGCCTGCGACTGCAGCGCAAAAAGTGATGCTCCACTGTTGGTCTGCTTCTGCCGGTCGAACATGTAGCGAATGGTCAGAGTGTTCTTGTCGCTGAGCTGAAAGTCGAAGCGCGGGCTGATGTCGAGACGCGATTGCGGGTTTGCGACCGCAGCGCTGTAGTTGGTGACGTTTGAATTCGCATCGAGTATCTCGGCATTGATGATGGAGTTTGACGCGTTGTTGCGGTTAAAGACGCTGCCAAACCATGAGGCCTTCTTGCCGAGCGCGCCACCGATACTGCCGTTCATGAAGGTGGTGTAGTACGACGGTTCCTCACTGACGAAGGGGTTGAGCGAGTTGAATGCCGAATCGTTGCCCATGATCATCAGGTTGCCGTGCAGCTTGTCAGTGCCGGGCTTGGTGAGGATCTCGATGCGGCCGTAGCCGAGCTTGTCATATTGCGCGGAGAATGGATTCTGATTAATGCGAATTTCGCGAATCGAAGACTTTGGCGGAAGCTGCCCTCCGGTGAACCCATCGATGTAGATCTGTGCTCCGTTGGGGCCGGCAGCGGGTCCGGCAAGCGCGGTGAGTTCATTCTGAAGCTCATCTGGATCATCAGAGAGAGCATCGAGGTCCTTGCCCTTAATGACCATCGCGCTCGCATTGTTGTCGGCGCTGGTGCTGACTCCGATTGAGTCCTCTTTGACTTCGACCTGTTGCTGTTCGACAGGCAACTCCATATTGACCGATTTCTGGATGAGCTTGCCCGCTTCGACTTCGATGGCGTCGAGTGTCGTGGTGGCGAATCCCTTTGCCTCGATGACAAGCGTGTAGGTACCGGGCTTTACGGTAGCGAAATGAAACGCGCCATCGCGGCCGCTTGTCGTTGTAGTAGTTGCGCCATCGCTGGATGCGAGAACCACATTGGCGGAGGCGATCACGGCTCCGCTTGGGTCAGCCACGACGCCGCGGATTTCGCCAGTTGGGTTTTGGGCGATGGCCGGCAATCCGGCTGACAACGCGAAGAGAAACGTAGCGGCTAGGGAAAGAGCGATTCGCTTGAGCATGATGGTTCACTCCAAATGGGCTGATACCAGAACAACTCAAGCTCGAATGCGGTGCCGTCACAGTGCGTAAAGCGCTGTAAAGATTTGTAACGAGCAGGTGACGATTTGTTACATTTCTGTCGTGTTTTCGAGCGGAGATCAGCGTAGCCTGTTGGGCAGGATAGGTTTCAGTGGAAGACATACTTCTTATCGATGACGATGTAGAGCTTTGCTCGATGCTTACCGAGTATCTGGGCAAGAACGGCTATCGTGTAAAAACCGCACACCGCGGCGATCTTGGATTGAGAGCTGCGCAGCAGCGGCCCTGGGCGATGATCCTGCTCGATGTAATGCTGCCGGGCATGGACGGTTTCGAAGTGCTGAAGCGGATTCGAGCCGAGTCCGCCGTTAATGTTCTTCTGCTCACCGCGCGGGGGGAAGACGTGGATCGCATTGTGGGGTTGGAGATTGGCGCGGACGACTACCTGCCGAAGCCTTTCAATCCGCGTGAACTGCTGGCCCGCATGCGCGCTGTTCTGCGCCGGAACACACCGAATGCTACGGCAACGCCGGCGGTGCTTCGCGTTGGTGATCTTGAACTGGATACGGCGGCTCGCAAAGTGCTGAAGGCTGGGTCGCGGATCGACCTGACGGATGTAGAGTTCAGCCTGCTTGAGGCACTGATGCAATCGCCAGGAAAGGTAGTGAGCCGCGAGGATCTGTCGCAGGCGGTTCTGGGGCGGGCCTTTGATCCATTCGATCGCAGCCTCGATATGCATGTAAGCCGGCTGCGCAGAAAACTCAGCAGTACCGGAGCCGAGGAGAGCCTGGTGAAAACCATTCGCGGCGTTGGGTACCAGCTTGTCCTCGATCGCGATGCAGTGGAGACGGGTGACTGACACATGCGCAGCTTGTTCTTCAAAATCTTTATCATCTTCTGGATTGCGCAGACGCTCATCTTTCTGATCTCGACGGCGCTGATTCTTGCGCGTCGTTTTCCACGTCCGGCCTCGATGCTTGATCCTGCGTTCTCGAGCCTGCGTGCGGAAGCGGCAGAAGCGCTGCAATCCTTCGACGCGAACGGATGCGCAGGATTCGACTCATTTGCACAACAGCATAACGGTTCCTTTGCGCTGGTTGGCGAGAACGGCAAGACCGAATGCGGGAATGAGGCGCTTTCGGCCCAGGACCACGTTCCTTCGACTACCGAGATTTATGGAAGACAGCTTGGCCAGGAGACCGTCTGGACGCTTCCGGTCACCTCCGCGAAGGGGCAACAATTCCGATTCCTTGTTTCGGTTCATCGCGAACGGCATACGTGGTACGGCGACCTGATGCACTTCGCATTTCCGCAGCTGCTGGTAGCTGTGGCAGTGGGGGGGCTGACCACGTTTGTGCTGGTGATGATTTTCACGCGCCCTGTGATCAATCTCCGCGAAGCTGCACGACAGCTTGCTATGGGACGTCTGCATGCTCGCGTGAAGGAAAGCCGCAAGCCATCGGTGCTGTATGGGGATGAATTCGACGCGCTGGTGCACGACTTCAATCACATGGCTGAACGGCTTGAATCGCTTGTGAATGCTCAGAAGATGTTGCTCCGCGATGTGTCGCATGAGCTACGGTCGCCATTAGCGCGCGCCAGTGTGGCACTCGAACTTGCGCGTGACGACGCCGATTTGACCATGACTACGCATCTCGATCGCATCCAGCGAGAGACGGAGCGGCTGAATCAGCTGATCGGGCAGCTGTTGGCGCTGTCGTCGATGGAGGCGAACGAAGAGGAGGTCGGATTCGGGCGCGTTGTGCTGAACGATCTGCTGGAGGAGATCGTTTCCGATGCCAACTATGAGGCGCATCAGAGGAACTGCTCGGTCACCTTTGAGCCGGGTGAACAGCTGGAAATTGTGGGGCGCAGAGAACTGATCTACCGCGCGGTCGAAAACGTCGTTCGCAACGCGATTCGATTCACAGATGAGGGGACCGCCGTTGAGATCCGGACAGCCTCTGTTCAGGAAGGATCGCGGACGGTGGCGAGTATCCAGGTGAGCGACCATGGCCCGGGCATTCCCGAGAAGGAGATCGAGTCAATCTTCAGACCGTTTTATAAAGTCGACCAGGCACGTAGCCCGCAGAAGGGGGGGTTCGGGGTGGGGCTGGCCATTGCCGAGCGTTCGGTGAAGCTCCACAAGGGGGACGTGAGAGCCTTCAATCGCGCGGGCGGCGGATTGACGATTGAGATGCGTTTTCCTATCGATTGATCCCCGCGTTTATCCCTCAGGCTCTATTCGATTCCGGCCATGGCTCGATGGACTGCATCAGTCACAGCTGCACGCAGGGTAGGTTCGTCCTTGGCGGGAACCTCGCCTTGCGCGAGATCAGGTGAGCCTCCGCCGCGGAGGCCCAGGGTCGCCAGGGCTTCTTTCAGTATCTGACCGCAGTTGAATTTGAGGTCCGTGCTGCGCGCGAGGAAAATGCATGCGGGGTCGGAATCCGTAGCAGAGAAGAATGCCACAGTCGACGGAGCCGCGGCTGCCGCACGAGAGGCAAGCAGCTTCACAAAATCGCGGTCTCGATCTTTCCATCCACGAACAATAAGACGCAAGCCGTTTTCGGGCGGTGCTTCTTTCACGAGTTCGGAAGCCTGGTATGTTGCGAGTTCCTCGCGAAGCTTCTGCCGTTCCTTTGCGGCTGTTTTGCTATCGGCCAGCATCTGCTTGATCAGACCGGGCAATTCGGGAGCTCCCGTGGAGAGCAGACCGGCGGTGTCTGTCAAAATTGCAGCATCAGTACGGGCAGAGCGAACTGCACGCAGACCACATACGAATTCGATGCGGACTCCGCGGCTGACTTTTTCGAGTCTGCGAATGAGTAAGCCGCCGATCTGGCCGGTGGCGCGGAGATGCGTTCCGCCGCAGGCATTGCGATCCAGGTCCGCGATGTCGATGACGCGAATCGTTCCTTCCCGGTCAGGCAGCTTGCGCAGTTCGCCCGCCGCTAGCATTGCTTCGGCCTCTGCTCGGGAGGCGTAGGAGATGGTGACCGAGCGGTCTTCGGCGATGATTTCGTTTGCAATTCTCTCGACTCGCTCGAGAGAGTGATGCGCAATCATTGAGGTGGCCAAATCGATCGTCGAGGCCTGCTCGCCCAGGTGAAACGAAACCGTAGGCGCCTGAAGTTCCCGAACGAAAACTGCGGAGAGCAGGTGCTGCCCGGTGTGCTGCTGCATGTGATCGAAGCGGCGCGACCAATCGATTTGCCCTTCAACCTGGGTTCCTTTGGAGAGTGGCTGCTGCACGAAATGCCAGACGGTTCCAGATTCGTCTTCTTCGACCTGCTCGACTGGAATCTCAATATTCGCTCCCGCTGTTGACGTCGTTTTTAGGTGACCGGTGTCGAAGGGCTGCCCGCCACTGGTTGGGTAAAACGCGGAACGGTCCAGAGCCAGCTGCCATACGGAAGTGGGCTCCGGGCCCGGAGCTTTGCGAGCATCGTGGATGATTGCGGTGAACGTTTTGAGAAACGGATCCGAATAGTAGAGGCGATCAGAGTCAGGCAAAGTGAATCTCCAGAGCGAAACCAGCCAGCTACAGTTTAGTTCGATAACGAGCTTTGGCGCAGGCTGCGGGAAGCTGCTTCGACTTGGCGAGTGCCCAGGCTCATCACCGACGTGCGCTAGGATACCCGCATGCGCTTTGCCTCGCCTTTTACTGTGATTATTGGCTTCGTATACGCCCTGGTGTGCTCTCAAATGTTGCTCGGACAGCAACCCTCGACTGCTCAAAAAGCCGAAGAAAAGCCGAAGGCGCATATCCGCCCGAACGATGCCGGGGCAGCTATCCCGACGCGCTTCGACATGCTTCGAGGTGCGTATGGGCCGTATCGCGCCAACAACGACCTGCTGTACTACCACCTGGACATACGCGTCGACCCTGAGCAGAGGTCCATTCGCGGCAAGAATACGATTCGGTTTCGAATGCTGCAGGATGGCGCGCGCATCCAGATCGATCTGAATGAGGCCTTGTACATCGACAGCATTCTTCTGGGCAAGGAGACGTTGAAATTCGAGCGCGATTCAGGCGCCGTGTTTATTGATTTTCCGCACAAATTGCGAGCGGGGCAGGTGTATTCGATCGATTTCTACTACTCCGGTCGCCCGAAGGAGACTGGCCGTTTCGGCGGGATCACCTTCAAGAAAGATCCGGCGGGGCGCACTTGGATCAACACTGCCTGCGAGGAGACTGGCGCTAGCTTTTGGTGGCCGAACAAAGATCAGTGGCGCGATGAGGTTCAATCGATGGACATCAGTGTCGCTGTCCCCAACGGCCTGACCGATGTCTCCAATGGACATCTCGTCGGCAAGACCGATCTGGGCGCTGACTACACCCGATGGGACTGGCACGTGAGCTATCCCATCAACAACTATGACGTCTCGCTGAACATCGGCAATTACGTGCACTATTCCGACAAGCTAGGCGAACTG
>Ga0105241_10001840_pt1 | contig 16082 bp, 4 predicted proteins | sample KBSC64metaG_FD_80422 | JGI IMG/M metagenome (GOLD analysis project Ga0105241, IMG submission 80422) | Corn rhizosphere microbial communities from Kellogg Biological Station, Michigan, USA - KBS C6-4 metaG | ecosystem: Host-associated > Plants > Roots > Rhizosphere > Soil | place: Michigan, USA... | reverse complement strand
GCGCCGCCGGTGAGGAGGCTGGAGCCAGAATCGTCGACCAACGTGTCATCGCCGCTCCCGCCGGTCGAGAGTACCTGCATGATCGCATCGTAACTCTTCACCGTTCCATCGGCGAAGCGCAGCTCCTCGACCCGGTAATTGGTATTGCGGAAACCAGCTCCAATGCGGACCTGATCGTCGCTCCCGTTCAACCGGATGATGAGGTCGCTGCCGGACGTCGCGAAGCTCAGGTCGCTCCAGCCAATCCCCGCGCCAAACTCGACGGCGTCATAGCCCCCGGACAAGAAATCATAGTCGTCACGGCGATCGACGATGAGGTCCTGCCCATCGCCTCGATTGAACACATAGACGTCATTATCACCGCCGCCATAGAGCGTGTCGTTGCCAGCTGCCCCGGTCAGGCGGTCCGCGGCCCAATGACCAGCAAGAGTGTCGTTACCCCAACCGCCGGTCAAGTTATCAACAGCGCTGGTGCCTTCCAAGGTCTGATTGAGGATGTTGACGAATGGAGCCCCGGCAAAGTTCAAACCTGTGAGGTTGGACGCCGCAACATTGGTGAGACGCAGCAACAAACGTGCATCAGCCAGACGCTTGACGCCTGCATCCGCAAAATAGACCAAGGTATCGGCGCCGTCTGCCTTGACGAGAAGGGTCCCTGCAAGCCCTTGCGCGATGCCGATATCAAGGCTGTCCCCCGAATTGCCGGGCTTGAAGTTGGTGATGATATCCACGCCCTCTCCCCAACGCGAGAGCGGCACGAAAACATCGTATTGGTTTTGAGCTGCGGAGCCCGCCAATTGCCGGGAGTAGAGGCCGGAACCAATATGATTGACCGTGCCGATCGTCATAGGATCAGCACCAGTTGCCTCGGTCGACTGAACCGATAATATCTGTACGCGCTGGTCGTTGCTAGCACCGCCTGTGGCGCCGCCGAAGCCATACCAGACCGTTGAGTCGCCTCCGAACAAATTATCAACAACGTTGTAGGTCTTGGAGCCGATTGCTGTTCCGTCTACGTTGTAGCTGAACGTTTTTGTTGTCGCGTTCCATTCGATGACAACATTGTGCCAGGCAGCATCTTCGATCTGCGTAAAATCGTGATGCGGATCGAAGGCCTCATCATTGAACTGGCCGTTGACCACGAATTGGCTGAAGTCTGGAGTCTGGCCCCATGTATCAAAAATGATGCCCAGGGAGCCCGAGACCAGCGTTCCCATCCCGCTGCCGCCGGATAGGACGGTCGCGCCTTGGTTCTGAACCGCAAAGGACATGCCGTCGGCGCCGGCTTCCTTCGATCCAAAATACATTTTGGTCGTCCAGACCACATTTTTGGACAGATCGATTGTACCCCAGACCGCGCCGACCTTGTTGGTCGCGTCTGGCGTCAGTTGATACACGCCCGCCCCCAGCGCAGTGGCGGACCCGACGAGAGCAAGGTTGGCCACCGGCTGGGCGACCGCTTCGAACTGCGCCAGCCCAACAGTCGCCGAAGACGCGCCGCTCTCCCCTTCCGATCCAGGCAAAGCGGTACGGAAGACCTCTCCAGCGAACGCATTTCCGGTGACATTCGATGGATGAAGTTGCCGTTCGGCGGCATCTGGCGCCAGCGCGCGCGCGAGCAATTCGCTCGCCGACCATTGCGTCCCATCAGCAAAGACAACGCGATTGATAGGCGATTGGGGCGCGTTCGCCTGGCCGACGATCGTCAGACGATCATCGCTACCAACGAGACGTAGAACGATGTCGGTCCCACTGAGGACGACGACCAGGTCGGAAGAGGAAATCCCCTCCCCGATCCGTAGCGTGTCGTACGAACCGCTCCAATTTACGCCTTCGCTGATCGTATCACGTCCGTAGCCCCGTCCAAAGACATAGGTCGTGTCGCCCGGACCGCCAGCCAATATGTCATCGCCGGAACCGCCGTCGAGCGAAGCCGCGATGTTAAGTTGGGTACCAAAATCGATAACGTCGTTGCTGCTGCTTCCAATTCCGGCGTGCGCGTAAATCTGAGCGAGCGACCAGACCGTACCATCAGCGAAAGCAAATTCCTCCACGCCATAATCGGTTGTAGAGGTGCCGCTTGTGAACATATTCTTGATTGTCAGGCGGTCCGAGCTGCCCACAATGCCGATCACCAGATCCTGCGGACCAACACTTAAAAATCGAACGTCGCCCGGCGTAATGCCAGCGCCGAACCGCACGCGGTCCAGTTTCGAAGCACTCGCATCGTCATAATCGATGATGACGTCCTGCCCGTCGCCCCGGTCGAAATAATAAATGTCGGCTCCGGCTTGGCCTTCGAGGCGGTCATCGCCTTTCCCACCAGTCAGGATGTCGTTGCCGCGACCCGCTTCGATCCAGTCATTCCCCAAACCACCGTAGAGGTCGAGACCGCTCGTTGCGGTGGTGGTCAAAGCGATATGATCATCGCCATCCGTGGAGAGGATCGATGCCGCCAGGCTGGCGAACGAGCGCGTGCGGCCGTCGGCGAATTTGAGTTGTCCCACCACCGGATCGACGTCATCGGGGAGATCAACCAATGTGATGCTGTCGCTGCTACCGGCGATCTTGATGACGATGTTGCCAGCGGGGTCACGTTTGGCAACGATATCTTCAAGGGCAATATCGGTACCAAATTCAATGATCGCCTGGCCGTCGCTCGTACCATTTGCCTCAATGCGATCTTGGCCGTCGCCGCGGTTGAAGCGATAGACATCGTTACCGCCGCTACCGATGAGAACATCATCGCCCTTGCCAGCTGAGAATATTTCGTCTCCGGACGTGCCGACGAGACGATCGTCGCCAACCGTGCCCTGGCCATTCACGAGGTCGAACAGGGCATCGCGCGAAAACCGCGTTCCGTCGCCGAATTCGACGCTGTCGATGCCGTTCAGATTGCTGTCATAGCGCAACACAATCTGGTCATCGCCTTGGCCGAAACGCAATTGCAGTTCGTTGCGGCCCGGTGCTGTCCGCGATACTGTCATCTCGTCTGGACGATATCCGCTTATCTTGAGCGTATCGATGCCACTGCTGTCTTCAATGACATCGCGTCCATCGCCGATTGAGAAAAGGAAAGTGTCGTTGCCGCCGTTGCCGACCAACTGATCATCGCCGCGGCCGGCGTCGATCAGATCGTCCCATGCGCTGCCGCGTATGTAATCCGCTCCGTCGCTTGAATGGTCGGCGACCGAGCGTTGGATGAGCGCCGCAAAATCCCAAACCTGACCGTCAGCAAAGGTTATGGTCGGCGTAGCGCCGCCCGCAAGCGCGCCTGCGATCGTGATCTGGTTCCCCGCTGAGGGGAATGTGATCACCAGATCGTTGCTGTCCAGCGCCGCAAGCTTCACCACTGCGTCCGTCGATGCGAGGTCGACAAGCAGGATGTCGGCATGGGTCACGCCCGAAGGCATCTCCACGCGGTCGAGGCCATCGCCAGCCCTGATCACGATCTTGCTGTCGTTTGCCATCTGTACCCGGTCGTTTCCATGCCCGGGAGCAATGCTGACGGCGGCCGGGAAATCGCGCAGATCAAGATCATCCTGTCCGGAATTGTCCTGTGCGTTCTGAATGAGCAGACGGACATCGGCGATGGTCAGGTTCGAACCATCAGCAAAGACAAAGTTCTCGACAGGAGCCTGGCGATAGCCGCCCGACACGATCAGCGTGTCTTCGCCCGTGGCCAGCGTTATCAGCAGGTCTGCGCCGACACGGCGGAAGTTGACCATATCCTGCGTAATCGACACGCCGAATTCGATACGGTCGACACCACCGGTGTCAGTCACGCTGTCGCGCCCGTCACCGATGCCGAAGCGATAGACGTCATTGCCGAGGCCGCCCGCCAACGCATCCGAGCCGCCCCCACCCGCGATGGTGTCATTGCGCGCGTCAAAACCCGACAGATTCTCGTCGAGCTCAGTGCCCGTCAGCATTCGATCGATGACCTGCTCGAGCGAAAGAACGCTTCCGTCGGCAAAATGAAATTCTTCGATGCGCGTATTAGCCAAACCGCCCACGATCGTGACGACATCAGTGCCATTGCCCAGATCAATGACAAGGTTGCTGCCGTTCTTAGAGAAGCGCAGCATATCCTGCGTGACGGAGGCTCCGAACACGATGCGGTCAATGATGCCAGCCTGATCGGGCCGCTCGACAATCTGATCGAAGTCGTAGCCGGCGGTAAAGGCATAGGTATCGGCCGCATTGCCCCCGACCAGCGTGTCGTCGCCCTGACGGCCGTCGAGCGTGTTCGGGAATGTCAGAGAGCCCTGGATGAGGTTGTCGCCGAAGTTCCCGCCTTCGATCTGGAGCAGTTCCTCAATGTCCGAATTTGACAGAAATGTACTATCCTGGAACTCGAACCGCTCGATTGAGTCGTCGAGCGAGAGAAACTGGTTGCGAATACGCAACGTGTCGGTCCGCCCTTGGACCGAGATGATCAGATCGTCGCCGCTGCGCGTAAAAACGACATTGGCGCGAGTGATATCGTCACCGAATTCGACAACGTCATTGACCGGGACACGGACTCCCTGACGGTCGGGCCACGCCGCTCGAATACGATGATCGATGATAACATCCTGGCCATAGCCGACGTCGAATTTGTAGTGATCGCCACCGTCGCCGCCAATCAGCGTATCGTTGCCGCCGCGACCGTCGAGCGTTTCAGCAAAGTCGGAGCCGACGATTTCCTCGCCGGCACTGGTTCCGACCAGATCCATGTCTTCGGGATTGAAATCGGTGAACAGCAGCGTCCGGTCGGAAAAGTCGAAATATTCGACGGCATAATGCTGCCCATTGTCGCGGACATATTGGTTCTTGAGGATGACCTGTTCACCAGAGCTTTTGATGGTGATGATCAGATCCAAAGCGGTCCGGGAAAACTCGACATCAGTCGATGTCAGATTCTGGAAAGAAATATGGTCGTCGCCGCTCTCATCGAGAATGGTGTCGACACCGTAGCCCGGGCCAAAAATATAGGTGTCGTTTCCGCCGAGGCCCTGCAACAGATCGTTGCCGGCGCCGCCATCGATGACGTCGCTGACGCCGTTGAACCCATAGATGGTGTCATTAGCCTCGGTTTTCCGGACGTCGATAAAATGCTGGAGCAGTTTCAGATAGGACCATGTGGTACCGTCGCCGAGCTGAATATCTTCGATCAGGTTGATGTACCCGATGAAGGGCACCTGCTTGAGATAATCCTTGAGAATGAGCTGATCGTCGGTCCCGCTGACTTGCAAGGTTAGCGTGTCGCTCGGACCATCACGCAGATAATCGAAATCAGTCCAGCGCAGATCGTCGGTAAACTGCAGGAGATCGTCCTTGTCACCGAAGATGGCCAGGCTGAAATCGTCATCCTCGACGACGTCCTGGCCGTAGCCTTTGCCATAAATGTAAGTATCAAACCCTTCCTTGCCGCTCAGATAATCGTCGCCAGCACCGCCATCGAGTTTGTTCTCGTTGAGCAGACCGTAAATGGCATCGTCGCCATCGGTCTTGGCGTTTTGCAGAACCTGCTCGACAATTTGGGTAAACTCGAGCGATGTGCCATCCCCAAAAATAAACCGCTCGATGAGATTGGGGGCGATATAATCTAGCCCGTCGCTGCCGCCAAAGAGTCCCGCAAGGCCCTGGAGGTTCAGACGGACGCCACCAAATTGCCCGACGATCTCAATGCCATCGTTGGTGATATTGCCATTAGCATCGCGATTGATGTTGCCGTTCGCATCGCGAATGTAGAGCTTGAGATTATCGCTCGCGCCATCGCGGATCAGGTAAAGATCGTCGGCAGTGATATCGCCACGGAACTGAAGAAAATCGAGCCCCGCCTTGGCCGCTCCGAGCGAGAAATTGCCCTGATCGTCAATGACGTCCTGGCCATCGCCACGCTCGAAGACATAGAAGTCGCCGCCAGCGCCGCCGCTCAGGAAATCATTACCCTTGCCGCCCAGCAATATGTCTGCCGATCCCGAACCGATATAAGGATCGTTGAAATTGCCAGCGGCCCGGTCGCGGTCGACCACTTCCATCGACATACGGAAGCGATCCCAAACGACGCCGTCGGCAAAGACGATATTGCTGACGCCAGATTCGAACTGCTCGCCGGTGTCCGTATAGGGATTGAGTTCGCCGAGGAACTGATCGGTGAGGCGCACGAAGTTGGTGCGGCCACGAATTTGCAGGATTAGGTCCTGCCCGTCACGGATCGCTTTTACGTCGGTCGAGAGGACATCGGTGAACCTCAGCTCATCGTCGGCATGGAGGTCCTGATCGAAGATATAATCGTCGCCCGAGTTTTTACCGACAAAGTAGAAATCGGCTCCTAAGCCACCACGGAAGGTCTGGTTGCCCGCCGACATATAGAAGAAGTCGGTCCCGTTGGTGCCATTTACGATGGTGTCGGTTGGCGCATGCGTGATGATGCGGCTTTCGTCGATGGACAATGCATGGGCGACCGCGCGGATATCGAGCGGGATGCCGACATTCTCGAAAGCGGGCAGCATCATCTGGAAGATGAATGCCTGATCGATGTTGACCGAGCTGCCCATGAAGTTGCCGTTGCCGCTCGGCGCATAGTCCGGATAGATCTGCCAGAGGATCTCGTTCCAGTCGGTCAGATAATCGAAGGCGGCATCGTTATCGTTGGTCGCTGGTGCCGCAGCGAAGATCGCCTCGAACACGGGCGCGAGCTCGCGATTGGTGGTCGGACGATATTTGTCCGTAGCGGCGTCATAAGTCAGCCCGTCCGCAAAATCCTTAAGGCCGCCCTGCAGCGCCAGCTTGACGGCGAAACGCCGGCTGGCGATCACATATTCCGCCATGACCGGATCGAGCATGCCGATCATCTGCTTAATCGCAGATTCATAATGATCGGAGCTGAGGCTCGCCTGTCCGCTTTCATTAACCGAATAAGCGATATGCCCCGCGCCATCGAGCGTGGCGGTGAGCATCTCCGGCCTGAAATCAATGCCGCCCAATGAGGTCGCGAAGTGGAATTGTGCCGGTGTCAGCAGTTCGACGCGATAGGTGCTGTCGTCGGTTGAGCCGACCTCGTCGAGATGATAGAAATCGATCTCGTAATTACGCAGATTGAATTCGCGGGAATCGCCGGTCTTCGCTTCCAGCTCCAGCGCCCGATCCAGATTGCGCGCCCAGACATAGAATGTGCCCAAGCTGTCCGTGACCTGCACGGTATAATCCACCACATGGCCGTCGGTGAAACGCACACCAATCTGCTCGACCGGCAGGTTGGCATAGGGATTGAACCCGATCTCCTCAGTGCGCCATTCGGTGCCGGCAGCATGGGCAAGCGCGACAATATCCTCGCGCGTGGGCGATGCGATCGCATTGCCCCGCGCGTCGAGGATCGGCGTGCCCGACGCCAGCCGCCAGCTGCCATCGGCTTGCTTGATCCCGTAATCGAGAATCACGGCTCGACCGTTCTCGACGCGCATAAGATAAGGGGCTTCGTCGCGGAACTGCAGAGCGGCATCCCGCGTGGAGGGCGACCAGGCCTGTTCCAGCTGCCAGTGCTGCCCAGACGACGACGCCTGCGCCAACACCTGCTCGAGCGTCGCGCGCGTAATCGGCTGGCCCTGCGCATCCAGGATCGCGGCGCCGGATTTGAGCGTCCAGTAGCCTCCGCTCGCATCCTCGACATAGACGCCGCGGTCGACGAGCACGGTATTGCCCTGCGCATCCGTGCCGAGTAGCATCGGCGTCAGCTCGCGCGTCAGCTCAAGTGTTTCTCCCCACCGGCCCAACACGCTGCCAGCCTGCTCGACCAACGTTTTCAGGTCGACCGAGGTCATTCCCGCAGCAGTTTCTACTGCCAGCGTCCCAAAATCGATATCGTTGGCCATTGCCACGGAGAGGTCGGTAATACGACCAAATCCCTTGACGTCGATTGATACGCTATTTTGCCAAGATGCGAGACCGGCTTCGCCGGCGTATTTCGTATCCGTATCATTGGACGGAAGCACGGCATCGAACATTCGCCGAGTAGCGCCGTTCACGAAGGTGACATCACCGTAGCCTGTTAGCCTCGTTCCTTGCGGCGTGGTGATATTGAGCGCGGTTGCACTTACATCGAGGCTGACGATACCCAGGTCGTCGAGTGAGCGCAGTTCCCCAGCGTCGGTGAATCCATCACCATCTTTATCCTGCCAGATGCGCAAGTTCGCCCACATCGCGTCGGCCACGGTGATTTTGCCGTCGTGGTTGCTGTCCAGCGTAGCCAGTTCGCCAAAGCCCGATGCCCCGACGCCGCCGAACATCTCCGAAATGTCGTCGATCCGGCCATTACCGTTGGCATCAATAGCGAGAAACCCGTCATCCCCCTTTAACCAACCCGTCCGCTCCCGGAACAGATCGCCATCCACGTCAAAATATACATTGCTGCCGTCCAAGCTGGTGGCTTCGATGCCATCGCCGTCAAGGTCGATGATCAGCGGATCGGCCCCGTCGATCCATTTTGCAGTCTTGGCCGCTTGCCTGATCGTCGAACCAATACCGATCGCCTGATCGAGAAGCATCAAAGTTTGCAGGTAAATCGCAACCGATGCCGTATATGCACTCGCTTGCAGAATCGGCGAGGTGAGCGCCAACAAGGCATCGATCGGATTGGCCTCCTTGAAAGCCATGCCCAAGGTGCCCTGTTGAGCGAGATAGGCCTGTTGAAACCCGAAGATGCCGCTCTCGAGCTTGAAATTATGGACAACCATCGCACCACTATAGGCTCCCGATGGGTTGTCCGTTCCAAAGAGGACATCGAATGCATCAAGCATATCCGCGATCCTCAGGTCGCCGACTTGCTCGCCTTCGGAGTTCACTCCGGTCGGCTCATAATAATAGATGACGTTAGGATGAAGCTTGTCGAAGAATATCCCGGCCGCTTTGGCAGAAAATGCAACGGCACTGCTCAGTGAATTAGCGTAGCCGAACGCATTGAGAGCCCCCAAGGTCCTCATTGTCAACGCGCCCGCGAATGCAAATGTGTAAGCCGGATTTCGGTCACCGCCCGTCAGCGCATACCCATTATAGACCAGGCGATCATGAACCTGCGCGTCCATGATCTCAACGTTGGGCGCGAACCAAAACAGGTCGGAATTTGCCTCGTTGTCCTCTACCTTGGTAACTTCTGTACCGGTCTGAGCGCCATTCGCATCATAGAGGGGCTTTTCATAATATCCGCTCTCGGTATCGCCATAGACCTTGCCGCCGCTTGCGTTATTGTAGACGATGTCGCGCCCAATGCCGCCGATCACTTCAGAGCCTTCGCCCCCTCGGGCAATGACCACATCGTTACCCGCGCCAGCGTTGATATAATCGGTTCCGCCGTTGCCGATCAGGATATCGTGCCCCGCCGTGCCAAGTATGTCGTCGTTACCCGCAGTTGCGACGAAGGCATCAACATGCGCATCATCACCTCCCACCGGAGCCACATCATAGGCGCGCGGCGCGATCACGAACGTCCCACCCTGCTGGCCGCCGACCGCAATACCAAAGCGGTCGATCACATGCCCGTCCGATGCGTGCCAGAAACGCTGCGCCAGTTCATCGGGCGATCCGATCCCCAGCGCGTCCAACACGCCCGTCAGCGCATCACCCGCAGACTTCTCGAACCAAAGCTCGCGAAACGCCTCCGCATCTATAGGATCGACCGCGCTTCCACCATTTGCAGTGAATACATCCTTCCAAAGCACATCGGACAAATCGATTGAGAGAACGTTGTTCTCAAAGGCCAGCACGCCCTGCGTTACATCGACATCGCCTGCCGCCGTATGAACTTTGCCCCGCTTCCCATCCGCGTCGAACGAAGCCTCGATATCGTTCAACGCCAGGGCACCGGCATATTGCACGAGCAGATCGGATAAATATTGCCGAAGATAGACTGGCGAAACGTCTCCGAACCAACCATGACGACGCACAGTAACAAACTCGTCGAAGAAAGCCGTTTCATTCCCCGCAAGAACAGTACCCAAATCTCCGGCATCGTCGAACATCGACCATATGCCCGTGTCGCCAAAGGGTTTGGACTCGTCATCACCCTCAGAAAGCGCCGAATAGGCAATGGCAGTGCGCAAGGTGCCGCTCTCGGTTCCGCCATTTTGCGCAACGGTTCGTGCGCTTGCCTCGGCAATGGTTTGCGCTACGTCCTCGTCGAAATAGGCATGCCACAGCTGTGGAGCGGCAGCGATCCAATCGGACTTGTCTTCTGCTTTGGCCCAAAGCAGAGAAGTTAGAAGCGACATCGAGTGGTAGAAGCTGAACGGGGCGGCGCTGACGACGCTCAGCCCGGCATAGGAGTCAAGCGCAGTTTTGCTAATGTTCGATTCGTAAGCGGCGGTATCTGCGCCCAGAGTTACTCCAAACGCGCCTAAATCCTCCGCACCAAATTCAGTCGATAGCAGTCCCAAAATCGTTTGAATGTCGCCGGAACGGGCATGCTCTAGGAATTCATTTTCGGTGAAATAGGTATGGGCCTGCGTGGCGATATCGCCAGACTTGGACAATTCATCCCAACGCCTCTCCGCGGCAATGCCAAACGGCATGTTATCGAACAGGACAGATTTTGTCCCCGATACATCACCAATATAGCCAGCAAGTCCGCCACCCAAGCTGTGACCAGTTAGCGTTACGTTAGATGCTGAGACTCCGTCACTTGCTACGCCTGTTACCGTTCGGTAAAAAGCTGCCGCCAATCGACTTTGCGTGGTGATCCGCGCTTGATCGAGTGAGCTGTCGCCATAAACTTGGTTACCGGTCCAACCCAGCGCCAGACCATAACCAAACAGCGGGTCACTCTGGCCCAACTCCGGGCTGTCGAAAATAAATTTATTGTCCGTTCCTCGGTAGGAAATGACGATATCGCCATCAGCTTCCTGATATGCGATGGCGTAGAAACCAGCGTCTTTGGCGGCGAGATCACCTTTGCTATCATAAATTGTCAAACCACCAAGTTTTTCCCCTTCGGCGTCTGACAGTTCAGAAATTGCAGCCCCATATCCGCGATTGTATGAGTCCAGTGCAAGAAGAGCATAGACCAGGTCTGCTTTTGGATCATTGCTCATCATTTAATCTCCGTGCTGAAAGAACCGCCATCCAGGCCAAGCGGAGCCCCCCGCGAAGTCGTACCCCCATGCAGATAACTACCGTGCAGATCGGGCAGCCATCTCAGCCTCTGCTCAATTCCGGTAGTCACATCGTCATGAGTAGTTTCCAGTAAAACTCTCTTGACGCCCACAGCGTCAGGCAGAACTTCTTCCACACTCATGGGGTCACTTAGATTACGAAATCGGACCATCATCGGCCAGTTATTGTTACTTACCTGCGAGCCGCGGTCGCGAGTGCGCGGTAGCTCCGCTCGATATTCGCCAAACCAGGTCGAACCCAGTTTTGCGGTGTCTGACATAACTCCGTCAGGTCCATCCGATCGTCTGCCTAGCAAAGCTTCCGGCACAATTGCCTGAAGGGGCGGTCCGGCATCAGGCATTTTCAGAAGAACAAACAATGGACCGCTTGGCAAATCGACCACTACAGCCTCGCCAAAAACACCCGAACTTACCCCGCTGCTGTCGCCAACGGCCATGCCACGCGCCAGTCGCACCTCCAACACTGACGATCCCGATTTCAAACCCTGCGGAGTTTCAACGTCCACAGTCATACGGAATCTGTATTTTGCAGAGGAGCGCGTGCCGCACCCGCTCAGCAAGACAGTTGCGCTGCCTGCGAGCAACGCCAGCGTTTCTCGTCGCGCCATCATGCAGCCTCTCCCATCGCATTTTCAAGAAGCGTCGTCATAGACGTAGGCCATGCGGCATTCTCGCGTTCGGAACTGCCGCGCGCAGCGTGGATCAGAGCAGGGCTCACAGTAGCCAATCCAAAGCGGTTCGCATCTTTGGTTTCTCGATTTATATTTTAAGAGCATCAAGCGGAATGCGGCTTCACAGGTCATCCAGGGGCGGGCCACCTGCAAAGCCGCGCTACTCGATGGTCAGTTGCTTTCGGCTGCTTTGGCTTCATCACCATTGCTGCTTTTGACCCGCATCTTCTCAAGCAACTCCGGATCGACCGACCGCGCCACGATGGGGTGGACGTTGACCGACTTCTCGCCGGCGACCTGCCGGAAATTGGCCAGGACTGAAGAAGCCAGCTTGCGCGTCGGCGCGATCACGTCGAGCAGCCACAGCGTTTCGCCAGAGTTCCAGTCGTCGCTGCTTAGCCGCACCGGAAAGACGCCGCCCTTGACTTGCTCGCGGATCTTGGCGTCGACCGCGTCACTTACGCTGGCCCAGATCGCGACGCCGGCGATCACTTCGTCGGTGGGCGCGTCTTCATTCTCCTTGCCCCGCGACATGGCGATGGCGAGACGATCACGTAGCAGAGGCTCGACCACAAGGTGTGAGAGGTCTGACAGCGTCTGGCTGCGGTAACGCGGCAGGTTCATCATCGCCAGCACCACCTGGCCAACACTTGTCTGGATGCGCGTACGCAGGTCGGCGATCTTGGCCCGCATTTCGGGCGTAAGCTGCGGTGCGGGCGCCGGGGTCTCCGCTTCGGGCACCGCGGGTGTGTCTTGCTTGGCCTTGACCACGGCAGCATCACCGGCCGCACCATTTGCCTTGTTCGTCATTTCATGTCTCCTTCTACACTATGTTGAAACCGGATGGACGTATGATCATGAGCCGGCCTCATCGCTCTCTCCCCGCTTCCAGGCGGGCTTCATCGATGGGGCTCAGCAAATAGCTGAGGATGCTGCGGCGGCCGGTCCGAATATCGGCCGTGGCGGACATCCCCGGTGACAACTGGATCGCGTCGTCGCCACGTGACATCTGTCCGCGCCCCAGCGATACGCGGAGCCTGTAGACGAGTCCTTGACCGGCCTGGCCCAATGGTGCCTTGTCTTCTTCAACTGCGTCCGCGCTGATCCATTCGACCCGTCCGGGAATGGTGCCGTAGCGCGTGAACGGGAAAGCCTCGAGCTTTACCGCAACCGCCTGACCGACGCGCACAAATCCGACATCCTTGTTGGCGAGCTTGACCTCGGCCACCAGCGTCCCGTCCTCGGGCACGATCACCATAATCGGCTTGGCAGGCTCGACCACGCCGCCGATGGTGTGCACAGCGAGTTGGGCGACTGTGCCGTCGACCGGAGACAGCAATTCCTGGAGGCTCGAGCGCCTTGCCGCCTTCGTCAGCTCTTCGCGGCGGAGCTCCGCTTCGGACTCGGCCTTGGCCAGCTGCTCGAGAATGCGCGCCCGAGCCTGCGCGCGGCTTTGAGCGCTGCTGCTGCCGGCCCGCGCCATCTGCGCTTCGGCCTTGTTCGCGGTGTCCAGCGCAATGTCACGGTCTCGTGCAGTGGCCATGCGCTGGCGGCGCATCTCGATTACCTTGAGCTTCGAGACATAGCCCTTTGCGAGCATCTGTTCGTTGGCGTTGAGTTGCTCGTCAAGCAGCGGAAGCGTTTCATCGAGCTTGATCGCCTGCTTTCGAGCTTCCTCGCGGGCTGAAGCGGAAGAACGGCGATCAGCCTCATATGCCGCGACGCCCGATTGGATATCGCCGAGTTCGGCAGCTGCCAAGCTGCGCTGGGTTTCCGCTATCTCGGCGGGCGTGCCTCGTGGCGCTATGAATGACAGTCCGTGGCCATCCAGCGCGGACAGAATCGCCTTGGCACGCGCCGCATCAAGCTCCGCGGTACGCAATGCCTTCTGCGCCTGAGCTGCTTCTGCGGTCGAGACGGTGGGATCAAGCGCGACCAGCGGCTGGCCCTTCTTCACATGCTGTCCATCGCGGACCAGGATGGTGCGCACGATGCCGCCCTCGGAAGACTGTACTAACTTCACATTGTCTGCTGGAATCAGCTTGCCCGGTGCCGAGGCGACCACATCGATCTCACCGAACGTCAGCCACAGCAACGTGATGATGAATGTCGAAGCAAGCAGATAGGCTGCGATCCGCCCGCCAGGCGAGACGGGCTTTTCGACGATCTCCAATGCGGCCGGCAGGAAATCCGCATCGCTGGATTTCATCAGCCATTGGCCGCGCTGCTTCTCTTCAGCCAGGGCGAGCTTAGCGATTTCCCAATGACGGCTGATCGCGTTCATGCCACTGCCTCATAGTCAGCACCGATCACGCCCATCTGGCGGCGGTGAAGGTCTGCATAGCGGCCGCCGACCTTCAACAGCTCGTCATGGCTGCCACTCTCGACGATCCGACCGTGTTCCAGCGCAATGATGCGCTGGCATTGGCGGACAGCGGACAGGCGATGCGCGATGATGATCACGGTGCGGCCTCGTGCCATCATCTTGAGGTTCTTCTGAATGATCTCCTCGCTCTCGGCATCGAGCGCCGAAGTGGCTTCGTCGAGGATGAGGATGCGGGGGGATGTCACCAGCGCTCTTGCAATCGCTATGCGCTGGCGCTGGCCTCCGGAAAGATTGGTGCCGCGCTCCTCCACCACCGTATCATAGGCTTGCGGCAGGCCGACGATGAACTCATGCGCGCCGGCCAGCTCGGCTGCTGCCTTGACCTGCTCGATCGGCATGGCGGGCTGAGAGAGCGCGATGTTTTCGCGGATCGAGCGGTTGAACAGCAGATTCTCCTGCAGCACCACGCCAATCTGGCGGCGGAGCCAGGCTGGATCGATCTGGGCGATGTCGACCCCATCAATCAGGATGCGACCTGCGGCCGGCGTATAAAGGCGCTGCAGCAATTTAGTGAGGGTCGATTTGCCCGATCCCGACGAGCCGACAATGCCGAGCGTGGCGCCGGGCTGAAGATCGATATTGATCTCCTCCAGCGTCCACGGACCATCGAAGCCATAACGAAAACGGACATTCTCGAAGCGGACTGCACCACGAATAGCCGGCAAAGCCGTCCGGCTACCTGAACCTGGCTCGACCGGCTGGTTGAGCACGTCACCCAAGCGCTCGATCGCGATCCGCACCTGCTGAAAATCCTGCCATAGCTGCGCCATCCGCAGCACGGGCGCCGAGACGCGCTGCGCGAACATGTTGAACGCGACCAGCCCGCCGACCGTCAGCTCACCCGCAATCACTGCCTCGGCGCCGAAATAGAGGATGGCCGCCAGGCTGAATTTGGAGATGAGCTGGATCAGCTGAGATCCGGCATTGCCGAGATTGATGACCCGCTGACTAGCCGCGCTGTAGCCGGCAAGCTGCTTCTCCCAGCGGTCCTGCCATTGCGGCTCGACGGCCGACGCCTTCACGGTCTGGATGCCGCCGATGCTCTCGACCAGCAGCGCGTTGTTCGCCGCACCGCGCTCAAACTTCTCGTCGAGCCGTGCACGCAACGGTCGTGTAAACAAGGCTGACACCAGCACATAAGCCGGCAGCGTCAGCAGCACGACCCAGAACAGCGTTGGCGAATAGACCCACATCGCCACCAGGAACACGACCGCGAACGCCGGATCGATCAGGACCGACAGTGACGCATTCGTCAGGAACTCACGCACCGTCTCCAGCTGACGCACACGCATGGCGGTATCGCCTACGCGGCGCACAGCAAAATAGGAGAGCGGCAAACCCAGCAGATGCCGGAACAGGCGGGCGCCAAGCTCGACATCGATCTTCTGGCAGGTCTCGGAATAGATTCGCGTGCGCAGAAAGCCGAAGGCTACTTCCCACAGCGACACCGCCACAAACCCGAATGCCAGCACCTTCAGGGTTGCCAGCGTGCTGTGGACCAACACCTTGTCGATCACATTCTGGAAGAAGAGTGGTGCCGCTAGGCCTAGCAGGTTGATCAGCAGCGTGATCCCCAGCACCTCGCCGATCAGCCGGCGATGCGCCAGGTGCTGGCCGACATGGCGCTCGAGGTCGAGGCCGGCGTCGCGCTGGTGATGCGGCTCTGCCGCGCCTTCGATCTTGCGCCGCACGATGAGTACGAGGCGGCCTACGCGCGGGTCCTGACGCCTGCCGTCAAATACTGGATCTGCAAGACCGCGCCGGGTTTCGTCTACGAGGCGATGGAGTGCCTCGGCGGCAACGGTTATGTCGAGGAGGGTATCCTGGCCCGGCATTATCGCGTGTCTCCAGTCAATGCGATCTGGGAAGGCTCGG
>Ga0105241_10001837_pt1 | contig 16099 bp, 6 predicted proteins | sample KBSC64metaG_FD_80422 | JGI IMG/M metagenome (GOLD analysis project Ga0105241, IMG submission 80422) | Corn rhizosphere microbial communities from Kellogg Biological Station, Michigan, USA - KBS C6-4 metaG | ecosystem: Host-associated > Plants > Roots > Rhizosphere > Soil | place: Michigan, USA... | reverse complement strand
TCGCGATATCCCTGTGGCAGACTGTCGACCGTCGTCGTGCGAGGCGTCGCGCAGTTGCCGCCCTGCGTCTCCGTCCACCACGACGCGATGTTCTGGTACATCGGCATGTAGTCGATGTACCCGGGATACCAGGCGTCGTACGTCTCGAGCTGCGAGACGGCGCCCGGCTTGCCCTGCGCGTCGAGCTCCTCGGCGATGCGCGTCCCGATGGCGTTCACTTCACGTGCCATGATCGGCGGCACGCGGAAGCCGACGGGGTCGGCGAACGGCGGGAGCCAGATGCGTGTGGGGAAGGGCGACGACTGGTGCTGGACGTAGATGATCGTCGGCTCCCACTCGCGCCACGTCCGCTGGATCACGCGCGACTCGATCACGTTGAGCATGTACGAATCGCGATTGTTGTCGTGGCCAACGTATTTCTGGTAGAGCTCCATCGGCGCCACCGACGTGCCCTGCGGAGCCGCGTCGCGCGCGCGGCACCAGTTCACGACGATGTCCTGTCCGTCCGGATTGATCGACGGCCAGAGAAAGAAGACGACGCTGTCGAGGATCGCCTTCATGTCGGGCTCGTTCGCGCGCGACAGCAGCTCGTACGCGGCCTGCGGCGTGTGCTGCGATCCGGCGATCTCCGAGGCGTGCAGTCCGCCGCTGATGTCGACGATCGCGCGTCCTTGCGACGCGAGCCGTCTCGCTTCGCCCTCGCTCAGCCCTTCGGGATGGGCCAATCGCATGTTCGCCGCCCGAATGCGATCGAGATTCGCGAGGTTGGCCGGGGAGGAGATGATCGCGGCCGTCCACGTTTTCCCGAACGATGTTTTCCCTACGGTGATCAGCTTGACCCGATTGCTGGCCGCGGCGAGCCGCTTGAAATAGTCGATTGACTGGTCGTAGGTGAAAAGCTTGTAATCGGCGCCGACGGGAAAGCCGATGACTGACTCGGGCGTCGGAAGTTGCGCGGGGCGTTGGGCGAACGCGGGAAGGGTCGCACATGAAACGGCGGCGGCGAGCGCCGTGACGCGCAAATGAGTCCTCCAGACCATCGAGATCTCCTTGGACGAACTGGTCATGATGAGTCGGCCACGCTTCTTGACGCTGCTGTTACCCGAAGATAAGGTCTGCCCCGCGCTCCCGCTTTCACGCCCTCAGGAGGCCCGTGAGTCGAACTCGTTGGACGCTGGCAATCTTTGCGGCTGCCCTTCCGCGACTCGCGCTTGCGCAGGGAACCATCTCTGGGCGTGTCACCACCGAGGGGAACGTGCCCCTCGGTGACGCACGTGTCATCGTCGTGAGCACCGGAGCGTCCGAGATCACGGGTGAAGACGGCCGGTACACGCTCAAAAACGTCCCCTCGGGCACCGTCGACATTCAGGCGCTCCGCGTCGGGTTTCAATCGCAAAAGCGAGCGATCACCGTCACGGCGGCTGCGACCACGACGGCCGATATCGTCATGAAGCAGGCGGTCGTTCAGTTGCAGGAAGTCGTAGCAACGGCAACCGGACAACAGCGCCGGATCGAGTTGGGCAACGCGATCGGCACATTCGGTGATGTCGGCAAACACGTCGAGGAGCAGCCGATCATGGCGATGCAGGATCTGCTCGTCGCCAAAGCGCCGGGTGTCAACGTCCTCCCCGGATCTGTGGTCGGGGGAGCGCCGACCATTCGCGTACGCGGGGTATCGTCGCTCACGCTGAGCAACGCGCCCATCTGGGTGGTGGACGGCGTTCGCTATCTGGTGGACCAGTCCGACGCTTCCGCTGGCCTGACCCAGATCAGCTTGCTCAACAACCTGAGTCCCGAGGAAATCGAGGACATCGAGATCGTTCGCGGGCCGTCGGCGGCGACGCTCTATGGTACGAACGCGGCGAATGGCGTCATTCTCATCACCACGAAAAAGGGCCGCGCCGGCAGCACACGTTGGAACTTCACAGGCGAGACGCGCACGATCGACGATCGCAATCCATACCAGACGCAGTACGCGAACTGGGGACACACGCCGGCTGCGCCGACCAAGAGCATTCGCTGCCAACTCTATGTGATGCAGACTTCGGCTTTCAAGATCTCCGATGGCGCGACGTGCATCTCCGACAGCGTCACCAGCTACAACTATCTCACCGACCCCGAGCAAACGTTCATCAAGTTGGGGCGCGGCAGCCTGTTCACGGGCCAGGTGAGTGGTGGCAACGGCGCCGTTCGCTTTTTCTCGAGTGGCGTGCTCGATAACGAGTTCGGGCCAATTCAGATGCCCGCCGCGGACATTCGGTGGTACGACGACACGCTGCACGTGCCAGTGACCGACCAGATGCTGCATCCGCGTCAGCAGCAGAAGCTGAACTTCCGCACCAACGTCTCGGCGGAGCTCTCGTCCAAGATCGATCTCACGGCGAACGCGGGTTTCGGCAAGTCGAGCAACATCATCGAGCCGGACAACGCGTTGATCATTGGCCTGCTCTACGTCGGTCAAGCGAGCTACGGCTGGAAGGGTTGTCCAAAGGGCACCGAGCTGACCGGTTGCGGCATGACCGGATCGGACTCGAAGCAGTACTACGACGCCACGGGCTTTCCGCTGCATGACAGCAACGGTTTCGCGCCCGGCTCGATCATGCAGTACGTGTGGACCGACGATGTGCAGCGCTTCACCGGCAGCACGTCCCTCAATTGGCGTCCGATGACGTGGCTACAGAACGAAGGCACTGTCGGCGTCGACTGGGCGGATCAGAATCAGTTCCACGTCTGCCGACTCAACGAATGTCCGAACCAAGGTGCCACGTCGCGCGTCGGCAACGTTTACACGCAAAGCGACGGCCGCCGGAATTTCTCGGCGAAGTTGGCCAGTACCGCGGCGTGGCAATACCGCCCGTCGGTCAACTTCAAGACGTCGGCGGGCGCGGAGTACACCAACACCGAGCACGATCAGACTTGGGCCCAAGGACGCAATCTGGCGCCCGGTGCATCCTCGCTGTCCGCCACGACCTTCGTCGGGTTCAGCCACACCGAGCCCACCGCGGTCAAGACGCTCGGGTATTACCTGCAGGGGCAAATCGGGCTGCGTGACCGCGTGTTTCTTACCGTCGCCGGACGACAGGACCAGAACAGCGCGTTCGGCGCCAAGTCGCAGCACATCACCTATCCAAAGGCCAGCCTCTCCTGGCTGCTTTCGGACGAACCGTTCTTCCCGCGCTACAACTGGGTGAGCTCCTTGCGGCTGCGTACGGCTTTCGGCGCGAACGGTGTGCAGCCGCAAGCGACCGCCGCGCTGCAGACATTCCGAGCATCGACGCAGACCATTACCAAGATCGACGCGCAAACCGGCGTCGACCTTCCGGGCTTGGTCGCGAGTCAGCCGGGCAACGCGAATCTGCGTCCGGAGAAGTCCGCCGAGTTCGAGACGGGCCTCGAAGCCGATCTCTTCAATCGCCGGCTGCACCTCGACTACACGTGGTACCAGAAGAACACGAGCGACGCGCTCATCTCACTGCCGATAGCGGCGTCAGTCGCCGCGCCGGTGACGAGTCTGTTGCAGAACGTCGGCAAGACGCGCAACTGGGGCAACGAAGTGCAGCTCACCGCGCAGCTTCTCGAAAGCCGGCTCGTGAGCTGGGACGCGATCCTCAGCGCGTCACACAACGCGAACGCGTGGGTCGACCTCGGCAAAGATCCCTCGACGTGTACGACCGACGCGACTGGTCGCCGCGTCTGTCAGAATCTCGTGATCGGCCTCGGGACGACGACGCAACAGCGCAAGGGTGATCCGCTCTTCATGCAGTGGTATAGAGGCTACACATTCGCCGACAAGAACGGCGACGGCATCATTCAGCGAGAGGAAGTTCAGGTCTCGAGCCAACTGAGCAAGATCGGCGTCGGATTCGCGAAGGACCTGGCGTCCGTACAGACGGGAGTCGACCTGTTTCAGCGGCGACTGCGTGTCTCGGCGTTGTTCGACTACCGGGCCGGCGGCAACACGCTCGAAGGGAACTATTTCCAGTGTTCGTCGGCGCCGAAGGCGTGCCGCGACAGCCAGGACCCGACGGCGCCGCTGTGGATGCAGGCGCGCGCCGTCGCGGTCACGTATGGAACGGACGTCAACGGAACCATCTTCACCACGCCGCTCGGCTATTTCGTACCCGCGCAGTTCTGGAAATGGCGTGAACTGTCCGCGTCGTTCGTCCTGCCCGGGCGCATCACCCGGCTGTTCGCCGCGGAAAACGGGTCGACGCTCGCTTTTGGTCTGCGAAACATTCACACGTGGACCAGCTTCACGGGCGTGGATCCCGAACAGAACTTCGGCGTCAACGGCAACGAGGTGACCAACGACTTCAACACGAGTCCACCGCCGACGTACATCACGTTTCGGCTCAACCTCAGGTACTAACCGCGCCGAGTCGACACTCGTGAACCGTCATCTGAATCGCGCTCGGTGGGTTGCCGTCCTCGGTGTCGGGGCGGTGATTGCGATCGCCGGGTGTGACCGCGTGAAAGCCGAGCTGCTCGCGCCGCAGAATCCAGGGCTGGTCGATCCCACCGCGATCAACTCGCCAACCGCCGCGCTTGCGTTGCGCGTCGGTGCTCTGGGCAGATACAAGCAGCTCACCAACGGCAACGGGAACGAATCGATCTGGCAATACGCCGGCACCCTCGCCGACGAATTCAAGAACGCTGATTTCGCGAATTATCGAATTGGCGCTGACCAGCGCCTGACCGATGCCAGTGTCTCGTGGAACTACGCGGCCACGACGCAGTCTCGCGGCTTCGTGCGCGATGCGATCGACGCCATGAAGTCGTACAACCCGGACAGCGCCGCGATGATTGGAGAGTTGTACGCCGAGCTCGCGTTTTTCGAGATGACCATGGCGGACAACTATTGCAACGGAATTCCGCTCGGCCACACCGAGGCCGGCGTGCGGATCAACGGCGAGCCGCTGACGATCATGCAGGTCTACGACAGCGCGGCGAATCATTTGGACACCGCGATGGCGTTGACCGCCAAAGCCGCTGATTCGAACAGCGTCTACATCAATCGGCTTTCACGCGTGCTGAAGGCCAGAGTGCTGATCGACAAGGACAAGGCCAACGCCGGCGCCGCCGCGGGGCTGGTCGCGCCCGTGCCCACGGGCTACGTCTACGACATGACCTTCTCGAGCGCGAGCGGCGCGAACGGGATGTGGAGCCTGAACAACTCGACCGCTCGCATCAGCGTCGCGGACAGCTTCGACATCGTGGGTGGCGCGACGAATGTCATCAAGAACGCGTTACCCTTCGCGTCGGCGAATGACCCGCGTGTGCCGGTGTGTAACGGCGATGTTTGCAGCCCAAAGGTCGTGGCCGAAGATCAGGTCACCCGGCCGTTCTACGTCGGGCTTCTCTACAAGGGTCAGTTCGATCCGCTCGTCCTCGCGTCAGGGATCGACGCCCGGTTGTACGAGGCCGAAGCGAAGCTGCAGGCGGGCGATGTCCCTGGCATGCTGACCATTCTCAACTCCCTCCGGCAGGCGTCCCCCCGGCCGACGATCGGCGTTACGACGGTCCCGGCGATGTCGGCGCTCGCCGCACCGGCCAACACCGCGGATGCCACGACGCTGCTCTTCCGTGAAAAAGCCTTCTGGACATTCGGACGCGGACAGCGGCTCCCGGATCTGCGACGCTTGATCCGGCAGTACGACCGAACGCAGGACGCGGTATTTCCGACTGGCCCGTATTTCAAAGGCGGTTCGTATGGGGCCGATGTGAATTTTCCAGTGCCGAGCAGCGAAGCGGTCAACCCGCTCTTTCACGGGTGCCTCGACCGCAAGGCGTAGCGACAGCTCGCAGGGAAAATCGAGATCGCGCTGCATCCTGCGACGTGAATCGGCCGGCGCGTGATGTGACCCGGGCGATTCTTGACGCTGTTGTAATACCAGGGTACTGTCTGCCCCTGCGTTGCAGTCGTTTCTGCCGTCCCCCCCCCCGCCCCACGAGTACGCGCACGATCCGGTCGGCCTACGGCCGCCCCTCCGATGCGGTGCGCGCTCCCTTAGGAGGACTGGTCATGAGTCGAACTCGCTGGACGCTGTTATCGCTTGCCGTTTTCGCGCTGGGCAGTACCAAAGTTGCGTCGGCGCAAGGAACCATCACGGGGCGGATCACCGCGGAGGGCAACCTGCCCCTGGCGGACGCCCGAGTGATCGTGGTCAGTACCACGGTCTCCGCTACGACGAACGAAGACGGCAGGTTCACCCTCAAGGGCGTTCCTTCCGGGACCTTCGACATCCAGGCCCTCCACGTCGGGTTTCAGTCGCAAAAGAAAACTGTGACGATGACAGCGGGTGCTGCGATCACGGCTGACTTCGTGATGAAGCAAGCGATCGTTCAGTTGGCGGAAATCGTGACTACGGCAACCGGCCAGCAGCGAAAGGTCGAGCTGGGCAACGCGATTCAAACGCTGGGCAACGTAAATAAGAAGGTCGAGGAGACGCCGATCACGTCGATGCAGGACCTCCTCGTTGCCAAAGCGCCTGGCGTCAACGTGCTCTCCGGTTCAGTGACCGGTGGTACGCCGACCATTCGCGTGCGCGGTGTGTCGTCGATCAACCTCAGCAACGCGCCCATCTGGGTCGTCGACGGCGTTCGCTACAACACGAACACCTTCGGCACGGCTGGGCAGACGAATATCTCGCTCCTCAACAATCTCAGCCCCGAAGAAATCGAGGACATCGAGATTGTGAAGGGTCCGTCGGCGGCAACGCTTTACGGAACCAACGCGGCGAACGGCGTCGTCGTTGTCACGACGAAGAAGGGTCGTGCCGGCACGACGCGATGGACGTTCACCGGCGAGACTCGCACGCTGGACGACCGCAATAACTACCAGCCGCAGTACGCGAACTTCGGGCACCGGAACGGATCGACCGCCAGCATTCGCTGTCAGCTCCCCGTGATGGTCACGTCCAAGTTCGGCTTCGCCGACGGCGCCACGTGCGCCTCGGATAGTGTAACGAGCTACAACTACCTCGAGGATCCCGACGTCACGTTCATCAAACTCGGACGTGGCAGTCTGTTCGGCACGCAGGTGTCCGGCGGCAACGACGCCGTGCGCTTCTTCGTGAACGGCAGCATGGACAACGAGTTCGGCGTCGTCCAGATGCCCGCCGGCGACATCCGCTACTACGATGAGGTGCTGCACGTTCCCGTAACGGACCAGATGTTCCACCCGCGCCAGCAACAGAAGTACAACCTCCGTTCCAACCTGTCGGCGCAGCTCAGCCCCAAGTTCGACATCAATGTGACTGGGGGCTTCGGCAAGTCCAGCAACACGATCGAGCCGGACAACTCGCTGATCATCGGGCTGCTGTACGTCGGCCAGGCAGGCTACGGCTGGAAGGGCTGTCCAAAGGGCACGGAGACAACCGGCTGCGGCATGACGGGTTCCGACGGCAAGGGTTACACCGACCCGACCGGCTTCCCGCTCAACGAAGCGAACAGCTTCGCGCCGGGCTCCATCATGCAGTACGTCACCACGGACGACATCCTGCGCTTCATCGGTAGCACAACCTTGAACTACCGTCCCGTTTCGTGGTTGCAGAACGAGGGCACGATTGGCCTCGACTGGGCGACGGTGGATGTCTTTCACGTATGCCGCTTGAACGAGTGTCCGGCGTCCGGCGCCACGGCGCGTCTCGGCAACGTGAGCGATTTCAAGGCGAACAATCGCAACTTCTCGACGAAGGTGACCAGCACCGCGTCGTGGCAAGCCACCGGCGCCGTAAACCTGAAGACGACCGTCGGCGGTGAATATGCCAACACCGAAGGCGACAGCCTCAGCGCGGCCGGCCGCGGCCTGCCGCCGGGTGCGTCGACCCTCGGCGCGACGTCGACTTTCGTGAGCTTCTCCGCCGCGCAGCAGAAGGCGGTCAAGACGCTCGGTTATTACGTGCAGGAGCAGGCATCCATTCGCGATCGGTTGTTCCTCACCGTCGCGGCGCGGCAAGACCAGAACAGCGCGTTCGGTACCAAGTTCCAGCACATCACGTATCCGAAGGTGAGCGTTTCGTGGCTCGCGTCGGATGAATCCTTCTTCCCACAATTCAGCTGGTTCAACTCGTTCCGGCTTCGCAGCGCCTACGGCGCGAACGGCGTGCAGCCTCGTCCCACGGACGCGTTCCAGACCTTCTCGCCCGGTTCGCAGAACGTGACGAAGGTGGACCAGCAAACCGGAACGGACGTCAGCAGCTTGCTCGCGAACAACCCGGGCAACCCGCTCTTGAAGCCGGAACGGTCCTCGGAGCTCGAGATGGGCTTCGAGGCGGATTTCTTCAATCGTCGTCTGCACATCGACTACACGCGGTACGACAAGCGCACGAGCGACGCATTGATCCAGCTCCCGATTCCATCGTCGGTCGGCGCGTCCGTTACGAGCCTTCTGCAGAACGTCGGAAAGACGAAGAACTGGGGCAACGAGGTCCAGGCCAGCATAGGACTAGTCGATCGGCGCAACTTTGGGTGGGATGTGACGATCAGCGCGTCGCACAACGACAACAAGTGGGTCGACCTCGGCCAGGACCCGTCGAAGTGCACGACGACGGACGGGGCGACGACCTGCGCGGATCTCGTCATTGGCTCCGGCACGACGACGCAGCAGCACAAGGGCGATCCGCTGTTCTCGCAGTGGTACCGCGGCTACACGTACGCCGACAAGAATGGTGATGGCATCATTCAGGTCAGCGAAGTGACCGTTGATACGGCGCTGAGCAAGATCGCCGTCGGTTTCGCCAAGGATCTCGTCTCGATTCAGAACGGCGTCGATTTCTTCCAACGCCGGGTACACCTTTCGGCGCTCGTCGATTATCGCGCCGGCGGAAACACGCTCGAGGGCAACTACTTCCAGTGCTCGGCGGCCCCGAAGGGCTGCCGCGACAACCAGGATCCAACCGCGCCGCTCTGGATGCAGGCCCGTGCGGTTGCCGTCAACAACGGCACGCGCGTGAACGGCACCACCTACACGACGCGCCTTGGCTACTTCGTCCCCGCCCAGTTCTGGAAGCTGCGCGAGTTGGCGGCATCGATGGTCCTGCCGCAGGTGGCCAATCGGTACCTGAAGTCGCAGACCGGTTCGACCCTCGTGTTCGGCGTTCGGAACGTTCACACCTGGTCGAGCTTCACGGGCGTGGATCCGGAGCAGAACTACGGCGTGAACGGCAATGAAGTCACGAACGATTTCAACACGTTCCCACCGCCGACGTACTTCACCCTGCGTCTCAACCTGAAGTACTAACCCCAGCCGAGGACGATACACATGAAGATCTTTGCGGATCGGGCTCGACTTGGGCTGACGGCGGTCGCGGTTTCCGTCTTCACAATCGCCGGGTGCAGCCACGTGAAAGACCAGCTGCTGCAGCCGCAGGTTCCCGGACTGGTCGACCCGACGGCGGTCGGCAACCCGACCGCCGCGCTCGCGCTGCGCAATGGCGCAATCGGACGCTACAAGCAGGTGCAATCCGGCGAGTCGATCTGGCAGTATGCCGGAACGCTCGCCGACGAATACAAGAACGCCGACTTCTCCGTCGATCGCATCAACGCGGACCAGCGCCTCACAGACGCCGCGGTCTCCTGGAACTACGGTCCGGTAACGCAGTCGCGCGGCTTCATTCGCGACGCGATCGGCGCGATGATCAAGTTCAATCCGGACAGCGCGGCGCTGATCGGCGAGTTGTACATGGAGTTGGCGTTCTTCGAAATGACCATGGCCGACAACTACTGCAATGGTATTCCGCTCGGACACATGGAAAACGGCGTGCAGGTGAACGGTGCGCCGATTACCGTCCTTCAGGTGTATGACAGCGCGGCGAATCATCTCGATACAGCGCTCGTCTACACCGCCAAGGCGATTGCCGCCGCAAAGACGACGGCCGATCAGGCGGGGGCGACCTTCATCGATCGGGCCGCACGCGTGTGGAAGGCTCGTGTCCTGATCGACAAGGACAGATCGAACGCGGGTGCGGCTGCCGCGCTGGTCGCTACTGTCCCGACGACCTTCGCGTACGACATGACGTTCTCGGCGTCGGCGGGCTCGAATGGCATGTGGAGCCTGAACAACTCCACGGCGCGCATCGGCGTAGCCGATAGCTTCGACATCATCAACGGCCAGGTCACCACCATCAAGAACGCGTTGCCCTTCGTCTCGGCGAAGGACCCGCGCGTTCCGGTGATCAACGGTGATTCGGTTTCGCCGAAGGTTCCGCCTGAAGACGGCGTCACGCGACCGTTCTATCTTGGCGGCTTGTACAAGGGGCAGTTCGACCCCCTCGTGCTCGCTTCAGGTGTGGACGCGCGTTTGTATGAAGCCGAAGGCAAGCTGCAAGGCGGCGACATTCCGGGGATGATGACCATCTTGAACGCACTTCGCGCCGCGAGGCCGACGATCGGCGTCACAGCGATTCCGGCGCTGGCCGCACTTCCGACGCCGGCGTCGACCGACGCCGCCATCTCGCTGCTCTTCCGGGAGAAGGCTTTCTGGACGTTTGGCCGCGGTCAGCGCCTGCCCGATTTGCGGCGTCTCATCCGGCAGTATGGACGCACGCAGGACAACGTGTTCCCGACGGGCCTTTACTTCAAAGGCGGCAACTACGGCGTCGATGTGAACTTCCCGGTTCCGAGCCAGGAACAGGTGAACCCGCTGTTCAGCAGCTGCCTCGATCGCAAGGCATAAGGTTTGGGAGAGCCCTGGCAGGAATCGAGACGCCTATGACCAAACAGCCCGCGGCGATCGCTGCGGGCTGTTTGCTTTTGGTACGGGAGCGGGAAGGAAATCACGCTCCGAGCGCCGCGATGTGACGGAAAGTCTCCGCAGTGCGGTTCTTGACGTTGATTGCACGGTTCGATAGCCTCCCGCACCCACCCACATCCACCTGACTCCGCGAACCGCCGACCAACCGCGGTGGTTTGTCGTTCGAAATAACCGGCATGTGTGCTGGGTACGGCGCGGGCTTATCTCCGCGCCGCGCTTTGCGTTTCGTCTCCCCGCTGCTCCCTCGTTCGACCTCGTTGGAGGAAACGTTATGGATTTTGGACGGAAGTCCTTCGCGGCCCTGGCCGCCGCGACTGCCCTCTTGACTGGTGCCGCCAGGCTGTCGGCTCAAGGCGGGACCATCACCGGTCGCGTGATGTCGGCGGCAAATAACCAGCCCTTGGCCGAAGCGCGCGTGCTCGGTATTCAGACCACGCTCGCCGCAACCACAGGTGAAGACGGCAAATTCACCTTACGCAATGTTCCCGCGGGCACCGTCCAGCTTCAGGTGCTCCGCGTCGGCTACCAATCGGTGAAGCAGACGGTTACGGTGACCGCCGGCCAGACCGCAACGGCCGACTTCACCATGCAGATCGCCGTCGCGCAGCTCGAGGAGATCGTCACGACCGCCACTGGCCAGCAACGCAAGATCGAGCTGGGCAATGCCATCTCGACGCTCGGCGACGTTGGGAAGCGGGTCGAGACCGTTCCGACCCACAATCTGTCCGACCTCATGATCGGCAAGTCGCCGGGCGTCACGCTTTTGCCCGGTACCGAGCTCGGCGGCGCACCGACCGTCCGCATTCGCGGCGTGTCGTCGATCAGTTTGAGCAACGCTCCGATCTGGGTCGTCGACGGCGTTCGCTACTCGTCCGGCTCGCTCTCCTCGGGCACCGACGTGAACTTCTCCCTCCTCAACTCGCTCAACCCCGAGGAGATCGAAGACATCGAGATCGTGAAGGGCCCGTCGGCCGCGACGCTTTACGGCACCAACGCGGCGAACGGTGTAGTCGTCATCACGACCAAGAAGGGCCGTTCCGGCTCCACGCGTTGGAATTGGTCGGCCGAAGGTCGCACGGTCAGCGATCGTGTGGACTACCAGGACATGTACGCCAACTTCGGAAAGGACACGAAAACTGGCGTCGTGACGCGCTGTCAACTCGCCACGATGACGACCTCCGCCTTCGCCGGCGCGTGCAACTCGGACAGCGTCACGCACTACAACTACATGAAGGATCCGGATCGCACGTTCGTGCATCTCGGGCACGGCAACTTGTTCGGCGGTAACGTGAGCGGCGGCAACGACGCGGTTCGTTTCTTCGCCAGCGGCGACCTCGACAACGAGACGGGCCCGCTTCAGATGCAGGGCTTCGAGCTTGCGCGCTTCGACTCGGCGCACGTTCCGGTTCGCGACGAGTGGTACCACCCGGAAGCACAGCAGCGCGCGTCGTTCCGCGGCAATCTGTCGGCGACGCTCAGTCCGAAGTTCGATCTCAACATCTCGACCGGCTTCTCGAAGCTGAACAACCGCATTCCGCCGGAGAGCGATCTGATCATCTCGCTCTACTACGTCGGCATGCAGAACTACGGCTACAAAGGCTGCCCGACCGGCAAGTTTCCCTGCGGACTGGACAAGGATCCATTCCAGGCCGACGGTGTGCCGCTCAACGACGCCTTGCAGTGGTCGCCGGGCGACATCATGCAGGTGACGCAGAACTCCGACGTGCAACGCTTTACCGGCAGCGCGACCGGCTCGTGGCGTCCGATTCACTGGATGCAGAACGAGGCCACCGTCGGTGTCGATCTCGCGGCCATCGATTTCTTCCAGCTTTGCCGCCTCACGGAGTGTCCGCCGCAGAGCGCGACGGCGAAACAGGGCCGGGTCACGGATAACCAGAGCAAAAGCCGCAATTTCTCTGCGAAGCTTGCCAGCACGTCGACGTGGAATCCCCTCCAATGGATGAACCTGAAGACGAGCCTCGGCGCGGACTACACGAACCTCGAGGATGACTTCGCGCGAACGAACGGCACGACGCTTCCGCCGGGTGCCTCGACGGTTGCCTCCGCTACCACCCGTAACGGCTCACAACAGCAGCCGACCGCGGTGAAGACGCTCGGCCTCTATGTGCAGGAGCAGGCCGGCATTCGCGATCGTCTTTTCCTGACGGCTGCGATTCGTACCGACCAGAACAGCGCCTTCGGCTCGAACTTCCAGAAGGTCTACTATCCGAAGGTCAGCACGTCGTGGTTGATGTCCGACGAGTCGTTCTTCCCGCAATACAGCTGGCTCCAGAGTTTCCGCCTCCGCGCCGCGTATGGCGCGTCGGGCGTGCAGCCCGGCGCCACGCAGGGCCTGATTACCTTCACGCCGGCCAACGTGGCGCTCACCGGCCGCAACTCGACGGCGGAGGTCGGCGCGTCGGGTCTGACCGCTAGTCAACCGGGCAACGCCAACCTCAAGCCGGAACGTTCGGCGGAGTTCGAAGGCGGCTTCGATTCGCAGCTACTCAACAAGGTGCACCTCGAGTACACCTTCTGGAACAAGAAGACGACCGACGCGCTCGTGAACATCACGCTGGCGCCGTCGTCCGCGGCCTCGCAGCTCTCGCCGCTGCTCAACGTCGGGTCGACGCAGGGTTGGGGGCATGAGCTCCAGACCAACATCCAGCTGCTCGACCGTCGCAGCCTCGGTTGGGACATGACGGTCAGCGCGTCGCACTTCAGCAACAAGGTCGTCAGCCTGGGCAGTGTGTCGGGTCTCTGCCAGACCTCGCCGAACGATCCATCTATTACGCCGGTGATCGTCGCTTGCCTGCGCAGCGGCAGCGGCAGCACGAGCGGTGAGGCCCGCCAGATTCCCGGCCATCCGATCAACGAACAGTGGTACCGCGGTTACACGTACGGCGACGCCAATGGTGACGGCGTGCTGCAGATCTCCGAAGTGAAGGTCGACTCCGGCTTTTCGAACTTCGGTTATAAAGTGCCGCGCGACATCATCTCGATCCAGAACGGGTTCGATCTGTTCAACCGCCGCGTTCGCGTCCAGGCGCTGTTCGACTACAAGGGTGGCGCGAGCATCCTCGACGGCGCGAACAACTTCCAGTGCAACACCGGCCCGTACGCCTGCCGTGACACGCAGGATCCGACGGCGCCGCTCGACCGCCAGGCGGCCGCGATTGCCAAGACGTTCGGTACGCTGGTCGGCAACACGACCTACAAGTCGTCGGCCGGATATTTCCGGAGCAATCAGTTCTGGAAGTTCCGGGAGTTCTCGGTTACGGCCCAGTTGCCCCATGCGGTGACGTCGCGGCTCCGCGCGCAGAACGGTTCGTCGCTGGTGTTCGGCGCCCGCAATCTCCACACCTGGAGCAACTGGACGGGCATCGATCCCGAGGCCAACTACGGTCTGACGCAGTCGGAATCGCAGAACGAATTCCAGACGACCGGTCTTCCGACGTACTTCACGCTCCGTCTCAACCTCAAGTACTAACCCTTCAAAGGACGCCTATATGAAGATTCAGAAGAACAGCGCCCGAGGGGTCGTGATCGCTGCCGCTGCCGGCGGGTTGCTGCTCACGTCCGCGTGCGACGTGAACAACGAGCTGTTGTCGCCCCAGAACCCCGGCATCGTCGACCAAACAGCGGTGGGTTCGCCGGTCGCGGCCGCGGCGCTCAAGGTCGGCGCTATGGGCCGTCTCAAGTACGTCGCTTCCGATCCGAGCTCCGCCGGCTTCACCGGCATGAACGTGTGGCAGGCCGGCGGCCTCATGGCCGACGAGTTCATGAACTCGGATTTCCAGAACACCATGAACGACGTCGACCAGCGCACGGTCAGCCCGGACAACACGTTCGGCAACTACACGCGCACGACGCAGGTTCGTGGGTACATCCGCGACGCCATTGCCGCCGAGGTGCAGTTTGAGCCGCAAAAGACTGCGGATATCGGCGAGCTCTGGATGGCGCTCGGCTTCATCGAGATGAGCCTGGCCGAGAATTTCTGTAACGGCATCCCGCTCGGTATCAACAACGCGGGCGTCGTCGACTACAACTCGGACGACTTCAAGCCGCGCACCGACGCCGAAGTGCTGCAGGTGGCGATCACGCACTTCGATTCGGCGCTGGCGATTGTCGGGTCGGCGACCGACGTCAACAGCGTCGCGGTTCGTAACGCAACGCTGATTTCCAAGGCGCGCGCGCTCGTGGGGCTCGGAAAGTTCGCGGAAGCTGCCAACCTGGTTCCATCCTCGACGATTCCGAGCTCGTATCAGTATCTGTTCATCACCCAGGCATCGAGCAACGGTGAAGACCTTGGCACCTGGACGCTGAACAACTCGATCGCCCGCGTCTCCGTTAGTGACAGCCTCGTCAACTATGGCGGCAAGCAGTTCCAAACGCTGAACTCCGTTCCCTTTGCGTCGCTCAACGACCCGCGCGTTCCGATCCTCAAAGGAACGGACGCCAAGATCCCGGCGGAAGACGGTGGCCAGACGCCGCTGTTCATCCAGCAGATCTGGAAGGGTCGCGATGATCCCATCCCGATGGTCTCCGGCATCGACGCGCGCCTCATCGAGGCGGAAGGCAAGCTCCAGACCGGCGACTACGCCGCCATGATGACGATCCTCAACGCGCTCCGCACGGCGCCGCCGAAGATCGGCAACTTCCAGCCGGCCACGATGACGGCGATCACGACGACGCCGACGACGAAGGATGCGGCGACCACGCTGTTCTTCCGTGAGAAGGCACTCTGGCAGTTCGGCCGCGGATATCGTCTCAGCGATCTCCGCCGTCTCGTGCGCCAGTACGGCCGCACGCAGGACAAGGTCTTTCCGACGGGCTCGCACTATAAGGGCGGCACCTACGGGACGGACACCTCGCTCCCTGTGCCTGACGGCGAGCGTGTGAATCCGCAGTTCTCGGGTTGCATCGATAAGAACGCGTAAGGCCAAGTGATGAGGAAACAGCCCGCGGCGATCAGCCGCGGGCTGTTTCTTTCTGCGTCGTTGAGAATCGCCGATACGCACCGTATGATCAGTCCGAAGCGGTTCCAACCCCATCGAGGTCGTCATGCAGCGCTCCCTTCGCGCCGGTCTTTCGCTCGCCGTATCTCCCTTGTTCATCGTCCAGGCGCAGCAGACGCACCAGGCGCCGGTTCAAATGGCCGGTGCCACGAGGTCGCCGGTCGTCGCCGCGAAGCCGACCCTCACGGGCGCCGACTACGCGAAATGGGAGACGCTCGGCGCCGGCGCGCTGTCCCCGGATGGGAAGTGGGCGGCGTACGATATCCGCCGCGGAAACGGCAGCACCGAGCTTCGCTATCGCGCCCTGGACGGCGACAACGAGCGAGCG
>Ga0105241_10001831_pt1 | contig 16117 bp, 15 predicted proteins | sample KBSC64metaG_FD_80422 | JGI IMG/M metagenome (GOLD analysis project Ga0105241, IMG submission 80422) | Corn rhizosphere microbial communities from Kellogg Biological Station, Michigan, USA - KBS C6-4 metaG | ecosystem: Host-associated > Plants > Roots > Rhizosphere > Soil | place: Michigan, USA... | reverse complement strand
TTTCGGTCGGCTCGGCAGCCAGCGCGCTCGTGCAGGACAGCAGGAGGGCGGTCGCGACTACGGTGGCGGTCAGCTTCATAGGATGTCCTTTCGGGAGAAAAATAATAGGTCTGAATGTTGCCTATTTGCATTTCGTACTCTACGCCGCTGCCCGATCCGGGCTGTTGTGCTAACGCAAGCGGTCTCCGCCGTGCGTCTGCAACGGCAAGCCTGATTTTCCGCAGGGCATAACTTGACTCTCGGCAACTCAGTGGCGATACCGACTGCCTACTATCGGTTCCTGACGGCAATTATTTCTTTGCGTCACCTTTTATCGCCAACCTTCCCATCAGGAGAACTCCCGTGAGCCACGACGCAACGCCCGCCAAGTTCAAGCCCTATACCCGCCAGTCGATCCAGAACGCCCGCCAGTGGCATTGGATGAGTCCCGACCTGCAGGAGGCGGTCCAGGTGGTCTCCCATGTGCTGCCGTTCCGCACGAACGAATACGTGATGGACCAGCTGATCGACTGGAGCAATATTCCCGACGATCCGATCTATCGCCTCACTTTCCCGCACCGCGACATGTTGCCGGCGCGCGAATATGAACAGTTGCGTGACCTGGTGCTGTCCAAGAAGGACGATGCCGCGCTCGCGAAACTCGTGCACGACATCCGCATGCGCATGAACCCGCATCCGGCCGGCCAGATGACGCACAACGTGCCGCGCGTGAACGATGCGCCGCTCAAGGGCCTGCAGCACAAGTACAAGGAAACCGTGCTGTTCTTCCCCAGCGCGGGCCAGACGTGCCATGCCTATTGCACGTTCTGCTTCCGCTGGCCGCAGTTCGTCGGCATGGAAGAGATGAAGTTCGATGCGCGCGAGTGTACCGAGCTGGTGGGCTACCTGGCCACGCATCCGGACGTGACGGACGTCCTGATCACGGGCGGCGATCCGATGATCATGAATACGCGTTCGCTGGCCGAATTCATCGAGCCGCTGCTGGCGCCGGAACTGTCGCATATCCAGAACATCCGCATCGGCACCAAGTCGGTCGCGTACTGGCCGCAGCGCTACGTGTCGGACAAGGACAGCGACGACCTGATGCGCCTGTTCGAACGCGTGGTCAAATCCGGCAAGAACCTCGCGCTGATGGGGCACTACAACCACGCCGCCGAATTGCGCCAGCCGATCGCCCAGCAGGCCGTCAAGCGCATCGTCGGCACGGGGGCCACCCTGCGCATGCAGGGACCGCTGATCCGTCACATCAACGAAGACCCGAACAGCTGGGCCGAGCTGTGGACGACGGGCGTGCGCCTGGGCGCGATCCCTTATTACATGTTCGTCGAGCGCGACACCGGGCCGCGCGACTATTTCGCCCTGCCGCTGGCGCGCGCGCACGAGATCTTTCAGTCCGCGTACAGCATGGTGTCCGGCCTGTCGCGCACCGTGCGCGGGCCGTCGATGAGCGCCTTCCCGGGCAAGGTCGTGATCGACGGCGTGGTGACCATCAACGGCGAGAAGCTGTTCGCGCTGCAGTTCCTGCAGGCGCGCAATCCGGACTGGGTGCGCCGGCCGTTCTTCGCGAAATACGATCCGGACGCCACCTGGCTCGATCACCTGAAACCCGCATTCGGCCGCAAGAAGTTCTTCTTCGAGGGCGGGGAAGACGACCACGACGTCTTTGCCGGCGCGCCCGGACGCGTGATTCCGATCGTGTCCGCGCATGCGCATGACCGGCGCGCCAGCGACACCCAGCCGGACGCGGCCTGACCCGAAGGACGCCATCATGGAAACCGACCAGGATTGCCACGATCAAGCGCGCCTCTCCGGCGTGGCGGTGTTTTTCTACGTGTTCCTGCCGTTCGCGCTCGGGCATTACCTGTCGTCGCTGCTGCGCAACGTGAACGCCGTGCTGGCACCGCAACTGGTCGGCGCACTCGCGCTGACGCCGGGCCAGCTCGGCCTGTTGACCAGCGCGTTCTTCTTCGCGTTCGCCCTCGTCCAGCTGCCGGTCGGGATCGCGCTCGACCGCTACGGCCCGCGCAAGGTGCAGCTGGTGCTGCTGCTGCTGGCGACGCTGGGCGCCCTGCTGTTCGCGGGCGGGCAGTCGTTCGGCCAACTGGTGGTGGCGCGCGCCATCATCGGCTGCGGGGTGGGTGGCTGCTTCATGTCGGCCGTGAAGGCGATCTCCACGTGGATCGCGCCCAAGCGCCTGCCGTCCGTGCAGGGCTACCTGATCGCCGTGGGTGGCCTGGGCGCGGCGTCGGGCACCATGCCCGTGCGCATGCTGCTGCAGCACACGGACTGGCGCGGCCTGTTCCTGCTGCTGGCCGCATTGATCCTGTGCTGCGGCCTGCTGATCTGGCTCGTCACGCCCAAATCGAAGGCGCCCGGCGGCGCGCTGCCGACCGTGCGCTCGGTGCTGGACGTGTACCGCGCACCCGCGTTCCGCAACACGATCTCGCTGGTGCTCGTGCCGCATGCGATCTTCTTCGGCATCCAGGGCCTGTGGATCGGCCGCTGGCTGTCCGACGTCGCCCGCTTTCCGGATGCCGCCGTCGCCTACCTGCTGTACATGGGCATGGCCTCGGTGATCTTCGGCGCCATCGCCGTCGGCATGATCACGGAATGGGCAGGACGGCGCGGCATCGAGGCGCTGGACGTGGCCGCCGTCGGCGTGTTCCTGTTCGTGCTGGTGCAACTGGCCATCGTCTGCAACTGGCGTCCCAGCCTGCAGCTGCTGTCCGTGCTGTTCACGCTCGTGGGCACCATCACCGGCATCGAATACGCGATCATCGCCCAGAGCCTGCCGCGCACGCTGACGGGGCGGGCCGCCACGTGCCTGAACCTCCTGATCTTCATCGGCGCCTTTCTCGTGCAGGCGGGCTTCGGGATGATCGTCGGGCTGTGGCGTCCCGACATCGGCAGCCACGCTCCGGCCGTGGCCTACCGCGTCGCGTTCGGCGTGCTGGTGGCGCTGCAGCTGCCTGGCCTGCTCGGGTACTGCCACGACTTCCTGCGGCGCCGTCAAGTAAAATGCGGCATCGTTTTGCTCACCCAGAAGGAAGAATATGAGATTGGTTCGTTACGGACGCCCCGGTAAGGAAAAGCCGGGCCTGTTCGACGAGGAAGGCCGCCTGCGCGACCTGTCCGGCGTGGTCGGGGACATCGACGCGTCGGTGCTGTCGGAAAAGGCGTTGCGCAAGCTCGCCAAGGTCGACTGGAAGACGCTGCCGGTCGTCCGCGGCAACCCGCGCTTCGGCGTACCGGTCAAGGGCGTCGGCAAGTTCATCGGCATCGGGATGAATTACTCCGACCACGCGGCCGAGGTCGGCGCGCCGATCCCGAAGGAACCGATCATGTTCATGAAGGCGACGTCCTGCCTGAACGGTCCGGACGATCCGATCCAGCTGCCGAAAGGCTCGAAGAAGACCGACTGGGAAGTCGAGCTGGGCGTCGTCATCGGCACCCGCGCGCAGTACGTCGACGAGAAGGATGCGCTGAAATACGTGGCCGGCTATTGCGTCGTCAACGACGTCTCCGAACGCGCCTACCAGTTCGAGCTGGGCTCGCAGTGGTCCAAGGGCAAGGGCTGCGACACCTTCGGCCCCGTCGGTCCGTTCCTCGTGACGAAGGACGAGATCCTGGACGTGCAGGACCTCGACCTGTACCTGGAACTGAACGGCAAGCGCATGCAGACCGGGAATACGTCGAACATGATCTTCACGGTGGCGCAAATCGTCAGCTACCTGTCGCGCTTCATGACCCTGGAGCCGGGCGACATCATCAGCACGGGCACGCCGCCGGGCGTGGGCCTTGGCCTGAGCCCGCAGCGGTTCCTCAAGAAGGGCGACAAGCTGCGGCTCGGGATCGCGGGCCTGGGTGAGCAGCAGCAGGAAGTGCTGGCCTACCCCAAAGCGTAATTCGATGATGTGACATGCGTGGGTGGACACCCCGTGCCTACCCCGTGATTACAGCGCCACCGTTTTCAGCGCGGCTTGCATCGAGTCTTTCAATCTCCCGACGATCTCGCCCAGGTCCCCCTGCGTGACGACGAACGGCGGCGCCAGCAGCACATGGTCACCATTGCGCCCGTCGATCGTGCCGCCCATCGGATACACCATCAGGCCGTTCTCCATCGCGCGCGCCTTGATGGCTGCGTGCAGCTTCAGCTCCGGCGCAAACGGCGTCTTGCCCGCGCGGTCGCGCACCAGTTCCAGCGCCAGGAACAGTCCGCGGCCGCGGATGTCGCCCACGTGCGGGTGGTCCTCGAATTCTTCGTCCAGCATCGCGCGCAGCTGCGCGCCGCGCAGGCGCACCTGCGTCAGGAGGTCGTCGCGCTCGATCACCTGCTGCACGGCGAGGGCCGCGGCCGCCGCGACCGGATGGCCGATATAGGTGTGCCCGTGCAGGAACACGCCGCTGCCGGCGCGCAGGCGCTCGACGATGGCGCCATGCACGAGCACCGCGCCGACCGGCTGGTAGCCCGCGCCGAGACCCTTGGCGACGGCGATCAGGTCCGGCGCCACGCCATCCTGTTCGATCGCGTACATCGTGCCCGTGCGACCCATTACGACATTGTCACTGTCACTGCCAGAAACTGTTACTGTGGGTATAGGCCGTCAGCACTGTAGTACGAAACTTTCGTTGTCAACGAGAAGCTCGCTCGAAAATGGAGATTTCAGTATGCGTCCGGCCACTTGAACATCGTTAGCAAATGTTTGATAAAAAATCGCCAACACGTCTGCGAAACGTTCAAGCGTCAGTAACTATTGTTTTTTCTCATTTCCACCCCCCGCATGAGGTTTGCTATCGCTGCCTCCAGACCTCTTGGCTTCACCTCTAGCTGAGATGGAGGGAATAAGGTTTCAAAGCCAGGAGCACGGCCGAAGGCTTGGCTGATGCGGACGAACACATCAAGCGAATCACACTCACCAAGTTCAAAACGTTTGTAAGTCCGTAGAGGTACTCCAGCTTTCTCAGCAAATTCTTGTTGAGAAAATTGTAATTTTTTGCGCTCGGCTCGAAGACGAGTGCATAGCAGGTTGACTACTTCATCGCTCGACAAAGTATTGGCTCTCCCGAAGTCCGGTATTGGCATAATATAAAGTGCCAACCCCGGCACTAGAATTGTGGATAACTCGCACTCTACCCTAATTGCAGAGTATGATGTTGCTACACGTTACGTCAACGTGACATCTGGAACTCATTCTGCGAGGGTATATCTTGGCAACAAAACAACAATTCACGGATTTGCTCTGCGAAATTGAGCCCAGCAAATCGACGGTAGATGCCTGTTCGGCGGCCCACAATCGGGTAAGAAACACCTTGCGTGACGATGAAGAGTTTGGCGACTTTCATGTTGGCACTTTCCTGTCGGGCTCATACAAGCGAGATACAGCTATCCGACCGCGACTCATAGCCGGAGCTCTACAGCGCCCGGACGTCGATGTAATCGTGATTACAAGCCACACCGTCGACGATGACCCGGCAGAAGTGATTGACATGCTTCATGCGGCACTCAAGCGCGCCGGGTACACGAACCTTACTGTCAATCGACGCTCGGTGAACATTTCTATGACCACGGTAGAGATGGACATCGTGCCCATCATCGCAACAGGGGACGATAAATACAAGATTCCGGACAACAATCTGGGAGAGTGGCTCGACACGAATCCTCCTGCGCACACTACTTGGTGCACTGACGTCAACAAGGAAGCTGGCGGTCGGTTCAAACCGCTAGTTAAGCTGCTAAAGTGGTGGAAACGCGAGAACTTCCCTGAGCTCAGGCGTCCGAAGGGGTTCATCCTGGAAACCTTGGTTGCCAAGCATATGTCGTACACCGAGACGAGCTACGAAGAACTTTTCCTCAAGCTTTTGCGGGAAATCAGGTCGGCATATGCGCTAAATGTCCTGCTTGAGATTGTTCCAACCATTGACGACCCAGGGGTGCCGGGAAATAACGTCTTCTCTGCCGTGAAGTTCGACGAGTTCAAAACCTTCTACGATTACGTGTGTGAGCATATCGAACTGATTGAAGATGCTCAGCAGGAGCAAGACGAAACTGAAGCTCTCAAAAAATGGAGAAAAGTCTTCGGTTCCTGCTTTCCCGCCAGCGGGGGGAGCCGTGCAACAAGCAGTTCGCTGCTCCGGGAGGCCGCGAAGGTCGCTCCGGTGGTTCTAACATTCCCCACCAAAGCGATTGCAGTTCCGAACAAACCTAAAGGGTTTGCGTAATGTTCTTGTTAGTGGAGCAAACCCAGCGGATGCTAGCGGAAAAAGCAAAGCTCGACCTGCTCAGCACAAGAGTAAACTGGCTCGTCTCCCACCACTGGACATTGACCGATGGCGCAACTTCCGACGTGTGTGTGGATGCTGAGTTAGACATCCACGGCGTCGCCTATCAGGTGCGCCTCGTCTACCCTCAGCTTTTCCCAGAAACGCCTGCTTTTGTCATCCCACGCGGCGCGAAGGAGCGGTGGAGCGGTCATCAGTACGGCCAGACCGGAGCACTTTGTTTGGAGTATGGGCCTGACAACTGGCATCCTACGGTGACCGGTGCAGACGTCCTAGAAAGTTGCGCAAAACTACTGCTATCTGAGACCAAGCTTGGGAAACGGGAGGCAATTTCTTCCCGACATCATCTGACCCTAGGTCAAGAGGTACGGGGAACGTACCGCAGGTTCGTTAAAACTAAGTGCTTTTCCGACCTCATAGCCAGTCTAGGAAACGGAAGCGTCAGCAAAATTGCGGTCGCAATCAATATGCTAGATTTGGTTAGTGTCGCTGCTTGTACCGCTAGCGGCGTGGGCAAGCTTGTCGAGCACAGTGAGCTTCCTAAGGCGCTATCAGACCCTAATCATTGTAGAAGTTGGGTTTGCCCTGGTTTTTTGGTTGTGGATGAGAACGTCCGATTTTCAAACAACATAACGTTTAAAGAACTCGAACCTCTTCTTGCAGAACGTTCATTATGGCCCATCAAGGGTTCGCCTGCTATATACACATTCATCGCGATTTTGGGCGTGAACCATAAGCTCCGTGTCTTCAATATCTATCAGGCACTCGGGGAGGCGCCAACCTGCAATGAGTATGAGGTCATCGACGTTAGCGAAAGCGATGGCTCGCGCGTGCCTTTGACATACAGCGACCTTTCAGAGAAAACGGTGGCGATAGTGGGGGTCGGCTCCGTAGGAAGCAAAATTGCGGTTTCCTTGGCACGGTCGGGCCTTCGAAAATTTGTGCTGGTCGACGATGATGTTATGTTGCCGGGAAATCTGGTTCGCAATCAGCTCGACTGGATGAGTGTAGGATTTTTGAAGGTAAATGCGGTTGCTGAAGAAATCACACGGGTCGCACCAGATGCGGCTGTGCAAAAACGGGCGCATCGGTTAGGTGGGCAGGAGAGTTCGCAAGTCATTTCCACAACGCTCAACAAAATATGTGCCGCTGACTTAATCATTGATGCAACAGCTAATCCCGACGTTTTCGTACTGCTCGCTGCTCTAAGTAATCGGTCCGAAAATACTTTGATTTGGGGAGAGTTGTTTGCAGGTGGAATTGGTGCTCTGATGAGTAGAAGTATCCCCGGTATCGATGCAAGTCCGCTGTTCGTCCGTGATGAAGTTAACCGTTACCTAGCAACACTCCCAAAAGCACCGTACATGAAGGCTAACCGGTATGACGATACAGGAGACGATGCTCCACTGGTCGCGACTGATGCTGTCGTCGCTCAATTGGCGGCCGCAATGACAGCCTTCTCGCTGGACACTCTGACGCAAAAAAACGACCCAGAATATATTTATTCAGCGTATTTTATGGGTTATGCCAGGGCATGGGTGTTTTCCGGCCCTTTCGATACTCAACCCATCTACGTCCCGAACGACGATTTGTCTCCTGAAGAGCCTCAGCTCAACGAGGAACAAACCTCGGAGCTTAACACTCTTTTCAAAGAAATATTGGCAAATGCTAAACTTGCGCCTCCCAAAGGAAATAACAGCGCGCCTTGAGGAGTCCCTCTTGAGAGCCGGTAACTTGGAGTGCGGCGGAATTCTATTGGGCGAGCATATCGGTGAAAATCAGTTTGCCGTTCGTGAAATTACCATCCAGGGGACTGGCACTATAAGCCGCTTTATACGGAAGGTAGAAGAGGCAGTGACCGCGCTCGGTAATTTTTTTCGACGACACGGTAACGACTACTCACGATTTAACTACTTGGGGGAATGGCACTCGCATCCGTTATTCGAGCCGAGGCCAAGTAGTGTCGACCATAATTCCATGCTTGAGATTGTGACCAATCCAGAGGTCGGCGCTAACTTTGTCGTGCTGATGATAGTTAAATTGGACCATCAGGGACTGTTGACTGGCTCAGCTCATGTATATCTGCCCGACCGCAGGGTTCTCGAGGCAAAACTGGAAATTCAAGGATGAGTACACTTTTTGCACGCACAGCGACGGGTGGCGCGACTGCCCGCACCGGTTTCGAATATCAGGATACTTATGCGTTGTTGCAGCTTCCATACTGCTTAAAACAGGATTCGTTCAACGGTGTAGTTAGCGAGCTCCTGGGGGACGTCGAGCTGACGTACTTCTCTACCGGCGGCCTACTGCATCTTTGCATCGAGGCGAAAAACAACGAATTAGCTCAACCGGCATTCTGGAAGGAGATTGAAGAGTTCGAGAAGCTTCACGCTAGTTCGCCCAGTACATATGTACGGTTCCGCTACGTATCGCCCGGTACTCCGTCGGCGCTCGAGCCTATGCGGAACAAACTGGAGCGTCTTCGAGGTGCGGCTGGCATTTACGACATGGCAAACCCAGTAAAGAAGGCAGGGAAAGAGGATGTAGTCCAGTGGATTGTAGACAACACGAGCCAGACGCGTGCCCGAGCCGAATTTGTTGTTGAGCATGTAGAATTCGACGATTTTGACGTGAACGCAGCAGAGCAGCGCTTTACGGCGGTTTTCGCAGAAGCACTGCCGTCGTTAGAAGACGTACCGCCAAGCCGCGTCCGTAAAATCTTGGACAGCTGGAAAAACCTCATTGCGACATCGGTCAAGGGGCACATTAGCCGTCGGCAAATTGAAGACGCGCTGCTGGCCGAACTGAACGAAAGTGAGCAGGCGTTGTGGCGACAAACCCCGTCCGCTCCGTTGCTCGTGACTGGCCAGGCAGGCGAGCGGTCGCCCCACACGCTCGACATGGCTATCGATGTGCGACCATTCATCGATGACACCCGTGGGGCCCGCACCGCTGCTGAGTGGGGTGCCTTCCAGACGAGCTCCGAACAACTTGGAGAGTTCCTGCTGAACTCGCGCCCACGTCGTCGAGTTAAGCTCGACATAAATCTTCGAATGTCCTCGGCAGTCGTTCTTGGCAGCGCCTTCAAGGCGACAAAGGGCCACGCGCTGTGGATACAACAACGTGGCGCACTTTATAAGCTTGACGAATACGAAGAGCGGAAGGAGCCGTATTTCGAGGTTCAAGAGCAAGTAGCGTCCGGGGTAGAAGGAGTGGTAGCAATCCAAATCGGCCCGGCAACCAAGTCCGACGTGCGCCGGGCTATGGACGCAGCTGGGTATAACGATTTGCCATACCTTTTTGTTGAGTCGACCGAGGGAATTTCTGGACAGGACGTTCTGAACAAAGCGGTAAGCGAAGCAAAGAACGCGATTGCAAAGTTTCGTCCCACTTATAATTTGTCCAAGATACATCTATTCATAAAGGGGCCATCATTTTTTTCTATGGCGTTGGGACATCGCCTGAATGCATTAGGTACTATCCAGCTGTATGACTGGGTTGATTCAACTTATAAGCTGACCGCTTTGCTGTAAACATCTCAACAGGGATGAAGAATACGCGGGCGTTCGTCGGTTCTGCCGCGAGGCGTCTTTTCAGGGCAAAGTCTACTGGAAAAATGGGTGCGGCGATGTGCTGCTTCACATCTTTGGTTCGTTCACTGAAGCACGACCCAAAGGAAAATGAGGAGGAATATGAATTTTGTGCTTGGAGTTTTTGCGACTCTCGCACTTGCAAGTGCGTACGGAATTTGGAAAATTTGGCAAGCTAAGAAATCGACCCTGGAAAAGTTTTATGCCATGCCAGCATTTGGTGGAGTAAATGCTGCTCTAGGCATATCAGTCGGATATTTGGGCTCTCACTTTGATAAGGAGGTTTTCGGGGCAACGCTTAGGCCTTATATTCCTGCCGGTTGGACAAATGGAGTGGCCCTCTTTCCAGGCACGCTAACATTTGGGCCAATTATATTTTGGCCTGTGGCGTACTTCGCAGTTTGGGGAATCTATAAGTCCCTCACCGCGCAAAGCGCGGCGGCAGCTAAAGTAAATGAAGAGTTTAGGGAGGCGTTTGAGCGCCTGTTTACTATGCCATCGAAGGGCTTCTTAGAGGTTTATAAGGAGGCTGCGTTGGCAAGTACTAGTGTTGTTAGTACTTTGCCTGCGACCCTAACCGTTGACAAGTTGGAGACGATTATTCGAAGTCAGTTGGACCACATCTGTAAAGTAGTCAAACGCTACGACAATGAAGCTCTAGACTACACGTATGGTTGCAATGTGATGTTCTATTATGGTACTTCCACATCGGAATTTTTGGCAAGGACGCTTGAGTTCAACACGTCAATCAAATGCATCGAACGCGGAGTCGCAATTCATAACTTGGCGGGGGTATTGCAGCTTAAGCTACCGTTGAGTGTTCGAAGTAACTCAAGAAGACAACCCGACAACAGTTTGACCCCTCTGGCGTTACCTGTCCCAGCGATTCAAGGGGCGTTTGATGAGTTTGATTTTGTACCAGGTGCGCCATTAGCTTTTGCATCTAAAGCGGCATGCGTTTATCCGAATCAAAAAGCTTTGGTCGGAATGCTTGAAAGTAATCGACGCTTTTCGTCAATTGTCCTAGATGACCTAAATGCTATACTTCATGTGCAAACTAGTTCAGTTCAAGGTCTAATATGTATTCCATTGTACGATTTTGACCCCGATTCTTATGGGCCGCGCTTTCCGATTGGTGTTTTGAATATACACAAAAATCGGACAGACGAGTTTATCTCGGACAAATTCTCGATTTTGGAGCCTTTGCTAGCGCCGCTCGTACTGAACCTAGAGAAGCTCATTTCTACCTACCCGAAATAGTGGTAGACTACAAACAACAAGGAGGTACCTGCTATGAACGTTACATTTCCAACATACAACTTACAAGAATTTGACCGAGTGTTGAAATCTACGGAAGCGGCTGTAGACAATGCTGTAAATTCTCCGCCTGTTGAAGTTGTTCCCGTAAAAAGCAAGGCGGGAGGATTTGTGATGAAACGGCAACTTGTAGGGGCAGTTGTAGGTGCTGTTTCCAACAAGAAAGAAGCTGGCGGCTAGACTGCCGAAGAATTTCAGCCGACTTGTGCCGGTACGGTAAGGGCCTGTGTTCGCTAGCTAAGCACGCATTTCAGCAGGTTACAAAGCTAGCTGGAGTTGACCACCAGTTGAGGTGGTACTCGCACTTCGCCAGAGCCAAGCGTCGAACTGGCGACGCGGCAGCTCCAGCAAGTCGGCAGCGCAGCAAAACGACTTCCGTAAGAAAATATAGTCACTCTCCGTAACGCCTACTTTCTTCGCGAAATTGCGAACGTGCCTGTCAACTGCAATGGAGTCAATCCCGACTAGGCACGCCATATAGTCGACAGTTTTGGGTCCTATGCCTCGTACCAACAACAGTGCGTCACAGAATTCTTCCAAACCCAGTTGCGTACGTAGGTCGTTGACGTCTTCAATACCTTGCTCATGCAAAAATGCGACAAGTTTTTCGAAGCGGGACACCTTCTCATGATGTTGCCAATTTAGGAACAGTCCCGTCCTTTTTTGAGACGTGACTTGAAGGACTGATGAGATGGTATTGGCTTCAGGGTAGTTATGTAATATCGAAAGCACCCTGGGACGGACTACGGTAGAGTAGTTCAAACCAGCCTGAAGTACCGAATCTGCGAGAACCGCCCCGACATGAAAGTAAGTCGGGCGCGTAGCGGTCTCGCCCGTTAGCGCTCCCTCATCCCGAGCCTGGTCAGCAATGCGTCTGGCCGCCATCAGAATTTCAATTACTGACGTCTGTTGCGGATTTAGGGTCATACAAGACCCGCCAACGTTAAGGCTTTTAAGCGTTCGACGCAGTTAGGGCATGCCCCGCAAGGGAAGTGAGCGGCAGCTTGACACGAATAGGTGCGGCCGATTGGCACGCCTAGCTGAGCGGCAGCACGTACAACGTCAGCTTTCGAAGAGTAGCGAAAAGGCGAGTGAAAACGAACGGGACCAATGTTCGATGTGAGTCCCTCAAGGGAATTCATAAATGCTGAAGTACAATCAATTTCTTTAGCGTGATTGCTATTAATGAAGCCGGTATAAACGTCGAGAATGTCTATGGTCTGTGCTCGCGCAGCTGCCGCAGCGAAGAACAACATAGTGCGATATGGTATGTATAGGTCATCGTCTTTGACCTCTTCTTCCCAAAGGTTTGCCTCTCGGATGAGTCGCGATTGAGAGCCTCGGAAAATCGATGAAATATCAAAACGCTTTACTTCTCGCATCTCAATGGGAAGCACTTCGTTAACGCGCGACCACTCCATTTCAACACAGTGTTGTCCGTAATCGAAGAATATCGGAAACACATCGAATCCGCCCGCTACGAGCTGGTAGGCAACAGTCGTGGAGTCCAAGCCACCGGACGCTAAGAGAATGACTTTACTCATGATTTGGCGGCTCTCAGCTCAGCCAGAACATTGAACATTCCATTTAAACAAGTGTCGAGGGCGCTGGAGTATACACTACTTCCCGCTACTACCATCGTGTTGTTGTTCTCATGGCGCGGGTCATAAGTAACGACTGGCTTGCCCAGTGCAATGGCCATGCCTATTTCCACCAAGGTCCCAGGGTCTCGCTCGAGGGGGATGGCGAAGATAGCGTCGCACCCTTTCAAGAGCTCGTAGTCTCTATGGTACGTACGAAGGAGGTCTCCTTCACTCGCCGGACGTACAAGCTCGCCGTGCTCTATGATTGGGCGCCTCAGTTTAAAGTTGTGGTAGGTCAGGCTACGCAGAGCATGGTCGAGCTCCGCCTTCTCTACATACGAGAAGTCAGGTCCTGCCAAGTAGATTGAATATAGCTGCCGGTCGTGCCAAGGCAGGGCTGTTCCGCCTAAGGAGCGAAGGGTTTCAAGCGACAACTTGAACGCGCGAGTGAGGTCACGCTTCAGGTCATCTGGGTATGTCGTTTGAGAGTATGCGGTCGCTGCCTGGCACCCGCGCCAAGCGGCCTCAACCCACCCAAGATGGGCAAGCCCAACCATCACGGCGGAGTAAACGTCGCCAACCCCGACTGAATTGCACGTGTGCCCTAACGTCGCCGGTATCTCTTCTACTGAACCATCTTGCAAATTAAACAGACGGCTTCCGCCACGATTTTCTTTCAGAAGCAAGAAATTAGACGCTACATTCCGACTCTGCCGGATGAGTCCATCAACGGTATCGCCACCATGTTTTGCGAAGAGTTCTGACGAGGTAGAGATAATTAAGGTTTGAACGCGACCGTTAAATTCTGATATTGAGGATACGTCGTCGATGTCGTATGCGATATCGAACGTTATTTGAGCGTCTGGTGAGAACAGCGAAGACAGCTGGCTCAGCTCGAATTTCCCAGGAAAGACGATAACGCGCCGGTATTCTGCTAAGTCAGGCAACGGATTGAGCCATTTAATTTGCTTTTCATCGCGCAGTAAGTCTTCATATCCTTGGTGTGCAAGCTCCGTTACCTCTCCGATAACAATAACGTTTGGAGCCCCGACAACATTGCCAAGCCAGTGGAAGTCTTTGCAGCCATGTGCAGACAAAAATTGCTTCGCATTCTCAACCAAATATTCGGGGCAAAATGCTGCGATTGCATACTCTAAGCCAGCAGCCCAAAGTCCCCGGGCCGCATGTACAACTCCACCCAGGCGAAGCTTGCATCCCGATTCATTTTGCGACAGAGTAAAATCGACAATGATTTCTCCGACAACGAGAACGATTTCGGGATGCGTCATGGATTGTGAGGTGCGAAATCGGCTTCAATCGTAGGAAAAGGTGTCAAGGACGATGACCGGACGACGCCAACGTAAGTGAACCCGTCTTCGAGGCAGGCAGCAAGGTAGTTCAACCTCGTCGGGAGCGCTCCCACCGTCGCTCCAGCGGAGTTGGTAGCGAATAATCGGCCTCGTCTCACGACTTGGAGGACGGCTCCTGCTGCTGGGACAGTCCCGGTATTAGTGTAGTGGTCGCACTGTGCGACTTCTTCTAGAACACACGAAAAGGCTTGGCTGCACCTGTCGCTGCCACTCGCCCCGCCGCTACCCCCACCTTGACCAGCGCCAACTGGATTTTTAGCGCCTGTATAGTCCGAAAAACTACCCGAGCCGGTGCTTCCCATTGCATCTCCGTAAGTTGTCCAACTTCCTGTTAGTGCCACTTTGTCAAGAAGCATACCTCAACAGCTACAGAGGCGAAAAGGGACGCCTGCGAAAAATTCTCAGCCACCCGAGTTTGCCTCCAGCCATGAAGAGCGTTCGCCCGACGGCGAACCAGGCAAGTCAGGCGTGACGGGGGGAGCATCTTACTGGAGGCGTTTAAAATTGGGGGCTATACGAGAAGCCCCCAAGTCGCGGTCGACTTGGGGGCAGGGCAAGGCCTAACGAAGAGGCTGCAACCCTTTCAACTTATGGCTTAGATGCGAACCTAAGCCAATAAGCCCTACTAAGAACAGGGCCAACTGGACTGTGGCGGAGATAGGCTTCTCCGCCACATCCAGATACAACTCGGCGACGTCTTTGTAGAACTCGTACCATACGGTGAAGCGATGGGACGAGATGAAAAGGGAATGCAGGTAAATCATGAGTAGCGTCATGATGTGCTCCTAAGGAAGCGACTGCTCGTGGCTCGCACAGTCAAAGAGGGGTTTAGTTTGCACGCTGCGAGATGCACACTGACCCCTCCCCAACCACCTGCTTCCTAGCCGCTTTCTTGCTCGATGGCAATTTTATCGAGATTTCTCGCAACTGTCGAGTTAGCCTCTACACTGGCCTTGCGGCCTCCGCTAGCTTCCAGACGGGCGGTGTTCTCACCTCGTAAGACGCGTTGCCATCGACAGTAAGTAGCTTTCACTCGTTGTCATTAGGCGACTCGAAGCGTTTTAACCCGGCTGGAGCAGCACTCTGAAAGTATCGCGCGCGCAACAAGGCCGGACACGAGGTACACGCCCCGGATGCCGGCGGGCGCGTTCGCGATTAGCCGGTCGGCCAGCTGTTCCGCCACTTCGGTCGTGAAGAACGCGGTATGGGCATACGCGCAGCGGTCGATCTGGCGGTGCATGGCCGCGATCACGTCCGGATGGCCGTGCCCGAGCGAGGAGACGGCCGCGCCGCCGCTGGCATCGAGGTAGCTGCGGCCGTCGCTGTCGTACAGGTAGACGCCCGCGCCGCCGACCGCTGTGGGCGGCTTCTGGCGCAGGCTGCGGTGCAGGATATGACTCATGTGGGCTCCGGAAAAGGTGACGTTTGACAAGGGTTGAAAATAAGCGGGAACCGTCCGGAATCTTTTGATTTTTGCCTCAAGGCATGCGAATATTTTCGGCATGACCGATCGCCTCCGCCCGATTCCCCCCGAAGACTGGACCGCCGCCCAGCGCGCCGCCGCCCAGGAGATCATCAATGGCCCGCGTGGCGCGTTGTACGGCCCGTTCGTGCCGCTGCTGCGCAGCCCCGAGCTGATGGGGTATGCGCAGCGGTTGGGCGAATACCTGCGCTACCGCAGCGCCATCGGCGTGCGGCTGTCGGAGCTGGCGATCCTCGTCACGGCGCGCGAGTGGGACCAGCAGGTCGAATGGGCGATCCACGCGCCGATCGCGCAGCAGGTGGGCGTCCCGCCGGACGTCATCGATGCCATCGCCCGGCGCGAGCGGCCGGCCGCCATGCTCGTCGACGAGGCGGTGGTCTATGATTTCTGCGTCGAGCTGCACCGCCACAAGCGCGTCTCGGACCGCGTCTACGACGACGCGCTGGCGCTGTTCGGCGAGCAGGGCGTCGTCGACCTGATGGGCGTGAACGGCTA
>Ga0105241_10001828_pt1 | contig 16144 bp, 8 predicted proteins | sample KBSC64metaG_FD_80422 | JGI IMG/M metagenome (GOLD analysis project Ga0105241, IMG submission 80422) | Corn rhizosphere microbial communities from Kellogg Biological Station, Michigan, USA - KBS C6-4 metaG | ecosystem: Host-associated > Plants > Roots > Rhizosphere > Soil | place: Michigan, USA... | reverse complement strand
GCCGCGCGGCCCGCCGGGCGCCGTCGCGCTCCACCGGGCGCGAGGCTGCCGGCCGCGCGAGCGCGTCGGCCGCGGCCTGCGCGAGGGCGTCGGCGTCGGTCGCCGCGTAGTCGAGGCGCACGCCGGCCCCGTAGCGAGCCAGCCGGTGGGGCACGTGGAAGCTCTGCTCGAAGTGGTTGCGCAGCGGGAAGTAGAGGAAGGGCCGGCCCGCGGCGGTGAGCTCCATGCAGGTGCTGAGGCCGCCCTGCACGATGGCGAGGTCGCAGGCGGCGAGGTGCGCGTAGAGATCGGGCACGAACGCGCGGTACTCCACCCCGGGCGTCGGCGGCAGCGTGGCCGGATCGATGCGCGGCCCGGTCACCACCACCAGGCGCAGGCCGTCCACGCGCCGGCGCAGGACGGGCGCGGCGGCCACGACCTTCCGGAGCAGGTGCTGCCCCACCGCGGTGCCGCCCACCGCGGCCAGCACCACGCGCTCGTCGGGCCGGAAGCCGAGGCGCGCCCGCAGCGCCTCCCGGTCCGCGAAGGCGTCGGGATCGAAGGGCAGCACGTAGCCCGGGAACTGGTAGTGGGCCGCGGTCCAGTCGCGGATCGCGGGCAGACCCGGTCCGAAGGTGCCCTCCACGATGTCGGCGGGGCTGCCCACGAAGAGGGCGAGGTCGCGCACGCGCGGGAAGCGCTCCACCTGCTCGATCATCTCCGCGTTGTAGTCGGCGGCCACGCGCGCCTCCCGGGAGGCGGGGTCGCGGTCCATCGGCAGCCAGCCCACGAAGTCGGTGAGCCACGCGAACGGGGTCCGCTTCACCTCCGGGTTCTCGTGCAGGTAGTAGTCGACCTCCCAGGCCTCGTCGCCGATCACCAGGTCGTAGGGCTCGGCCTCCAGCAGGTCGTGCAGCACCATGAAGTTGGCGAGCAGGATCTCGTCCATCTCGCGCCAGGCCTGGAACACGTGCAGCTCGTGCTCGCCCGCCTCCGACTCGATGTGCGCGCTCTCCCCGGACAGGAGGCGGCTCGCGGGATGGATGGTCTCGCCCCGCGCCTGCAGCACCCGCGTCACCGGGTCCTGGGCCAGCCAGTGGATCTCGAGGTCCGGCACCAGCGCCCGCAGCTCGCGCGCGATCGAGACGTCGCGCAGGGAGTGGCCGAGGCCGATCGGGCTCGACACCACGAGCGCACGTCGTGGGCGGGCCATCGCCCGGCGCCAGGTGCGGGCGGGCGCCCGCCCCGGCTCCAGGAAGTCGCGGAGCAGGCGGTTGATCCGGACCGGGTCGCGCAGCTGCGGCCCGTGGCCGCTGCCCTCCAGCGCGACCAGGCGCGAGCCCTTGATGGCGGCGTGGGTGCGCTCGGCGAGCGCGAAGGGCCGCACGTGATCGTCGGTGCCGTGGAGGATCAGGGTCGGGACCTGCACGCGCGGCAGGATCTCGGCGAGGGTGTGCCGGCCGCGCCACTCCCTCACGGTGGCGATCAGCGTCTCCGGGTCGACCTCGAGACCCCACGCCACCCCATCCTCCCACGCCTTGGTCGAGTGCGGCTCGGTGAAGAGCTGGCCCATGAAGAACTCGACGAAGTCGCGATAGTGCGCGCGCCAGTAGTGGGCGTTGTACTTCTCCCACCCCTCGTAGCGCTCGCGCGGAGCCAGGAAGCTCTGCCCCACGATCGGCCGGTCGTCGAGGGCCACCGCCGTGAGCGCCAGGCGCTCCACGCGCGCCGGGTGCGTGGCCGCGAGGATCACCCCGATCCACGCGCTGCGCGAGAGGCAGACCAGGCTCACGCGCTCGGCCCCCACCGCGTCCATCACCGCCAACGCGTGCTCGGCCATGCGGTCGTGGTCGTAGCCGGTGGCCGGACGGTCCGAGCGGCCGCAGCCCGCCGGATCGTAGGTGACGACGCGGGCGTGGCGGCTCAGGTAGGGGATCTGCATCTTCCACGATCGCGAGTCGACGATCTGCCACGGCGGGATCAGGAGGAGGGTGCGATCGCCCTGGCCGTGCTCCTCCCAGTAGAGGCGCACCCCGCCCGCGGTGGCGTGGCCGGTCCGGTCCGGCTCGCGCGCGCGCATCAGCGGGCCTCCAGCAATCCGGCGAGCAGCGTCGCGGCCCGCTCGGTCCCGTCCGCCCGGACCGGGGCCCACGACGCGGGCCGGCCCAGACGGTCGGCGATGATCGCCCCGAGGGCCTCCGCGGTGGTGGCGTCGAAGTCGAGGCGCAGCCCCGCGCCCAGCCGGCTCAGCCGCCGGGCCACGTGGAGCTGCTGCTCGAAGTGGTTGCGGAGCGGGAAGTAGAGGAAGGGGGTGCGGAGCGCGGCCAGCTCCATGGTGGTGGAGAGCCCACCCTGCACGATGGCGAGGTCCGCCGCCGCGTGGTGCTCGAAGAGGTTCGGCACGAAGGGCTTCACCTCGATGCGCGCGCCCGGCGGCACCTCGATCGACTCGAGGCGGGGACCCGCGACCAGGATCATGCGGGTGTCCGGGAGGCGTCCGGCCAGCGTGGCGAAGGCGGTCGCGCACTTCTGGAGGAGGTGGCGGCCGGCCCGCGTGCCGCCGACCGAGACCAGGATCACCCGCTCGTCGTCGCGGTAGCCGAGCCGGCGGCGCAGGGCCGCGCGATCCGCGCAGGCGCGCGGGTCGAAGTGCAGGGGATAGCCCGCGAAGCGGAAGTGCGTCCGGGCCCACTCCCGCATGTTGGGCAGGTCGGTGCCGAACTCCTGATCGAGGACGTCCTCCTCGTCCCCCACCATGATCGAGAGGTCGCGCACGTCGGGGTGGCGGCGCAGGTGGTCGACGTTCTCCGCGTTCTTCTCCCAGCAGCGCTGGTACTCGGTGGAGGTCCGATCGTCGCGCATCGGGAGCATGCCGATGAAGTCGGTGAGGAACGCGTAGGGCGCCCGCTTGAGGTCGGGGTTCTCGTGCAGATAATAGTCGAGGTCCCAGCCCTCGTCCCCCACCCACAGGTCGTAGCGCTCGCGGTCCACCAGGTCGGCGAAGGTCATGAAGTTGGCGGTCATGATCTCGTCCATGTCCCAGAGCGCGTTGAACGCGTGCAGCTCGTGGTCGGCGGCCCAGCTCTCGAAGTGCGCGCTCTCGTTCAGGAGCAGGCGGGAGGCGGGATGCAGGCGCTCCCCCCAGTGCTCCACCATGCGGTCCGACGGGCTCGCGGCCAGGAAGTCGACCGTCACGTCGGGATGTCGCTCGCGCAGGGCCCGGGCGATGGCGAGATCGCGCTGGATGTGGCCGAGGCCGATCGGGCTCGAGAGCCACAGCACGCGCCGCGCGCTCTCGCCCCGTCGCGGGCGCGGCGGGGGCTCGACGGGCACCGTGCGCTCGGTCCCGCGCGGGATGCGGACGGGCTCGACGGCCCCCTCCTGCACGAAGTCGCGGATGAGCCGGTTGACCTTGACCGCCTCGCGGCCGAAGAGGCCGTGGCCGCCGTCCTCGAAGGTCACCAGGCGCGCCCCCGGGATCGCGGCGACCATCTTCTGCGCGTGCCGGTACGGCACGATGCGGTCCCGCGTGCCGTGGATGGCCAGGGTGGGCACCCGCACCTGGGGCAAGAGGTGGTGGAGGTCGATGCCGTCGAGGGCCCGGAGCGACTCCACCAGGATCTCGGCGGTGGTCTCGCCGGCCCACGCCACCCCGTCCTCCACGCCCTTGAGGGAGTGCGGCTCCGGGAACATCCGGGTGAAGAGGCGCCGGCGCCAGCCGTCGAAGTCATCGCGAATCACCGGGGCCACCCGCTCCTCGAAGGGCCCCGGCACCGACTCCGCGTACTGGCCGCAGAGCAGGATCAGGTGCGAGAGCCGCTCCGGGTGGTCGACCGCGTACCGGAACGCGAGCGGCCCCGCGCAGGAGAACGCCACCAGCGCGAAGGGCGCTCGCGTTGCGTCCTCGATCACCGCGGCGAGGTCGGCGTAGCGGCTGTCGAGGTCGTAGCCGGTGGCGGGACGGTCCGAGCGGCCGTTGCCGCGCTGGTCCATCGTGATCACGCGGAAGTACCGGGAGAGGTACGGCACCTGGTGCTTCCACATGCGGCTGTGGGTCACCACCTGGCAGGGCGGCAGCAGGAAGAGGTCGCGCTCGCCGCTGCCGGTCGCCTGGTAGAAGATCTTGGCGTCGGGCCGATTGACGTACATGCGCGGTCGGCTCAGGCGCTCCGCCGGCGGGTGAGCTCGTAGAGCACGAGCGCGGCGCCCCCGCGCACGGTGTGGCGCTTGTCCGCGGGCCGGATGTGGAGCGTGGTGGTGTCCAGCACCGCGGGCAGGGTGCGGCGGCGCATCCGCCCCAGCAGGTCTTCGCGCAGCCCGGCCAGCGAGGCGGCCACCCCGCCGGTGAGCACGACCACGTCGGGATTGAGCAGGTTGGCGACGCCGCCCAGCACCATCGCCAGCGCCTCGCACGCCTGGTCGACCACCTCGCGGGCCAGCGCGTCGCCCGCCGCGGCGGCCGCGAACACGCCCTGCGCGTCGATCCGCGCCGGATCGCCCCCGGCCCGGGCCAGCACCGCGGAGCCGGGATGGGCGGCCAGCCGCTCGCGGGCGCGCTCCGGGATGAGGCGGCCGGAGAGATAGCTGGTGAGGCAGCCGACCGCGCCGCAGACGCACCGCGGCCCGTCCAGGCTGACCGCCATGTGACCGATCTCGCCCGCGGTGTTGAGCGAGCCGCGGAGCAGGCCGCCGTTGATCACGATCCCGCCCCCGATCCCGGTCCCCACCGCGACGATGACCAGCGAGGAGACGCCCCGTCCGAGCCCCCAGGTCCACTCGGCGAGGGCGAGGGCGTTGACGTCGTTGTCGGCGAAGACGGCCAGCCCGGTGCGCTCGCCGATCAGGCGCGCGAGCGGCATCCCGGCCAGCTCGGACATCCAGTGGCCGTCCGTCGGGCGCATCACGCCCTTCTCGACGTCGACGAGGCCGGGCAGCCCCACGCCGATGCCTCGCACCCGCTGGCTTCGCGCGGCCGCCCGGGCAAGGAGACGCTCCACCAGGGTGAGGATCGTGGCCGCGGCGGTGCCCGGCACGTCGCTGCGCGCCTGCACGGTGTCCACGACGGTGCCGTCGGGAGTGACGAGCCCCGCCGAGATCGTCGACGCGCCGACGTCTACCCCGATGACCGGATCAGACATGGATTGCCCGGCCCAGAACGGGCAAGCGGTGTGCCAGCCGCAAGTGCCCGCCGATCCGTATCGCCACCGGGACCGGGTGCAAGCCTGCCTTGCGGGCCGCGCCGGCGTGTGCCGCAAGGGCGCGTCGCGGCTCGCCGCCCGGCCGCAAGGTCGCGTGGCGGCCCACGCGCAAGCTCGTCATGCGGCGGATCGGCGTCGTCGCTCGCGGTGTCGGCGGTCCTGCCACGTGGAGTTGCGGGCTCATCGCTCGGGTGCACCGAGAGCTTGCGGTGCCAAGCGCCCGGAAATCAAGTGGCGCCTCCCGCGCGCCGGCCCCGGGCCGCAAGGCGATCTTGCGGCCGGCGGAGCGCACGTGGCGCGATCTCGCGCGGATCGGTCTCGGCACGGCGCTTGCCCGCGAGAGCGAGGCCGCACGACGGCCACTCGAACACGACGAGCCACTCGAGGAGGAAGATGCGATGCCCTGGCACACGGTAGAGACCGAGGTTCCCCGAGCGACGCGCTCCGTCGCGTACGCCCACCACACGGAGATCGGCGATCCGGTGGTCTGCATCCACGCGAGCGCCAGCTCGGCGACACAGTGGATGTCTCTGGTGGACCGGCTGGGTGATCGCCATCGCCCGCTCGCCGTCGACCTCCACGGCGCCGGACGCAGCCCGTCGTGGCGCGGCGGTCGGCCGCTCACGCTCGCCGACGAGGTGGCGCTGCTCGAGCCCGCCCTGGCCGCCACCGGAGCGCGCTTCCATCTGGTCGGCCACTCCTACGGAGCCGCGGTGGCGCTGAAGGTCGCCCTCATGCATCCGCACTGGGTCGCCTCGCTGACCGTGTTCGAGCCGGTGCTGTTCTCGCTGCTGATGACCGACGATCCCGAGCGACCCGCCGCGCGGGAGATCGGCGCGGTGCGGGCCGACACCTCCGCCGCGATCGACCGCGGCGACCTGCACGGCGCGGGCGCCCGCTTCGTGGATTACTGGACGGGCGCCGGCACGTGGGCCGCGATGTCCGAGCGGCGGCGGGCCGCGATCGCCGCCGCGATGAGCGGTCTCAAGGACCAGTGGCACGCGGTGTTCGAGGAGCCCACCCCGCGGGCCGCGCTCGCGCGGCTGGACATGCCCGCTCTCTGCCTGATCGGAGGCCGCTCGCCCGAGTCCTCGCGCTCGGTCTCCCGGCTGCTGGTGAAGACGCTGCCGCGCGTGATGGCCGTCGAGCTGGAGGGCGTCGGCCACATGGGGCCGGTCACCCACGCGGAGCGCGTCAACGCGTTGATCGAGCAGCACCTCGAAGGCCTGGCGCGACGGTTCTGAGACGGATGGCCGCCGCCGGCCTCCTCGCTCCCGGACGGAGGCTCCGGGACGCGCACCCGCAAACCCCAACCCGCAACCATCGAATGGGCGAATAGCCCGGCACAGGAGGATCACATGGGCGCAGTCGAGACGAAGATGGATCCGAGCAAGGTCGAGGCGTTCTTCGGCAAGGTCGTGCAGGACGTCGGGGCCACGCTGCACGCGGGGCTGGTGCTCATCGGCGACCGGCTCGGCCTGTACCGGGCGATGGCGGGCAGCGAGGGGGTGACGCCGGCGGAGCTGGCCAAGCGCACCGGCACCCACGAGCGGTACGTGCGCGAGTGGCTGTCGGCCCAGGCCGCGGGCGGCTACGTGGACTACCAGCCGGCCACCGGCCGCTTCACGCTGCCGCCGGAGCACGCCTTCCTGCTGCTCGACGCGGACCTGCCGGGCGCGTTCCAGCTCGGAGTGGGCTCGGTGCGCGACGAGGCCAAGGTCGCGGACGCCTTCCGCACCGGGGCGGGGGTGGGCTGGCACGAGCACGACCAGTTCGTCTACGAGGGGTGCGAGCGCTTCTTCCGCCCCGGCTACGCGATGCACCTGGTCGGGGAGTGGATCCCCGCGCTGGAGGGCGTGAAGGCGAAGCTCGAGAAGGGCGGCCGCGTGGCCGACGTGGGCTGCGGCCACGGGGCCTCGACGATCATCATGGCGAAGGCGTTCCCCCGCTCCACGTTCACCGGCTTCGACTACCACGCCGCGTCGATCGAGTGGGCCCGTCGCGCCGCCGACAAGGCGGGAGTGGGCGACCGGGTCACCTTCGAGGTCGCCCCGGCCAAGGAGTACCCCGGCAGCGGCTACGACCTCGTCACCTTCTTCGACTGCCTGCACGACATGGGCGACCCGGTCGGCGCGGCCAAGCACGTCCGTGCGTCGCTGGCGCCGGGCGGGACCTGGATGGTGGTGGAGCCGATCGCCAACGACAAGCTGGAGGACAACTTCAACATCGTGGGGCGGCTCTACTACTCGGCCTCCACGCTGCTCTGCACGCCCGCGTCGCTCAGCCAGGAGGTCGGGCTGGCGCTCGGCGCCCAGGCGGGTGAGAAGCGGCTGCGCGACGTGATGCAGCAGGCCGGCTTCACGAAGGTGCGCCGGGTGGCCCAGACCCCGGCCAACATGATCCTCGAAGTCGGCGCCTAGTCACGCTCGGGGTCAGGTCTTACATTCATACATTGTCGGAATGTAAGACCTGACCCCGCCGGGTTACTTGATCAGGCCGTAGAACTGGCCCGCGTTCTCGCAGGTGATCTTACGGGTGACCTCGGTCGGCAGGTGGCCGAACTGCTCGGCGATGTACTTGGAGGAGTCGGGCCACACCCCGTCGCCGTGCGGGTAGTCGGAGCCCCACATCAGGGTCTCCACGCCCATGTCCTCGATCAGCTTGGTGCCGATGCGGTCGAACTGGAAGGTGGCCTTGCACTGCCGCCGCCAGTAGTCGCTCGGCTTCATGGTGAGGCCGAGGTCGGTGAAGCGGTCCTCCCACTCGAAGTCCATGCGGTCGAGCGCGTATGGCACCCAGCCGATGCCGGACTCGCCGAAGGCGATGCGCACGTTGGGATAGCGCTCCAGCACCGCGGCTCCGATGATCGCGGCCAGGATGTTCACCAGGTTCATCTGGAAGGCGGAGACCACCGTGAAGAACGCGGCGCGCCGGGTGAGCCCCTTCTGCTTCTCCAGCACGTTGGGCGGCAGGGCCGGGAAGGTGTGGAAGTGAAGCGGCAGGCTCACGTCGTTGACCGCCTTCCACAGGGGCTCCCACGTCGGGTGCCACATCGGCTCCATGTCCCAGGAGCACGAGAGCTCCATGCCGCGCAGCCCGAGCTTGGCCACCCGGTAGACCTCCTGCACCGCCGCCTCGATGTCGCCGTAGGGCAGGCAGGCCAGCCCGATGAAGCGGTCCGAGTCGTGGCGGCAGAAGTCCACCAGCCAGTCGTTGTAGATGTGGAACATCTCGGTGGCCGCTTCGTGGTCGTTGAGCCGCGTGGCCGCGCCGAGGATGCCGTAGATCACTTCCGCCTGCACCCCGTCGCGGTCCATGTCCTTCGCCCGCAGCTCCGGAGTGGTCGGCCGGGCGACGCCCTTCTTGCCGTCATCGTACAAACCGGTGGACGCCATGACGTCGACGCGATGGTGCTTGCCCGGCTCGTACTTGGAGCCCGCCGGCCCCACCCCGCCCCACAGCCCGAAGCTGGTGCCGTTCTTGGCCGTCCAGTACCGCCCGTCGGGGCCGTCGGTCACGTAGGGCATGCGGTCCTTGAGCGCCGCCGACGCATTCGCGGTGAAGAGATCCGGCGGGATCCAGGGCAGGTCGATGTGGCAGTCGGCGGAGATCCGTTGGTAGCGCATGACGCCCCCCTTGCTCGGTGAGCCGCTCGCGTGTCGCGTGTGGACAGAGCCTAGCCACCGCCCGCGGCCCAGTCAAGCCGGGCGCCTTGACTCGGGCCGGGCCCCGCGGCACCATGCCCGGACCGCCATGCTCCAGGGCATCCGCGTCCTCGACCTCTCGCGCGTGATCGCGGGCCCCTATGCCGCGGCCCTGCTCGGCGACCTGGGCGCCGACGTGATCAAGGTGGAGCGGCCCGGCCGCGGCGACGACATGCGCTCCCTCCGCGGCGATGGGCGCATGAGCGCGTCCTTCGCGGCGGTCAACCGCAACAAGCGCGGCATCGCGGTCGATCTCCAGAAGCCGGAGGGCGCCCGGCTGGCCTTCGAGCTGGCCCGGCGCGCCGACGTGGTGCTGGAGAACTTCCTGCCCGGAGTGGCCGCCCGCCTCGGCCTCGGCTATCCCGCGATCAGCGCCGCGAACCCGGCGGTGGTCTACGCGTCGGTCACCGGCTTCGGTCAGACCGGCCCGCTCGCGCGCAAGCCCGGCTACAACACCATCGCCCAGGGCATGAGCGGTCTCATGTCCCTGACCGGCATGCCGGGCGATCCGCCCACGCGCGTCGGCGGCTCGGTCTCCGACGTGGCCGCCTCCTACATGGCCTTCGGCATGATCAACGCCGCGCTGGTACACCGGCTCCGCACCGGGGTGGGCCAGCACGTGGACGTGAGCCTGATCGGGGCGAGCCTCGGCCTGCTGCCGGATCCGGTCTCGATCTACTTCGACACCGGCGAGCGGCCGCAGCGCGCGGGGAACCGCAACCTGCACCTGTCGCCCGCGGAGGCGTTCCGCGCCGGGGACGGCTTCGTCAACGTGGTGCTGATGAATCCCGACCAGTGGGGCCGATTCTGCGCCGCCCTGGGCGACCACGCGATGGAGACCGACCCGCGCTTCGCCACGAACGCGGCCCGCCTTCAGAATCACCCCGCCTTCAAGGCGCGCGTGGAGGGCATCCTCGGCACCGCGCCGGCCCGGGAGTGGGTGGCGCGGCTCGAGGCGGGCGGCATCGCGGCGGGGCCGATCTACGAGTTCCACGAGGTGTTCGAGGATCCGCAGGTGCGCCACGTGGGCATGGTGGCCGAGGTCGAGCAGCCGGGGTCGGGGAAGGTGAAGATGCTCACGTTCCCGGGCCGCGCTTCCGCCACCCCGCCGCGCATCGACCGGCCCGCGCCGTTCCTCGGACAGCACACCGCGGAGGTGCTGGAGGAGCTGGGCCTCTCCCGTGAGGAGATCGATCGGCTCGCGGCCGCGGGCGTGATCGTGCTCGGCGAGCAGCCCGCGTAACCCGCTCCGCGACCGTTGCTGCTCGCGCCGCTGGCCGCGCTGCTGCTGTCCGGCTGCGCGGTCGTGCCCGTCGCCGCCGCCGTACGCCCATGTGCGGCCGGCGCCCCGCGTCACCTGCGTCTATCCCGCGTACCCGTACGGGTACGCGCCTCGCTACTATCGCCACTGGTCGCGCCGACCGGAGCCAGCGCAGCGCATCCCCGCGCTGGCGTCCCGGCACTTCGCGTCGCGTTCGCGCAATCGACGGCACGTGATGCACCGAGTTGCTCACGCGGGCCCTGGGCGGCCGTCTCGCGCTCGGCGCTCGGGCGTCACCATCGTGCGCGTCTCGCGGGAGCGCGCGGGCTTCTCCATCCCAGGGATCGGCCGGTCTAGTATCATCGGCCGGTGCGCCGCCCGCTGCCCGGCATCCGCTGGCTGATCCCGCTCATCGGATGCGTGGCCGTGCTGGCCGCGCCGACCCCCGCCGGCCTGAGCCCCGAGGGCCAGCGCGTCCTCGCGGTGATCGTGCTCGCGATCGGCCTGTGGGGCCTCGAGACATTTCCGCCCGGGGTGACCGCGATCGTGGCCATCGTGGCCCTCGTGGCCACGCACGCGGTCGACGGTGTCCGCGAGGGGCTCGCCGGCTTCGCGGACCCGGTGGCGTTCTTCCTGGTCGGCGTGCTCACGATGGGCGCGGCGGTGGCGCGCAGCGGCCTCGCGGAGCGGGTGGCCCACCACCTGCTGCTGCACGGCCGCGGTCGCGCCGGCGCCCTCTACCTCCACCTGCTGCTCGCGATGCCGCCGCTCACCCTGCTCCTGCCGTCGGCGAGCGCGCGCACCGGCATCCTCATTCACGTCTACGACCAGGCCCTCACGCTCGCGCGCATCCCGCAAGGCGCCCCTCTTTCGCGCGCAATCATGATGCTGCTGAACTCGGTGAACCGTCTCTCCTCCACCATCCTCCTCACCGGGGGCATCACTCCCATCGTGGCCGCGAGCCTGATCGGGACCGTCTCGTGGACGCGCTGGCTCGTGCTGATGAGCGTGCCCTACCTGGCCCTGCTCGCGCTGGCCGCGCTCGCGATCTACCTGCGCTACCGGAGCGGATTCCGCGCCCGCATCACGGTGCCGGAGGCGCCCGCGCCCCGTCCGCTCTCGGGCGTGGAGTGGCGCACCCTGCTCATCACCGGCGGCGCGGGCCTGCTCTGGCTCACCGACGCGTTCCACCACCTGCATCCGACCATTCCCGCGCTGCTGGCCTGGATCTGCTTCCTGGCCCCTGGCATCGGGGTGATGACGTGGCGGCAGTTCGAGCAGGAGGTGGGCTGGACCAACTTCTTCGTGATCGCGGCCTCGCTCTCGCTCGCCCAGGGGCTCTCGCGCTCGCGCGCCAGCGAGTGGCTCGCCGCGGGCCTCGTGGGATCCTCGCATCACGTCGCGGAGTCCCCGTGGCTGGTGGTGGCGGTGCTGCTGGTGGCCTCCGCGGTGGTGCGACTGCTGATCCCCAACATCACCGGCTTCCTCGCCACCACGATCCCGGTGGCGATGGCGGTGGGCACCGCCGCGGGCCTCAACCCGGTGCTGTGCGGGCTGATCGTGACGATCGCGGGCGACGCGGTGCTCTACTACCCGGCCCAGAGCGCGTCCTCGCTGGTGGTCTACGAGCGGGGCCACCTCCGCGCGGGGGAGATCTTCGAGTTCGGCCTCGTGATGACCGTGCTGGCCGCGGTGGTGGTGATGCTGGTGGCGCTGCCCTACTGGCGGCTGATCGGCGAGCCGCTCGTCCCCTAGGGCCGACGGCCAGAGGCCGTCAGCGGCCGCGGTCGAGGACCTCGCGGATCTTGGCCAGGAGAGCCGCGGGGGCGAACGGCTTGCCCAGCAGGACGGTGCTCGCGTCGTGGACGCCGTGGCGGAGGATGGCGTCCTCGGTGTAGCCCGACATGTACAGCACGCGCATGTCGGGCCGGATGGCCCGCACCCGGTCCACCAGCTCGCGGCCGCTCATGCGCGGCATCACCACGTCGGTGAGGATCATGTCGATGCCCGCGGCCCCGGCCTCGTAGCGGCGGAGGGCTTCGCGGCCGTCGCTCGCCTCCAGCACCGTGTAGCCGTGGCGCTCCAGCACCTCGCGCGCGAGCGCGCGCACGTCGTCCTCGTCCTCCGCGAGGAGGATGGTCTCCAGGCCGCGCGTCTCGCGCCCCGCGGTCTCGTCGACGCGCACCGGCTCGGGCTTCTCCTCCACCTGGGGCAGGAGGATCTCGAAGGTGGTACCGCCGCCGACCGCGCTCGTCACGTGGATCGCGCCGCCGTGCTGGCGCACCACGCCGTGCACCATCGAGAGCCCGAGGCCGGTTCCCTTGCCGGGCTCCTTGGTAGTGAAGAACGGTTCAAAGATGCGGGCCTGGGTCGCGGCGTCCATCCCCACGCCGGTGTCCAACACCCGCAGCACCGCGTAGGGGCCGGGCGGCAGCGCCTCCGGCCGGTCGGGCGGGGCGGCCGCCACCTGCACCCAGTCGGTCTCGACCCCGAGGGTGCCCCCGCGCGGCATCGCGTCGCGCGCGTTCACGGCCAGGTTCATGAGCGCCTGCTCGAGCTGCCCCGGGTCCGCGTTGACGTGGCCGGCGCCCGCACCGAGGGTGAGCAGCAGCTCCACGTCCTCGCCGATGAGGCGCCGCAGCATCGCGCTGACCTCCTCGACCATCCCGTTGAGGTCGAGGACCTTTCGCTGCAGCACCTGTTTCCGACTGAAGGCGAGGAGCTGGCGGGTGAGGCCGGCGGCGCGATCGGCGGTCTTCTGGATCTGCTCGACCGAGCGGCGCAAGGGATCATCGGCCTTGAGGCGGCCCATGAGGATCGCGCTCCGCCCGGTGATGATGGTGAGGAGGTTGTTGAAGTCGTGGGCGACTCCGCCGGCCAGGCGACCCACCGCCTCCATCTTCTGGGCCTGACGCAGCTCGTCCTCGAGCTGCTTGCGCCGGGTGACGTCCATCGTGGCCCCGATCATGCGGGTGCCGCGGCCCTCCGCGTCGCGCAACACGTAGCCGCGGTCGAAGACCTGGGCGTAGGAGCCGTCCGCGCGCCGGCAGCGGTACTCCGCGCTCCAGCTCTCGTCGCCGCGCTCCACGGCGGCGCGGATGTCGGCCACCACGCGCTCCCGCTCCTCGGGATGCAGCAGCCCGTACCGCCAGGTGATGTCGGGGCCCACCTGGTCCTCGCGGTAGCCGAAGAGAGTCTGGATCCCCTCGTTCCACCACACCGCGTCGCTCACGAGGTCCCAGTCCCACACCGCGTCGTTGGTGGCGCGGGTCACGAACTGGAAGCGCTCCTGGCTCTCGCGCAGCGCGCGCACCAGCCGCTCCGCGGTGCCGCGCGCCAGCTGCTCGTCCGCGAAGAGTTGGGCGTTGCGGATGGCCAGCGCGGCCTGGGCGGCCAGGCGCATCAGGATCGCCTCGTCCTGGTCGGTGAAGGCGCGCGCGGAGCGGTTGTCGACGTAGAGCAGGCCCTCCGCGCGCTCCTCGATGAGCACCGGCACCGCCATCTGGGCCGAGATGCCGAGCCGGCGAATGCACTCGTGGTAGCGGTCGCCCACTCCGGGCTCCCGGAGATCGTCGCCGGTGCGCATCGGCCGGCGCTCCAGCAGCACGCGACCGCCCAGCCCCTCGCCGGGCCGGACGCTGGTCTCGGCGAGCGTGTCGTACCACGGCGCGGTCCAGTAGCGGAGGCGCACCGTGTCGGTGCCGGGCACGCGCAGGCCGACCACCGCCCCGTCGCTGCGGCAGAGCTCGCGAGCCGCCTCCGCCACCCGGCGGAGCACCGTCTCGAGGTCGAGCGTGCCCCCGATGGTGCGGGAGAGATCGGCGAGCACCTCCGCCTCCCGACGACGGCGCTCCTCGTCCGCGAAGAGGCGCGCGCGCTCGAGAGTGAGCGCGGCCTGGTCCGCGAGGGCCTCCGCCATCTGCACCGCGCGCGCGTCGAAGACGCTGCCGGTGGCGTTGCGCAGGGCGAGCACCCCGATCAGGCGGTCCTGGGTGAGCAGGGGCACCGCGAGGATGGCGCGGTCCGGCGCCTGCTCCAGGTGCCGGCGGAGGTCGGGGCTCGTCTCCATGCGCGGATCGGCCAGCACGTCTTGGGTGGTGATGGTGCGCCGCTCCCGGATCGCGAAGCCGACCGCGCCCGAGCCCGGCTCCCGCGCCGGCCGCCAGTTGGTGGCGGGGTTGCTGGTGCCCGAGACCGCGAGCGCCTCCAGCCGGCCGGAATGGCCGTCGAGCCGGTAGACGACCGCCGCGCCCCCGCCGACCAGCGAGCGGAGGCTCTCCGCGATGCGCGCGCCCACCACGGCGGGCTCGAGCCGCTCGGAGAGGAGGCGCCCGATGCCGGCGAGGGCGCGCGTCTCCTCGAGTCGGGTGCGCTCACGCTCCAGCAGGCGGACGTTGTCCTGCTCGAGCCGGCAGAGCCGGGCGACGAGCGAGTCGGAGTCGGGCGGGCTCCGGCGGTCCAGCGGGCGGCGCGATCCCATGGCGGGCCATGGAGGAGCAAGGAGCAGGCCACCGAGTAAGTGGCTGATCCCAGTGAGATTCTTCGAGGTGTCCATACGCAAAGTGTCAGCCGATGGCGGAAAATGAGCACCCCGCCCCGGCGGCGCCACGAGGTGCTACCATGGCGCCGTCTTCGAGCCGCTCACCACTTTCTGGAGACTCGCCCATGACGACCGACGCGCAGGCCATCCGGCACCTGTGGACCCACAAGACGCAGGACCATCCGTTCCTCTCCGACCAGGAGCTGGTGATCGATCGCGGGGAGGGCGTGTGGATCTGGACCGAGCAGGGCAAGAAGCTGCTCGACGGCTTCGCGGGCCTGGCGGTGGTCAACGTGGGGCACGGCCGGCGCGAGATCGCGGAGGCGATCGCGGAGCAGACGGTGCGCCTGGCCTACTACCCGACGACCCGCCAGTTCTCCAACCGACCCGCCGCGGAGCTGGCCGGGAAGATCGCCTCGATCACCCCCGGCGACCTCCGCTACACGATGTTCGCGGTGAGCGGCTCGGAGGCCAACGAGCGCTCGATGCAGATCGCGCGGCAGTACTGGCTCGCAGCGGGCAAGTCGCGCAAGCACAAGGTGATCTCCCTGCAGGGCGGCTACCACGGCGCCACCATGGGCACCTTCGCGGTGTGCGGACTGCCGCACCTGGCCCAGGCCTACCAGCCGCTCGAGGTGCCGGGCTTCGTGAAGGTCGCGCCGCCCCATCCCTTCCGGGACCTGCAGGGTGGTAGCGAGGCGGACCTCATCGCGCGCCGCATCGGCGAGCTGCGCGCGGCCATCGAGCGCGAGGGGCCGGACACCGTCTCCGCCGTGATCATGGAGCCGGTGCTCTCGTCGGGCGGCTTCATCATGCCGCCGATCGGGTGGCTGCGCGCGGTGCGCGCGCTCTGCGACGAGCTCGACGTGCTGCTGATCGCCGACGAGGTGATCACCGGCTTCGGACGCACCGGCCGGTGGTTCGCGTGCGAGCACGACCAGGTCACCCCGGACCTCATGTCGGTGGCCAAGGGCATCACCTCCGGCTACATCCCGCTCTCCGCGTCCATCGCGCGGGCGCGGCTGGCCGACGCCTTCTCCGACACCACCACCCAGGAGAACGTGCACCCCAACACCTATGCGGCGCATCCGGTGGCGTGCGCGGCCGCGCTGGCGAATCTGAAGATCATGGAGCAGGACCGGCTGGTGGAGAACGCGGCCAAGATGGGCGAGAGGCTGCTGACCGGCCTGCGCGCCGCGGTGGGCAAGTCGCCCATCGTGGGGGAGGTGCGCGGCCGCGGCCTCATGGTCTGCGTGGACTTCGTGCAGCCCGACGGCTCGGGCAAGCCCCTCGACGGCAAGCAGGTGGCGGAGCTCGACCGCCTCGCGTGGGACCGCGGGGCCATCATCTACGCCCGCGGGACGGTGCTGCGCCTGGCCCCGCCGCTCTGCATCACCGCCGCCGAGGTCGACGAGCTGGTGGCGATGGCGGCCGACAGCGTCGGCGCCCTGCAGCGCGAGGT
>Ga0105241_10001825_pt1 | contig 16152 bp, 19 predicted proteins | sample KBSC64metaG_FD_80422 | JGI IMG/M metagenome (GOLD analysis project Ga0105241, IMG submission 80422) | Corn rhizosphere microbial communities from Kellogg Biological Station, Michigan, USA - KBS C6-4 metaG | ecosystem: Host-associated > Plants > Roots > Rhizosphere > Soil | place: Michigan, USA... | reverse complement strand
GGCTGTCCACGGGGGGGAATATCGTCGGCGGGGATGATTATGCGGCGATCGACGCCGACATGGTCGACATGGAAAGCTTTGCTGTGGTGCGCGCCTGCCAGCGTTTTGGCGTGCCGGTCATGTGGCTTCGCGGCATTTCCGATGGTCCGGGCGAGCTGGCCGACATGCTCGGATGGACGCAATTGCTGGCGCTGCTGGACGAACGATTGGCCGAGGCGGTGGACATGCTGGCCGGCGCGCTTGAACAGGCGAAAAAGTCCGCACCCCATCTGGAATGAGGGCCGGCCCGAAGCCGGTCAATGCCCTCCAAAGGCGATGATCGCCGCCGACGCGACGCCATCGGCCTCCAGCGCAGCCATGCCACCCAGGTCGGGCAGATCGATGGCGAATAAAGCCATCAGCACGGTCGCGCCCTGTTCCCGGATCAATTGCGCAGCCGCCAGCGCCGTTCCACCCGTTGCGATCAGATCGTCCACCAGCACCACGCGGGCTCCTTCGGGAATCTGTCCTTCATGCAGTTCCAGCCGGTCGGTGCCATATTCAAGCACATAGTCGATACCGACCGTCCTGCCCGGCAGCTTGCCCTTCTTGCGCACCGGCACGAAGCCGACGCCGAGTGCATGGGCGAGCGCCGCCCCCAGGATGAAGCCGCGCGCCTCGATCCCCACGATAAAGACCGGATCGAGCGGCCGCGCACGCGCCGCCATGCGCCCGACCAGTTCGGCAAGGCCGGCGGCGTCCGCCAGCAATGTCGTGATGTCCCGGAACTGGAGCCCCAGCTTGGGGAAATCGGGGATCGTGCGGACCAGGGCCGCCAGGCTGTCAGCGCTCATCTTAACCCTCATAGAAAAAGGGGGCCCGGTTTCCCGCGCCCCCTCCGATGTTCAGCTTCAGGCCCCGATCAGGCGGCCTTTTTCTTGTCCGCCCAGATATTCTGGTAGGCCATGTAAGCCAGACCCGTCGCGATCAGCAGGAAGAAGATCGTCGCCAGCCCCGCGCGGCGGCGGTTTTCCAGCTTGGGCTCGGCCGTCCAGGTCAGGAAGGCCGCGACGTCCTGCGCCATCTGGTCGACGGTCGCCTTGGTGCCGTCGCCATAGGTCACCTGACCATCGGCCGTCAGCGGCGGCGCCATGGCAAGGTTCAGATTGGCGAAATAGGGGTTGTAGTGCAGCCCCTCCGGCGTCTTGGCGTCCGGGAATTCCTTCAGCAGCTCGGCCGGCTGCGGCTGGAAGCCCGTGATCAGCGAATAGACATAGGCGCTGCCATGATGGCGAGCCTTGGTCATCAGCGACAGATCCGGCGGGATCGCGTTATTGTTCGCGGCCATGGCCGCTACATTGTTCGCGAAGGGCTTGGGGAAATAATCCGCCGGGATCGGGGCGCGAGTCGTCATCTCACCCGTCTTGGGATCGACGTCGGGGGTCTTGATCGCCCAGTTCTTGGCGATCGCCTTGATCTCCGCCTCGTTATAGCCAATGCCCTTGAGGTCGCGGAAAGCGACGAACTTCAGGCTGTGGCAGGCCGAGCAGACCTCCTTGAACACCTGGAAACCGCGCTGGAGCTGCGCCTGGTCGAACTTGCCGAAGGGGCCGTCGAACGAGAAGGCGACATGCTTGGGATCGCGGTGGAATTCATGTTCCACCGTGACGGCCGGCGGCTCGGTGACATAGGCCACCGCGCCCACCAGGAAGGAAACCAGCAGCCAGCCCGCGAAAAAGAGGCCGACGAGGAATGCGCCGATGCGTATCATTAGTCTTGTCCCCCCTTAACCGGCGTGCGACGGCTGCGGATCGCTGCCCATGCCGGGAAGCGCTTCCCGCTCACCTTCGATCGCATCGTGGCCCAGCACCGCCTCGGTGATCGAGTTCGGCAGCGGCAGCGGCTTTTCGAAGCGCGAGATCAGCGGCAGGATGATCAGGAAATGGGCGAAATAATAAGCCGCCGCGACCTGGGAGATCATCACATAGGGTTCCGCCGCGGGCGCGCCGCCGCAATAACCCAGGATCAGTACGTCGACGATCAGGATCCAGAAGAACTTCTTGAACGTCGGACGATAGCTGCCCGAGCGCACCGGCGAGGTATCGAGCCAGGGCAGGAAGAAGAGCAGCAGGATCGACGCGAACATCGCCAGCACGCCCAGCAGCTTTGCCGGCACGAAGAAGAAGTCCACGGTGAAGGCGCGCAGGATCGCGTAGAAGGGCCAGAAATACCATTCCGGCACGATATGCGCGGGCGTCGAAAGGGGGTTCGCCTCGATATAGTTATCGGGGTGGCCCAGATAATTGGGCGCATAGAACAGCAGGATCGCGAAGAGGATCAGGAACACGCCCGCTCCGAAACCGTCCTTTGCCGTATAATAGGGGTGGAAAGGCACGGTGTCCTGCGGCCCCTTCACTTCCACGCCGGTCGGGTTCGAGGAACCTGGAATGTGCAGCGCCCAGATGTGCAGGATCACCACGGCGGCGATCACGAAGGGCAGCAGGAAGTGCAGCGAGAAGAAGCGATTGAGCGAGGCATTGCCGGGGGCAAAGCCACCCAACAGCCAGGTCTGGATCGGTTCGCCCACCACAGGGATCGCGCCGAACAGGCCAGTGATCACCTTCGCGCCCCAATAGCTCATCTGCCCCCAGGGAAGCACATAGCCCATGAAGGCGGTCGCCATCATGAGGAGGAAGATGACAAGGCCAAGCAGCCACACCATTTCGCGCGGCGCCTTGTAGGAACCGAAGAACAGGCCGCGGAAGATGTGCAGATAGACCACGATGAAGAAGAAGCTGGCGCCGTTGGCGTGCGCATAGCGCATCAGCCAGCCGGCATTCACGTCGCGCATCGTCTGCTCGACCGTGCTGAAGGCGACCAGCGTGTTGGCGCCATAATGCATCGCCATGATCACGCCGGTGACGATCTGGATCATCAGCGCGAGGCCGGCCAATACGCCGAAGTTCCAGAAATAGTTGAGATTGCGCGGCACCGGATAACCGGCGCCCACGGCATTGTAGACGAGGCGCGGCAAAGGCAGCTTCTCGTCGATCCACTGCATCGCGGGATGCTTGGGAGTATAATGTTCAGCCCATGGAAAGCTCATGACAGTCCCCCTCAGCCCACGAGAATGGCGGTGTCGGAAGTGAAGCTGTACTTCGGTACTTCCAGGTTCTTAGGCGCGGGTCCCTTACGGATGCGGGCCGCCGTGTCGTAGGACGAGCCGTGGCAGGGGCAGAAATAACCGCCGAATTCGCCGCGATTCTCACCCTCGCCCGCGCCCAGCGGCACGCAGCCCAGATGGGTGCAGACACCCATGGTGATCAGCCACTGCTTCTTGCCGTCGACCGTGCGCTGCTCCAGCGTCTGCGGATCGCGAAGGGTGGACGGATCAACCTTGTCGGCCTCCGCGATTTCCTTTTCGGTCAGATGCCGGACAAACAGCGGCTGCGCCCGGAAGGTGGTCTTGATCGCCTGACCCGGCTGGATCGCGGAAAGATCCACCTCCGTCGAAGCAAGCGCCAGCACGTCGGCGCTGGGGTTCATCTGATCGACCAGCGGTATGACCACCGCGACCGCACCCACCCCGGCAAAGCTCACCGCAGCGATGTTGATGAAATCGCGACGACGAACACCGTCGCTGCCGCCTCCATCGGAGACGGATGCCCCCTCACTCTCCAAATGTTCAACGATCGCCATGCACCTCAACCCTTGCAAGAACGTCCCTGGCCCCGCCGCATTGCCCGTTATGGCTATGTTATCAGGAGAGCCGCAGCGCCCATGCAGATGGGCACGCCTTTCCCCCTGGCGCGGTTTGCAGGCCTGATAACCGTAGGATGCGCCATTTGCCAAGCCTTTTAGACAGGCTAGGAGAATTAACCGCACTGTTCTATGGCGCGGCGCATGCGTATCGCCCTTTATCAACCCGAAATCGCTGGCAATGTCGGCGCGATTCTGCGCCTTGCCGCCTGCTTTTCCGTGCCGGTGGACATCATCATGCCGATGGGTTTCGCCTTTTCCGATGCGAAGCTGAAGCGCGCGGCGATGGACTATGGCGCGGCCGCCGATATCACCAGGCATGCCAATTTCGACGCTTTCGATGCCCGGCGCAGGGCCGAAGGACGCCGGCTGATGCTGATGAGCAGCCACGCCTCGGAGCGCTTGCCGGAGGTGGAATTTCGCGCCGGCGACGTTCTGCTGATGGGATCGGAGAGCGCGGGCGTACCCGATAGCGTGCGCGATCTGGCCGATGTGCGCGTGCGCATCCCCATGGCGCCGGGCTTTCGGTCCTTGAACATCGCCGTTTCCACGGGCATCGCGGTAGCCGAGGCCCTTCGCCAGACTGGAAGTTTCCCGCAATGACAGAGTTACCAAAAATGACCTTGGCGCTCGACCCGCAACAGCAATCCGCCCGCGACTGGTTCGAATCACTGAGGAACCGCATCTGCGCCGAATTCGAGGCGATCGAGCGGGAGGCGGGATCCGACGCCCGCTTCGATTATGTCGCCTGGGATCGCGAGGCACCGGGCCTGGCGCCGGGAGAAGGCGGCGGCGGCGTGCGCGGCGTCATGAAGGGCAAGGTGTTCGAGAAGGTGGGCGTCAACGTCTCGACCGTAGGGGGCGCCTTCTCGCCCGAATTCGCGAAGACGATCCATGGCGCGAGCGAAGATCCGCACTTTTTCGCCACCGGCATCAGCCTGGTGGCGCACATGGCCAACCCCCATGTCCCGGCCGTGCACATGAACACGCGCTATCTGAGGACATCCAAAAGCTGGTTCGGCGGCGGCGCGGACCTCAACCCTCCCCTGCCGCGGGAGGAGGACACGGCATTTTTCCATGAAGTGCTGAAGGCCGCCTGCGACGCGCATGACGCGGATTATTATCCCCGGTTCAAGGCGTGGGCGGACGATTATTTCTTCATCCCCCATCGCGGCGTGCATCGCGGCGTCGGCGGGATCTTCTACGACCATCTGGAGGGCGATTTCGACGCCAACTTCGCCTTCACCCGCGACATCGGCGAGGCATTTCTGAAGGCCTTTCCCCCCATCGTCCGCCGCCGCATGCATGAAAGCTGGTCGCAGGAGGATTATGCCCGCATGCTCGAATGGCGCGGCCGCTATGCCGAATTCAACCTGGTGCACGACCGCGGCACGCTGTTCGGGCTCAAGACCGGCGGCAATGTCGACGCGATCCTGATGAGCCTGCCGCCCATGGCAAGCTGGAGCTGAACATGGGCCTGGCGCCGGTTCCCGACGACCAGATCGCGACGATCGTCACCCATCTGGAAATGCGGGAACGGCCGAAACCCGCCCCCATCCCGCCCGCCCCATTGCGGCTGGTGCCGTGGAAGGCGCCCGCGCCCGAAGTCTATCGCGCGCTGTTCCGGCGGGTGGGCGAACCGTGGCTCTGGTTCTCCCGCCTGGTGATGGACGATGAGGCTCTGAGCACGATCATCCATGATCCCGCGGTCGAGGTTTATGCCGTCACTGATCCGCGGGGCGTGGAGGTGGGGCTGCTGGAACTGGACTTTCGTTCACTGCCCGACTGCGAACTGGCCTTTTTCGGGCTGATCCCCGAACTCACCGGCAAGGGGCTGGGCCGGTGGCTGATGGCGCAGGCCAAGGCGCTGGCCTGGCGCAGGGAGGTCACGCGCTTCTGGGTGCACAGCTGTACCCTCGACAGCCCGGCGGCGCTGGGATTTTATCGCAAGGCCGGTTTCGTGCCCTACCGGCGTGAAGTTGAGACCTTCGCCGATCCGCGGCTGGCGGGGCTTTTGTCCCTCGACGCCGCACCGCATGTGCCGGTGCTGGGTCAGTTGCCCACCGCCTGACGATAAAGCCGCGCCAGCATCACCAGCATATAGACCTGCACCACGGTCGATACCGCAGCGGCAGCTACGCTGCCGATCAGACGGCCGCCGGTCGGACCGCCGATCAGCGTCCCGACCAGACCGAACACCGCCTGCGCCGCACCGCCGACGATGGCCGACAGCAGCGTCAGCGCCACGATGAAGCCGAACAGCCGCCAGAAATGCCCTTTGGTCAGCGCCCAGCCATGGCGCAGCGAAGCCATGACGCCTTCGGTCCCGTCGATCACCACGGGATTGAGCAACAGCAGCCGCACGCTCGCGAAAATGGTCACGGCCACCACGCCCGCGCCCAGCAGCAGCCCCAGCGCCGCGCCGAGAGGCTTGGCGATGAGCGACAGGATCGTCACCACCAATGTGGCGGCGATCACCGCGCCCGCGAGGAAGCCGGCGACCACCAGCGCCACGCCCAGCAACACCGGGAGGCGCGCAAAGCTCAGCCGCAGCGCCTCTCCCACGCTGATGCCGGGCCGCAGGGCAAGCGCGAAGAGGGTCAGCGATCCGAACCAGATGATGATCACCGCCAGCATCATCGCCAGCCAGAAGCTGCCCGGAACCTGCGGCATGGTGCTTTCCGCCAGGTTCCATTTGGCGAGTTCGGGCGGCGTCATCTCCTGCAGGATGAGGCCCGGCAGCGCGACGAACAGCAGGGCGACGGGAAACAGCAGGCTGCTTTCGCGCGCGACAAAGGCCACCGCCTCCTCCCACGCCTTGCCGATGGACATTGTCGCCATATCTCTTAAGCCCTGTTCCCTGTCCGATACTCTGAAAATCGCGCAGGAGACTTGATCGCTCGCTCTGCCCAAGTCAAGGAAACGCCATGTCCCGGCAATCCCCTTCCCCGCAATCCCCGGCCGAACAGGCTTCCGCCATCCAGAACGTGGAATGGCGCGTCGAACATGCGCCGGTCGATTACCCCCAGGCTCTCGCGGAGATGGAGGCGCGGGCGGCCGCGATCTTCGAGGGGCAGGCCGCCGAGCGGGTCTGGCTGCTCGAACATCCGCCGCTTTATACGGCCGGGACCAGCGCCGATCCTGCCGAACTGCTCGACCCGCGCTTTCCGGTGCACGATGCGGGACGCGGCGGCCGCTATACCTATCATGGGCCGGGCCAGCGGATCGGCTATCTCAACATCGACCTGCGGGAAAGAGGCAGGGACGTCCGGAATTTCGTCCATCATCTGGAGGGATGGATGATCGACGCGCTGGGCGATTTCGGCATTGCGGCGCGGCGGGCGGAGGGGCGGATCGGGATCTGGACCGACGACACCCAGGGGCGGGAGGCGAAGATCGGCGCGCTGGGCATCCGGGTGCGGCGTTGGGTCACGCTTCATGGTTTTTCGATCAATGTCGACCCCGACCTGTCCCATTTCGGAGGCATCGTGCCGTGCGGCCTGGCCGAATATCCCGTGACCAGCATGGCCGCGCTGGGCATCCAAGTCCCGATGGCAGAGCTGGACTCGGCGCTCGCCCGGCATTTTCCTGCCTTTATCAACCGCCTGCGCCGGTGCCCGGCCGCCGACGAAGCAGGGGTTGAGCAATGTGAAACGGGCCGCTAGGGTCGCGGCCTTCGCCAGGTGGGGGGCTGCCGGGCATGCCGCACGCTTTAGGAGACCCGGATGCGTCCTGACGTCAAGACGACAATGGCAATATTGATTTCGGCCGGATGCATGATGCTGGCCGGATGCGGCAGCAAGAAGGAAAGCAGCACCGCCGTCCCCATGAACAATCTGGAAGTGGTGGACGGCACCACGACCGACGCCATGACGGATCTGGACGGCGTGCAGAGCGAGGGCGCGGCCATGACGCTTCCCGCCAACCGCAGCGACAATGCGGCCGCTCCGGCGGCGGCGGCGAATGAAAGCGAGGCCAAGCCGGCAGCCGATACCGAAGTGCTGTCGGATCAATAGGCTGGCGCACGCGTTCAGGCATGATACAGACGGGCGGGGGATAGTTTGCAGCGCTCGTTTCAAAGAGGGATTTCGATGACATTGCGTGATGTGGGTCGTTCCATGGGGCACCGATCCTTTGGGCGCACGGCCGCCCTGCTGTTGGCCATGACCGGAGCAGTGCTGGTGACGCAGCCGGCGAGCGCGCAATTCTTCTGGTCGCCGCCCGATTTCTCAAGCCCGCCCCTGACCGATGCCGAAGCCACGACCGCCCTCGGCCTGCCGGGCGCGACGCCTGCGGAGGTCAAGGCGGGCCTGGTATGGAACCTGCGCGCGGCACTGAACGTCGCGGCGCTGCAATGCCAGTTCGAGCCGACGCTGCTGTCGATCAGCAACTATAATGCCATGATCGCCCATCATGACGCCGAGTTGGACGCAGCGCAGGCGACTCTGCTCGGCTATTTCCAGCGCACGGTCGGCAAGGGCAAGGCCGGCCAGATGGCGTCGGACCAATATGGCACGCGCATCTATTCGGGCTATTCCACGGTGCAGGCGCAGCGCGGCTTCTGCCAGGCGGCGGGGCTGGTCGGACGACAGGCGATCTTCGCCCAGCGCGGTACGCTGAACGAGGTGGCTCGCAACGGATTGGGGTCGATCAAGAAGTCGCTGATCCTGGCAGGCGAGCAATTTTACGGCGATCCGGGCCGCGGCTATTCGCTGACCCTGCCATCCTTCGACCCCAAATGCTGGAAGAAGGGCAAGATGCTGCCGGCCTGCCAGCTTGCATGGAACCAGAAGATCGGGGTCCAGCCATAAGGATGGGCGCCCGATAACGGACCCGTGATCTTCTCCCTTCTGGGGGAGAGGGCCGGGCGCGGGGCCGCCGCCCCGCCCCCCGACCGTCAGCCGTCAGCCGTCAGCGCAATCCCAGATATTTATGCGACTGGAGGCTGAGCCGCCAGCGCGGTCGTCCCATCACCAGGTCCACCGCCGCCTGCGCGTTTTCCGCTGCCTTCGGATCGTCGAGTGGCTGCACGAGCCAATGATCGAAGGCCCAGCGCTCCATATCCTCGACATCGGCCAGGCTGTGCCCCTGCCCCGGCTGCGGCCAGACCAGCTTCAGCTCATTGCCGCTGCGCTGCACCACTTCGCTGCCTGCCTTGGGGCTGATGCAGACCCAGTCAAGCCCCGGATGCGCGGGCAAGGTGCCGTTGCTCTCGATCGCGATGGCAAAGCCGCGGGCATGGAGCGCATCGACCAGCGCGTCATCGATCTGGAGCATCGGCTCTCCGCCGGTAAGAACGATATAGCGCCCCTCCCGCCCCTCGCCCCAGAAGGCCAGTGCGGCGTCGGCCAGACCGTCCGCATCGGCGAACTTGCCGCCGCCATCGCCGTCTGTCCCGACGAAATCCGTGTCGCAAAAGCGGCAGATCGCGGTTTCCCTGTCCTGCTCCCGCCCGGTCCAGAGGTTGCAGCCGGCAAAACGCAGGAAGACGGCCCGGCGCCCGGCATGGACCCCTTCCCCCTGAAGGGTCAGGAACATCTCCTTGACGGCGTAGCTCATGGCGTCAGGGCTTCTTCGCATAGATGGTGGGATCGGGCAGGCCAGCCTCCACGAAACCCTTGGACCGCAGGCGGCAGCTATCGCACAGGCCGCAATGGCTGCCATCCGGCGTCGGATCGTAGCAGGACCAGCTCAACCCTGCATCCAGCCCCAGCCGGTCGGCTTCGCGCACGATGTCGGCCTTGCTCATATGCTGAAGCGGGGCATTGATCCGGATCGGATGCCCCTCCACCCCCGCCTTGGTGGCCAGCGCGGCCATCTTCTGAAAGGCGTCGATGAACTCCGGCCGGCAATCGGGATAGCCCGAATAGTCGAGCGCATTGACGCCGATGAACACGTCGTTCGCGCCCACCACCTCGGCCAGCCCCAGGGTCAGCGAGAGGAAGATGGTGTTGCGCGCCGGCACATAGGTCACCGGGATTCCCTCGCCGACGCCGCCCTTCGGCACGGCGATGTCGGCGGTCAGCGCGGACCCGCCAAAGGCGGTCAGGTCCAGCGGCAGTACGATATGCGAAATGGCGTTCAGCGCCGATGCGACGCGCGCGGCCGCCTGCAATTCCAGCCGGTGACGCTGATTATAGTCGATCGAAAGGGCGAACAGGCGATAGCCGGCCTCGCGCGCCAGCCCGCCCGCCACCATGGAGTCGAGCCCGCCCGACAGCAGGACGACAGCGAATTTTCCATTATGGGCAACCATGAGCGCCGCGCTACGCCTCCCGACGCATCAGCGCAAGCCGGTCACGTCCGGAGCGCTTTTCGCTAATGACAGGCCCCAAGCCAGCGGCCCTCCAGCGCAAAGGCAAAGGGCGCGCCGTCGGCGATGCCCTGCGACTGGATCTGCACCAGTCGGGAGGTTTCGATGCGCAGGTCCGTTCGCCCATTGCCTGCCGCGCCGCATTCATAGGTGACGACCATCCGCCTGGCGGCATCGCTGACGGTGAAGCTCTTGCAGGCATGGCCCGCATGGCGGCTTTGCAGAAGCTGGTTGAGGCTGGATATGCAGAGCCTGCGCGCCGGGCCATCCTCGCCCCGCTCGCGCAATTCCCATTCGCCCGTCTCCAGCCCCTTGGGCAGGCGCGACACGGGTGCCGCCGACTGGGCGCCGGAGACCGTCATCATCATCACCATCGCCGCGCCAAGGGCGCGCAGCTTCGCCGTCATTCCGATCCCCCTGTCGACCGTTGCTGAACTGGATCAGCCTTGCCCGTCAATTGCGGCAATTTCATAGCAATATCCGGAAGGGCCACTCGTTCATCCGGGAAGCTGGTCTGGAAAGCCGGCCTCCGGGAAGCTCGAAAGCGCGACCGGGAAGAGGCGCGAGCAAAAGGCGCAGTCGACGCCGATAATGCCCTGGTCATCCGCCATGTCCGCCCGCTCCGCCGCGGGAAAGCGGCCGATGACGCTGCGGATATGCTCCAGGTCGCAACGGCACCCCTTGCTGAGCGCCGTGGGATCGGTGACGCGCACCTCCTCCTCTTCATGGAACAGCCGCCAGACGATGTCGGACAGCGGCAACGCGGTGTCGGTCAGCTCCGCATCCTTGAGGGTATGGGCCAGCGCCTGGACATGTTCCCATTCGGGATGGTCATGCCGGACATGCAGTCGTTCCCGCCCGACCTCCCCCTCGGGCAAGTGCTGCAGCAGCAGGCCGGCGGCCAGACACCCCTCCCCCGCATCATGGCGGGTGGCGATCTGGACGATGCTGGGGATCTGTTCGGACTGGAAGAAATAATGTTCCGCCGCGTCGGCCAGCGATTCGCCGTCCAGGGGGACGATCCCCTGATAGCGCTCGCCGGTCACCGCCTGGTCGAAGGTGATGGCCAGATAGCCCTTGCCGAACAGGCCGAACAGCGTCGGATCGGGGCCCAGTTCGGCAAGCCGGTCGGCGTCGAACTTGGCATAGCCGCGCACCTCGCCCGCTTTATAGTCGGCCACCAGCAGGCTGACGACGCCATTTTCGGTCTGCGCCTGAAGCGTGAGCTGCCCACCCGCATCCTTGAGCGTCGAACCCAGCAGCACCGCCAGCACCAGCGCGGAGGCAAGCAGCCGCTCGATCTGCGGCGGATAGGCATGGGCGGCAAGGACATCGTCGAGGACCGGCCCCAGCCGCACGATCCGCCCGCGCGCATGGCGCGAAGGGATGGTGAAGCCAAGGGCCTGGTCGAGTGTGGCGGAAGAGGTCAAGTCAGGCTCCGTACAGCGCGCCAGGACGCGCCGATCATGCAAAGGCGATTAGATAGGGGGCGATCGTCGAGCTTGCAAATGGGCTTGGATTGGGTGGGGCAGCCCCCCTCCTTGAAGCACAACATGCTCCTGCGCAGGCAGGAGCACGGCCCGCTTAGCGGCGGCCAATGGCCAAACAACAGCTCATCCAAGTCGCCCCAGCGCCCAGAGCAGCACCGACTTCTGCGCATGGATGCGGTTTTCCGCCTCGTCCCAGATCAACGACTGCGGGCCGTCGATCACCGCTTCCACCACTTCCTCGCCGCGATGGGCGGGCAGGCAGTGGAGGAATTTCGCCGTCGGCCGGGCCAGCGCCATCAGTTCGGGCGTCACCTGATAGGGCATCATCGCCCTCAGCTTCTCCTCGGCATGGGCCTGCCCCATGGAAATCCAGGTGTCCGTGACGACGATGTCCGCGCCCGCGACCGCCGCCTGCGGATCGCGGGTGCGCAGGATGTCAGCGCCACAGGCCTGCGCCTCGGCTTCGAAGGATGGGTCGGGATCATAGCCCTCCGGCACGGCGATACGCACGCCGAACTTCATGAGGCCCGCCGCCTCGACGATGGAGTGGAGCACATTGTTGCCGTCGCCCAGCCATGCCCACTGGCTGCCGGGCAACGCCACGCCATGCTCCACCACGGTCAGCAGGTCGGCGACGATCTGGCACGGGTGCGACAGGTCGGTCAGGCCGTTGATCACCGGAACGCTGGCATGATGGGCCATTTCCTCGATCTTGGCATGATCGTCCGTCCGAATCATGATGGCGTCGCACATGCGGCTCAGTACGCGGGCGGTGTCGGCGATGGTCTCCCCACGACCAAGCTGGCTGGTCGCGCCGTCGAGGATCAGCGACGTGCCGCCAAGTTGGCGGATAGCCATGTCGAACGACACGCGGGTCCGGGTGGAATTCTTCTCGAAGATCATCGCCAGCGTATGGCCGGCGAGCGGCGCATCCGCATCGGCCCTGCCCTTGGGCCAGCTCGCGCGCGCCGCCTTCCGATCGATGGCGTCGGCGATCATCGCGGCGATCGCATCGCCGCCCGCGTCACTCAGATTCAGGAAATGTCTGGTCATTGAAGGTCTTCCTTCAAATCGCCGTTCGTCCCGGGCAGCCCGTCGAGCATGTCGCGTTCACGTATCGAAGGGTGGATGTTTCGATACAGGTCTTCGACGTCGCCCACTACCCACGCGGCACGAACGGCAGGAATGTCAGGCCGCAGCCTCCGCAAAGCTCCGCGCACCGGCCGAAAGCCGTTCGACGCATTCCGCGACATGGCTTTCCTCGATCACCAGCGGCGGCAGGATGCGCACCACATTCTGCCCCGCCGAAACGGTCAGCAGGCCGTGATCATCGCGCAGATGCGCCACGAAGGCGCGGGCGTCGAAATCATCCTTCAGCTTGACGCCCAGCATCAGGCCCAGGCCGCGCACATCCTCGAACATGTCATGGTTGGGGATGAGCTGCTCCAGCGCGGAACGCAGGCGCGCGCCCATGGCCTGCACATGGTCGAGGAAACCCTCGCCCAGCACCTCGTCCAGCACGGCCATGCCCACCGCCATGGCCAGCGGATTGCCGCCATAGGTGGAGCCATGGGTGCCGAACACCATGCCCTTGGCCGCTTCCTCCGTCGCGAGGCAGGCGCCCAGCGGGAAGCCCGCGCCAATGCCCTTGGCCACCGCCATGATGTCGGGGACCACGCCATATTGTTCATGGGCGAAGAACGTGCCGGTGCGGGCATAGCCGCACTGCACTTCATCCAGGATCAGCAGCAGCCCCTGCTCGTCGCACAGCTTGCGCAGGCCGGAGAGGAATTCCTGCGTCGCCGGGGTTACGCCGCCTTCACCCTGCACCGTTTCCACCAGGAAACCGGCGGTGTCGTCGTCGACGGCGGCCGTCGCAGCCGCCAGATCGTTGAAGGGCACCACGGTGAAGCCGGGCAGCAGCGGTTCGAAGCCGTCACGCATCTTGGGCTGGCTGGTGGCGGAAATCGTCCCCAGCGTCCGCCCGTGGAAGGCGTTGTCGAAGCTGATGATCTTGTGCCGGTGCGCCTGGCCATTGACATAATGATAGCGGCGCGCGGTCTTGATCGCGCACTCCACCGCTTCCGCACCCGAATTGGTGAAGAACACCGTGTCGGCAAAGGTCGTGTCGACCAGACGCTGCGCAAACTTCTCGCCCAGCGGCATGCCGTAGAGGTTCGACGTATGCATCAGCGTCGCAGCCTGATCCGCGATCGCCTTGACCAGCCTGGGATGGCCATGACCCAGCAGGTTGACCGCGATGCCGCTGGCGAAATCCAGATAACGCTCGCCGCGCTCCCCGATCAGATAGCAGCCCTCGCCTCGGACCGGGCGTACATCGCACCGGGGGTAAACGGGCATGAGCGGCGTAATCGACATGGTCCTTCCCTTTCTGGGCTGATGCAAACAAAGTCCGAAACGCAAAAAGGCGGCCCCCGCCGGGCCGCCCTTTGCGAGCGCTGCCTATACAGGCGCACCTTTGATGGCGCAACCCCGCAGGATGCCCCTGTCTTCAGCCGATCTGGTCCCACGCCTCCGCGATCTCGCCGACCATCAGGCGGGCCTGCTCGACCGGCGCGGCATCATGTTCCTTGGCGCCGACCAGCAGCAGGCGCCGGGCCTCGCGGTAGATCTGGGCAAGGCCGGTGGCGATGTCTCCGCCCCTGTCGAAATCAAGGCTCGATTCCAGCGCGAACAGGATCGACATGGCGCGGGCCTGCTTGTCGGAAACCTTGAGCCGGTCGCCATTGCGTTCCGCCAGCGCGGCGGCGTCCAGCGCCAGCAGCAGCTCGTCGAACAGCACCTTGACCAACGCGTGCGGCGTCGCTCCCTCGATCCGGCTGCCCGAATGGACCGCCGCATAGCGCCGCGCCGCTGCCGTGCCGCCGAACCCGCCATGATTGTAGAACATGATATTCCGACCCCTTTGATATTCATTTTCCGCGATTTCTCAGCCGGCGATCGGTCCGATCGCCTGGAAATCAGTTGTTGCTCTTGGTCCAGAGAGCGACCTGCTGCTGGAGATAGCTCTGCGTCGCCTTCAGTGCCGACAGGCGCGTCTCCATGGCCGAATAGACCTTGGTGAGCTGGTCCTGATAGTTGGTCATCTGGGTATCGAGCTTGTCGAGCTGATCCGTCAGTTCCTTCGCCAGCTTCTCATATTTGTCCTGCGTGGTGGCGAGCGGCCCGCCATCCTTCTTGATGTTGTCGCGCACGCTGTCCATCAGCCCGGCAATGCCGACATTCGTGGCTGTCTTGACCGACGGGTTCAACAATTGCGTGATCGCCTTCGGATCCGCGGCGATCGCCTGGTCCAGCGCCTTGGTGTCCAGCGACAGCGTGCCGTCGCGGTTGGTGCTGACGCCCAGGTCGTTCAGCGTCCTGTAGGTGCCCGTGCTGCTGAGCGCGGTCGACACCATCTGCGACAGCTGCCGCTTCATGTCGCGGATCGATGATTCCCCGTTCAGCACGCCCGCATTGGACGAGTCGGTACCGGTGGAAGTCGCCGTGTTCAGCGCCTTCATCAACGTGTTGTAGGCGTCGACGAATTCGACCATCAGGTCGCGCATCGACGTGGTCGGCTCGGTCGTGGCGAGCGTGACGCTGGTCCCCGGCGCCGCCTTGTTGAGGTCGATGCGCAGATAGGGGATCGCGCTGTCGATGGTGTTGCTGGCATAATGCTGCTCCACGCCGTCGAGCAGGATCACGGCGTCGCCCGGATCGGCGGCGCTGGCCATGGTGCTGCCGGCGGGCAGGCTGGTCTTGGTCCAGGCGAACTGGTCCAGCGACGCACCACTGGCGTCGGGCGTGGAGGAGGAAACCGTCAGCGAGATTTCATTGGCCGCGCCGGTCGGCCCCTTCATCATCAGGCGCGTTCCCTGCGAATCGGTGATGACGGAGGCGGTAACCCCGGTGCCCGACGCGTTGATGGCGGCGGCCAGGCCGGCATAGCTGTTGTTGGCCGAGGTGATGGTGATGGGAACGGCAGCACCGGAACCCACTTGCAGCATCAGCGTGCCGGTGCCGACGGTCGCCGCAGCGCCGCTCGCCGCGTCGCTGTTGGTGTTGACCGCAGACACCAGGGTCCGGCTGGTCGCCAGGTTGCGCACCTCAAGCTGGGCGGGAAGGCCGCTCGGCGTGCCGCCGGGCAGAGCGCTGACCGCTGCGATGCTGGGGTCGTTGGAAGCGGGCGTCCCCGAATAGCTGGTGCCCGACAGCAGGCTGTTCATCGCGTCGGCAAAGGTATCGAGCGAACTGGACGCCGATGCCAGGGCGGAAATCCGCGCGGTATTCAACGTCTGGCGGCTGGTGATGGCCTGCTGGCGCGGTTCCTTGGTGGCGCTTACCAGGCTGGAGACGAGCGACGCGGTGTCGATGCCCGATCCCGCGCCTAGCGCCGTCAAGATGCTGCTGCTCACCGAAGTCATTGGGCCGTCCTTTCAGAAGAGAGAACGGCCGTAGCGCGAAGACCTTTAGGAATGATTTTCGCGCTCTCGCAGGCGCCCTGTTCAGATGCCCGGCGAAAGGATCTGGTCTACCGCGCCCCGGCGGACATTGGCCTGCGCCGCATGGGCATAGGCGGCCTGCTCCGCGATGCGCTTGGCGATGCGG
>Ga0105241_10001822_pt1 | contig 16166 bp, 9 predicted proteins | sample KBSC64metaG_FD_80422 | JGI IMG/M metagenome (GOLD analysis project Ga0105241, IMG submission 80422) | Corn rhizosphere microbial communities from Kellogg Biological Station, Michigan, USA - KBS C6-4 metaG | ecosystem: Host-associated > Plants > Roots > Rhizosphere > Soil | place: Michigan, USA... | reverse complement strand
TCAGGGCTCGGAGTCACGGCCGGCAGATCTGGTCGTCCTGTCGGCGCCGACTCCGGCACGCCGTCCTCGTCCCGGCCGATGATCGCGTCCAGCTGCGCCGCCTCACAGATCCGGGCGGTCCGTTCGCTGGGGAAATCAGGGCTCAGCGGAACGACGGTCGCGCCGATGCGGAGGATCGCCAGATAGCCCGCGTAGTCGGCGAAGCTGCGCATCGCCCAGAGTCCCACGCGCCTGGGGACCGCTTCGCCGACCGATCGCAGCCGAGCCGCGAGCGCCCGGCTCCACGCGTCGAGTTCGTCATAGGTGATCGATTCCTCGCCACACACGACAGCCGGCTCATCGGGATACGCGGCCACGCTCCGCGCGAACAGCGACAGCAGGTCCACGCCGGTATCGGCCCCCGCTGAGGCTTCCAACGCCTTGACGAAGTCCTCCAGCGAGGCGGTTTCGCGCACGGCCTCGGGCGAGACCTCGATCCCGAACTCGTCGCGCAGCCGAGCGCAGATCGAGACGGCGTTCATCGAGGTGCCGGCGAAATCGTAGAAGTCGTCCCGCGCGCCGACCCGGTCGACGCCGAGCACGTCGGCCCAGATGCCCGCGACGGCCAGGCCGACGTCCCCGACCGGTGGCACGTAGGACGTACCGGTCATGTTGTCCCTGCTCTCAACCATGATTGCGACGGCACCCCTCACAGCGCACGGATTCGGTGGTTCAGCAGGCCGCAGACGGTCGCCGCCGCGGCGACCAGACACAGCGCCGCCAACAGGCGCGAAGGCGCCATGAACGTGGACGCCAGCGGTATTGCGCTCAGGACCAGCGGCGCGCCGCCGATCGTCAGAAGCGAGTCGAACCCCATGACGCGGCCGAGATACCGGTCGGGCACCGAGGTCTGCAGGATGGCGGCGTAGGCGACCGCGCTCGTGGTCAGACACATGGCGCCGACGGCGACTGCCACGACGGACACCGCGACGAAGCCGGATTGTGAGGCCGTCAGGTAACCGCAGCAATAGATCAGCAGGCCGACCACGGCGACGGTCCCGCGCCGGGGCAGCGCACCGCGCCGTCCGACGAACAGCGCCGCCGCCAGTCCGCTGACCGCCTCGACCGTCAGGATCGTGGGGTAGAAAGCGGTCGTGCCGAAGCGGTTGCTGAGTACCAGCGGCATCAGGACCCGCGCCGGCGCCATCACCAGGGACGTCACCAGACCCGACATCACGATGAGCGCCATGAGCCGCGGTGCCGATCGCAGGAAGCTGTAACCCTCGCGCAGGTCCGCCCAGATGGACGCTTTCTCCTGACTGCTCGCGGGGTCTGTGGGATCCACGGAATCCGTCGTATGACCGTCGCCGCCCATGCGGATCAGCGCGATCCACGACAGCGCGTAGCCGGCCGCCGCGACCGCGAATCCGGCGCCCGCGTCGGCCACCGCCACGACCACGCCACCGACTGCGGAACCGGCCATGGCTGCCAGCCGCCACGTCACGGACTTCAGCGCGTTGCCGGCGATGCGGTTGCCGGCGGGGATGATCCGCGTCAGCGCGACGGCGAATCCGGGCTCGAACACACCGTCGCCGATGCCCATGACCGCACCCGCCGTGATCGGCACCCAGACGTGGCCGCCGTGGAGCATGACGTTCACGGCGAGCAGCGCCAACGCCAGGCACCGCGTCGCATCAGCGGTGAGCAGGATGGCGCGCGCTCCAACGCGGTCCGTCACGGCGCCGCTCAGCAGCAGGATGACGAGTGCCGCCGTCGACTGAGCCAGCAGGACCTCGGCGAGCAACGTGCCGCGCTGTGGCTGGGTGAGCGCGTAGGCGGCCAGGGCGACCAGGAACATCAGGCTGCTGGATCGGCTGGCCACCTGGCCCAGAAAGAGCAGGCGCACTCTGGCATCGCCGAGCGGAGAGGCGAATCCACCGAGCAGCTGTGCGGTGCGGGAATCCGGGCGGGGCTTTGTATCGGGTCCTGTCTGCGTTTCTGTCTGGGGCTTTGCCCGGGGCTCTGCCTGGATCTCTGTCTGGGCTTCCGTATGGGTATCCGTCATCGGACGGCGGCTCCGCTGTCGATGTGGCTGTCGAGGATCTTTGCGATGCAGGGAGCCCCGGCACGTTCCATCATGCTGAAGTGGTCGAAGGGGATCCGTTCGACGGTCAGGTGCGCGGCGTGGTCGCCCCATCCGAGGTCGTCCGCCGCCTCCGATTCGTCCTGGGCACGGATCAGCAGAGTCTCCCCGGGATACGGCAGCACCTTGTAGCCCGCGGCGGCCACGGCGTTCGTCTCGTACATCTCCAGCATTCGGCGCAGCTTTGCCAGGTCGAAGTCCGGAGGGAGGGCGCCGCTGGCCAGACCGGCGCCGAGGATGCGTTCGACGCGCTCATCGGGCGGCAGGGCGCTCAGTTCGTCAATGTCGAGATCCAGGTGGAGCGCCCTGGTGACCAACCGCGTGAGGACGTCGCCCCGGGAGGTCTCGAAGTCCCACGAGGAGTCGGTGTCGCCGAGCGCGAGCAGCTGCACGTCGGCGCCCTCGGCGAGCAGTTGCTGGGCGATCTCGTAGGCGATGACACCGCCGAGCGAATAGCCGTAAAGGATGTAAGGGCCCTGCGGCCATGCTTTGCGGATCTCCGTCAGGTAGTCGCCGGCCATCTCGACGATGTCGAGATGCGGCTCCAGCGCCGGGTCCAGGCCGCGCGCCTGAAGCCCGTAGATCTCTCGGCCCGGTTTCATCGATCGTTTGAGCTCGACGAAGCGGACCAGGGTCCCGGTCAGGGAGTGGACCATGAAGACCGGCGGGAGATCGGCGTCGCCGTCCCGCAAGCGGACCAGGCTCACCCCGGGCATCCGCTGGTCGCCGTTGCGGAATGCCGCTGCGAGCCGGCCGACCGTCGAGGCCTGATACAGGTCCGTCAGCTCGATCGAGTAGCCGGTCTCCGCACGCAGCAAGGCGCTGAGCTGGACCATGCTGTACGAGCTGCCGCCGAGATCGAAGAAGTCGTCGTCGACGCCGATCTCGGAGACGCCGAGGACTCTGGCCCACAGATCGCAGAGCACGATCTCCAGGTCGTCCCTCGGCGGACGCCGCCCCGCTGTGGACGCCACCGCCTCGGGGGTCCACCGGTGGACGGCACCCCGGTCGATCTTGCCGCTCGGGGTCAGCGGGAAGCGCTCGACGGTGTTGATCGTCGCGGGCACCATGTGCACCGGCAGCTGCGCGGCGAGGTGCTCGCGGAGCGTCCTCGGGTCGAGATCTTCGGCTCCGGTCACGTAGGCCGCCAGGCGGGATTCCCCGGCGGACGTCCGGGGCGCCACGACGATCGCCTCCGTCACGCCGGTGACGGACTTCAGCGCGTGCTCGATCTCCCCCGGCTCGACGCGGAAGCCGCGGATCTTGATCTGGTGGTCCCGGCGCCCGAGGAACTCGATGGCGCCGTCGGCGAGGAAACGTCCGAGATCACCTGTGCGGTAGATGGTGGTGCCGGCCGGATCCGGCGTCTGCGGGCCTTCGACGAAGCGCTCCGCGGTGACCTCGGGCCTGTTGACGTAGCCGTCGGCGAGTATCGAGCCCCCGATACACAGCTCGCCGACCGCTCCGGGCGCGACCGGACGCAGGGTGTCATCGAGCACGTAGACCCTCGCGTTGTCGATCGGACGGCCGATCGACGGACTCCCCGGCCAGCTCTCCGGCGGTCCGGACAGGGGCAGAGCGGTCGCGACGTGGGTCTCCGCCGGGCCGTACTGGTTGGTCAGCGTCGCCGGGCAGTGCTGGAACAGGGTGCGGATGGCGTCGGTGACGTGAAGCGCTTCGCCGGCCGTGATGACTTCGCGGAGGGTGTCGGGGAAGCGCTGCGCGGCGGCGCAGTAGGTGGCCAGGTGCTGGAGGCCTGCGTAGGGCAGGAAGAGTCTCTGGACTCTGTGATCCGCGATGATCTGCACGAGGCGCCGGGGATCGTTGCGATCCTGTTCGTCGAGGAGGACGAGCGTTCCGCCGGCCGCCCAGGTCGTGAACATCTCCTGAGCGCAGACGTCGAAGCTCAGGGCGGAGAACTGGAGCGTCGTCCCGGCGCCGTGCTCGGACTGGCTCATCTGCCAGGCGATGAGGTTGTCCAGGACGGTGTGCGGCATGGCGATGCCCTTGGGTTCTCCGGTCGAACCCGATGTGTAGATCACGTAGGCGAGGCGGCCGGGGGCGTTCGCTGTGGCCGGTACTGACTCTTCTGGCCGCGCCTTCGATCGAGGAGACAGGACCCTGACTTCGTTCGGCACGTCCAACTCAAGCCGGTCCGGCTCTGTCAGGAGCACTCGGGCTCCGCTGTCGCGCAGCATGTAGGCCAGCCGCTGGGCCGGGTAGGCCGGATCGAGCGGGAGATACGCCGCACCGGCCTTGAGCACGGCGAGGACGGCGGTGACCATGTCGAACGACCGGTCCAGCATGATGGCCACGACGGCGCCGGTGCAGCCCTCGGCCCGCAGCACCGCCGCCAACTGCTCGGCGTTCTGGTCCAATTCGCGATAGGTGAGGTCGCTGCCGTTCCAGACGACGGCAGGCGCGTCCGGCGTCCGAGCCGCCTGCTCTTGGAAGTGCTCGTGAACCAGGCGGGGCGTCCTTTCGACCAGCGGCCCGGCTGGCAGCGTCCGCATCACCAGGTCGCGCTCGGCGTCGGACAGCATCTCCAACTCCGCGACCGAGCTGCGCGGATCCGCAGCCGCCGCTTCGAGCAGGCGGACCAAGCGCTCGGCGAAGCGCTCGACGGTCTCGGCATTGAACAGGTCGCTGGAGTAGTCGAACGTCCCGAGGTACCCGGCGCCGTCGGGAATGAACTGGAGGAAGAGGTCGTACTTTGCCGCGCCGCTGAACGGGTGCACGCGCTCTGTGCGAAGTCCTGGCAGCTCCAGCTGCGCGGGACGTTCCGCGACGGTGACCACCAGCTGGCAGAACGGCTGCCCCGGCTCGACGCGGTCGGCGGCCCGGTTGGCGAGGTCGGTGTAGGAGAGCGTGCAGTCGAGGGTCGTGGTGCCGAGGTCTTGCGCGATCTGCCGCGTCAGGTCGCCGAACGCTGTCGAGCCCGAGACGTCTTGGCGTACCGGGACGAGATCGACGAAGCAGCCGACGATGTCATCGGTCGCCGAGTGCTCGCGCGCCGAGAACGGCACGCCGAGCACGAGATCCTGCTGCCCGGTGTGCTTGTGGACGAGCGCACACGCCGCTGCGGTCACGATCGACTGCGGCGTCACGCGCAGCGCGCGGGCCAGCCGCCGGACGCTGTCTTCGACGCGGAACCTCACGCGTCCGCCGGCCGGACTGCCCGGCGTCGGGCGGGGACGGTCGGCGGGGAGGCTGGTCGCGGCGGGCATTCCGGCCAGCTTCTGCTGCCAGGACTGCTGCGCCTCGGCCTGTGCCCGCTCCTCGACGGAGACGGCTTGCAGGTAGTCGGCGAGCTGCTCGGCGACCGGAAGATCGGCGACCGCGTCCTCACGAGCCGCTCGATACAGCTCGCCGAGTTCGCGTGTCAGCAGATCGAAGCTCCAGTCATCGACGACCACGTGATGCAGCGCGAGCGCCAGCACATGGTCGGCATCCGACGAAGACAGCAGCAGAGCCCTGAATATCTGCCCGGCCGCAAGATCCAATGGGGTCCCCAGAAACCCGGCAAGGTCCGCATCGACCCGGCCGGGCGCCACCGGGCGCACCTCGAAGTCCGGGGAGCCGGCCGGTCCGACCACCTGCTGGATCCGGCCGTCGTCGAACCGATAAGCGCTGCGCAGGACCTCGTGCCGGGCTGACAGCGATCGCAGCGCGCCGCCGAGCAAGGCGGTGTCCACCTCACCGGTGAGCCTGAAGGCCAGGCACTCCACAAAGCGCGCTGTGCCCGGGCGGAAGATTTCACTGAACAGGATGGATCGCTGTGAACCGGTCAGTCCCGGTCCGGCCCCGCTACGCATTGTTCTCCTGAAGCCGTTCTCGGCTCACTGCAGGAATGAGAGATCAATGTCCATGAAGAGATCGATGTCCATGAAGAGATCGGTGTCGACGAAGAGATCGGTGTCGATGACAGAGATCGACGCCAATGAGAGATCGCCGTCGATTGAAGATCAATGTCAATGTATGGTGAAACGTCCGTGCGATGCCCGTCGATTCTGACGAATCAGGGTACTGCGTGTCAATGCCGCGCGTCAGGGTCCTGTCAGGGGGCTGAAGTGCACAGATTGATGTCTCCGGGGCCATGACCTTTGACTTCGCGGGGCCGTGAACTCTGCCCGCTCTTTTGCCTGATGCGTTCTTGTCTCGCCCTTGGGACACCCCGCATGACCCGTAAGATGGCCGGGCGAGCGGCGTTGCAGACACCTGCGATCGCCGAGCGGGCGTCCTTCCCGGCACTTCGAGGCGGCGACATTGCGAATCCGACCCAGGCAGCAGATCCTCGACGTCTGGCGCGCGCTGCTGTTCGCCTGCTACGCCGACGGCCGGTGGACCTGGAGCGGCGGAGAGGAACCGGACTCCATCAGCGAGGCCGAGCAGCTGCTGTGCCTGTTGCACCCGATGAACGAGATCGAGTCCTTCGGGCTGGCCGACCCGGACGCGGTCCGCGACGACGTCCTGGCGGCCCTGCGACCGCTGGGCGGTCTGCGGCGGATCCCCAAGGCCGTCACCGAGATCGCCGTCGACTTCTTCGAACGGCACACCGACGAGGCCGGCACCCCGCAGTTCTTCTGCGCCGGCCTGCTGCGCCCCGATGACTACGACGAGGAAACGACGCCAGAGCAGCGCAGCGAACTGACGGTCGTCGACGCGTACTCCCGGTCTGTCACGCTCAGCCTGGCGGTGCTGGCCTTCGTGAAACAGCGACTGGTCCTGGAGGTCGACGCCGCCGGCGGCCACAACCTCAGAAGACTGCGCGGCCTGGCCTCCGACCGGCTCACCGCGGCGATGGCCGGACTGCTGCGCAGCTTCGTGGTCAACTCGATCTACCCCGACTCCGCCGAAGGCCAGGCGCTCATGGGCATGGTGCGCCGCCCCGGTTCCACGGACAACGAACTCTTCCGGCAGCTGAGCAACCGGCTCCGGCAGGTGCGGACGCAGGTCGAGGAGGACTTGCGGCTCGGGGTGTCGGAGGAGAGCAAACCCGATGACGAGCAGCTCTTCGAAGTCGGCTGGTCCTGGGGCATCGTGGCCGACGCCGTGCGGCTCGACCTCGTGGACGTCGCCACCGCCGCCACTCGCGGATACGCCGACGCCCGGCCTTCCCTCTACTTCACCGTGAGCGCGCTGGACGGCATCCAGGACCTGCTTTCCCGGCGGACCCGGTCTCTGGGTCTGCTCAACGACGACCAGCGCCGCCTGGCCGACGCGCTCGCCCTGCGTTGGGATCTCACCCAACGCTACTGGTCGGCCCTGGCACGCTTCGACAGCGAACACTGGCCGCTGGCGGACCTGCCGTGGCAAGCCAGTGACGGGGAGGAATCCGACTACTTCAGCCTCCTGGTGCTCTCCATCGTGATCAAGGATTTCGTGAACCGCAGCTTTACCGTGCGCGACATCCAGGAAGTCGTGGGGATCATCGAGGAGCTCGCCCAACGCGGCCGCATCACGCGGCGAATGTCCTCCGGCGACCCCGCGGTGGCCCTGCACTTTCCCGGGGTGCGCATTCGCCTCAGCGGCAGCGACCGCCTGGGGCCGCGGCTCGTCTGGTACACGGCCGACTACACGGCGTTGCTTCTGAAGCGAACCTATCAAGCCGTCCAGCTGACGAACGAGGTCAATCTGCGTGAGCGGTTGGCCTTCGTCGCCGAGTCGGCCATGGACCATCTCTACGATCGGCGGCTTGACCGCGCGCCCGGCGCGGGACTCTGGGACGACGTCACCCGCCTGTTGATCTATGACCGGGGCGCTTCGCGGCCGAAACTGTCCTGGCACCAGACCGAGCGGGTCGTCGAGGCCCTGGTCATGACCGCGCGGGCCTATGTTCAGGATCCCCCGCGGAGCACGCAGATGGCGGAGATCGCGATGCGGCTGCTGAACGAGGCCGATCATCTCTACAACCAGGAACTCCTGGACGTCGACGCCGACGACAGGTCCGCGCTGCACACCCATCTGGACCGGATCGAGTCGCTGATCAGCCGGGCCCGGGAAGTCCAGTCGCAACGGGTCAGCACCTCGGTCGCCCTGGCCGAGGAAGCGCTGCGGCTGCTCGACCAACTGGCACAGGCCCGCCAAGACGCCAGCCGGATCCACTGATGCTGGTGTTCGCATCCTCGGACAAGGGCGGAACCGGACGTACCGTCACGGCTTGCAACACGGCCTTCCGGCTGTCGATGCGCGGCATGGATGTCGCCTACCTGGACTTCGATTTCGGGTCCCCGACGGCCGGCGCGGTCTTCGAGCTGGAGGCGCTGGAGCGGGGGACGAACGCCAACGGCCTGCACTCCTATCTCACCGGCCAGTCGGGCCAGCTGACATCCGTCGACGTGCGCGCCGCGACAGCCCGCAGAGCGCTCAGGACCGCGCCGCCCGGATCGGGCCGCCTCATGTTCTACCCCGGCGACCGCGGCGGTGCGGAGTTCTCGTTGCACCTCGACATGATCGGCCGGGCGGCGGGGCTGTTCCGCATGCTGGACAGTGAGTTCGACGTCTGCGTCGTCGATCTCAGCGCGGGCAGATCCGCAGCCGTCGAGTTGTGTCTGCGCGCACTGGCTGATCTGTCCCTGCGGAGCACGACGGTCCGCTGGCTGGTGTTCCACCGCTGGACCCGTCAGCACGTGCTGGCCGCGAGCGGTCTGGTCCACGGCGAGTGGGGCATCCTGCAGATCGCCCGGGATGCCGGCCATGACCATCGCGAATTCGCCAACCGTCTGCGCATGGTCCGCACCGCGGTCCCGGACCTCAACAACCCGGCCGCGGCCGACTTCCCGGCTCAGGCGGCCTGGCTGCGCACCTGCGACGCCGAGCTGAAGACACTGGCGCGGGACCAGCGCCTCGGACAGAGCACGGTGGTCGGCGAGACGCCGCTGGAGCCGATGCTGCTGTGGCGCGAGCAGATCGTCATGGACTCCGACGTAAGACAGCAGCTCGCGAACACCTCCATCGTCCGGTCGTTCACCGAGCTCGCCGAGAACCTGAGCAACCAGGACATGTGGGAAAGCCTGTGAGCCGCCTTTTCAGCCGGCCGCCGCGCCGGGAGCCCGTCGCACCGGCGAGCGCCGATCCGGCCGACTTCTCCCACCTGTCCATAGATCTGGGCCGCTTCACCGTCGCGGAGATCGCCGGCGATCGCGACCTGGTCCGCCGTCGTTGCGTGCGGGCCGCGCACTGGCTGGACGGCGCGCGCACCTCGGCCGACAGTGGTGAGAGCCCTCTGCGAAGCAGCACCTGCGTCCTGCTCGACGACTACCCGAGCCCCGACACCGATCCGGCGACGGTCTTCGGAACTCTGCTCGCGGTCACCGAGCAGACCGGTCTGCCCGTCGATTACGTCGCGCGCACGGCCGGCCTGGCCGGCCCGGCGGTCGTGGCATCCGGTGCCGACGAGGAGGGGACCGTCCCGCTGGTCGCCGCGCGGCTGGTCGAGGAGCCGGCGCCGGGGGCCGACGGAACCCGTCCTCCGTTGCCGGCCTCGGGGTGGCTGTGCAACGGACGACGATCTCCGGACCCTTACGCCGCCGAGGCCATGCGCACCCGGTCCTGGGCGCCTCCGCACGAATACGCGGCGGCGGGGCACTCGATCTTCCTGGACGTCGAGGTGTGGCGCGACGAGATCCCGGGCGGCGCCGAACCGTATTCGGGCTCTGTCTTCCGCGGCGGCATCGGCGGCGGCGATGAGGACGGCGCCGGAATCTCGCGGCTCTGGTCCCCGGCGATCCTCGCCGCGTCCTGGCTCCTGCTGCGTCTGGGCCAGCTCCACGGCATCGCGCCCCGCGCCGTCGCCCCGGTCCCGCACCAGGCCAAGACCGGATGGCCGCGGACGTGGGACGAGGTTCCGACCGTTTTCAAGATCAACGCCGAGGCGAGCCCACTGGCCGCCTACCGGGCCCTGTCGATAGCCCCGCGCGCCGACCTGGGGCTCGAACACGCCGTGCGCCTGCTCCTGGACGCCTTCGCCGTCGACCCGGACGCCGCCGCGCGCGTCGAGTCCCGCGCCGCCGACGAGGGACTGGCCCTCGAACCCGGGATCTCCGACCGGCTGAGCGCGATCTTCTACCCACCGGAGACCTGATGACGGCGGCCGGTCGCAGGGCCCTGCCTCGGGCCGGAGCCGTCGTGCTGGGCGAGGTCACCACGGCGCTGCTGGACCAGGACCTGCCGCTGTCCCGCGAGCAGGCCGAGAAGGCCCTGCGCCTGGTCCCCGGCCGCCCGGTCGCGGTGCGGGAGCATCCCCGGCGCCGGGCCGTCTCCCCCGAGATCGTCGTGGGCGTGGACTGCGCGCTGGCGAGCAGCGCGTCCGGGCCGGTGCGCGGCATAGGCAGCGTGACGGCGCGGGCCGTGCTCACCGGCGGCCACGTGGTGCAGGGCTCGGCGCGGGCCACGGTCCGGGTCGAGGAGTCGAACAAGCGGCAGCGATGGGGGCACTACACCGCGCAGCCCGGGGTGATCGAGGTCGTCGACGCGGCGCGCCCGGAGGATCTCGTCGAGGGGTTCCTCGCCGGCGAGCCGCTCGGCCACCGTTCCCTGAACCTCGGCGCGGTCGGTACCCACGTCCTGGATCGGGTCGGCGGCGACCCGGCGAATCCGGGAGCCCGGCTGAAGACCCGCCGGACCAGTCTGCGCTGGGCCTTGCGGCTGATCGGCGGGGTGGCGAGCATGGACGTCGACTTCCGGCCCGGCCCGGACGGCGCGTGGTGGATCAGGGTCTCGGCCAATCCCGAGGAGATCGGGACGGTCACGGAGTTCTGCGAGGACGTGGCGCTGCACCTGTGGCTTCTCAGGGCTCTGGATACGGTGTGCGAGCGGTCGGTCCGCAACCCCGGCGCGATGCGGGAACTCACTCCGGCACTGAACTATCTGGGACACCTCTGGCTGCCCGAGGCGCATGTGAAGTCCGAGTTCCGCCGATTGTGGCAGCACCTGGAGGACACCGCCGGCGTGGAGCGGGAGTGGACCGTTCTGCTGGACCGGGTCCGGGACCGGATCCACGCTCCCGATCTCACGACCTGAACCACTTGCGCAGCAGAAGCGCGAAGAACACCGCCGAGGACACGGCGCCCAGATAACTCTCGGACGCCAGCACGATCCACGAGATGCGCGAAAGCTGCTCGGTGTCGCCGACGCCGATCGGGTTGATGAAGTCCTGCACCGTGATGAACAGCTTCTCGTCCCACGGCGCCGTCCCCGCGGCCTTCGCCGACCGCCCGGGCGGCAGCAGCTGGATCACGGCGAACGCGACCACCAGCTGCGCCGCGCACCAGATGAGCAGCCGGTAGGGGCGGTAGCCGTACCCGACCAACGCGGCGCTGAGAGTCTGGCGGATCCGGCTGACGCCTTGCGGTGTGGCCCGCCGCCGGGCCCGGGCCGCGTCGAACAGCCGGTCGTCGCGGGCCGCGTGCTCGTCGACCTCCAGATACAGGCGCGCCGCCCGATCGTAGGCCAGTACCGCGTACAGCGGCAGAGCGTTCCGCTCCAGGGCCTGTCCGAGCCGGCCCAGGTACCCGGCCAGCGTCAGCGAGCGGTCGGACGTGAGCCGCAAGCTGCCCTGTGCCTCGACGTGGGCCGCGACCAGCGCGGTGAGCAGCCTGGCACGAACGTTGTTGCCCTCGGGCTCGGCGAGTGGCGCGTTGTCGTACAGACGCTGGAAGGCGAGGCGGTTGGCATCGCGATCGACGACGGATTCGGCGTCGTAGCGGTTGAGCGCGCCGGTGATGAGATCGCCGAACTCGCGGAGGTGAGCTTGTCGCCGCTCCTGGAGCGCGCGGCGCGCTCTGCGACCGCCGACTGCGGCGTTCGGGTCCGACCGACCGGCGTCCTCCAGGCCGGCGGCGAACTCGCGCGCGGCGGCGTGGATGACGGTCGCTGTGGCAGTGCCCTGTGACTCCGGCGGCACGTTCTTCCCTTCATCGAGCCCTGATGCACACGCACTTGCCGGTAAGACCGAGTATGGCCGAGCCAGGGCTCGCGGAGCCATTCACCGGATGAATCCTCAAGATCATGTTCAGATCGGGCCGAAATACACTGATTCGTCCCCCACGAAACAGAATTTGTAAAGAACATTGCCCCGATGACTATTGACGGGCGCGGCCCCGCTCTCTAGACCGGTTCTCAGACCCGCGCAGCCGAAGCGCGCACCGCAGTGGAACCGGAGGGACGACATGTCGCGGCATTCGAGGATCAAGGCCCTGATGGTGGCCGGCGGTGTGGCGCTGGCGTCGTTCGCCGGGTCGGTGGCGCCGGCCGGTGCGGCGACTTCCGAGCGTGCAGCCTTCGGCTGGGGCGGGTCGCTCGCGCCGCCGATGGGCTGGAGCAGCTGGAGTTCGCTGCATGGGAAGATCAGCGCCTCCATCATCGAGGCGCAGGCCGATGTGATGCATGCCGGTTTGCAGCGCTACGGCTACGAGTACGTCAACATCGATGCCGGGTGGTTCAAGGGTGTCGACCAGTACGGCCGCCAGACGTGGGATCCCGCGCTGTTTCCCGGCGGGATCTCGGCGGTGGCCGCGTACGTCCACAAGCTCGGGCTCAAGCTCGGCATCTACCTCACGCCGGGCATTCCCGCCGAGGCCGTGGCGGCGAACTCCGCGATCCTCGGGACGCCGTACCACATATCAGACATCGCAGACACGTCCACGCCCGGCAACACGGCCAACCAGGGTGCGGCGCGCATCGACTTCAGCAAGCCGGGCGCCGCGGCCTACGTGCAGTCGCAGGCGAACCTGCTCGCGTCCTGGGGCGTGGACTACCTCAAGATGGACTTCGTCGGCCCCGGCGGCGGACGGGTCGCGGCCGACAACCGGCCGGACATCGAGGCCTGGCACACCGCCATCGCGAAGACCCACCGGCCCATCCATCTGGAGCTGTCCAACTCGCTCAGCTTCGCCAACGCGTCCGTCTGGGCGCACAACAGCAACGGCTGGCGCATCGAGGGCGACATCGAGTGCTACAGCAGGTGCCCGGGGCAGCTCACGCGCTGGAGCCAGGTGGTCAAGCGCTTCGCCGACGCGCCGCAATGGATACCCTTCGCAGGACCCGGACACTGGAACGACCTCGACTCGCTGGAGGTCGGCAACGGGACCGGGGACGGCCTGACCGCCGATGAGAAACAGACCACTGCCACTCTGTGGTCGATCGAGGCGGCGCCGCTGCTGCTCGGCACCGACCTGACCAAGCTCGACCAGGCGGACCTGCCGCTGATCACCAACCGTGAGGTCATCGCCGTCGACCAGGCGGGCCGGCCCGCGCACCCGGTCTCGCAGGCCACACCGCAGCAGGTCTGGTTCAGCAAGAACACCGGGCACGGCGGCCGGGACTTCACGGTCGCGCTGTTCAACCTCGGCGACACCGCCGCGCCGGTCACCGCGAACTGGAGCGACCTGGGATCGCCGGCCGGCAGCACGGCGACGGTGCGCGATCTGTGGCAGCACGCGAATCTGGGCCGGCAGACCGGCGGCTTCACCGCGACGCTCGCGCCGCACGCCTCGATGCTGCTGGACGTCAAGGAAGTCGGCTGATGCGAGGCAGAGCCCTGAGACAAGGCAGAGCCCTGAAAGGCCTGCGGATCACCGCCGCGGCCCTGGCGTCCTCGCTCGTGCTGCTGCCCATGGGAGGGGGCAGCGGCGCGGCGGAAGCAGCGCAGACACAGGCCGCCGGAGTCACGACGGCCTGGCACAACGGAGCTTTCCACGTCGACGTGCCCGGCGTCGTCAGCCGCTCCGACGTCGTCCTCGGACAGCCCAACGCCACGCCGACGCAGGCGATGCCGCTGGGCAACGGCGGCCTGGGCGCCGGGGTGTGGGCGGCGAACGGCCTGACCGCGCAGCTCAACCGGGCGGACACGATGCCCGACCGGCTCTGTCCGGGGCAGATCACCGTTCCCGGCCTCAGCGCCATGACCCAGGCTCCTGACTACCGCGGCCGCCTCGACCTCTACGACGGCACGTTCGTCCAGTCCGGCGGCGGCATGACCGCGACCACCTACGTCAGCACGGACCAGGACGAGCTCGTCATCGACGTCACGGGCGCGAATCCGGCGACGGCCCAGACCGCGCAGCTGCACCTGTGGCAGCCTCGCACTCCCGCCGCGACCGCCTCGGGCGGCATCGCGACGCTCGCGCAGGCCTGGCAGGACAGCACGCAGCCAGGCGCGAGCGGCCAGACGTTCGGCACGCTCGCCGCGGCGACCGCGGATGCCACAGACGTGACCGCCTCGGTCGTCGATCCGCTCACCGTGCAGGTCAGCTTCCGGCCGCATCGGGACGGAACGTTCCGGGTGGTCGTGGCCTCGCCGCAGTGGCAGGGCGGCACCGCGCAGACGTTCGCCGCGCGGTACCTCTCCGGCACGCGCGATCAGGCGGCCCGCGATACGGCGAACTGGTGGCACGGCTACTGGGGCAGCGTCGGCTTGATGCGCCTGGCCTCGGCCGACGGCGCGGCACAGTACCTTGAGAACGTCCGCATGATCAGCCTGTTCACGATGGCCGCCGAGCGGGGTTCGGTGCGTCCCGGCTCCCAGGCCGGCGTGGCAGATCTCTTCGACACGGCGCAGGACTCGCATTCCTGGGATCCGGCCTCCTACTGGGGCTGGAACCTTCGGATGCTGGTGACCGCCGCGCTCGGCGCCGGCGCGTTCGAAGACAACGACGGCTACTTCGCCTTGTATCGCAACGTCCTGTCGACCACCGAGAACTGGACCGCCAGCCAGTTCACGGGATCGGCCGGTGCGTGTGTCCCGGAGACCATGCGCTTCAACGGCGTCGGCATCCAGGTCCACCAGAGTGACGGCGTCTGGGGCGCGAAGCCCTATCTGGATTGCAGTTCCCAGGGTCCGTCGAACTACAACGCCAGGACCCTGACGACGGGCGCCGAGGTGTCGCTGTTCATCTGGCAGACCTATACGGCCACCGACGATCTCGGCTTCCTGCGCCAGAACTACCCGATCATGGCCGACTGGGCGAAGTTCATGCTGGCGTACGCGAAGCCGGGGGGCGACGGCCTCATTCACACAAGCCCGTCGAACGCCCACGAGACACAGTGGGACGTCAGCGATCCCGTCACCGACATCACCGCGATGCAGACTGTCCTGCCGCTGGTGAAGCAGGCCGCCGGAGTCCTGCACCGCGACCCGGACCTCGTCACGCAGATCCAGACCGCGCTGCCGAAGATCCCGCCGCTTCCGCGCACCGACGCCGCCACTCACCTCCAGCAGCTGACGCCGGCGGCGGACGCGGCGGGCCAGGACGTGGTCGGGTATTCGTATCAGCAGTCTGCCAAGCTCCACAACACGGAGAACCTCGACCTGGAACCGGTCTGGCCCTACGGCCTGATCGGCGACTCCGGCCCGCTGTCCGGCCTGGCGAAGCGCAGTTTTGCGGCGCGGCAGTTCATCGGGAACAACGACTGGAGTTTCGACGCGATCGACGCGGCGCGCCTCGGCCTCGCGCCCGACGTCCAGTCCGCGCTGATCAGCCAGACCGAGAAGTTCCAGACCCGGCCCTCCGGGCTCGCGTCCTTCGGCCCGACGTACCCCGAGCCGTACGCCGAGCAGGCCGGAGTGGTGGCGACGGCGCTCCAGGACGCGCTCGTGCAGGACTACGACGGCGTGCTGCGGATCGCCCCGGCCTGGCCGGCCGGATGGGACGCCGCCGGAACGGTCTACGTGCAGCACCGCACCAAGGTGGACGTGCAGATCAGCAACGGCGCCCCGACGACGGTCGCCGTCGAAGCCGGCGCCGACGAGCAGCTCAAGGTGCGCAACCCCTGGCCCGGCTCGCAGGTCGAGGTGGTGACCGCTGATCGCGGAGCGGGCCACGTCGTCGTGCCCGCGACGCGCGCCGGCACACTCACCGTGCCGGTCCGCAAGGGCCACGACTACCTGATCGAGCCGGTCTCCGCACCGACCACCGCGCACACATTCGCGCCGATCAGCGGAACACCGGCGACCACCTACAGGGTGCTCGGTCCCGTCTCGATCGGCCTGCCGCCGCGGAGCTCCGCCGGGGAGGTGAATCTCGGCCGCTGACGGCTGACGGAT
>Ga0105241_10001821_pt1 | contig 16169 bp, 13 predicted proteins | sample KBSC64metaG_FD_80422 | JGI IMG/M metagenome (GOLD analysis project Ga0105241, IMG submission 80422) | Corn rhizosphere microbial communities from Kellogg Biological Station, Michigan, USA - KBS C6-4 metaG | ecosystem: Host-associated > Plants > Roots > Rhizosphere > Soil | place: Michigan, USA... | reverse complement strand
GCTTCGATCGATACCCACTCAAGTTCCTGCTGCTGCGCTTCCGGCTTCTTCAGCATGTATCAAAAATACAAAAGGCTCCCGTGCATAACGAGAGCCTAATTAGATACTTTGTCAGCAGTCTGGAGGCCCGGGAAACCGGGCCTTTACCTTTTCACCATCTTGGCCTTATGCCTTTGGTGCATGAACCGCCATTTTGAAACCTGAGTTTTCGCCTCCCTGTGAGGCTGGGAGTTTTTCCGACTTGACTGGAAGTCGATCGGACGCAGGATCGCGAGATTCGTTCTTCGTGTCGTACATACGTAGGTCAGCCGCGATGCACAATGACTCCATGTCATCTGCGTCGTCTGGAAACACCGCAACGCCAATGCTTGCTCCGACCTGCACAGTGTTGTCTCCAATCTGGAGCGGCTCACTAAGCATATCCATGAGCGATTTTGCAACAAGCTTTGCATTGGAGCGGTTCGTCGGCTCTTCAAGAATGAGCGAGAACTCATCGCCACCGGTGCGAGCCACGGTATCGGAGCGGCGAACGCGGCTCGAAAAGATAGAACTGACCTTCTTGAGGAGAACGTCGCCTGCGTGATGGCCGAGGCTGTCATTGACTTGCTTGAAGTGGTTCAAGTCGATGACCAATAAGGCAGCTTTGGACTCCGAGCGGCGCGCCCGCTCAAGCGAAAGAGAAAGGCGATCAAGGAATAGCCTGCGATTGGGTAGTCCGGTCAGTTCGTCGTGCAGAGCAAGATACTTGTTGTGCTCGATCTGATCTTCCAGCAGCAGAAGAATCATACCGACAGCAACCACGTATTTAGGCAGATTCCAAACCTCGCTGTCGACGTGGGTGCCGGGGGCGAAAGCCCCAAGGAACGGACTGACAACAAATACTGCAGCCCACCCGAGGAAACCGACAATGCTGATCAGGGAGCCTGCGCTTCGGCGTCCCCGGTAGCTGTGCCAGACGTGGATGCAACATCCGAAGTAAACAGTGAAAAGTACAGCGTTCGCTCCAAGAATCAGCCCGTTATCTGGACGATTCTGAAAAGCCAGCAGAAACACTGAAAGCAAGCAGTAAAGCCCTACGGTCATCCATCGAAGCACGTGCGTGAAGCCTCGCCGCGCGCTGAGAGCGATTCCGAGGGGAGCTGCGCCGAACAGAGCGGCAGCAGAATTGATCGCCCATGGGGCAGGATGATTCATGCCGATGAGGATCATGTAGAGCGCGTTTACACTCAGCAGGGAAGCCAGCATCCATTGGCTGGACCGCTCTATCCGGTAGGGCACCGAGGCCCACATGAAAAGGACGCCTGCCGAAGTCAAAGAGGCTAATGCGACATCAGCAGCGATAGTACTGAAAAAACCAGGGGTGGAAACAAAGATATCCGCTGCGAAATGTACCGCGATTAGCACCCATCCCGTCAGCCAATGACGCGAGGCAGAGGTCTGGCCCTGGCGCGCAACAGAGGCAAAGGCGCACGTCAGCGCGGCCACAGCCGCCAAATCCGGAAGTTTGCTCCAATCAACCAAGAAGACCCTCACCCGTAACAAGGGTAGTGACTCTAATTCTAGTAGCGTTTCTGATTTTGAGTCGAAGAGGTGACCCATTTGTTGTATAGCAAACAGGGTTCATATCAAACTTGCGTAATCTTGCGCCTGCGAGGAAATCGTTGATCCTTTGGAATACTTGGGAGAAACTGAGTCGGTCGCATCGGATACTTCGGGCAAGAGCTATGGCAGCAAGTCTATATATCGTCGTGGAAGGGGAAGACCCAGGCTTTGACATCTTCGTCAATGGGCACGCTCTTGCTCGAAACGAGGATGCTTTGGAGAGATTGGCAGAGTCGCTCGGAGTGGCGCCGCTACTCCAGTTCTTCTCGGCCGATGAAAACTCGATGTGTGTCCTGCTCGAGCAGGGCGCAGGCGACCCCGACTGGGCTCATCACCTGCCTGATCCGCAATGGTTTGATCCCGCGGACGGGCTGACGAGTATTCGAGCTATGATTGAGTTCCTTTGCAAGTCGCCCACCGCTCTAGGATCGGAGACGCAGCCGGTGCTCATTGAGCTTCGTGAATACGAAATGGTACTGTCGAAGACCTTGCGATATAACCTCAGATGGCACCTGGCTGTTAGCTGGCGCTAGTTCAATCGGGCTGTGGTGTGCTCCCCGCAGTCACTCGCTTGCCCTGAAGATCGATTTGGCCCGTTGTCACATGCGCTCTGAGTCGAAATTCGCCATCCGTGGTTGATTCCGAGACGCTCCGGAAAAATCCGCCTTTGTTGGCGTTGTACATCGGGGCGTTTACCTGGCCGATACTCACCGAAGCGTCAACGGTCCGATAGGTCCAGTTGTGATTCGAGATGGTGATCTGGCCTGCTCCGATCTGTACGTCCTTATCGCCTGAGACCTGGTCCACTTTTACCTCGCCGGCAAACATTCGGACTGATATGGCAGTCTTCTTTGGGACTTCAATCCGGATCTGGACCCCGTTTTCGTGCCTCATGTGCTCGCCCTGAATTTTGAGCTTTCCCCCGAGCGCATTTGGCGAGAACCGTAAGCGAATGCGACGCGCATTGTCAGAATCCCCGTTATGACTACTTGGACAGGTGATGTGGATCGTCTCCTCGTCCGTACCGACAATCTCCAGTCCGGCAGGGCGCGAATCGATGCTCAGAATAGACCTGGAGTGCAAGGGAGCGGTGAGGGTCTGGTCACAGGTGGTCGACTGTGTGGACGCGGCTATTGCGGAACTGAATAGAACTGCAGTCGCGGCGAGGTACAAGACTCTCATGCCGTCAAATACGGATGGACAGGGAAAATTGTTCCAAAAGAATCAGAAAGCCGCTTGTTCCGGCTGATGCACCTCCACGCGGATCTCAAAGGGAACATGGTCGTGCCTGCAGATGGATTTTATGGCAGGACGCGCCGTCATCGGACCAGATGGAAGTCCGCCGCCAGGCATGATCCACTGGCCGATCTGGAAGAATCGCTTAAGGCCAGGCAAGGTGTTGGGAAACGGCTTGAAACTCGCACCGGGCAACATGAGCCAGCCTTCCTGAGAACCCTTCCAGTTGCCGGTATATCGAATCACGGAGGCTGGAGTGGAGACATCCGTTTTCTCTATGGCGCTTCGGACTCCGGGAACGCGTCTCTCAAGAACGTCGATTACTGCCTCGGAAACACGGCGCTTTTCCGCATAGTATTGCACTGGGTCATCGCGTCTAAGGTTTTCCCAATAGCTGTAGTTGCGAGTTGGAAGCACCGTTGTTACGGCCGTCTTGCCCACTGGAGCGAATGTCGGATCGAAGTGGAAGAAACGAAAGCCTATGTGGCGTTGCTCAGTCTCGGGATCGACTCGTATTGGATCTTTGATAATACGGGTGAGCATGGCGGGTTGATCATGAAGGTCCAGGGCGATGCCCAGTGAAACCTGTATGTACGAAGCAAACGTCTGCTCATGGCTGAAAATATTCCGGATTGTCGGATCCAGGTATCGGCCATCGAGCATTTCGAAGATGGTCGCGTGAGCGTCCGCCGCGGAGATCACCCAATCAGCTCGAATCGTTTCGCCGCTAGCCAATTCCACGCCAACGGCGGTGCCTTGTTCCACCAGGATGTGGGCGACCTTCGCGTTGAGGTGAACCACGCCGTTGAGTTCCTTGACCTTTTCAAGGATGAGGTTGATGAGAGCCTGCGAGCCTCCGATGCAGTATCCAGCGTTCTCCTGATTCATCCAAGCAAGAGAGAGGACCATCGCGATCGCAGTCAGCCTTCCCACATCTCCGGTTGAGAAGAACCCGCGCAGCAGAGGGTCCTGGAAACGTGAGCCGTAGTCGCTACCGCTCATCTTGCTGAGTTTGTGAAGCAGGGGCATCACCGGAATGTCCCTCAGCATGTTCAGCCAGTTTTCTGCGAGGCCACCTGACGGGTCGATGAGCCGAAAACTTCCTAGCGCTCGAATCGCATGAATGAAGTCGCTGATTGCTGCGATGTCGTTCGGCGAACGTCTTAGCAGTTCCGCTTCGAGCATGTCGGCGTTTGTGTAGACACGAAGGCTATCACCATCTTCGGTTTCAATCCGGACAAATTCGTGAGGATTAACGAATCTCAACCGATTGAAATCGAGCAACTCATTCCAGATCTGGTTGAACTCTCCGCCGGGCTTAGAGCCGATAAGCCAATGCAGGCAAGTCTCAAACGTGAAAGGTCCGCGCTTCCAACTGGTGGCGAGTCCTCCCGCCACATCGTTCATCTCAAAAACTTCAACCTTGTATCCGCACTTGAGAGCGTAGACGGCAGCACTGAGGCCGGCGATACCCGCACCGACGATGACGATTTTCTTCTGTGTGATCATTGGCTCGACCCTCCTGGCTCGTCTGAAACATAACAACTGGAGTGCATGTCCCAGTTTCAGACGACGTGGTGAACACAACATCCCTGTCGGACAGACTGATATCCGCAGTTCACCCGCTGGTCAGGCGACGAGCATAGCGCCAACACTGAACCTAAACCGTGACTTCAGTCACAAGGAGGCGTGAGAAGTCAGATCGCTGGAGATTAGCTAAATAGATTTCCCATGCGCCGGATCTGTGCGCCCACAAGCCCAAGCTTTTGCTCGAAGCGTTCGTAGCCACGGTCCATGTGGTAGACGCGATCAAGGATTGATTCGCCGTCTGCAACGAGTGCAGCCAGGACGAGCGACGCGGAGGCACGAAGATCTGAACACATGACTGCAGCGGCAGAAAGCGGCGAGGGGCCACGAACGGTCGCAGTGCGGCCATCGACCTTGATGTTCGCGCCCATACGCACAAGTTCCTGAACATGCATGAAGCGATTTTCGAAGATATTTTCCTTAATAATGCTCACGCCGTCAGCTTGCGTGGCCAATGCCATATATTGAGCCTGCATGTCGGTTGGAAAGCCCGGATACTCTTCCGTCGAGATATCTGCGGCAACGAGTTTTCCGTTGCCGCGTACCCTGACAGTCCTCTGATCAACAAGTTCTAGTTTGACACCGGCTTCGTCCAGTTTCGATATGACTGCACCGAGGTGGTCGGGATTGCAGTCGGTTACGGTTAGATCCCCGCCTGTGATTGCACCCGCGATGAGGAAGGTGCCAGCCTCGACACGATCCGGATTGATACGGTAGCGCGCACCATGCAGACGGGTCACGCCTTGGACACGTATCGTCGAAGTGCCGGCACCTTCGATTTTCGCGCCCATCTCGATCAGGAGTGTCGCCAAGTCGCTGACTTCGGGCTCTCGAGCGCAATTCTCCATCAGGGTTTCGCCTTCGGCTAGCACGGCAGCCATAAGCAGGTCCTCGGTGCCTGTAACGGTGATCTTGTCGAAGACGATGTGCGCGCCTTTCAACCTGGAGGCACGAGCCTCAAGATATCCGTGCTCCTGCGCGATGGTCGCGCCCATTTTTTCTAAACCCTTGATGTGAAGATCAATCGGGCGACCGCCAATCGCGCATCCGCCAGGCATTGCGACGCGCGCCATTCCTGCACGAGCTACAAGAGGGCCCAGAACAAGCGAACTGGCGCGCATTGTCTTAACGATTTCGTATTTGGCTTCTGGGCTGGAAAGCGTACGGAAATTGATGCGCGTCCGGTGGTCACTGCCGCCACTACCGAGTTCAACCTCTGCGCCCATGGCGACGAGCAGTTTGCGTTCGGTTTCTATGTCGCGAACGTCGGGAATGTTCTCCAGCGTGACCTCTTCGTCCGTCAGGATGGCGGCAGCCATACAGGGCAGGGCAGAGTTTTTTGCCCCCGAGACGCTGATCGTTCCCACAAGCGGATTTCCGCCGCGAATGACAAATTTGTCCATTTGAAGCTCTTTGCTCCGTGTGTCCCAGTCTAATTTGCCTTCATCAACTTAGGGGAGAATCTGGCTATCTTCGGGGGAGCAAATCGAGACTTCGGCCAACTTGCAAGAAGTCAGAAACGCAAGTCAGAGTTCCAGAACATTGTCTTCAATTGCGAGGCGCACGTTGCCGTCAGACTTTGCGAGCCGGCGAACGGCTTCAGGCTTATCGACCTTGGCTTTTAGCATCACCAGTGCGACGGGCACACTGCGTCCTGCGCTCTTGATAGTCTGAACGGCCGTTTCCCGGTCGATGTTACAGGCGCGCATGAGAATGCGGATTCCGCGCTCAACGAGCTTGGAGTTCTGCATGTGCACGTTGACCATCAGGTTCTCGTACACATATCCCAGGCGCGTCATTGCGCCCGTTGTGATCATGTTGAGGATCATCTTCTGAGCGCTTGCGGCTTTCATCCGCGTTGACCCAGAGACCACCTCAGGACCGACTTCAGCGACGATCACGATGTCTGCGGCATTCGCAATGGAAGTGCCCTGATTGCAGGTGACGGCCGCCGTATAGGCCCCCCTGGCACGCGCATAGGCGGTTGCGGCTACGACATACGGCGTGCGGCCTGATGCGGAGACTCCGATTACGACGTCTTTGCGAGTTGGGCGCCGGCGAGCAATGTCGCGCTGCCCCAGTTCCTCTGAATCCTCGTTTACTTCGACAGCGGAGGCGAGTGCTTTTGGGCCGCCAGCCATGATGTATTGGACCTGCCCTGGGGCGGTGGAGTATGTCGGGGGACACTCGGAAGCGTCCAGGGCGGCGATTCTTCCGCTGGAGCCTGCTCCTATATAGATCAGTCGTCCGCCGTCGCGGAGGGCACGCGCGACGTGATCGATAACCTCGGCGATTTCGTTGAGAGCCTTTTTGACTGCCCCGGCTACCTTGGCATCTTCGTGATTGATGATCCTGGCAATTTCGAGTGCCGATTTTGTGTCAAAGCCTTGAGATGCTTCGTTTTGGCTTTCGGTAGTGAGGTGTTGGAGGAGGGAAGCGGGGTCCGTTTTAGGTTCCTCTTTCCCGTTGGCGCCGGCGCCTTCGCGCGTCGTCGTACTGGATAACATCAAAGTCTGTCCCCACCGTCTATTGTATCTGCATTTTGTGCAAGGGGTTCAGAATTCTGAGCGGCTGGGATATCACTTCAAGGTCATGTAATCGCACAAATTAGAGGGATTCACGGACCGCATCATGGAAGGCTGGGCGGACCTGTTTGATGGCCTGGTTGCTGCGGTCAGGCCATGTTCGGTTCGTCAGGAGGACCGCACAAACGGAAGCCTCCAGATCGAGCCAAAGCGAACATCCGCTATATCCGAGATGGCCAATCGAGTGGGATGAGAAGTGACGTCCAGCTGATGATTCGGGCGAAGGAGTATCCCATCCGAGCGCTCTTGAACTCTCTGAAGGGTTCTCGCGGCGTGAGAAAAGCTCGATGGTTTCCCGTTTGAATAGCGCTCCGGTCCCAGCTTCGGAGTTGTGTCCAGCGAGAATGTTCGACGCAAACCGCAGCAGGTCCGGAACGTTGGAGAACAGGCCTGCATGTCCCGCGATACCGTCGAGCACCCACGCGTTTTCATCTTGCACTTCGCCCTGTATGGTTCGAAACCGAAACCCTTCATCGATCTCGGTTGGAGGAATCGTCGCCCATTGCGGCCGGAGGGGGCGGAAACGCGTGGCCGCCATGTTCAGTGGTCCAAAAACCTCCTTGCGCGAGGTTCCGGAGAGAGAGTCTCGGTTGAGTATCTCAAGGGCCTTTCCCAAGAGAATGAACCCGGGGTCTGAATATTCGCTATGGACTCCCGGGGGATGTTGAACGGGGAGGGCAAGGCAAGTTCGAAAGAGGGCGGAGGGACTCTTCGCTGTTCGAAAGAATTCAGCGTATCCGGTCAGGCCCGAGTTGTGGGCCAGCAAGTGCCGGATGGTTACCAGTCGCGCGAATTCCGAGTTTTCGCGTCCGACTACAAAACCCGGTAGGAGATCACCCAGGGGGGTCTCCAGGCGAAGATCACCCCGCTGGTACAAAGCCATCGCGATCGCTGTAGTCGAGACTACTTTTGTGAGGCTGGCAACATCGAAAATTGTCGACAACTCCACGGGCGCGGCATCGTTCTCGTAAGTGAAAGCCCCCAAAGCATCCGCCAGAACAACCGAGCCGCCCGCCAACACGCCGAAGGAGCAGCCAGGAAAAGCGCGGGAGTCAATCGCTTCCTGCAACACCTTGTACACGGCGGCAAATTGGCCCTCCGCTTTCTCAGCATCTGGAATGATCAATGAGGCTTCTGATCTGAAAGTATCCATCAGCGGCGTTTCCAAAACTGTGAATGATGTAGCGTACCTTAATCGCGGAGTTAGCGGAAAAGAGATTATCCGGCTATCTTTGATGTAACACGCCCCGTCTATTTGAAATAGAGATTATGTGGAGGCCCGGATTGGGTAGGCCCGTAATTCGGCTCATGGTTACCGTCGTTGTCTGCGCCTCCCTCGGGTGTAGGTTGCAGCCCGTGCTTGCCCAGAGTCCTTCAACTGCTGCCGGTCAGGCTTCTGAACCGCAACAGGCAAAAGTTCCGAGCCAGGAAGTGCCTTCTCCTCGCGACTCCTCAGATTCAGGGGCGCAAGCATTGACGGCAAAAAAAACCTTTACCGTCCCTGCGGGAACGAAGGTCCTGCTTCAATTGCGAAGTTCGGTGAACACCAAGAGCGCCCGCGCCGGAGATGGGGTGTACCTGTCCTCCGCGTTCCCGGTTGTAGTTGGAAATCGCGTCTTGATCCCAGCAGGGGTGTTTGTACAGGGCGTCGTCGATCGTGTCAGTCGTGCAGGGCACGTCAAAGGAAGGGCGCAACTTGACATGCACTTCACGTCAATGATCTTTCCCAACGGAACCGTGGTGGAGATTCCTGGCGTGGTGAGTGGACTGCCCGGAGCCAGTAAACAAGACGTGAAAAATGGCGAAGGCACAATTGAACAAGACAAGGACAAAACGCGTAATGCAGGGAAGACGGCGGAGATCGCTGTCCCCACCGGCGGAACGATCGGTTCCGTAGCTGGAATTGGATCTGGACATTCGGTGGCTGGCGGATTGGGCGGTGTTGGAGCCGGGCTGGCAGCAGTGGGCCTGGTTTCACTCTTTACTCGAGGCGCGGATGTAAATATCGAGGCAGGGAGCCAGGTGGAGATGGTTTTTCAACGACCGCTCATATTAGAGGAAGCGAATTTGACAGAGGGCACAGCACCTGGCGCTGCTCCGGCAATGGTTCCGGCGCCTGACCAGCCAAAACGATTGGAGAAGCCTGGTCGGCCGGCGGTATTGTGTCCTCCTGGTGGGCTCGGTTGCAGCTAGACCGGTTTGCATTCAATAATCCGAGTAAAAGATGTCAACGAACCCTGAACCGTCTGAACACATGGAAGACCTATCGTCGAGCCTGACGGATGCCGCTCAAGCGGATTCTCCACCCCATGCGCGTGGCATTGACGGTGGAGTCGGGCTGTGGGTTCGCGACCTGTTGATTTCAGCAGCTGTTTCAATCCTCATTATTCTGTTCCTCTATCAACCCGTGCGCGTGGAAGGCACAAGCATGCTGCCGCGGCTCGAGGATCACGATCGGCTCTTCATCAACAAGTTTGTCTACCACATCACGTCAATTGAGCGGAGTGATGTCGTGGTATTTCACTATCCGCGAGACCCCCAGAAGAGCTACATCAAGCGGGTAATCGCATTGCCCGGGGACAGACTGCGAATCGATCATGGTCAGGTCTGGGTCAACGGAAACGCTATCAGGGAAAGCTACGTTCCGGAGATGTATCGCGACACCCGTTCGTACGCGGAAACTGTGATTCCCGATGACTGCTACTTCGTTATGGGTGATCACAGGTCGATCTCCTCTGACAGCAGAGAATTCGGCGTGGTCGAGCGAGACCTCATCTATGGAAAAGCTGTATTCGTGTACTGGCCGGCCCGAGATGTGGGCGAAGTGAAATGAAATAGGATCCTGTTTTCCACGTCATACAAACACCCGGCCAAACCTGCTAAAATCTATTGAATCCACTCCTCGGAGAGGCGATGCAGGCGATCCTTGCGCTCGAAGACGGGCGCATCTTCCGCGGCGAGGGCTACGGGCACCCGGGCGAATGCCAGGGCGAAGTGGTCTTCAATACTTCCCTAACTGGCTATCAGGAAATCGCTACCGATCCCTCCTACGCCGGTCAAATCGTCGTTCTTACAAATCCGCAAATCGGCAACTACGGGACGAACCAGGCCGACAACGAAGCGGCAAAGCCGTTTATCGAAGGCTTGATCGTACGCGAGTTTTCCGCGATCAGTTCGAATTGGCGCTCTGAGCAGGTTACCGATGAGTACATGGAGCGGTATGCCGTTCCGGTGCTTGCCGAGATCGACACTCGCGCGTTGGTACGGCATCTGCGGACCCATGGCGTCATGCGCGGCGTGATTTCGACTCAGGAGACCGATACAGACAAGCTCGTCCAGAAGGCGAGATCAATTCGCAAGATGGATGGAACTGATCTTGCTAAAGTCGTCTCAACGAAGACAAGCTACACATTCAGCGCAGACGACAGTAGAAATCAGACAGGGGATCCATTGCTGCCAGGCTGTGAGGAGAAACCGCATCTCCATGTGGTCGCTTACGACTTCGGCATCAAGCAGAACATCCTCCGTATGCTCACGCGAGAGTGCTGTGACGTCACCGTGGTGCCTGCGGAAACAGCCGCAGCCGATGTGATGGCATTGAAGCCAGACGGTGTATTCCTTTCCAACGGCCCGGGCGATCCGGAACCCGTTGATTATGCAGTCCGCGCCATTCGCGACATGATCGGCCGTGTCCCAGTCTTCGGCATCTGCCTCGGCCACCAACTGTGCGGACTTGCGCTCGGTGGCAAAACATACAAGCTGAAGTTCGGTCATCATGGCGGCAATCACCCTGTCCGCAACAACGCGACCGGGAAAGTTGAGATCACTGCCCACAATCACAACTTCGCCGTCGATCCCGATTCAATCAACGCGAACGATGTCGAACTGACCCACGTAGATCTCAACGACAACACGCTCGAGGGGCTCCGACACAAGTCGCTGCCACTCTTCAGCGTGCAATACCACCCTGAAGCCGCTCCTGGTCCCCACGACTCTCACTATCTCTTTCGTGATTTTCGCAGCATGATGGAGGAGTGGAAGGGATGACCTTTGTCTCCAGCAGGGAATCAGATTTTCTCAAACAGCGGAGCTTTTGGCTCCGCTGTTTTTTGAGTGGATGGCTATTGGTCGTGACCATAGGTTTGGCCCATGGCCAGCTCGAACTTCCCAAGCCCGAGCGTCTTACGCATGTTGAGGGAATTGTGGTGAGTCCAGAAGGACATCCTGTGCCGGACATTGCGGTCAAGTTGCTTCGAGACGAAAACGTGAACGCTGAGACACGTACCGACAAATCGGGCCGATTCGAATTCGAACGCATGCATTCCGGACCATATGTGCTTCGTGTGCCGCGCACGCAATATGCGCCAGCGGCTCGAGACGTTGTGATCACAGACGAGATTGTCACTCACCTAGAGAGAAAGAAGCTCTACATCATTCTTGGACCCGGCGCTTGCCAGGACGAGTGCTCTGCAGTGCTGACGAGCAAGCGCGACTTTGAGCGGACGATTCGCAAGAACAAACGACATTGATCTAGGAAACGCAGAAAAATGCCACGCAGAAATGACATCCAGAAGATTCTTGTGATCGGCTCCGGTCCGATCGTTATCGGCCAATCAGCCGAATTCGACTATTCCGGCACGCAGGCCTGCAAGGCTCTCAAGCAGGAGGGTTATGAAGTCGTGCTCGTTAACTCGAATCCAGCGACCATCATGACTGACCCCGAGCTTGCCGATCGCACTTACATCGAGCCATTAACGCGAAGCTACGTGGAAGAGATCATCCGCATCGAGAGCGAGATGCTCGACAGCAATTCCGGCAAGTTCGCCTTGCTGCCGACCGTTGGTGGTCAGACCGCGCTCAATCTCGCGGTCGATCTCTCGGATTCAGGCGTTCTTGATCGGTATAACGTTGAATTGATCGGCGCTAAGCTTGAGCCGATCAAAAAGGCCGAAGATCGCCTCCTCTTCAAAGACGCGATGATCCGAATCGGTCTTGAAGTCGCCAAGTCAGCGTTGGTCAACAACCTCCGCGACGGCCTCGACTTCGCAGGCAAGATTGGATTTCCTGTTCTCATTCGCCCCAGCTTCACACTGGGTGGTTCCGGCGGAGGCATCGCCTACAACCGCGAAGAGCTGATGGAGATCCTTGCTCGCGGCCTCGATCTCTCTCCTGTGCACGAATGCCTCATTGAGGAAAGCATTCTCGGTTGGAAAGAATATGAACTCGAGGTCATGCGCGACCTCGCGGACAATGTCATCATCATCTGTTCGATCGAGAATTTCGATCCGATGGGCGTTCACACCGGCGACTCCATCACTGTCGCGCCCGCGCAAACGCTCACGGATCGTGAGTACCAGAAGATGCGGGACGCGGCGCTTGCCGTAATGCGCGAGATCGGGGTTGAGACGGGCGGATCGAATGTGCAATTCGCCATCAATCCGGCAAACGGCCGCATGATCGTCATCGAAATGAATCCTCGTGTGTCGCGATCGTCGGCACTGGCTTCGAAGGCAACTGGATTTCCGATCGCCAAGATCGCCGCCAAACTTGCAGTTGGCTACACGCTCGATGAGATTCCGAATGACATCACCCGCAAGACGCCTGCATGCTTCGAGCCGACAATTGACTACGTCGTCGTCAAGATTCCGAAGTGGCAGTTCGAAAAATTCCCGGGAGCAGATGACACACTCGGCCCGCAGATGAAATCAGTGGGCGAGGTAATGGCGATGGGACGGACCTTCAAAGAAGCACTGATGAAGGCCTGGCGAGCTCTCGAGACCGGAAAGAAAACCGGGAGCGAGATTTTGGAACCGAGACGCTTGACACAGATGCTCGTGACGCCGCGTCCGGAACGCCTTGGATACATTCGCTTCGCATTTGAACGGGGCATGAGCGTCCGCGAAGTCGCGCGATTGACCGGAATGGATCCATGGTTCCTGCATCAGATTCGCGAGGTGACTCTAGCGCAGCAGTCTCTACACGATGTCTCTCCGGACGCCATTACCGAAGAGCATTTGCGCAAGTTGAAGCGATATGGCTTGAGCGACGAACGCATCGCGACTGAATGGAAACTAGAGGGTCACGATGGGATCAAGCGGGTCAGGGAACTTCGCGAACAAAAAGGAATTCGACCCGTTTTCAAGTTGGTTGATACCTGCGCGGCTGAATTCGAGTCGATGACTCCGTATCTTTATTCGACGTATGACGAAGAAGATGAGGCTCCGCCCACAGACAAACCAAAGATCATCATTCTGGGGTCGGGACCGAATCGGATCGGGCAGGGAATCGAATTCGATTACTGCTGCTGCCATGCAGCCTTCGCCCTCAAAGACGACGGCTTTGAGACCATCATGGTGAACTGCAACCCCGAGACGGTCTCCACTGACTACGATACGAGCGATCGGCTGTACTTCGAACCTCTGGTTCTCGAAGATGTGCTTGCCATCTACAACCATGAGAAGCAGTCAGGCGCAAAGATCGGGATGATTGTTCAGTTCGGCGGTCAGACTCCTCTCAATTTGGCGCAGCGCCTCCTCGCAGCGGGAGTGCCCATCATCGGAACATCTCCGGATTCCATTGATCTCGCGGAAGATCGAAAGCGCTTTGGCAAGCTTCTAGAGGACCTGGAGATCCCGCAGCCGGCAGGCGGAACCGCGACGAGCGTAGAAGAGGCGCTGGCAGTAGCAGGACGCATCGGATATCCAGTCCTTGTTCGCCCGAGCTATGTACTCGGCGGTCGAGCAATGGTCATTGCCTATGACGACAAGGGCGTCTCCGAATACATGAAGCAGGCAGTGGAATACTCGCAGGAACGGCCAGTTTTGGTGGATCACTTCCTGGAGAATGCAGTTGAAGTCGATGTTGACGCGCTGTGCGACTCGGAAGATGTTGTCATCGCCGGAATCATGCAGCACATCGAAGAGGCGGGAATCCACTCCGGCGACTCATCCTGCGTCTTGCCTGCGGTCAGCATTCGTGAAGAGACGCTGAATACGATTCGAGATTACACACGCAAGCTGGCGTTGGCTCTCAAAGTCGTAGGCCTGGTGAACCTCCAATTTGCGATTCAGCGGGATGGAAAAGGCAAGGACCACGTGTACGTGATCGAGGTGAATCCTCGTGCGTCGAGAACCGTACCTTATGTTTCCAAGGCAACAGGCATTCCACTAGCAAAGATTGGGTCGCGCCTGATGACTGGTCGCAAACTCAAGGAGATGCTTCCGGAGCAGTTGGCGTCGGGCAAAGATCTCGAGGTCGGTTCTCACTACTACGTTAAGTCTCCAGTCTTTCCGTGGAACAAGTTCGCCGGCGTCGACACGGTTCTCGGTCCCGAGATGAAGTCTACCGGTGAAGTGATGGGCGTTGCCGAGACATTTGGTGAGGCATTCGCCAAGGCACAGCTTTCCGCGGGGCAGATTCTCCCGGCGCGCGGTACAGTCTTCTTCACTGTCAACGATCATGACAAGCCTGCCGCTATCGAGCTGGCGCGGCGCTTTGTCCATCTCGGGTTTCAGATCATTGCTACCGAGGGAACAGCGAATGCGTTGGAGAGATCTGGTCTGACAGTTGAGCGAGTTTTCAAGGTCAAAGAGGGACGGCCGAACGTTGTGGACCTCATCAAGGGAGATCGAATCCAGCTGATCATCAACACTCCGCGTGGTCAGGACACTTTCTTCGACGAAAAGGCAATTCGAAGAGCTGCAGTGCTTGCCAGGGTTCCTACGATTACGACGATAGCGGCGGCGCAGGCCGCTGCAGATGGAATCGCGGCAATGCAGCAGCAGAATCTCTCGGTTTATGCACTGCAGAATCTGCATCTAGCGAGAACCCTTGACCCGACGGCAGAAAGGGAAGTCGGCCGCCTCGCCTAGAATGGAAATATGCTGATCGAGGGCGTCTTTGCAGCTGTTACCACTCCGTTCTATCCGGATGAGCGTGTCTACTATCGCAAGCTGGAGGCGAATGTCGCGCGGTATTCCCGAAGCCTGCTCGCGGGTCTAGTAGTTCTTGGCTCCACGGGCGAAGCTCCTGCGCTTGACGACAGCGAGACAAAAGAGGTTTTCAAGGTGGCGGCGGAAGCGGCTTCGGCCGACAAGGTACTGATTGCGGGAGTGAATCGCGAAAGCCTCCGATCTGTTCTTGAACTCGCTGAAGTTGCGGCGTTGCAGCGCTACGATGCCGTACTGGTAAGAACTCCGACTTATTACTCCACACAGATGACGCCTCAAGTTGTTGCCAACTATTTTCGCGCAGTTGCGGATCGATCACCGCTTCCTGTGGTTCTCTACAACATTCCTCGGTGCGTTCCGTATCAGATCCCAGTGGAAATGGTCGGGGAACTCGCAGATCATCCGAACATCATTGCGATCAAGGATTCGAGCGGCAGCATGGAACGCATTCAAGGCCTCGTGCAGGCGACGCGAAACGCGCGGAAGCGGACTGTGACAGTCACTCCGGTGTTCGAGGCGGTCACCGGACGAATGGTGAGTCCTCAGGCTCGCTCGGAAGCGCCGACATTCGTTGCAGCGTCGGACCTGGCAGGAGGCGCTGCGCTGGCAGTGGCTCCTCCAGTAATTCCGACCAAGACGCGTACGAAAGAGGTCGGATTCCAGGTACTCACTGGATCGGCATCGCAGATTCTGCCATCGCTTGAAGCAGGAGCATCAGGTGCAATTCTCGGATTTGGCGCATGCGCTCCGGAAGCGTGCTACGAAGTCTATTTCGCGTGGAAGGAACGCGATCAGAAACTCGCGGCCGAGAAGCAGGAGAGGATTGCGAAGCCCAACCAGCGGATTACGGGCGAGCTGGGTATAGCGGGCATAAAGTACGCCTGCGACTTCAACGGCTATTACGGCGGATATCCTCGTCAGCCACTTTTAGCCCTAAACGCTGACCAGAGACGCGAGATCGAATCCCTCCTTTCGGAGATACGGAATTAAGGGGTGGGGGGTGCCCCAGGGGTGCCCCCACCCTCTGGAACTAAGTGGCCTATTTTCTTAATTTTGCGTATCGGTAATTATTGTATGTCTCTGAAACACTTAGAGATACGCGCAAATATCTATTCCGGAAGGCCGTGGGCACCCGCAGAAACGTGAAACCGCCAGACCAATGAAGCGTGCGTGGGAATATCGATCAGCCTAGGTCACAAATATGCAAGGC
>Ga0105241_10001820_pt1 | contig 16174 bp, 10 predicted proteins | sample KBSC64metaG_FD_80422 | JGI IMG/M metagenome (GOLD analysis project Ga0105241, IMG submission 80422) | Corn rhizosphere microbial communities from Kellogg Biological Station, Michigan, USA - KBS C6-4 metaG | ecosystem: Host-associated > Plants > Roots > Rhizosphere > Soil | place: Michigan, USA... | reverse complement strand
GCGACCGCCTTGGTCGCCCTGTCCACAAGTATAGAAAGATACAATTCCTTGGCGATGTCGGTCGCCTCGCACACGAGCACGCAGTTGACCGGCAAAGCGCGCCCGCCGGACTGGTACGTCGCCATCTGCGTGCCGAGCATCTTCGCCGCCGCCGCTTTCGCCTCGTCCGTCGATTTGACGAGCTTGACGCCGCCGGCCTTGCCGCGGCCGCCGGCGTGGATCTGCGCCTTGATCACCCACTCGTCGCCGCCGAGAGCGCGCGCCGCTTCGGCGGCCTGCTCGGGCGTCGTGGCGATCTTGCCCGGAGGAACCGGGATGCCGTAGTCGGCAAACAACTGCTTGGCCTGATACTCGTGGAAATTCATGCTCGATCCTGGATGAGAATGGCGCGGCGAGACTCGCGGCGGAAAGCGCGAGGCCGCGTATTGTGAACAATGGCGCCGCCAAAAAAAAGTGGCGCACCGTTGCTATACTCGCGCGTGCATGCACGCCGCCCCGACCAGCGCCATCGACGTCCGGCCACGTGCCGCCCCGATGTTCAACGAAGGCGGCCGGCGCGAGTCAATGTCGCATGCCGCCGCGGAACTGCCGGCCAGTGAGCGCCATTGATGGCGGTGCCGTGAATCTTCGATCGCTGAACCTCGCGCTCGCTGCGGCCGTTCTCATCACCATCGCCTTTTTATACTGGCCGATTCGCCAGGGCGGGTTTGCCTGGGACGATACGTACCTGCTGCAAGAGGCCTGGCTGCACGCGGACGACTGGCCGACATTCATCTTCCGCGGGTTCAGTGGCTGGGTAAGCTATTTCCGCCCACTCGGAGCGCTGCTGCTCGTTGTCGAAACCCGCGCGTTCGGTGTCGCGCCGGAGCCGATGCACGTGGTCTCGTTAGGCATGCACCTGGTAAACACGGTGCTGGTCGGGTTGCTTGCCATCAAGTTGCAAATGTCGCGCGGCAGATTCGTTTTCGTGGCACCTGTGGCAATGCTGTTTTATGGACTTCACCCGGCGCTGATCGAACCCGTCAGCTGGATCGGTTGCCATTACGAATTAGCGGTCGTGTTGTTCACATTGCTCGGATTGCTCGCGAACGCAACGATTGAGACCAGCGCTTGGCGTGCGGCCGCTGTGTCGGCGAGTTTCCTGGCGGCAATGGGCTTCAAGGAAGCGGCAGCGTCATTTCCGTTACTGCTGGTTCTGCTCGATTTCGCAGCTACGCCGCAAGGCAGCCGCGGCGAAGCGTTGCGCCGGATGTGGCGGCGCCAACGCGTGGTCTATCTGGCCATTGGTGTTGCCGCCGTCGTCTACATCGTTGCCCGGGTTTGGGCATTGGGTTACGCGCTCAGCCCATCGACGCTGGAACCGTTGCTCTCATGGGCGCGCCTGCAAAAAGTCTGTGCTACCTATCTACACTACTGGAATCTGATCGTTTGGCCGATGAGCGGCATCGGGCCGATCCATCCTTTCGATCCGGTCCAGTTCGAGCAGATCAGTGCCGGCTCGGTTGCGCTCGATGTCGCGGCCGCGGCCATATTGGCAACAGGAATTCATGCTGCCGCTCGCCGCCTGTCCGTCGGCCTGCTGATCGTCGGGGCAACAATGGCGCTACTGCCCGCGCTCAACATCGTTCCTGTCGGCTTTAGCGAAAGCCTTTACCATGACCGCTACGCCGCCATCGCCGTGGCGGTTACTGCTGTCCTCCTGCCGTCGGCGATCATCGACATGCACGAGCGTTGGCGTCCTCTTGCCTATTTGGCGCTGCCGGTTATCGCGGTGGTCTGGCTCGGATTTGCGATCATCGACATCCGCGTGACAGTCCCGCTGTGGGCCAACGAACTTGGCCTGTGGAAATGGGCCCTGCGCGAGCATCCGGATTCCATCGACGTCAAGTCACATCTCCTGGCCAGCTACGTTGAGCGCGGCCTGCATGTTCCCGCGCGCGATCTGGCCGATTCCATCGTCTCGAGCGATGCGTATTGCCCGTACTGCCTGCTCAATGCCGCCGATCTGGCTCTGGCCGATGGGGATGCAGAGCGCGCGCGTCTTGCGCTCGGCAAACTGCGCGGAACGACAGCCATCGTCCGTGATGCGCGGGTGCTGCGCGCCTACCTGTTCGCCAGTGGAGAATTGTTGGAATTGCAAGGCGATCCCAAACGCGCCATCGCGGCCTATCGCGAGACGATTCGGCTTGGTCCGTTGGAACCACTGCCGCACATGGCGCTGGCAACGCTGCTCGCCCGGCAGGGCGACAAGGACGCCGCCCGTGAGGAGGCCGCTCTTGCGCTTCCGTTGTTCGCGCCGGAGCAGCGCAAAACCTGGCAGCAACGATTCGAGCAGACTCTGTCAACATCGGCACACGCGGATGAGATGAAGTGAATGCGCGCTTGCACAAGCTGGGCGTGTGGATTGTGCCGCTGGGCCCGACGTGCGCGATCGGCGCCGTCGCGAACTCGAACGGGCGGCTTCAGCCCATGGGCAACGCGCACTGACGCTATACTGCCTTCCCCATGCAAGACACCGCGGCCAGCGCAATCGACATACGCCCACGCCCGGCACCCGTGCTGAGCGAGATCAGCCGGCGCGAGTTGTATTTCTTCAATCTGTTCCGCGTGATCCAGGCGGTGATCATCGGCGCGCTGCTGCTGAGTCCGCCGGACCTGGGCTGGATCAAGCTCGACCATCCGCTGCTCGGCCGCGCTTGCGCGATGGTGTATCTGGTGCTTGCCGGATATGCCCTGCTGCAGACCGAACGCTGGCGCCACGAGCTGCAATTCAAGGTGGCACTCGCCTTGCTGCTCGATATCTGCGCAACCACAGTCGCGATGTTCTCGCTGGCGAATCCGCCGAGTGCGATCGCGATGCTGCTGCTCGTCAACGTCGGCGCCGGCGCACTGCTGCTGCCGCCGCGTCTCGGCGGATTTTTCGCCGCACTCGCCGCGCTGGGTGTGCTCGGGCAATGCGTGTACGGGCGCGTGGTCGAACACGAAGATCGCAACCTGCTCGAAGCCGGCCTGTACGGCCTCGGCTACTTCGCCACCGCGACTCTATGCTATGTGCTCGGCAAGCAAATGCGCGAGACCGAAGCGCTCGCTGAACAGCGCGGCCTGGACCTGGCCAATCTCGCGCAGATCAACGAGCTCATCATCCGGCGCATGAAAACCGGCGTGCTGGTCGTCGACGACGCCAACCGCGTGCATCGCTGGAACGAGTCGGCATGGGCTTTGATGGGCAACCCCAAGCCCGGACAGCGCGATCTGGGCAGCGTCGCGCCGGAACTGTCGCGCCGTCTGTATCACTGGCGCTCGACCGGCAAGATCGACGGCATGGCCGTCGCGCTCGCCGAGGGCGTGCCGGAAGTCATACCGCGTTTCACCAAGCTCGCATCGAACGACGACAAGCACGTGCTGATTTTTCTCGACGACACTTCGCTGCTGTCGCGCCGCGCCGAGGAACTGACGCTGTCATCGCTCGGACGCTTGTCGGCCTCGATCGCCCATGAGGTGCGCAACCCGCTCGCCGCCATCAGTTACTCGGCGCAGCTGCTCGCCGAATCGGAAGACTTGACCGATGCCGACAAGCGCATGGTCGAGATCATCAACAATCACTGCAGCCGCGTGAACGAGATCGTCGAGAACATTCTGCAATTGTCGCGGCGCGAGCGCTCGCGCCCGGAAAGCCTGGACCTTTCGGTGTGGGCGACGCATTTCGTCGAGGAGTACAAAATCGCGAACGATCTGGGTTCCGATCATTTGCGCGCGGTGACGCAGCCGATCCATGTCGAAGCACTCGCGGATCCGCAGCAATTGCAGCAGGTGGTCTGGAATCTGGTGCAGAACGCGTTGCGCTACGGCCGCATGCCCGGCGAGCCGGCGCGCGTATCGGTCGTGGCGCGCCTGCAAACCGACAAGGGTCCACCGCTGATTGAAGTCGTCGATCGCGGCCCCGGCATTCCGGCGAAGGTCGCCGCACAGATTTTCGAACCGTTCTTCACCACCAACGAATACGGAACGGGCCTGGGCCTCTATCTCGCGCGGCAGATGTGCGAAGCGAACCAAGCCGGCCTGGAATACGTTCCCGTTGCCGGCGGCGGCAGTTGCTTTCGCATCACGTTGCCGGGGCCGGCGGTGATGGTGAAGCCCCATTCACCGCGCTAACGTCAACGTGACTCTTCCTGCATCCACGCGCCGTCACTGGCTTGCAATCGCGGCGGCGTTCGCAGTTTTGTGCGCCATTTTTGCCTTGTACTGGCCCGTGACGAGCTTCGACTTCGTTTGGGACGATGTGGGCTGCCTGCGCGACACGGCGTGGTTGCGCGATGGTGACGCCTGGAAAGGTTTCCTGTTCAGGAACTTTTGCGGCTGGACCAATTACTTCAGGCCTCTCGCGGTCGCGCTGTTCGTGTCCGAAGTGCGGGTGTTCAATGTGGCGCCGGGTCCGATGCATGTGGTGTCTCTGGCTCTGCATTTACTCAATACCGTCCTCGTCGGGTTGTTGGCGCTTCGCTGGAATCGATTCGAAAAGGCAAATACTCCGTGGCTTGCTTCGTCAGCCATGTTGTTTTACGGAATACATCCGGCCTTGGTCGAACCCGTCACTTGGATCAGCAGTCAAACGGAATTGCTACTCGTATTTTTTTTCCTGCTTGGGCTATTCGCCAACACTTCGATCCGTCGCCCGGCAATGCGCGCCGTCGCAGTGGCACTCTGCTTTTTTCTTGCCGCTTGTGCAAAGGAATCGGCAGTCGCGTTTCCCGCTGTACTAGTGCTCACCGATTGGGTACTGCCACCAGCAACGGGCAGCGGCGAATTCAGGACAATTCTGCAGTCTCTGTGGCGAAGGCAGTGGCGGACGTATCTGGCGGTCGTACTTGCCGGCTGTACCTACCTGGCGTTCCGCCGATGGGGCCTGGGCTCCCTCGTCGACCCGTTGCTTGGTCTTTCCACAGTTCCGCCGCTGGTTGCACGGCTTCAGGAAGGAAGCTTTGCATACCTGAATTATTGGCGGCTGTTGTTGTGGCCGATGTTCGATCTGGGTCCGACTCATATCGTCGATGCGGACCAATATTCCATAGTCTCCGCCGCGTCGGTGGCGACCGATATCGCGGCAGTCGCGATCCTGATCACGGCGATCGCTGCGGCGCTGAAACGTCACGCGCTTGGAGGCATTGTCCTGGCGATGACCTTGGTGCTGCTGCCCTCGTTGCACATCTTGCCGGTGGCTTTCGATGCAAGTCTTTACCATGCCCGTTACGCGATGCTCGCACTTGCACTCATCTGTGCGATTGCGCCGCGCGTAAGCGTGGTCTGGCAAACACCTTATCGGCAAAAACTGCTGGGGGTCATGGCCGTCTTGTGGCTGTGCCTGGCTGTACTGAACCTGCGCGTGACGCTTCCTCTTTGGGCCAATGACGCTGCACTGTGGCAGTGGGATCTGCGCACGAACCCGAATTCGATCGCCGCCAAGGAACATCTGTTGGCGATTGCCGTCAAGCGTGGCGATACGCAGGCCGCGCACAAGGTCCTTGATCTTCTCGGCTCCGATATCGCCCAGTGCGCGACCTGCCGTATTCAGGCGGCTTACCTGGCCATGCGGCAAGGCGACCTGGCCCGTGCAGAAGATCAACTGGCCGCCATGAAGGACGACGACGCACTGGCGTTCAATCGGCACTTGTTGCTTGCGTACATCGAGGCAAACGGCATCTTGCTGGAACTTCGCGAAGATCTGACCGGTGCCGAAGAGGCTTATCGTGATGCCGTTCGAATCGATCCGCAGGAGCCCGTGTCGCAAATGACGCTCGCCACGGTGCTGGCACGGCAGGGAAAAACCGATGAGGCCCGCCAAATCGGCGAGCGGGCAATAGCCTTGTTTGCTCCTCCGGAACGAGCTTTGCGGCGCAAGGAGCTGGAGCGCGCCTTATCCGGGACAAGCGCGTCTGCGCATCCGCCAAACTCCGCTTCCCAGCATGAATAATCACCCACGCGGCGGTGCTGCCGTCGTGATGCATGCCGTAATCCTTATTCTGATCGCTGCCGTCTACTGGCCGATCACACATGCCGGTTTCGTCTGGGATGACACCACCTCATTCCACGATCAAGGCTGGCTGCACGGCGACGCCTGGAAGCAATCCGTTTTTCGCGGCTTCAATGGCTGGATCAATTATTTTCGGCCGCTCGTGGTATTGCTGTTTACGGCGCAAGTGCATGCTTTCGATGCCACCGCGGCGCCCATGCACGTCGTTTCGTTGTGTCTTCACCTGACCGATACGATATTGGTGGGTCTGCTGGCGGCTAAGCTGTCCGGGCGCCACACAAGCTCGCATCCGATGCTGCGAAGCGGTATCCCGATGCTGTTCTACGGCTTGCATCCGGCCCTCATCGAAACGGTCGATTGGATCGGCTGCCAGTTTGAACTCGTACTGACGTTCTTCGTGCTGCTGGGTTTACTGCTCAATCTTCATCTGCGAGGCACACGTGCGCGCGCGTTGAGCGCCGGGTTGTGTTTTTTCCTCGCAGCGTGCTCGAAGGAATCGGCAATCGCGTTCCCCGTCCTGCTTGTGATATTGGACTTGCACACCACCGACGAAGCGCGCGGCTGGGCGGACCTTCTGCGAGTTGTTTGGCGGCGCCAGCGCTACGTATACGCGGCGGTGTTTACAGCTGGGCTCGCCTATCTACTCGCGCGGTATTGGGCCTTGGGATACCTGGTCGTTCCCACAGCTTCGGGACCCATGCTGTCGATCACCCGACTGCAGCAGGTAAGCCTCACTTATCTGAGCTATTGGGAACTGATGATATGGCCGATGCAAAGCATTGGGCTGATCCATGCGGTCGATGCAAAACAGTTCGCCACAATCACGCCTGGTTCGCTGGCGGTCGATATCGCAGCCTTCGCACTCTTGTTGGTTGGGATGGGAACCTTCTGGAAACGCCGCGGGCTTGGAGCCCTGATCCTGGCCGGTAGCGTCGCCCTGCTGCCGGTATTGAACTTGCTGCCGCTCGGGTTCAACGAAGGTCTGTACCACGATCGCTATGCCACGACCGCGATAGCAGTCGTCTGCGCGCTGCTGCCATCGCTGTTGCTAGCCCCGCTGTCTCGGCATGCGCGCATCGCAAAATTCGCCGTGCCGCTCGTCGCGATCACATGGCTCGGATTCGCAGTTGCAAATATCCGCGTGACCACGCCACTGTGGGCCGACGAAGTCGCCCTTTGGCAATGGGCGCACCGTCAGCAACCCGACGCGATCACGCCGAAAAGCCATTTGCTCACCACGTACATCGCTCGTAACGATCACGTGCACGCCCGCGAACTCGCGGACGAACTGCTGACGCAAGAACCACCTTGCCAAGGCTGCCTGCTCAATATCGCGTTTCTCGCTCTCTCCGAGAATGACGCCGCACGCGCGGCGCTGGCATTGGGCAAGCTCAAAGATTCCAGAGTGCTCGCCTACGACAAGGGAATTCTCCACGGATACGTTTTCGCCAACGGAATGCTGCTCGAGCTGCAAGGCGATACGTCCGGCGCAGAAGAAGCGTACCGGGATGCAATTACGCTGGATCCGCTGGATCCCGTGCCGCAGATTACCTTGGCGACACTGCTGGCAAAACATGCCCGGCTCGCAGAGGCCAGGCCTCTGGCGAAAGCGGCGCTGGCGCTCTTCGCACCCGATGAGCGCGCGCGCAGGGAAAAAGAATTCGAGGCCGTTATTGCCACTGCAGGCCGCCCATGATCCGCCGCGCTACATCAATCGCGGCGCTGTTCGGCGTACTTGCATTGGTGGCACTCGTTTACGCACCCGTGCGGCACGGTGGTTTCATCTGGGACGACGAGCTGTGCTTCCACAAGGCGGCCTGGCTGCGCAGTGATTCCTGGACGCATTATTTGTTTCGCGATTTCTGCAATTGGACGGATTATTTTCGTCCGCTGAGCGTGCTGGTTCTGGCCGCGCAGGTGCGCTGGTTCGACGCGGCTCCAGAGGCAATGCACCTGGTTTCGCTGGCGCTGCACCTGTGCAACACCGCGCTCGTGTGGCTGCTCGCCCGCAGCCTCGCGCCCAAGCAAGTGTCCCATGCGGCGTTCGCGGCTTTGCTTTACGGCCTGCACCCGGCGCTGATCGAACCGGTGTATTGGGTCGGCTGTCAGTACGAGATGCTCGTGACGCTCTTCAGCCTGCTCGGCCTGCTGGCCAATGCGCGGCTGCGCAGCGAGTGGCCGCGCGCGTTCGTCGTCGCAGGATGTTTTTTTCTCGCCGCGTGCTCCAAAGAAGCGGCAGCCGCATTCCCGCTGTTGCTGGTGATCTTCGACTGTACCGCGACGCGCACGGCCTCGCTGCGCACCCTGATGCGACAACGCTGGCGCACGTATCTGTGCGTTTTCGTCGCCGGACTCGTGTATCTCGGCTTGCGCCACTGGGCGCTCGGCGGGTTTTCGCACGCCGGCGCGGAGCCTGTGGCCCCGTTTACGCGCATGCAGAAGATCTCACTGGCCTATCTCGACTATTGGAAAGTGCTGGTCCTGCCGATGGCCGGCTTGGGCCCGATTCATCCATTCGACTTCGCGCGATTGACCTCCGGAGCCGCGCTCGCCGCCTGCGCATTCACCGTTGCCATGGCGCTTGGCGGCCTGCACGCACTCCGTCACCATCGCGCGATCGGGTCACTGATCATCGCGGTCAGCGCCGCGCTGCTGCCGGTTTTGCATGTCCTGCCGATCGCCTTCAACGAAAGCCTCTATCACGAGCGCTATGCGATGACTGCGCTGGCTGCCGCGTGCGCGTTGTTGCCACGGGTGTTCGAAGACATGCCACGCTGGCGCATCACGGTGATCGCCGGTCCTGCACTTGCTGCTACGTGGCTGGTCCTGTCCGTGGTCCAGATTCGCACCACGCTGCCATTGTGGATGGATGAACTGAAGCTGTGGCAATGGGCCGCGCGCGAATATCCGGATTCGCTCGTCGCCAAGCAGCATCTGCTGGCCAAGTACATCGAGCGCGGCGATCGACCGCAGGCACGTGCAATGGCCGATGTGCTAATGAAAGACCCGGGTTCGTGTCCGGTGTGCATGCTCAGCATCGCCTACCTTGCGCTCGGCGACGGCGATTCGACTCGTGCTACGGCAGCATTGGACCGCATAAAGTCCGCGCCAGCGCTACCCCACGATCCGCTGTTCCTGCAAGAATTCGTCGTCGCCACCGGCGGCCTGCTGGAATTGCAGAACCAACCCGAAGCCGCCGAAACAGCTTACCGCGATGCGATGTCGATGAATCCCCTGGATCCACAACCGCCCATGAATCTAGCCTTGCTACTGCTGCGTCAAGGAAAACCCGCGCAAGCGCGGGCGATTGCCGACATCGCCGCGTCGCTGCTGGCCTCCGACCAGCGCGAGCCATGGCGCAAAGCGTTTGCGCAAGCCGTCGCAGCGGCTCCAGTGCCGTGAGCTTCGGCCGGTGGCGATTCGTGTTGTGGGCGGTGGCCGTCCTGGCTGTCGTCGCGTGGAGCTACTGGCCACTGCTCGACGCCGGCTTCGTCTGGGTCGACAACATCCTGTTCCAGAATGCTGCGTGGCTACGCTACGGCGACAGCTGGAAGGATCGCGTATTCCACAATTTTTATGACTGGATCAACTATTTTCGGCCGCTCGCGGTGGGATTCTGGGTCGCGCAGGCGCGTGCCTTCGACGCCGCGCCACAGCCGATGCACACGATCTCCCTCGCTCTGCATCTGGCGAACACGCTGCTGGTCGGCGTCCTCGGATTGCGCCTGACCGCATCTCGTGAAAGTGCTCCAGCCCGCGCAGCGACGATGTGCATCGCGATGCTGCTGTACGGTGTGCACGCGGCATCGATCGAGCCCGTCGCCTGGATCTCGAGCCAAGCGGAAATGCTTGCAACGTTCTTCATGCTGCTGGGCCTGCTGCTGAATTCAACGGTGCGCCACCCGATCATCCGCGCCGCTGCCGTCGCCGTCTGTTTTTTTCTCGCCGCCTGTGCCAAGGAATCGGCCGCTGCATTTCCGCTGCTGCTGGTGCTGTTCGATGCCGTTCAGGATGATCGTGACGCTGGATTCGCCACACGCGTGCGCGCAATCTGGGCGCGTCAGCGGCTGGTTTACGCCGGCGTCTTCGCGGCCGGACTCGGATATCTCGCACTGCGGTATTGGGGTCTGGGATTTCTTCTGCAGCCGTCGAGTGCGCAATCGCTGCCGTATTTTTCGCGACTGCAGACCGTCAGTTATCTGTATGTCACCTACTGGCGCATCATTTTGTGGCCGATGTACGAATTGGGACCGCTGCACCTGATCGACACACGCCAGTTCGACGGGCTGCACTGGAAACAAGCCGGCATCGACCTTACCGCCATTGCCATTGTTGCGACAGCGTCATACCTGGCGTGGAAGCGCAAGCCACTGGGTTTTCTGGTACTCGCTGCGAGCGCCGCGTTGCTGCCGGTGCTGCACGTCATCCCGGTCGCCTTTGATGCAAGCCTGTATCACGAACGCTACGCAATGACCGCGATTGCCGCGGCCTGCGCACTGCTGCCACGCACACTGTCGGCGATTACCCTGCGCGGTTCACGCTGGCGACCCTGGTTGGCCATCGCGTCGATGGTCATGGCCGCATGGCTTGTTCTTGGCCTGGTCAACATTCGCGTCACCTTGCCGCTCTGGACCGACGAGATCAAGCTCTGGACGTGGGTGCTCCAGCGTTATCCGACCTACGATCTCGCGCAAAGCCACTTGCTCACCGCCTACGGTCAAGCCGGCGATCGACTGCACGCACACGAAATCGCGGATCTTTTGATCGCGAGACAGCCGCATTGCGGCGACTGCATGCTCAATGTTGCTGCACTGGCGGTGGAAGATGCCGACGTACCACGACTCAAAGCCGCGCTGGAGAACGCTCGCCAGACGTTCGGCGACACGCCCAATAAACGCGCATGGCAGGCGTACCTGATCGCTGTCGGCCAGTTGCACGAACTGCAAGGCGAACCGCAGGAAGCGGTATCTGCGTACCAACAAGCCATCCGCGTCGAGCCGCTCGACCCGATGGCGCGCATGGACTTGGCTCTGTTGCAGGCACGCCAAGGCTATCCCGTTGAGGCGCGCAACAACATGGATGTGGCGATCACCCTGTTTGCTCCGGAACAGCGTGCCCGCCGAGAAAAGGAATTCGCACACGTGCTGGAACTTTCGCAGATCTCGAACCCGGCTCGGCCCTGAGCTTCACGTCAAGCGTGTTTTCGCTTAATGTCGCGCCCATGAGTGCCAATGCCCTAGTTGTCGACGACGAACGCGATATCCGCGAACTGCTCACCATCACCCTCGGCCGCATGGGCCTGAAGGTGGATACGGCCAGCGACGTTGCCGACGCCAAGCGCAGGCTCGCGGAATCCCGCTATGCCTTGTGCTTTACGGACATGCGCCTGCCGGACGGCAGTGGTCAGGAAATCATCGAGTTGATCGCGCAACAGTATCCAGAAACCCCGGTAGCGATGATTACCGCTTACGGCAACGTCGATGCAGCCGTTAATGCCTTGAAGGCCGGGGCCTTCGATTTCGTTTCCAAGCCGGTCGACATCAACATGCTGCGTCGACTCGTACAAACCGCTCTGCGTCTGGCCGAGGGCAAGCGCAACGAGCCGGCGAGTGCAGGTGCGGCACGCATGCTCGGCGACTCTCCCGTCATCCAGGAACTACGCGCGACGATAAGCAAACTTGCGCGCAGCCAGGCACCGGTGTACATCAGCGGAGAATCCGGAGTCGGCAAGGAACTCGTCGCCCGGCTGATCCATGAGCAAGGCCCGCGCGCGAGCAGCCCTTTCGTACCGGTGAACTGCGGCGCGATTCCCTCCGAGCTGATGGAATCGGAATTCTTCGGCCACAAGAAAGGCAGTTTCACCGGCGCGCAAAGCGATAAAGACGGTCTATTCCAGGCGGCCAACGGCGGTACGCTGTTTCTCGACGAAGTTGCCGAGTTGCCCGTGCACATGCAAGTCAAGCTTCTGCGCGTTATACAGGAGAAAGCGGTGCGACCGATCGGCGGCCGTAGCGAAGTGCCGGTCGATGTGCGCATCCTCTCGGCAACCCACAAGAACCTCGGCAAGCTCGTCGAGGCCAACCAGTTCCGCCAGGACCTGTATTACCGCATCAACGTGATTGAGCTGCGCGTGCCACCGCTGCGCGATCGCCGCGACGACATTCCCAAACTCGCCGGCCGTGTGCTCGAGCGACTCGCCGCAGATAACGGACAATCGCCCGCAAAACTGACGCCGGAAGCGCTGTCGGCGCTGCTCGCGTACGCGTTTCCGGGCAATGTACGCGAGTTGGAAAACGTGCTCGAACGCGCGGTCGCCTTGTGTGAGGGCAACACGATTCGCTCCGATGATTTGCGCCTCGTTCCCGCGTCGGCGAAGGCCGCCGTCAGCACCGATCTGGATGACGATGACGACGAAGGTGATGCCACCGAGGGTGGCTTGGACAGCTACATCAGCAATCTCGAACGCGAAGCGATCATGAAAGCGCTGCAGGAGACGCGCTACAACAAGACCGCGGCCGCGAAGAAGCTGGGCATCACGTTTCGCGCACTGCGCTATAAGCTCAAGAAGCTCGGCATCGACTGAGCGTCCGCATGTCACGCTGGAAGGCCGCCGCGATCCACTCCTCGGTCAGCGTCGTCGTTGCGCTCGTCGCCGGCGCGCTGCTGCTCGGCCTTTGGTATCCGCCGCCGTATTTTCACGCGGCGGGTGCTGACGAGCTGGTGCTGTTGCTCGTGGGCGTCGACCTGGCGCTCGGTCCGCTGCTTACGTTGATCGTCTTTCGTACCGGCAAGCGCGGTCTACACTTTGATCTGACTGCAATAGCCGTGGTCCAGTCCGTGGCGCTGATTTATGGCCTTTGGATCATCCTGCAATCACGTCCGGTATTTCTCGTGGGCGACGTCGACCGTTTCGTGTTGGTGTCGGCGAACGAAATTACCGACCACGATCTGGCGGAGGGCAGCGAAGAGGCGTTTCGCACGCGCTCGTGGATCGGGCCCCGACTCGTGGCCGCGGAACTGCCGGCCGACCCGAGAGAGCGCGGCGCCCTGCTGGATCTAGCGTTCGCCGGTCGCGATATCCAGAACCTGCCCAAGTATTACCGTCCCTATTCGAACGCAAGCGCAGATCTTCTCGCCAAAGCCAAGCCCGTCGCGCAGCTGCGTAGTAAGCACTCCGCGGACCAGCAGCTTCTCGATGCGTGGTTTCGCAAGTCGGGGCGTGCGGAATCTTCGGTCGTCTGGTTGCCACTGCAGGCGCGCAAGACCGACATGATCATGCTGCTCGATGCAAGGAGCAGCCAACCGCTGCAAGCCCTCGCAATCGATCCTTGGTAAAGCGTTTTGGCATGACCTCTGCATCCTACCTGCATATTCGCGGGGGAAACCATGCCCAGCATCAGCAAATCATCCGGCTTCACCCTGATCGAGTTGATGATCGTCGTTGCGATCATCGCAATCCTCGCGGCCATCGCGTTCCCCGCATATCAGGACTACGTGATCCGGTCGCAGGTGAGCGAAGGTCCGGTGGTCAGTGATTCCGTAAAGGACTCGGTGTGGTCGTACGTTGCCGACCAAGGCCACATGCCTGGCAACAATGCGTCCGCAGGCCTCCCGTCCGCAACGTCGATCACCGGCAAGTTTGTTCACGACGTCCTGGTGAGCGCCGGCAAGATAACGATCACCTTTTCCGCATCCCCCCCCCAGCGCGCGAATGAAGCGATCGACGGAAAGACTTTGATCTTTTCGCCCCTTTTTGGCTCTGGATCAGGATCGATAACGTGGATATGTCAGCCCACGGGTACTGTCGACCAAAAGTATCTACCCGCGATCTGTCGACAGGGCAGTAATTAGGGCCTCATTACTGACGTGGTACGTCATTACTTGGCAAATCTTGTTCGTGCATTCAGTCAATGCCAACTGAAGCCTCCTTGTTTTCACGGCTTTTTGTGACGATCATCGCAATCGCAGGGTGAGCAAAGCGGATTCCGCCCATGGCACGGATGGTGCTAGACTTCACGTTGAATTCCTGTAGGTCTTGGGTGGACGCCACGGATGCGTAGGCTGGCCGGAACGACGGAATTCAGGGGCTCTCTACTGTTAGCTAACTCTCGAGGATCTACCATGAAAAATACCAAGGGTTTTACCCTGATCGAGTTGATGATTGTCGTTGCGATCATCGCCATTCTGGCCGCCATCGCGCTGCCGGCTTATCAGGATTACGTGATTCGTTCGCAGGTGTCGGAAGGCTCCGTGCTGGCTGACGGCGCCAAGACTGCCGTTGCCGAGTTCTACAGCAACACCGGTCATCCCCCGTCGACCAATGCGTCGGCCGGCTTGGCGAGCCCGGCTTCGATCACCGGCAAGTTCGTCAATGAACTCGATGTTTCCGGCGGCTTGATCACGACGACGTTCTCGAGCAGCTCGCCGCAGCGCGCCAACAGCAGCATCGACCAGTCGACGCTGCAGTTCTCGCCGATCTTCGGCGCGTCGGTCGGCAGCACGGTGTGGACCTGCAAGTCCGGCATCGCGTTGAAGTGGTTGCCGACGATCTGCCGTTCGGGCACGAACTGATACATCGCTCGTTCGCAATACCAAAAAGGGCCGCATCGCGCGGCCCTTTTTCTTTCCGATGTCGAAATTGTCCAAATTCGCACTCGCGCTGCTGACACTGGCGTTGCTGGCGCTGGGTTGGTGGACGTTCGCACCCGGGTTGGGTGGCAGCTTTCTGTTCGATGACTACGTCAACCTGCCCGCGCTCGGCGAATACGGCGGCGTGCGCGATGCCCACACGCTTTCTCTGTACCTCACTTCCGGTCTGGGTGACCTTACCGGGCGACCACTCTCGTTGCTCAGTTTCCTGCTCGACGCGAACAACTGGCCAGCTCCAGCGGCACCATTCCTGCGCACCAACATCCTCCTGCATCTGCTCAATGGCGCGCTACTGATTGCGGTGTTGTACCGACTCGGCCTTGCTCGGCAGTTGCCGCTTCGACACGCACAGCTCGCGAGCCTCATCGGCGCGGGAATGTGGCTGCTGCATCCGCTCATGTTGTCCACCGTGCTGTACATCGTTCAGCGCGAAGCGATGCTGCCGGCGACGTTTGTCCTCGTTGGTATCCTGCTCTGGCTGACCGGGCGCGAACGGCTGCGGTCTGAGGCGTCCTCCCGCGGTTATGCACTGTGCATCGCCGCGAGTATTGGTTGCACAGCGCTCGCCACACTGTGCAAGGCCAATGGCGTTCTGCTGCCCCTGTTGCTTCTCATCATCGAAGCGACGGTACTCTCAGGCATTCCGGTTCCGTTGCGATTCAAGCGGCTGCGCCGAATCCTGCTCGGGCTACCGCTCGCCGGGGTCGCCATCGTGTTGATCGCGTCGATTCCGGAATGGATGACGGGAGCGGCGAGCACGCGTCCGTGGACCTTGGCACAGCGCGCGCTGACCGAGCCGCGGGTACTGCTCGAATACTTACACCTGCTTGTGCTGCCGCAACCTGTTGGCAGCGGTGTCTTTCACGACAACTTCGTCGCATCATCAGACTGGCTGCACCCGGCATCCACCTTGCCTGCGTTGGCTTGTGTGCTCATTGCGATCGCGGGCGCATGGCTCGCGCGCCGACGCTGGCCGATCCTCGCCTGCGCCGTGCTGTTTTATTTCGGCGGACAAGTGCTCGAATCGACGATCGTGCCGCTCGAGTTGTATTTTGAGCATCGCAACTACCTGCCCGCCATGCTGGCGTTCTGGCCGCTGGCGATATGGCTGTCCGTTCCAGATGGGGCGCGATGGCTGTGGCGCTTGCGCTTGTGCGCAGCGGTCGTGATCCTTGGTGCGCTGGCGCTGGACACGCATATCGGCGCGAGCCTGTGGGGGCAGCCGGAAAAGCTCGCGTTGGCTTGGGCCGAACGCAATCCCGATTCGGCGCGGGCTCAGGCTTATGCGGCACAAATCGACTTGGCTCGCTCGCGGCCTCGCCAAGCCGAGGCGCGGCTGGCAAGAGCGCTGATCGCGCATCCGGAACAAAGCCAGCTTGCGTTCAATCTTGCCAGTGCGGAATGTGAGCTCGGCACGCTGTCGCCCGCTACCATTGCGGCCGTGCGTTACGCCGTGTCACATGACGCGGCCGCGGCACGCCTGGATTTCACCTGGCT
>Ga0105241_10001813_pt1 | contig 16217 bp, 9 predicted proteins | sample KBSC64metaG_FD_80422 | JGI IMG/M metagenome (GOLD analysis project Ga0105241, IMG submission 80422) | Corn rhizosphere microbial communities from Kellogg Biological Station, Michigan, USA - KBS C6-4 metaG | ecosystem: Host-associated > Plants > Roots > Rhizosphere > Soil | place: Michigan, USA... | reverse complement strand
CTCGAAGAGGGCGGCGTGTCCGATTTCGAATACGAGGACGAAAAAGTGCGCGTGCGCGTCGCGCTCGCTCGCGGCCAAGCGCCGGTCGTGACCAGCGTCGTGGCCGCGCCCATCCCCGCGCCTGCGCCGTCACAGCCTCGCGCGTCCGCGGCAGCGGTCGAAGTGGTCGATCCCAACGTGGTGTTCGTCACGTCGCCGTTCGTCGGCACTTTCTATCGCGCACCGTCGCCCGAGTCGGAAGATTTCGTTTCGGCAGGCGGCTCGGTGAAGAAGGGCCAAACGCTCTGCATCATCGAGGCCATGAAACTGATGAACGAGATCGAAGCCGATTTCGCCGGCACCGTCGTCGAGGTCTTGGTCGAGAGCGGTAAGAGCGTGGAATTCGGTCAGAAGCTGTTCAAGATCAAGAAGAGCTGAGGCGAGCTTTCAATGTTCCGCAAAGTTTTGATCGCCAATCGCGGCGAGATCGCCATCCGTGTCATTCGCGCCTGTCGTGAGCTCGGCATTGCGACCGTCGCCGTGCACTCCGAGGCCGACGCTCACGCGCTGCACGTGCGCTTTGCGGATCAAGCCGTGTGCATTGGTCCGGCGGCAGCGTCGCTCAGCTACTTGAACATCCCCGCGCTGATCAGCGCGGCGGAAATCACCGCCGCTGACGCCATTCACCCGGGCTACGGCTTTCTCTCGGAGAGCACCAAGTTTGCCCAAGTGGTCGAGCGTTGCGGGCTGAATTTCATCGGGCCGTCGTCGGAAGCGATGGCGCAATGGGGTGACAAGCTGCGCGCGCGTGAAGCCGCGCGTCGCTTTGGTCTGCCGCTCTTGCCGGGCAGTGAGGCGCTCACCAGCGCCGATCACGCCGAATCCGAAGCCGCACGCGTCGGCTTCCCGGTGATGATCAAGGCGCGCGGTGGTGGCGGCGGTCGCGGCATGCGCGTCGTGCGCAACGTCTCCGAAGTGCGGCGCGCGTTCGAGTCGGCCACGGCCGAAGCGATGAACGCGTTCAAGAACCCGGAACTCTATCTCGAGCGTTTCGTCGAGCGCCCCAAGCACATCGAGTTTCAAGCCCTCGCGGATAAGCACGGGCAAGTTTGGGTTCTCGGCGAGCGAGAATGCTCGCTGCAGCGCAAGAATCAAAAGCTAGTCGAAGAATCGCCCAGCCCGAACATGACGGACGAGCTGCGGGCTCGGATGAGTGAGGTCATTCGTCGCGCCGTGCTGGAGACGGGCTACACCTCGCTCGGCACGCTCGAGTTCTTGATGGATGAAGATCGTTCTCTCTACTTCATGGAGATGAACACACGCGTGCAGGTCGAACACCCCGTGACCGAGATGGTGACTGGCGTCGATTTGGTCGCCGAGCAGATCAGGGCCGCGGCGGGCGAGAAGCTCACTCTGCCGGACACCACGCTGTGGAAGCTGCGCGGCGCCGCGATCGAATGCCGCATCATGGCCGAAGATCCGCGCACGTTTGCGCCATGGCCGGGCAAAATCACCGAGTACCATCCGCCGGGCGGCGCCGGCGTGCGCGTGGATTCAGGCGTTTTCGGCGGCTGGACGGTCCCGCCGCACTACGATTCGTTGCTCGCCAAAGTGATCGTGCACGCGCCGACGCGTGAGCAAGCGCTGAAGCGCATGCAACGCGCGCTCGACGAGTACATCATCGGCGGCATCCGCACGAACATCGAGCTCCATAAGCAGCTCTTGGCCCTGCCGGAAGTGATGGAAGGCCGCATGACCACGCGCACCGTCGAAAACTTCATGGCCGCCCTGGCGAACGCCAACTAAATCCTTATTCTTGTTGATGGTCACGCGGCGCGCGAAGGGCGGCAGAGCCTTCGGCGTCGCGTTCCGGCTCGCGAGAGGGGAGCCCGCGTTGGGCGCAGGCTACAGCTCGAAACCGACCAGAGCGCGCGCCTGCACGCGTTCGTTCTCGTCCAGATCGAGGTGTTGCTCGTGAGGGGTGCCACCTTTGAGCGCGGTGAGTTGGGGCTCGACCGCGAACGTGGCCCAAAAACCGGCGCTCACCCAGGACACGCTCGGTCCGAGATAGATCACCGAGCGCTCGAGCTTGCCGTGGAAGCCGTTGATGTCGCGCACTTCGAGGCCGGCCACTAGCTTGGGCGTCACGAAGTAGCCGCCACTGAGACCGAAGGAGAGCCGCTTTTCGACGCCGGAATCCGAGCGATCCAAAGGCCAAATCGCTTCCCCGGTCACGTTGCCAGCGAGCAGGAGCGAGCCAAATTGCTTGTCTAAAATAGCCTGCACGAAGACCGCGCCGAGTTCGGGGCCGTAGCTGCCTTCGATCGCGAGTGCCGAGCCGAGCGCGTCGGCGATGGGGTCGCTGAGTTTGTACTTGAGGTTACCGGAGACCGACTCGAAGTCGCTGACGGCGAGCCGGGTGGTCTCGGAAGCGCCGGGCAGCTCCGTATCCTTGGCGACCGACGAGAAATTCCAAAACAGCGAACCCTGCAGGTTCTTCGCGAAGCCGTAGCCGAGCTCGAGGCGCCCTTCGAGCTTGCTGTAGTAGGCGGTGCGACCGGCCCGCACGGTCGTCCACGGAGTCAGTTCGGTCTTCCCCGGATCGAGGACCAATGACTCTTCGGTGAAGCCAAAATGATGCTCGGCGGCGGCGGCGCGGTGCGTCGCCGCGCACCAGGCGACGGCCAGCAGGAGGACCCGCGAGCTGCGGCGAGCAAAAGTTCCAAGAGTCATGCTTTAGGCGTTTCGGTTACGGCTCGGTTTACGGCCTACGAGCTCCGCGTCGAACGCCGACGGGCACTCGGCGCTGACGGGGCACGCGGCGCACGCGGGCTTCCGCGCTGCGCACACGCGACGCCCGTGAAAAATCAGCGTGTGCGAAAGCATGTCCCACTCTTTGCGCGGGAACAGCTCCATCAAATCCTGCTCGATTTCAGGCGGTTCCGTGTGCTTCGTCCAACCGAGGCGCTGGCTGATGCGCTGCACGTGCGTATCCACGACGACCCCCTCGGGCGTGCCGAAGGCGACCCCGAGTACCACGTTGGCCGTCTTTCGCCCCACTCCGGGGAGCGCGATGAGTTCGTGAAGGGTTCGCGGCACTGCGCCGCCATGCTCGGCCACCAAGCGCTTGGCGAGGCCAATCACGTTCTTGGTCTTTTGCCGGAACATGCCGATTTTGCTGAGCGCTTCTTGAACCTCCGCAGGCTCCGCGGCGGCGAGCGCTTCGGGGGTGGGCCAACGCGCGAACAAGCCGGGCGTGATCTTGTTGACCATCACGTCCGTGCTCTGGGCACTGAGCACCGTGGCGACGACCAACTGAAACGCGTTTTGGTGGTCGAGCTCACAATGCGCGTCCGGGTGGCGAGCGCGCAGCTTGGCGTACGTTTCGAGCACGAGTGCTTGGCTCGGGGCCGCGGCCTTTTTCGAACGCGCTTTGCCCGGGGCTTTCGGCACGGCCTTGGCCGCGCCGCGAGCACCCTTCGGCGCCTTGCTCACGCCTGCCGTGGCTTTCGGCTTGGCGCGAGCAGGGCTTTTCAGCGGCGTCTTCTTACTCGCTTTGCTCGCCGCCATCGCCGTCACCACCTTCGACTGAATCTTCAGCGGTGTCAGCCGAGGCTTCGCCGGGCGGGAGGCTCTCGCCCGTGCTTTCGCCGGCATTTTCAGCGTCCACGTTGACGTCGTCTTCGCCCTCGAGCGCCGCGCCCGCTTGGTTTTCGCCAATGGGTTCGATGGCGACGATGCGTTCGTCGTCATCGACGCTCATCAGCTTCACGCCCTGCGCGTTGCGGCCGGTCTCGCGAATGCCTTCGATGGGCGTGCGAATGGTTTGGCCGCGATCGGTGATCAGCATCACCTCGTCTTCCGGTTTGACCATCGCGATGCCGACGACCGGGCCGTTCCGCTCGCTACAGTCGATGAGGATGATGCCTTTGCCACCGCGGTTCTGCGTGCGGAACTCCTCGATCGGCGTGCGCTTGCCGTAGCCGCGCTCGCACACCGCGAGCACGAACTTGCGCTCGGCGTCCGAACGCGAGAGCCCAACGACCTCGTCGCCGGCTTCGAGCTCGATGGCTTTGACGCCCGCCGTGTTGCGGCCCATCGCGCGCACCTGTTGCTCGTCGAAGCGAATGCTCTGTCCGAGCTTGGTGGCCACGAAGAACTCCGCGTTGCCGTCCGTGACGATGGCCGTGAGCAGTTGGTCGTCGTCCGCGATCTTGACGCCAATGATGCCTTTTTCTCGGTAATTCTCGTACTCGAGCAGCTCGGTCTTCTTGATCTGGCCACCCTTCGTGATCGTGGTCACGAACGGGCCGGCTTCGATCGCCTTCACCGGCGTGATGGCAGCGATTTTTTCGTCCGGCTCCATCTCGATGAAGTTCACGATCGCGCGGCCCTTGGCGTTGCGCGCGGCCTGCGGCACTTCGTACACCTTCTTCACGTACACTTTGCCGCGGTTCGAGAAGAAGAACACCAAGCTGTGCGTGGAGGCGATGAACAGCTGGTTCAGGAAGTCGTCTTCACGGGCTTCCATGCCCTTGTTGCCCTTGCCGCCGCGCTTCTGAGCTTTGTACGTGGAGATGGGCGTCCGCTTGATGTAGCCGGAGTGCGAGATCGTGACGACCATGTCCTCTTCTTGGATCAGATCCTCGATTTGGATTTCGGCCTCGTTGTTGATGATCTCGGTGCGGCGCTTTTGCCCGTGCTTCTCTTTGACCTCTTCGAGCTCCTTGATGATCACGTCCATCAACAAGTGCTCTTCGGCCAAGATCGCGCGCAGCCGCGTGATCTCGTTGGAGAGCTCGCCATATTCGGCGGCCAGTTTGTCTTGCTCGAGGCCGGTCAAGCGCGCGAGGCGCATGTCCAAAATGGCTTTGGCTTGGCGCTCGCTGAGCCGGTAGTCCGATTGCTTCGCGGCCAGCTCGATCTCGGCTTCGGGGCGGCCCGCGCGACGCACGAAGGCTTCGAGGCCCTTCAAGGGTAGGGCCATCAAGCGCGTCTGCGCCACTTCCGGATCCGGTGACTCGCGGATCGTCTTGATCACGAGATCCACCTCGGTGACGGCCATGCCGAGGCCTTCGACGATTTCGCGCTGGCCCTCGGCCTTCGTCAGCTCGTAGCGCGTGCGCCGGCTGATCACTTCGCGCCGATGTTCGACGAAGCGCTCGAGGGTCTGCTTCAGGTCGAGCACCTCGGGGCGCGAATCGACGATCGACAGATTGATGATGCCGAACGACGCTTGCATGTCCGTCAGGCGATAGAGCTGATTGAGCACCACCTGCGGGAAGACGTCCTTCTTCAGCTCGATACACAGCCGCATCCCGTCGCGGTCGCTCTCGTCGCGGGCTTCCTTGATGCCCTCGATGCGCTTGTCGCGCATGAGCTCGCCGATTTTCGCGTGCAAGCGGGCTTTGTTGACCTGATAGGGGATCTCGGTGACCACGATTTGCTCGCGATCTTGCGAACCGGTCACCTTTTCGATTTCGGTTCGCGCGCGCATCACGATCGAACCGCGGCCGGTTTTGTACGCTTGGTAAATACCCGAGCGACCGTAGATCATGCCTGCGGTCGGGAAATCCGGCCCTTTCACGTCCAGCATCAGATCTTCGACGGTGGAGGCGGGCTCGCGGATCAAGCGAATCGTCGCGTCGATGACTTCGTTCAGGTTGTGGGGCGGAATGTTGGTCGCCATGCCGACCGCGATGCCCGTCGAACCATTGACGAGCAGGTTCGGGAAGCGCGCGGGCAGCACCGTTGGCTCTTCGCCCGATTCATCGAAGCTCGGCGTGAAGTCGACGGTCTCTTTCTCGATGTCGGCGAGCAGCTCCATCGCGATGCGCGCGAGACGGCACTCGGTGTAGCGGTAGGCGGCAGCCGGGTCGCCATCGACCGAGCCGAAATTACCCTGACCGTCGATGAGCATGTGGCGCATCGAGAAGTCTTGAGCCATGCGCACGAGTGCGTCGTACACGGCGGCATCGCCGTGAGGATGGTAGTTGCCGAGCACCTGACCGACGACCTTGGCGCACTTGCTGTACGAGCCGCCGGGCGTCAGATTCAGGTCGCGCATCGCGAACAAGATGCGACGATGAACGGGCTTCAAACCGTCGCGTGCATCGGGGATGGCGCGCCCGATGATGACGCTCATCGCGTAATCCAGGTACGAGGTTCGCATCTCGTCCTGAATGCTGATCGGATGTTCTTCGGGCTTAGTCGGTTCGTTTTCCACGCTGCGTAGGAAGTACCGCGGGACTGTCCCCGTTACAAGCTCGCGAAGGGTTTAGATTTCGCGTGAATTCCGATGTAATTTTGCGGACTTACAGTCCGAAAAATTACGCGCATCGGCGTGATCGCGAGACAGCTGATCGCTGGCTGTCTGAGGGGTCTTTGGTGTGCAACCTGCGCACGCTGTTTGGCGATCCTCCCAGCGTGTTGAAACAAGCGTGCGCCGGTCTCGCCGGTTCTACCCCTTCGGGTATCGCGAAGCGCGTTCGTGGGTCTGCGCCTTGGATGCCGATCGAGATCTGTCGTACCAAAGACAGTCGCGTTGACTCATTTCCGGGCATGCGGCTGAAGCGCCCGGCGCGCGCTTACTACTACTTGATCAGTTACAGTGGGCAGATCTCGATCGACGGGAGCCGCGATATGCCACGAGACGAAAAACCGGCGAAACCGGCGCCCGGCTACCTCGCGTCGCGCGAGAGTCGACTCGACCGTGCTGCGCGCCTGCCCCGGAAAATGTCTTAGCGCCGCCGAAACGCTTCGGGTCGGACGCAAGTGACTAAGTAGTATTAGGCGCGACCGGAAGGAGCTCCGGGTGAGGGCTCGTGCCGAGGAGGAGAGAGTGGTGGCTCGCGCCGCGGGAGGAGAAGCGTTGTTCCGCGCTTAGAAGAAATTCCCGATAGTAAACTCGAACACGTTCGACTCTTCATACGGCAACGGCGCGAACGGGAAGCCCCATTCGAAGCGCAGGGGGCCGAGGGGCGAGAACCAGCGGATGCCGAAGCCGTACGACGTGCGCAGGCGCGCGAGGCTGTTGATGCCGTCGAAGCAGGGGCTGACGACGGCGTATTGAATCGATTGGCCGCCGGCCGCGCAGTAATTCTTCTCGAGGTTCCAGGTGTTGCCGGCATCGGTGAAGAGCACGCCGCGCACGCCGACCGATTCCACGATCGGAAATTCGAGCTCGAGATTCTGGAAGTATTCGAGGTTGCCGCCGATGTCGGCGCCGTTGGCGATGGGCGCGCTGTTCGGATCGGTGGACTGCGTGAGGCCAACGCGCGGGCCGATGGTGCGGAAGCGGAAGCCGCGGACGTCCAAAATGCCGCCGAGGAAGAAGCGCGCGAAGATCGGCACGCCTTCACTCGAGGGACTCGTGACGTGGCCGGCTTCCATGTTCAGCTTGAGTACGAAGCCTGCGCCGATTGGATAGTAGAAGCGGCCGATGAAGCGATGCTTCAAGAACTCGTTCTGCGATCCGAGCGCAGCGGCTGCGAGTTCCGTCGAGGCGTAGAGGTAGACGCCGCTGGTCGGAAACAGCCGGTTGTCGCGAGTGTCGAGCGTGAGGGCAGGGCGAATGCTGGACGTGAAGCCGTCGTTGAACAGGTTCGCGAGCGGCAAGCGGGTGAACACGCTGACCGCGCTGCTGGTGCCGAGCAGCGTGGAGGTGGTTTGCGTCGAAACGCGGTCGAGCTCTGCCGTGTAGGTGATCGACGCGTTCAGCTCCGGCTCGATCAGCGGATAGCCGAACGTGAGCCCACCACCGCGGCTGGACTGCGAAAAGTCGTTGTAAACCCGCAGCTGATCGTAAAGATCGATGCTCGAGTTGAACAAGCTGTCCATGAAGTACGGCTCGAACAGCCGCAAACTGACGAGCTGACGCAAACTGCTGACCTGCGCTTGTAGCGACAGGCTTTGCCCGTTGCCGAACAAGTTTGCCTGCTGCACCTGCGCCGTCGCGATGAAATTCTCGATGCTGGAGAAGCCCGCGCCGACTTGGAACGTGCCGGTCGGCTTTTCGCTGACCTCCAAGTACACGGTCATCTTGTCGGGAGCAGAGCCCTGCTCGGTCGAGACATCGACGCGTTCGAAGTAACCGAGGGCGGTCACGCGGCGCTTGGAGCGCTCGAGTTTGGTCTCGCTGAACAGATCACCTTCGGCGACCTCCAGCTCGCGGCGGATGACTTTGTCGCGCGTCTTGGAGTTGCCGCGGATTTCGATGCGCTCGAAATGCACGAGCGGCCCGCGCTCGACCGGGACCACGACGTCGACTTCGTGCGTCTCGGGATCTAGCTGGGTTTGCGGGTTGGCTTCGACGTTGGCGTAGCCGTGATCGCGATACAGCGTGCGGATGCTCTGCAGATCTTCGAGCAGCTCGGCGCGGTTGAAATATTGACCGGCTTCGGCGCGCACCATCATGCGCAAGTTGCGACGCCCGTCGATCGGCTCGACCTCGGTGCCGCCCGGGCCGCGCTCGTACACGCGCAACTGACGGATGCGATAACGAGGGCCTTCGTCGATGGTGATCGAGACTTCGATGCCGTTGCGGTCCGGCGTCAGCATGATGCGCGGCGTGCTGATGGAGACCGACAGAAAGCCGCGGTCGTAATACATCGCGCTCAGGACGGCGATGTCGCGCTCGAACGCGTCTTGGCGAAACGGGCCACCCGAGCCGAACGCAAAAAAGCCGGCATTGCCGGTGTACATCAGCGAGCGCAGCTCGTCGCTGCCGATGGACTCGTTGCCGATGAAGGTCATGCGGCGAACGCTGACCTGGCCGTGTTCGGTGATCTTGAACTTGATCTCGACCTCGTTGTTCTTCTGAGGCACGACCTCGTTCTGAACTTCGGCCAGGAAGTAGCCCTTTTCCGCGTACATATCGCGGATTTTTTGCACCGTGCGGCGCACGGCGGGCAGGCTCAAGATGGTGTTGGGTTTGAGCTCGATGCCCTCGTTGAGATCGTCCTTCGAGATCTCTTCGTTGCCTTCGAAGACGATGGTCGCGATGCTCGGGCGTTCGCGCACGACGAAGCGCAGCGTGACGCCGTCTTCATGGCGATCGAGGTCGACTTCGATGTCGTCGAAGAAGCCGGAGTTCCACAGCTCTCGCACGTCCTGCGTGAGGGTCTCGGGCTTGAAGAGTTGGCCGTTGCGCTCACGAATGTAGGTGAGGACGTCTTCCTGGGTGACGCGGCGATTGCCGGCGACGTCGATGCGCTGAATCGGCAGACCGCGAGCGAGCTCGGCTTCGCCCGGCGGCAGCGCGGCGCTGGCAGGCGGTTCGCTCGGAAGCTCGGCGTCCGGAGCACGAGCGCTCGGCGCCTTGCCGTCGTCGGTAGCGGCTGGTGCGCCGGCCGTAGACGAAGCAGCCGCAGCGCCGCCCGTGCCAGCGCCGGTCTGCGCGAACGCAGAGGGCGCCAAGATCAGGCAGAGCGCGACGACCAGAGCGAAGCGCATCCACGCAGGGCAGCGAGCGACGAAGTTTTCCTGCATTCCGATCGAATCGAGCCTTTTGGAAGCGCCCGCGTAGCGCGGACACAGGCTTGTCTCAAGCCGGGCTATAAAAAGCCAGGTAAAACCGCCCAAACTGCGCGCAGATCGCGAAAATCGGCCACGCTCGCCGGGTACTCGTAGGAAACGGCCGAGTTCCGCCTGCTGGCCGGACTTCTTCGGCTCCGCAGCGGACACTTTCGGTCGTACGCGGCGCGGTTAAACGTCGAGCTCACCGACTTCGTCGGCGCGGTCCATGATCAAGTGAAAGCGCGCGGAGGCGTCTTTACCCATCAGCTCGCTGACGATGCGATCGGTCTCGAGTGCGTCGGCGATGCTGACGCGCAAGAGACGCCGAGTGCGCGGGTTCAACGTCGTATCCTACAGTGTCTTGGCCATCATTTCGCCGAGGCCTTTGAAGCGCGTGATGTCGGGCTTGGCGTTGCCCTTTTGCTTCTCTTTCAAGATGCGATCGCGGTCGGCGTCGTCCGCAGCCCAGTACGTTTCTTTGCCCAGATCGATTCGGTACAGAGGGGGCAGGGCGATGAACACGCGCTGATCTTTGATCAGCTCGGGCAAATGCCGGTACAGGAACGTGAGCAGCAGCGTCGTGATGTGGTGGCCGTCCGAATCGGCATCGGCGAGCAGCACGACGCGCTGATAGCGCAGCTTACTGAGGTCGAAGTTCGGGCCCACGCCGCAGCCGAGCGCGGTCACCAGATCGGCGAGCTCTTTGTTCTCGATGACCTTGCTGACGCTCATGCCCTCGGTGTTCAGCACTTTGCCGCGCAGCGGAAGGATGGCTTGCGTGTTGCGGTCGCGCCCTTGCTTTGCCGAGCCGCCTGCGGAATCACCTTCCACGATGAAGAGCTCGGTGTCTTGACGATTGTGCGTCAAGCAATCCGCCAGTTTGCCGGGCAAGGTGAGCCGGCCGCTGGTCGCGCTCTTGCGCGAGATCGATGCGGATGCGGCGCGTGACGCTTCTCGGGCTCGCGCCGAGAGGATGATGCGCGCGACGATTTGCTCGGCGACGGAGCGGTTCGAGTTCAGCCACTGCTCGAGCACGGGACGCACGGCGCCGTCCACGGCCGACTGCACTTCCGGGTTGTTCAGGCGGTCTTTCGTCTGGCCTTGAAACTGCGGTTCGGCGACGAACACGCTGAGCACCGCGACCCACCCCTCACGAATGTCCTCCGCCGTGAGCGTGACTCCGCGCGGAGAGAGGTTGTGCGTCTCGATGTAATTGCGGATGGCCTTGGCGACGCCAGCGCGGAGCCCGTTTTCGTGCGTGCCGCCGGAGCCGGTCGGGATGCCGTTGACGTAGCTCTTGACGATTTCTTCCGTCGATTCGGTCCACTGGCAGACGACCTCGAGCCGCATCTCGCCGTCTTTGTTCAGCGAGAACGGGACTTCGTGCGCCGGCTTGGCGTGGGCGCCAGCCATGATCTTCTTCAGGTAGTCGGCGATGCCGTCCTGATGAAAGAAGTTCTGCTTTTCGCCGCTGAGCTCATCGGTGAACAGCACCTTCACGCCGCGGTGTAGGTAGCTCGCGATCTCCAGGCGATCCCGGATGGTGTCCGGGTTGAAGTCGATCTTCGGGAAAATCGTGGGATCGGGGTGGAAGAAGACGGTCGTGCCGGTGCCGCGTGACGGGCCCACCTTCTTCAACTTGCCTTGCGGGACACCGCCGCGAAACTCGAGTTGCCACTCGGCGCCGTCGCGCCGCACCGTGGCGACGAGCTTGGAGGACAGCGCGTTCACCACGGAAGCACCAACGCCGTGCAAGCCGCCGGAGGTCTTGTAGTTGTCGCCGCTGAACTTGCCGCCCGCATGCAGCGTCGAGAAGATGATCTCGAGCGCTGATTTCTTGTGGGTCGGGTGCAGGTCGACCGGGATGCCGCGGCCGTTGTCGACGACGGTGACCGATTGCCGGTCCTTGTGCAGCGTGACCGTGATTTCGGTCGCGTGCCCGTTCATCGCTTCGTCGACGGCGTTGTCGACGACTTCCCAGACCAAGTGATGCAGACCCGCGGAGCCGACGCCGCCGATGTACATACCCGGGCGCTTCCGCACCGGGTCGAGTCCCTCGAGGACCGTGATGTCTTTAGCGGTATAAGTGGCGGACATAGTCTCTAGTTCGACAAGGGTTGCGGAGGGGGCGGAGCTTCGATGACGACTTTCACGAATTTCCCACGCTTGATGACTTCGCGGCCTTTGCCGCCGCGTGTGGAACGGTCGAACTTGGCCGTAGTGATGCGTTGCTCACCACCGAGTGACGTCTCCAAAACGAGGGCGTCTTTGTCGTCGGCGACGGCCTTCATGCCGACGAGTGCGTCATCGTCATCGAGTTTGACCAAGAGCACGCCCTTGCCCGGACCCGACAGGTAATTCACATCCGACACATCGCACAGCAGGGCGCGGCCTTCTTGAGTGGCTGCGATCACCGTCTCTTTGCCGCGCACGAGCGAAACACCGACGACCTGCACGCCTTCCGAGGTGCGCGCGAATTTACGACCGGCGCGAGTGCTCGGATCGATGAACGGCGCGATGCCGAGCGTGAAGCCGTACCCGTCGCTGGTTGCGCCGACCAAGTAGGTCTTCGGGCGCTTGCCTTCGCGTTCGGCCACGTCACCCGTGAAACGCGCATCGAGCGAGTAGCAGGCGATGATCTTCTCGCCGTCCTTCAGCTTGAACAGCTTCTGGATTGGTTCGCCGTAGCCGGAAGTGGCTGGCACGTCGATCAAACGGCAGGTGTACACGGTGCCGAAATTCGAGAAGAAACCGATGCCTTCGCGCGTCGAGCCGACCACGCAAGCCAGTACGGCGTCGCCCTCGCGTAGGCGAGTCGTCGCCGTGTCCTTGAACTCTTTCTGGCGTTTCACCCAGCCGTCGGCCGTGAGCAGCACCATGTTGTCCTCGGCGACGATCAGGTCTTCTTCGGTGAATTCCTGCTCGTCACTCACGGCCTCGATCAGCGTGCGGCGCTTGCCGTTCTTGCCGAATTTCTCGACCACTTGACTGAGTTCGTCACGCACGATGCCCCAGCGACCCTTGGATTCGCCTTCGCGGAGCAATTCGCGAATGTCTTTGGCCCGCTTGCGCTTCTCTTTCAGTTCCTTCTGGATGACCAAGATCTCGAGGCGCGCCAAGCGGTACAGCTTGAGCTCCAAGATGGCGTCGGTCTGCTCGGCATCGAGCTGGAACTTCACCATGATCTTCTGCGCCGCATCGGCCTTGCCGTCTGACGCGCGGATGATCTTCAGGATCTGATCGAGCGCATCGAAGACTTTCTCGAAGCCCTCGAGGACGTGGATGCGCTTCTGCAGCGCGGCCAGTTCGTGGCCCAGGCGGCGAGTCACGACTTCCAGTCGGAAGTGTAGGAAATGCCAGAGGATTTGCTGCAAATCCAAACGCTCGGGCCGACCCACCTCGGGGTTTTCGGTCGGCACCAAACACGTCAAATTCACCGCGAAATTGGTCTGGAGCGGCGTGTGCTTGAACAGGTAGGCGAGCACTTTGTGCTCGTCCGCCTCTTTTTTCAGCTCCAGCTCGATGCACACGTCATCGGTCGACACGTCGCGCACGTCGAGCAGCATCGGCATTTTGCGCGACACCACGACCTCCGCGATGCGCTCGACCAACACCGATTTGTTCACCGCATAGGGGATGCTGACGACCTGCAGGGTCTTCGTGGTCTTGCCCGTGTCGGAGAGCTTCCAAGTGCCGCGCACTTTGAGCGTGCCCTGGCCCGTTTCGTAGACCTGCTTGATCTCCTCGGTGCTGGAAACGATTTGCCCGCCGGTCGGGAAATCCGGACCTTTGATGGTGCGAGCGAGCTCGCGAGACGTGAGCTGCTTGCCCTCGAGTAGCGCGTCGAGCAGTCGGATCGAAGCGTTGACCACTTCTTCCGGGTTGTGGGGCGGAATGTTGGTCGCCATGCCGACCGCGATGCCGGAGGCGCCGTTCACGAGCAGGTTCGGAATCGAGGACGGGAGCACCACCGGCTCGGTTTTCGTGCCGTCGTAATTCGGCCGAAAATGCACGGTATCCTCGTCGATTTCGGAGAGGATTTGGTCGGCCAAGGGCGCAAGCCGGCATTCCGTGTAGCGGTAGGCGGCCGCCGGATCGCCGTCGAGCGAGCCGAAATTGCCCGAACCGTCCACCAGTGGCGCGCGCAGGCTGAACCATTGCGCCATGCGCACGAGCGCGTCGTAAATCGCGGAGTCGCCGTGCGGATGGAAACTGCCCATCACGTCGCCGACGATCTTCGCGCATTTCCGGTGCTTGGCGTCGCCGGTCACACCCTGTTGCCACATCGTATAGAGGATGCGGCGTTGCACGGGCTTCAGGCCGTCGCGCACGTCAGGGATGGCGCGGCTCGTGATCACCGAGAGCGCGTAGTTCAAGTAGCGGGTCTGCGCGACCTCATGCAGAGGCGCATTTTCCTCCGGGAACAGCGGCGGCTCATCGCTTCCGCCGCCGGGGCCACGCCGTTTCTTGGGTGGCTCGCCGTTGCCTTTGGAGTCGCTCTTGTGCTTGCTCTTGCCTGTCGCCAACGTTTCACTTTCCCCGGCGCTCCCCTGCTGGGGTGCCGGCTCCGCGCGATTCGCTAGCTTTCTTTGGCTGCCAAAGTCAATATCTTCCGAAGAAATGCAGGTACGCACGACGAAAGCCGGGGTGTTCGTTACGCTTTCGTGGGGGCTGTGCGGCTTCGGCGCGGGCTGTGGGCGCCCTCACGGCGAGCCAACCGCCGCGGTCTGCGCTGACGACAGCGACGGAATCGTGAGCTCCAATTCGTCGGAGAGCCCGGCCGGGGGCGTCTCGGTCGAGCTCGTTCAAGCAGGCTGTCACGATTGCGCAGAGCGGCTGCGCCCGGGGGCCGCCACCGGATCGCCGTGCTCGGCAGCGTCGGTTTGTGCCGAGGTTTGCTGCGGTTGTACGGGGGAAACCGCGGCCCGTCGCTACCGCGCGCGCGTCTGCGAAGCGGGCCGTTGCCCGGATCCCGCTCGCGCGTGCGTGGCGGCGCGGCAGCAGATTCGACCCGATATTTGCGCGATTTCGCCAGCGCCGGCTGGCTTCACACGCTGAATCCTCATTCGGACGAAAGCGGGCCGCGGAACTCGTCCACGGCGATGCCGTAGCGCTTCATCCAGCGGTGGATCTGCATGCGCGCTTTGCCGAGCTCGCGGCCGACTGCCGCCACGTTGCCCTGGTGGCTGACGAGGAGCGCCCGCAGCTCGGGTTCGCTCGGGACGGCAAGTGGCGAAGCCTCGTCCCTGCGCGCGGGCGGCGCCACGCTGCTGCTCCGCCCGTAATCGTGCATCGCCTCTTTCATGACGTCCGGCAGGACGTCGGGGCTCAGGCTCAGGGTGTCTGTCAGGGCCACGCTGCGTTTGATGCAGGCCTCGAGCTCGCGCACGTTGTACGGAAAATCGTAGTGCAGCACGCCCGTCATGAACGGGAACGAGAGCTCGTGCTGCGGGCGCCCAGCGCGAGCCAGAAAGCTTCGCACGAGCACGTGCACGTCTTCCTTCCGCTCGTGAAGGGGCGGTAGTTGGACTTCGTACTCGTTCAAGCGCGCGAACAAATCCTCGCGAAACCGGCCTTCGCGCTGCATGCGGTTCAGATCGCGATGGGTCGCGCACACCACGCGAACGTCGACCCGTTCGGGTGCCGTCGCGCCGAGCGGGAATACCTCTTTGGCTTGCAAGACGCGCAGCAGTTTGGCCTGCGCCTCGAATGGCATGTCCCCAATTTCGTCCAGAAAGAGCGTGCCGCCATCGGCGCTGCGAATGAGCCCGGGCTTGTCCCGATCGGCGCCCGAGAACGCGCCGCGCTTGAAGCCGAACAGCTCACTCTCCAAGAGCAACGCCGGGATGGCCGCGCAGTTCACCGCGCAAAAGCGGCCCGTGCGCCCGCTCAGGCGATGCAATTCACTCGCGACGACTTCCTTGCCGGTGCCGCTCGCGCCACGCAAAATGACGCTCAGGAGCGTGGGCGCCACGCGCTCGAGCTCCGCAACGATGCGGTCCATCTGCAGCCCGCCGACCAGCAAACTCGGTTGTAAGGCGCGGCGCCGCGTGCCTTTGGCCATGCTGCCGTCCAGGCGATACGCGGCGTACAGCTCGGCATCGCGCTCGACGAACTTGAAGATGGCATCACCGATGCGCAGTTCGTCACAAGGTTCGAGAGCCGCGCCCTGCACCCGACGCCCGTTGACGATGATCCCGTTCCGGCTGCCCAAATCGCGCACGTGGTACGCGCCGTTCGCCCAGCCAATTTCCGCATGGCGTCGGGACACGGCGGGCACGTCGAGTTCGAGATCGACGCCGGGTTCGCGCCCCACGACGATCCGGTCCTGCTTGAATGGGTAGGCAGCGGGGAGGCGAGCCCAAGACTCGGCATAGAGCAGAACGAGGCCCGCCACGGGGCCCGAGCCGGGTCCGCGCGCCGCGTTGTCGAACTCCTGCATTGCGCCGGTGGTGTAGTCGCCCATCCAGCCGCTAGAATAGCGCTTCGCCATGGAACCCGAAACACTCCGCGTCGCCGCTGTCCAACTGCAGAGCCAAGACGACGTGGCTCGAAATCTCGAACGGTGTCGAATCGCTGTTGCGGAGGCGCAGCGGAGCGGAGCCGAACTCGTGGTCTTACCCGAGAATTTCGCGTTTTTTGGGGCAGAGGAACAGAAACGTGCGCTCGCCGAAGAACGCGGCGACGCCCGCGGGGTCATTCAGTCCGCGCTCGCCGAAATG
>Ga0105241_10001804_pt1 | contig 16242 bp, 15 predicted proteins | sample KBSC64metaG_FD_80422 | JGI IMG/M metagenome (GOLD analysis project Ga0105241, IMG submission 80422) | Corn rhizosphere microbial communities from Kellogg Biological Station, Michigan, USA - KBS C6-4 metaG | ecosystem: Host-associated > Plants > Roots > Rhizosphere > Soil | place: Michigan, USA... | reverse complement strand
GCAAGGGCAATCCGGGCCCCGGTGGTTGGGGGGTCATCCTGCGCTCGGGAGCGCACGTCAAAGAGCTGCACGGCGGCGAGTGGTCGACGACCAACAACCGCATGGAGCTTACCGCGGTGATCAAGGGCCTCGGCGCGCTGACGCGGCGCTGCAAGGTCAAGCTGTGGACCGACTCGCAGTATGTCCAGAAGGGGATCTCGGTCTGGATCGTCGACTGGAAACGGCGTGGCTGGCGCACGGCCGACAAGAAACCCGTGAAGAACGTGGATCTGTGGCAGCAGCTCGATACGCTGGCTGCGCAGCATGATGTCGAGTGGCTGTGGGTCAAGGGCCACGCCGGCCATCCCGAGAACGAGCGTGCCGATCAGCTCGCCAACCTCGGCGTCGAAGAGGCGCTGCGCCGATCCACGATCGTCTGAGCGAAATCAGAATGCGCCAGATTGTCCTCGACACTGAAACCACCGGCCTCGAAGTTGCGCTGGGCCACCGCGTGATCGAAATTGCCGGCGTGGAGATCATCAACCGCCGCTTGACCGGGCGCCATTTCCACAAGTACCTCAACCCGCAGCGAGACGTCGAGCAAGGCGCTCTGCAGGTGCACGGGCTGACGCTCGAGTTCCTGCAGGACAAGCCGCTGTTTCGCGACATCGTGGCCGAGCTGATCGAGTTCGTCGACGGTGCTGAGCTGATCATCCACAACGCTGCATTCGACGTCTCGTTCCTCGACAGCGAGCTGGCGTTGGCCGCCTTGAAACCGATCGCCGTGTACTGCCACACCGTCACCGATACGCTCCGGATGGCGCGCGATCTGCATCCGGGCAAGCGCAACAGCCTGGATGCCTTGTGCGAGCGCTATCTGATCGACAACTCCGCGCGCACGCTGCACGGCGCGTTGCTCGACGCGGAGCTACTGGCCGAAGTCTATCTTTCGATGACGAGGGGTCAGGAAACGCTGATGATGGATGTGGGCCAGCCCGAGCGCACGAGCGCGGACTTCGATCTGGGTGAAGCGATCATCGAGCTCATCGTGATAGCGGCCACCCAGGAAGAGCTCGTAGCCCATCAGCGGCAGCTCGAAGACATCGACAAGGCGGCGAAAGGCGCGTGCGTATGGAAGCGCCTGGAAGCCGTAGGCGAGGGTCTCGCCGCGTAGGGGTTACGCTCCCTGGCGTATCGTGCTCGCGCCTTGTTCCTGCCGCACGGCGACCCAGGTAAGTTGCTTCAGGGTTTTCACGATCTCGACTTCCTCGTGCGTGAGTCCGGGCCTGTTCGCGCGCGCATGGTCCGCATAGAAGAACCCGAGTGTTCCGTCAGCGCTTGCGATGGACAGCAGCAGGAAGCTCTTGGCATCGGGGCACGTCAGCTTGAACCAGAGCGGCAGATTCTGTTGCAGCTTGGCATCGGCTACGTCGCGGATATAGATGTCCGCACCTTGCGCGACCGCAGCGTTGAACAGGTCGTGCGCGCCGAGCTCTTTGAATCCGAAGGCGGCTTCGGCAGTTTCCGGCGCTTTGCCCACCAGGACGCGCGCACGATATACGCCGGTCGCCGCATCTTTCAGACACAGGATCACACGCTGAAACTCGTATGCGCGTTGCAGGACACGCGCGGCGTGCGTCAGGCGCGCCTCCACGGCATCTCCGCGCTCCAGCATGCGCAACAAGCTTGCGACTCCCGCTCCCAGAGTGAGCGCTGCGCCGGGACGATTCCAGGGCGAGAGCGTAAGTGGACTGGTGTCGAGGGGCACGTGCCCCGCGTCTTCATGCGGGGTCCTGCCGAACTTCGAGTCATGCTCGCGCGCATCGGTCGCGCGCAAAGCTTCTTGCAGTCGTCTGCGCGGCACCCCGAGAGCGTACGTGAAGCGGTCGAGCAGCGCTTCGATGCATCGATCTCGCATGGCTACTTGGGGCTCCTGCGCAGCTGCGCCGATGTTCTCGCAGCACTCGCTCAGTGTGCGCAGCAGAACCGTCGGGTTCGCACTCGGCCGCGGGTGCGCGGGACATGGACGGACCGCTTGAACGATACGCTCGGGCAGGCCGCACACCACCAGTGCTTCCACGCCAAGCTGGTCGAGCTCCATTCCGAGCAGGGGAGCGGCGGTGAGGCCGAGGCTCGTGCCGCCGTCGCGCGCAGCGATCCGGCTCTCTTCGTAAGATGCGTACAAGTAGACGGCGGCCATCAGCCGTCCACAGCCGCGCAATAACGCACAGATTGCGGCCTCCTCGGGATCAGGCGCACCACGCCGCGTGGCGATCTCGCGCGCGAGCCGCGCCGCGTATGCAGATTGCGTAATCTCCGCTCGAACGCAGCTGGCCTGATCCGGATTCTTGAGCCGGTCTACCGGAAGCGTCGACAGCACGAGCGCACGCACCTGCTCGAGGCCCAACAGTACAATCGCTTTCGAGACGGTCGTTACGCCCGTGTTGCCGCGGAGATCGCGAACGACGTTGGCGCTGCGCAGGATCTTCAGCGCGATGAAAGGCTCGGCCAGGATGGCTCGGGTCAGTTCCTGTACCGCCGGGGTAGCGCCTTCGCACAGCTCGGCGATCCGCTGGACATCGATACCGAAGCCGGCGATCTCTCTCGCGGCCGAAAGCTGCCTTAGTAGATGCTCCGCCGGCGTGATCGAGATCGGACGGCTATGCCCCAGTGCAAGATCTGCCTCGCGTTGCGCGGTCGGGTGAGCGAACGATGAGAATGCATTCATGGCGGCGCTTCCACGGTGAACAACAGGACGGTGTCACGCATTGTTTAGCAGCGCGCGTGCCCGCTGATCCGTGCTTCCCTTCTCGCGTGGAATCAGCGTCTTCGTGAGAATCGGACCGCGGCAATCTTTGCCGCTGCACTCAGGCCTTGCCGCCCGCACTAGAGAGTGTGCTCGCTCGGCGACACTCCGCTCACGGACGCCGCGTCTGAGAGCGCAGACGACTCCACAGCTTGACGACATGCGCGCAGCGTTTGCACATGCCGGTGCAGCCGAGCGCAGCGCTCAGAATGCTCTCTGTTGGAAAGTACAGTGCGTGCGCGCATGACGTGGAGCTGATCCTGAAATGCTCCGTACTGCACGCTCAGAAAATCGAGCACTGCGAGCTTGTGCTCCGGCGAGAGTCCTCGCAGGAAGCTGGTCACCTTCTGCTCGAACTCGTGCGGCTTCAGTTCCTGATCGTCCGGAGGAAAGATGTACCAGAGCCTGGAAAGGTTGACGCTGCTCATCGTCGTCTCCAAGGGGGCACCGCTCGTGCCGTCGTCGCGTCGGATGTATCCGGACGACGTCGATGATGTTCAGAGAGCGGTGCGAGTTGGCCGACCAGCCTCTTGGTCCGCGCGAGTTAGAGTCGAGTTCCCGAGAGATCGCCTGCGGCACACGGACAGATACTAACGACGCTCTCTTACGCCTTTATTGTCGCCAGACGAGTGACGGCGAGAAAATGAAAGCCGGTTGAAAGACGCGCCCTGAGCCGTGAGCGTGGTGGCAGATCTTGGTGGGCGGTACTGGGATCGAACCAGTGACTTCTACCGTGTGAAGGTAGCACTCTACCGCTGAGTTAACCGCCCGGACGGGGGCACGAGGCCACCCAAAAGGGAACCGGCATTCTATCCAAAAGGCCCTGTGTAGCCAATCGTGCGGGGCCGACGCCATTCAACGACGAAACTGTGGAAAAGCGCTTGGCCGGTGGCTATACTCCACAGCTAACTGCCTCAGACAACGACAAAAATTGTAAAAGAGGCGACAAAAACGGCAATGCCAACATTTCTTGAGGAATTGAGGAGACGCCTTGCGCGCGAACCGGGAGGGAGCGGTCTGAACGCCATGCGCAGCCGGCGTGGCCGCGGCTTTACGCTGGTCGAGCTCGTCGTCGTTATCGTGATACTCGGCATTCTGGCGGCCGTGGCGATTCCGCGCTTCGTAGACCTGGGCCGGGAAGCCCGCATTGCCAAGCTACAGGCGGCGCGCGGTGCCGTCGGTTCCGCGGCAGCGCTTGCCAACGGCCTTTCAGTGACCCAGGGACTGGGACCCAACGTCTCTGTGACGATGTCGGGTACGACGGTCACGATGCTGAATCAGTATCCGACCCCAGACCAAGCTGGAATCGTCACCGCCGCCGGGTTGAGCCTAAGCGACTACGCGCTCCCTACCATATCGTTCGCTCCCGCAAACAGCGTTGCAGTTGCGGTGAGCGGCGGAGCCGACGTTCAGCAATGTTACTTCTTCTATGTCGCTCCGCCTGCGGTGGGACAGCAACCTTTGTTCACGTCCACCGTGGAGTCCGGATGTTGAAGGCTTCATGAACAATAAAATCGGAGACCCGAACATGCCTAGAGACCTGCGACTTTCCGTGCGCGCGATGGCGCTCACGATCGGCATAGGTCTGGCCATGCCATTCGCCCCTGCTGTCGCCACCGTGCAGACGTTTGTTGCTACAAGCGGGGATTTCAAGGTCCCGGTGCCCGACGGCTTCGCCGGCTTCAACTGGACCGATGCGGGCGGTGGTGCGATTGCCTCCATCGATCTCAGCACGCGCCCTGTTCCTGTCGAGTTGATCGGCTTCTACGTAGGGGTGGGGTGCAATCCCCCTACCGGACAAGAGTCCGACTGCAAAGGCGTGTTCAACAAGGATCGCGCGGTGACTACCAGTATCAGCCGGCCGACCGAGGCATTCAACTTCGTGACCGCCGACTGGACGTCCTCTCTGTTCGGACAGACCATCACGCTCAAAGGTTACCGAAACGGGACGGCGCAACCCGTGTACTCAACCGAGATCAACCTGCTCGACACCCAAAAAACGAGCCCGCTGCTCAACTGGGTCGACATCAACCAGCTTGTGATCATCACGGCTGGTTCGAACGCGAACGCATGGGTGCTGGACAACTTCACGTACACCACGGCTGTGCCCGAACCCGCTACTGTTGCATCGCTGCTTGCCGGTCTGGCATGCATGGTGGGATTGCAGCGTCGAATAGCGCGCCGATAACGGCATTTCGATGACCAAGGAAAGGGCTCGCTCGCGCGGGCCCTTTTCGCTGGTGGCGAGGAAACTGTCCGCTTGCCTTAGAATGTCTGCCTTTTCTCCGGTCAAGCTCCAATGGTCCGCACCCGTTTTGCTCCCAGCCCCACCGGCTATCTCCACATCGGCGGCGCACGCACTGCGCTCTTCTCATGGGCGTACGCCCGCAAGCTCGGCGGCAAGTTCATCCTGCGCATCGAAGACACGGATCGCGAGCGCTCCACGCAGGAATCCACGCAGGCCATCCTCGACGCGATGCAATGGCTGCGGCTCGACTACGACGAGGGGCCCATCTATCAGATGCACCGTCTCGAGCGCTATGCCGAGGTCGCGGAGCAATTGATTCGCGAGGGCAAGGCCTATCATTGCTACGCGAGCAAGGAAGACCTCGATGCGATGCGCGAAGCTCAGCGCGCTCGCGGCGAGAAGCCGCGCTACGACGGTCGCTGGCGGCCCGAGAACGCGAAGGGCAAAACCCCGCCGCCGGGCGTGACACCGGTGATCCGCTTCAAGAATCGTCTCGATGGCGAAGTAATTCTCGACGACCTCGTGAAAGGCACCATCGTCGTGCAGAACGCAGAGCTGGACGACCTGGTCATCATGCGTGCCGATGGCGTGCCCACGTACAATTTCGGCGTGGTGGTGGACGATCTGGACATGAACATCACGCACGTTATCCGCGGCGACGACCACGTCAACAACACGCCGCGCCAGATCAACATCTTCAAAGCGCTCGGCGCGACGCTGCCGAAGTTCGCACACGTTCCGATGATTCTCGGTTCCGATGGCGAGCGCTTGTCCAAGCGACACGGCGCGGTCAGCGTGATGCAATACGAAGAGGACGGCTATCTTCCCGAGGCGCTCGTCAACTATCTCGCGCGGCTGGGCTGGTCGCACGGCAACGAAGAAGTGTTTTCGGCCGAGCAATTCGTCGAGTGGTTCGACCTCGAGCACATAAGCCGTTCAGCCGCACAGTTCAATCCGGAGAAGCTGCTGTGGCTGAACGGTCAATACCTCAAGGCGGCGGACAACGCTCGCCTCGCCAAGTTGGCGCGACCGTTCCTGATTGCCGACGGCTGCGATCCGGACAACGGGCCACCGCTCGACCAGATCGTCGGACTGCTCAAGGAACGCGTGAGCACCACGGAGGAGCTCGCCGACGCAGCTGTCTATTTCTTCCGTCCGTTGGAGCCAAGCGAAGCGCTCCGCACGCAGCATTACACAACTGAATCGCGCCCGGCGCTCGAAGCATTGCTTGCGAGGCTGCGCGAGATCCCGTGGAGCAGGGCCGACATCAACGTGGCTGTAAAAGGTACCGTCGAAGCCTACAAGCTCAAGATGCCGAAGATCGCGATGCCGCTACGAGTGATGGTTACCGGCGAGGCGCAGACACCATCGATCGATGCGACGCTGGAGCTGATCGGCCGCGACCAAGTGGTTGCGCGGATGGAGCGTGAGCTGCCGAAATTCCCAGCGTAAGTCGCTGACGCCCCGCGGTTTGCACGTCCGCAGGGCGTTGCGTATAATCCGCACCTCCTCTTGTGGGGGTATAGCTCAGCTGGGAGAGCGCTTGCATGGCATGCAAGAGGTCAGCGGTTCGATCCCGCTTACCTCCACCACCACGAGTCCCCATCGTCTAGAGGCCTAGGACATCGCCCTTTCACGGCGGTAACCGGGGTTCGAATCCCCGTGGGGACGCCACAGAAACATCGCAAGATAACTGACGAAACGTTGCAAAGCGCAATTGGTAGCCGCGTTCGCGGGCCAATGCGCCCCACGCATGGCTCTTTTGGCGCTCGATAGCTTCTTGGCGGAAACCGGCCTCATAGAGTTGATCGGTGAGCAACGAGCGCAAGCCGTGAGCGGTAGCGCCGTCAAATCCCAACGACCGCAACGCCTTGCACAACGTGTTCTCGGACAGGAAACCCGCCTTGCCCGAGCCTGGGAAGATGAAAGACTCTGGTCCGCGGTCGGTGAGTGGCTTCAGCACCTTCGCTATGGCCTGTCGCGGAGGCACCGTGTGCGGCCGTCGCTTGCCAATGCGGCCTTTTCAACGTTCCTTGGGCACACTTCCCAAGACTTACCCGCAAAATCGATTTCTTGCCAGCGTGGTCCGCGGAGGGCGGCATCTCTTAGACCTGTGTACAACCGGGACGATAGATACAGAATTTGGCTCTGTTGCGTCGGCCGAAGCTAGGGATGTCTCGTTAGATTGGATGCGCCCGCGAGCATGAAGCCACATCGCAGTGATATGGCCTCATGCTTCGAGCCGAGGTCAGCCTAGGTCGATCTCTGACCTGCGGTCCGCCGCCAGACCAGCATGCCTATCAGCCCACCGCCGAGCAAGGCTAGCGCACTGGGCTCCGGGACTGCGGCCACGCCGCCGCTGACATAGTCCAACGCCATATCGTGCGTAGCGACCGCGACGCCGTAGTCGATGGGACCGCTGCCGAAGTTGCCGTTACTCCAAAAGTTGACCACTCTGCCGCCGCCGATATTGAAGGCCAGCCCATAGATGTCGAGGAACCCGCCGCGCCCGGGGTAGTCGGATGCGGTTTGAGGCGAGCCGCCAGGGTAGAAGAGATTGTCGTAAGTCAGGAAGCCATTGTTCTGCGCCGGCAGGCCGGTTGCGACTGCAAACCGGCTGAAATCGTTCGGCGCCAGCAAGTTGGTAGCTTCAGGTGTGTCGTGTTTGATCGGCTCGAGCGCGCCGATCGTTGCGTTGACGATGTTAAGGCCGTTGTTCGAATCAGAAAAGGTGCCGCTGATTCCAGTGATCTCGAAGGCTTGGGGATACTTCGCGTCCGCGGCTGCCCCATAAGTCAACTCGACTGCGCCACTTACTCCGGGGCCTGTGAAGCTGAACGAGAATGTGGCTGCGGTTGCTTCCCAAGGGATCGAAGCAGCCACAAACAGCGCGGCAGAAACTACCAGTGTTTTTCTCATTTCAATGATGCTCCATTTGCTTGACTTAAGAGTCCAAAGCTCACTTGGCAACCACTGAGCGGAACTCCTGTGCTTCGACGAAACGATTGTGACCAAGTCCTGTCAGGATAAACTTGAGTACAGGCCAAGCCCAATCAACGAGACTAAGGGCGACTGAGGATTGAACTCCACATCGGGAATGGTGCGGTCACGATTTAGCACTCTAGTTGCTCTGGACGTCCTGATCAAGTGATGACGAAAGGCTCGCAAACATTGACTCTCGAGTTGGTGGTGGCAGACAGTCATAACGTGATCGACATCGGCGTTGGCAGCTGACGAATGCGTCGGGCGGCGGCGACGCTTGATTGCTTGACGACTCGGACCCTTTCTGCGCTCTCGCTAATGCCCGTTTGTAGGTCGAAGTCGACTGGCGGCCGGTGATCGATCGGACACGCCCAAAAAAGGACGGCGCGCAACCAAGTGCGCGCGTGACGCAGCATGCCTTCGCGCACGTCCACTGATGATGCGTAAGAGTGTGATCATTTCATCCTCGGGCTGGACAGACACATCCGGGGACCGGACCGCGGCACACCACCGATAGAGCCGTGAACGGCGCTCGACAAGTAGCCCTGAGCGAACAAGACTGTTGTCTAAGTGATCATCAGCGAGCCGCCCGTTTGCCACGGAGTCGACTCGTGCTGGGTAAGGCCTCCGCGGCTTGCTCGCATCCGACTATCCAATCGCGCGTCCAAAGTTGGTTGCACTACGCGATGCGCCGCTCCGCCGTATCGGATGGTCGTGGACCGCACAGCTGGCAGCGGAAAGATTATCGGCGTAGAGGAAACGGACTTGTTCACCTCTGCAGACTTATCAAAGGCGATCTGCGACCGCATGTTCAGCGTAGCCAGGTCACCTGATTCTCAAGTGAGTCAGCGACGCGATCATCGAGCGAACATTCGGAGGAGAGCCAATACATGCGCAAGATCCTAGTGCCGTACGATGGCTCTCACAACGCCATTCGGGCGGTCGAGTATGTCATGAGCCGTGCGGACGATGGAGAGCGGCTGGAGGTTCACTTGCTGAATGTTCAGCCCCCGATCATGGCTAGCGAAGTCTGGCATTTTCTTCCGGCATACACGATCCTGGATGCGCGTAAGGCCGCCGGAGAAAGACTGCTGGCGCCGGTAAAGGTTGTGCTCGATGCCGTGGGGATCGATCACGCCGAGCGGGTTCTCATCGGCGATCCCGCGCAGACGATCGCGCGATACGTCGCCGAGAATGGCTGCGACAGCATCGTCATGGGATCGCGGGGCGGGGGCGCTATCGGAAACCTCGTTCTCGGATCGACAGCCTGCAAGGTGATCAATCGTACGGATGTCCCGGTGACGTTGGTCAAGCAAACCAGTGGAGGCTTTGCCGAGGTCCCCGCGCTTTTGAGGCGGGCCGTGAACACGGAGGATCGTATGGAGCTGGTACTCGAGACGCCCCGAGAAATGAAGTCAAACGAGTTTCAGAATGAATAGGAGGACGACAGCCATGTTCAGGCATCTTCTATTGGCTACCGACGGCTCGCGGCGGTCCGAAAGCGCGATTCGAAAAGCCATTCAGTTCGCCAAAAGTGCCGGCGCCAAAGTCACCGCACTATACGCAATTCCCGAGTTCCGAGTCCTAACCCACCGGGCGGATATGCTCAGTGACACGAAGGCGGAGTATGAAAAGAGCTCCGCAGCCGATGCTGCGGCATATCTCGCGGTGATCGAGCAGGCTGCTAAGGACGCAGGCGTGCCATGCGACGCTGTGTCGGCAAGCGGCGCTCATCCCTATCGGTCCATCATCAAGGTCGCCGAGGAAAAGGGATGCGATCTGATCATGATGGCATCTCGCGGCAACGGAGGCTTGAAGCGGCTGCTGAGCCGCAGCGAGACTCACAAGGTATTGACCAACAGCCAGATACCCGTGCTGGTGTATCGCTGAGCATGGCGAGATCGAATCGAGCTTGACAAGGTTAAGTGCACTGATGGCAGTGCGGCTGCATCCAGTGGAGAAACAGTATTGTTCCAGTGCGCTGCCTTGTCGAAGGGCTGGGCGATCTTACCTTCGCTCCGATAGAGTCCTCGCCAACCCTTTTAAGGAGAGAGCCATGAACTGGAAACTCGTCAGCCTCGGCCTTGCAGCGGCCCTGTTTACCGCCGGCGCTGTTGCCGCGCAGCCTTACGGCCGCGACAGCGTGTACGCGAATTCCGGCGCGTCCGCGGCAAAGGCACCGGTGACCGACAACGCCTACAACCGCTTCGGCCGCGATAGCGCTTATGCCAATGACCGGCACGCGACCAACGCCGAGCGCGCTCAGATGGGAGAAGTGGCGTTCAAGTTTGGACGGACTTAACCACGTGACGAATGCGCACGCGCGTAAGAGCAACTGAATCCGACACCACCGGCCGGCGGAACGTTTCACCGCCGGCTGGGGGCGACGGGCAATTCGGTGTTGTACCATACACGCGCAGGCGTGGATCCACTTCGTCGTTGACGCCGCACTGGAGTCGAATGCTATGAGCGAGCTTACCAAAGAGCAGATTGGACAACTGACCGAGCGGATCAGGCAGCGCAAAGCGCAATTGGTCGAGGAAATTCGCCAGGGGCTGGTGCGCTCGGGGACGCAGCGCTATGCCGACCTGCTCGGCGAAGCCGGCGATGCGGCCGACGAATCGGTCGCCAGTCTGTTGCGGGACGTCACCGAAGCCGAGATCGTGCGCGACGTGGGCGAAGTGCGCGACATCGTCGCCGCCGAACAGCGCCTGGCGCTTGGACGCTATGGACAATGCATCGATTGCTCAGAGCCCATCGACTATAGACGCCTCGAAGCGTACCCGACCGCAAAACGCTGCCTCGCCTGCCAGCAGCTACGCGAGAAAACCCGAGCACCTTCGAAATACACCGGGCGCTGAACCAGCGCTGGGGTGCCGCTCTCAAATTCTACCGAGCTATGTCGGATGCCACTAACGCCGCTGGAGCTTCAGGTGTTTCGTGACTGCTGGAAGGCGTGCACATCTCCCGCGCTATAGGCGTGCAGTGACTTTGGGATGATGGGCATGCGCTCTTTTCGCTCGAAGCCTGACCAGCTCGTCCCCGACTTACAGAAGGAATGAGATCCGATGTGCGCCACAGCGCATCGCAGACCTGACCAAGTATTGAGGATAGTACTCGACCCAAAGCCGTCCACTTGGCATTACGGCAGAGCTGACGTTCGCAAGGGAAGAGCGCATGATCGATGGAATTGGGCGCAGCGAAGTGCGACCTTCACAGATGCGCCTAATTCAGTCCCGCCGCGATCTTCCGAATCTCCTCCGCGCCTCGCTCTCCCGCCAGCGGCGTCCCAGGCATCAGATACTTCCCTTTCTCCAGCCCGCCGATAAGCACCGGTTCATAGCCGACTTCCCGTATCAGCTGCGAGACCGCCTCGACGGCCTGGGGATCGTCGCTCGCGATAGGCATGCCGATGCGTCCGGGTTCCTGGTACGCCGTACCCATCCGTGCCGCGGGGATCGCGTTGAAGGCGCGCACCAGGCGTGTGCCGGGAAGCAGCTGCTTAGAGGCCAGTCCGGCGCCTTCTTCGAGCGCCCACTTCCCGGTCTGGCCGTCGCGGTGGGTGAAGGGATTGTTGGTGTCGATGACAATCTTGCCCTTGAGCACGTCCGCCAGGTCCTTGCCTACGGAAGGCAGCGCGTGATACGGGACCGAAATCATGACCACTTCGCCGAAGGCCGCGGCTTCTCGCGGGCTCCCGGCACGTGCGCCGGCGCCGAGTTTCTCGGCGAGCGCCTTGTCGTGCTCGATGTCGCGCGAGGAGAACATGACCTCGTGGCCAGCCCGGACCCAGCTGGCGCCGATGTTGCTGCCGACGTTGCCCGAGCCGACTATGCCGATCTTCATTTTTCCGTGCGCAAGGACAGGCAGGGGAGCGACGCCAGCGGCGATGGCTGCTCCTGCGATGACGAGAAACTCGCGACGCCGTTGTTTCATGGCAGCTCCTCCACAAGTTGGACTTCCAGTTGCACTTCGGTGCCGTCGGCGCGCGCACGTTGGGCACGGCCCAACCAGATGCCGAGCGCCAACCATGCCGCGGCGAGGGGCAGCGCGACGGTGGCCAGCGCGCCCAGGCCCAGACCCAGCCGCCCGAGCAGCCCCTCTGTCTGCGCTCCGACCAGGTCGCCCGTGCGATACACGAAGGTGTCGATGAATGCTTTCGCCTTGTAGCGGTCGGTGCGCGGCACCACGGTGAAGAGCGTCTCGCGCGCCGGGCGCATCATGCCGCGCTGGACGGCGCGGAACGTCGCTTCGAAGGCGATCAGCGCCGCGAGCGATCCGACGATTGCCAGGCCCAGGAACCCCAGCGCGGCCGTCAGCGGCAGCAGCGCCAGCGTCAGCGGCACCCCGAGGCGCTTCATCACGTGCCCGGTGATGACTAGCTGGAACATCAGCGTCGTCGCCTGTGTGATGAGGTCGATGTGCGCGAACATCGTCGTGCGCATGTCGACGTCGGAGCCCAGGGCGGCCACCATCTGCAGGCGCGTGAAGTACAGGAAAGTGACCATGACCGCGAGGATCACCACGTAGCCGCAGATGCCCAGGAGGTAGGGCGAGCGGAATACCGACTGCAGACCCTGCCAGGCGGTGCCGCCGAGCACCGCATGCTCCTCGCGTACGACGCCGGACTGGGAAACGTCCGGGCGCAGCCGCGTGATCCACCAGGCTGCGCCGAGCGCGAGCACCAGGAGTCCTGCCGCGACGAGCAGCAGCATCGGTGTGCCGAGCGGCTTGGCGAGCTGGCTCGCGAGCCACGGGCCGAAGATCGCGCCCAGCGTTCCGCCGACGGCTATGGCGCCAAACAGCCGCTTGCTCTGCTCGAGCGTGAAGCGGTCCGCCATGAGCGCCCAGAACAGCATCGTGGCGAACAGGTTGAAGACGCTGAACCACACGTAGAACACCTGGCCGGTCCGTTGGCTGACGCCTTCTGGCGCCAGCACCAGCAGTAGATAGAACGCCACCAGGCCGGCAGCGAAGAAGATGTAAGTCGCACCGACGAAGACGATGCGCCGGAACCGGCTCACGAGCCAGCCGAACAACGGGTTCAACAGCAGCGTCACCAGCACGGTGCCCAGGAACAGCCAGCGGAGTGCCTCGATGCCACGCTGCATGCCCAGTGCTTCGCGCGCCGGGCGGATGACCATCAGCGCGGTGAGCACGCAGAAAAAGAACAGGCCGGCGAGCAGGACCGGCCCGATTTCTTCGCGGCGGACGTTGGTGAAGCGCTGCAGGAACGAATTGCTCATGATCTTCCCCTGGATCGATGCGTCCCGCGTACATCTTTTGCCCGGTTGTACTGCGTTGCGGCTAGTAACCGGCCTTCAGGTTTACTTCGTTGAGCAGCTTCTCGCCGGCCACGTAGCGGCGCACGTTCTCTATCGCCACCGCCGCCATGCGCTGCCGCGCTTCCAAAGTCTGGCTGGAGATGTGCGGAGTGATGATCACGTTGGGCAGGCGCCAGAGCTCGCTGTCCCGCGGCAGCGGCTCGGGATCGGTGACATCGAGGCCTGCGCCGCGCAGCCCTCCGTCCTTGAGGGCGGCGACGAGGTCGGCCGTGACGGTGGATTCTCCGCGGCCGACGCTGATGAAGTATGCGCCGGGCTTGACCGCGTCGAAGAACTTCCGGTCGAACAGGTGCTGCGTCTCGCGCGTCAGCGGCAGCGCGTTGACGACGACGTCGGCCCGTCTGGCGAGCTCGAGCAGCTCCTCAGATCGCCCGACATACTCGACGAAGCTGGGCCCTTTGCCCCCCGACCTGCGGGTGGCGATCACACGCATTCCGAGCCCCGCCGCCCGCTGCGCGACTTCCGTGCCGATGCCACCCAGTCCTACCACCAGCATGGTCTTGCCTTCGACGTCGAACATCTTCGCCTCGTCGGGCATGCTTCGGTCCCAGTCCGCCTCGAGCTGTTTGCGGTAGTGATACTGCAGGCCGCGGGTGAGCGCCATCATCAGGCCGATGACGTGTTCCGCTATGGTCGGCCTGGATGTCTTCTGCGAGTTGGTCAGTATGAACTCGTACTGGTCGATGTCCGGAAGCAGGGCGCAACCTTCCACGCCCACCGGGTAGTGGTGCAGCCAGCGCAGGTTTCGCGCCGCCTTCAGCATCGCCTCACTGCAGAGGCCCACGATCGCATCGAGTTGTGCGACATGGGGGTCCGATGAGCCGGTTATCTCGACGACCTCGACATCGGCGGCGGCGCGACGGAAGCGCTGCATCGCATCCGGCACGTAGGCCGAGATCCAGCCCGGAACCTGCACGCCGACGCGCTCTGGCTTGCGCCACAGGGGATTGTCGCGCAGGGGCTGGGCGGCTTCCTGGAGTGACAGGCGCTTGATCAGCTCGGCGGTGCCGGGCTCCGCCTCGACCGCCCCTGCGGGGCCGGAAGCCGCCAGGATCGCGCAGCACGCCACTGCGCAGACGGAAAGAACGCCCCGACGTGATATGAGCTGCGCGAAAGGGGTCATGTCTGTCTCCCCGTTGTGTTCGGACGCCAGCGCCGAGTGCCCTGATTGTGACCGCGGCCACCGGACGGCGTTCACATACGGTGCCACGATCGACCGGAACAGGAATGAGCCGCGACTGGGGCCGGCCCGGCTTCCCGCGGCGGATGCGCGGGTCGTTCGGCTATTGCGTCGCTGAGGCTAATTGGTTGGGAAGGGAAGACCCAAGCAAACCGTGCACGACTTCCTGATCGACCTAGCACCCATTGTGCGGGACAGCCTACAGCGGCTGTGGCCTGGGTCACCTGAACCCGCCATCATCGGCAAACCGAAGTCGAAAGCAAAGGTGCGCGCGCCACAACATCAAGACCGGCAATTATGTTCCGGTAGAAGTGCTCGCCGAGGTTGATCAGAAGACCGACGACGGCAAGCCCGGCTCCGGACGCTTGCAGTTCTCGACTTATGCGGGCGCAGGAGACCCGCCGCCGGTCGGCGGGGCCGCTAACGCCTGCACGGACGCGGATTCAACCAGCGCATCGTGGCTCCAGACTGGCGGAGCCGATAACTGCGGAGCGGCTACGCTGTTATATTGAGTTCCGCTATCAGGCTCCGTCGTTCATGTCCGGTTTGACTAACTCACTTGCGCGCGCGTTTTGAGATCTGCGCCAGAGCGCCTCCGCGATACACACAGTTGAACAGGATATTTACGGGCGGCGGCAACTTTCGGCCCGACATCATCCTTATCGATGTGCATAGCTCTCGTCCCAACGTCTAAGAGCATCAATCAATGATAACGATCCATCACCTCGGCGTTTCTCAATCGGAACGGATCGTCTGGTTGATGGAGGAGCTGGAGCTTCCCTATCGACTGAAGTGGTACAAGCGGAAGCAGAATCGGCTGGCCCCGGACGAGTATCTTGCGCTCCATCCGGCCGCGACCGCACCGGTCATAGAGGATGGTGACTTGATGCTCGCCGAGTCCGGTGCGATTGCGGAGTACATCTGTCATCGATACGCGCACGGGAAGCTGACGGTGCGTCCGGAACAATCCAACTTCGCCGAGTACCTGTATTGGATGCATTTCAACAACAACGTCTTGGGCCTGTTCTTCGCCAAAGCGGCGTTGCGTGCCGGAGCGCATGGGCCAGAGGCCGAGAGGATGGGCGGGCTGATCAAACGACGAGAGGAAGGGTACTTCCGCTTTCTGGAGCAAAGGCTTGGTGACTCAGCGTACCTGGCAGGTCCGGAGTTTACTTGTGCCGATGTGACGGTGGTTTTTCAGCTTACGACTGCTGTGCTTTTCGGTGGGCGTAGCATCGACGACCTGCCAAACGCGATCTCATACGTGCGGCGCATCGAGTCGCGCCCCGCCTATATCAGAGCGATGGCGATTGCGGGACCGAAGGCAATACCCCCGACGGAGTAGCATCGCAGGGGTGCACTACGTCCGGATCCGCATCCGCTGAGCAGCCTTTTCGCGCTATTGCTTCTTCTCCGTGAGCGCCTTGACGATTTCGCCCAGTTGCCGGAGCGCTTCGGCGTCCTCAGCACTGACCTGCTCGGAGCCCTTGCAGCGTGGGTCGGTCCGCTGCAACGCGCCGAACATGGCTTTGGTTACCGGAATCGCGTCGCAACCGTGCTCGGTCTCGCAGATGAAGTCGAACTCCGGGCGCGCTTTGACGTGACAGCCGAAGCAATTCAGACCAAATCGATTGTTGACTTCCGCGAAGCCTCGCGTAAAGATCTTCGAGCCGTTCTTGTCCACATCGATCCAGAAGAACTC
>Ga0105241_10001803_pt1 | contig 16258 bp, 16 predicted proteins | sample KBSC64metaG_FD_80422 | JGI IMG/M metagenome (GOLD analysis project Ga0105241, IMG submission 80422) | Corn rhizosphere microbial communities from Kellogg Biological Station, Michigan, USA - KBS C6-4 metaG | ecosystem: Host-associated > Plants > Roots > Rhizosphere > Soil | place: Michigan, USA... | reverse complement strand
TGTGGTATAGTTACTTTCTCTGTGGAAGGTTTTGAAGCAGCAACCATAAAATCTCGCCTTGCTGATGATCGTATTAACGTAACTGTGGCGAAAGCGGTATCAGCACTGATATTTATGGAGAAAAACCATTTGAAAAGTACTGTAAGGGCGTCTATTCATTATTATAACACCGAGGAAGAGATCGATATTTTATGTAATGCATTAACCTCAATCTTAAGGCAAAAGGCAACGGTTTGTTAAAAAAATGTATTACTGTTTTTGATTCTTCTATTTTTTTAGTTGACGCACATTTTTTATAAATTTAAAAACTGTGCGTCCAATCTATTTCCATAAGAAAAGCATAATCCCTGTAATCATTCTTGGTTACTTAATAGTAGCCTTCATCGCCATTTCGCCTATACTGGTAGCAGTTTTTGCAGGGTCAATTGCCGAAAGTCATGGATGTAAACTTGATGAAGGCTCCGTTCATCCCTGCATAATAGAAGGCACTGATTGGGGTGATACATTATACACTATGGGGGTAATGGGCTGGTTCTCCCTTCTGTCAATGCCGTTAGGGTTTGTATTGTTTATTATCTGGACCATCAAAGTGGTACAAAGCCTGAGCTATCCAAAAAAATGTGTGAGATTCACTCTAAACGATTATTCCGTTTTACAAATCGGAAAGCGTACGTGTTTGCAGAGCCTGCTAAATCAAAACGATAAAGATCAAAGTTCACTAAGAGTGTTTTTTCTAAATAAAAAAGAAGAACAAAAAATACAAAAGGATGCCGCTGTAACTGTAGAAGGTTTAATGCAGCGGGATAATATCGATCAGGCCCATTTACTGATTTACAGCCGGGTAATAAACGACAACCAACCTCATATTTAACCTAAAAAAATCCAATGAAAATCAAACTCACTTTTTTTGTTATAGCTGCTGCTATACTTGCTTCCTGCAACAATAATCCGGGCGCAACTGCAAGTGCACCGAAAGAACAAGGTTTACCTATACAGGGCACCTGGCAATTACTACAGGGGACTTTAACTGAAAAGGGTAAAGCGCCCGTGGTAACTGACTACCGCAAAGATCAAAAGTTCATCAAGATCATTAATGGTGATCATTTTTCCTTTATGGACCACGATCTGACCAAAGGGAAGCAGCCAAAACCAATTTTTAGTTCCGGTGGTGGTAAATACACCCTTAATGGAGATAAATACACTGAATATCTTGAGTATTGCAACGAGCGTGAGTGGGAAAATAACAAATTTGATTTTACGGTAACCATAAAAAATGACACCCTTATTCAACAAGGCATCGAAAAAATAGACAGTTTGAAGATAGACCGTGTTAATGTAGAAAAATATATCAGGCTGAAAGCTGAGTAAACTTCCGCGATAAACTCTAATTGGTGAGCTTGTGGCTTTTTATAGGCTCACCGATTTTTTTAAGTAGAGCATTTAAGTTACCCAAACATCAATTATATGGAAAAGAAGGAAGCCTACAAGTTTACCAATGATGATGCCGAAAACTATGATCATTATCTTGGTCCATTATTTTTTGAGCCTTATGGGCAGTATACGGCTTCTCAAATTGATGCAGGCCATGTATCATCCGTACTTGAAATTGCTTGTGGGACAGGGCGTGTTACCAGGCATTTGCGCAAGGGGCTTCCTGCAAGTGTGAAATTATTCGCTACCGATCTAAGCCCGGATATGCTTGGTATCACTAAGCGCGAATTAAATAATAATGGCATTATCTTCCAGGTTGAGGATGCACAAAAACTTTCATTTACAGAAAACTCCTTTGATATGGTGATATGCCAGTTCGGGATGATGTTTTTGCCTGACAAAAAGAAAGGTCTTGAAGAAATATTGCGGGTACTTAAACCGGGAGGTAAATTCATGTTTTTTACCTGGGATGATACCTTGAATGTACCCATATTTAAGGCTTTGATCGACGATCTTGTACTTCCGCATTTTAAAGATGAAGATACTACACGTTTCAAAATTCCGTTTGCGATGAATAATCCGAAAACGTTAGAGAATATGCTTACAGATGCAGGATTTAAGCATGCCGAGTCAAGAACCATCCCTTTAAAATCGGGTGTCGCCTCTCCTGATTTTGTTGTAGAAGGCTTCTATATAAAACATCCGCTGGGGCGTGAAATTAAGACTAAAGTTCCGTCTGAATTTGAAACTGTTGCTCTGCAATTCCATGATAAAGTTGTCAGATTATCAGGTAATGGGAAAACACCCTTGCAGTTATCTGCCCTTATGACAACCGGCATAAAATAGCATAGGAGACCAGCCGCAATATTCCCTGGCAAAAAGGTGTAATTGCCACATCCCAAGTCATTGAAAAACAATATTTTATTTTTTTCTCGCATAAACCGAACGATTCTCCGTTTGTATACGTTTAAATAGATACCACAATGGCATTTGTGAGCTTAAGTAGAAGGGATAGATACCCCAATTGCCTATAATGAAGGAAATTACTGATAAATATCACAGAATAAATAAAGTTGATGACCGTACTGGTAGCATACATTTCGATATAAAGGATGTATCCAAAAGGACTTATCAGCTTGGACTTGCTACGCTATTTACGGGCATAGCTTTATCTATTTACACCTCGTTTATAGGCCTTTACGTTTCCTCATTTGTGAGCGCCTGTTTCTGTTTCGCTATTTTGATGGTGATTCTGTTAAAGTATAATGGCGACATCGAGAACCTGACTATTTTTATTGTTACCATTGTGTGTGCCATGCTCGTTTCGACAGCTGCCATAGAAGGTCTTCAATCGGGTCAGTATCTTTATTTTTTCCCTTTGATGGTATCTATACCCATCATCGTCGACCTGAAGCAAACGCAGTACAAAGATTCCTTCATTTATATCGGGATTATCATTGTCTCGTTCCTGGCTTGTATCCTTATAGGGCACAATGTAAAGCCACTGGAGGTTTTTACACCAAGCCAATTAAGTAAGCTTTCGTTTGTTAATAATGTGATCGCTATCTCGTCGACGATCACCTTCGCTGTGTCTTATATCTTTTTCGAAAAGAAATATATCCATCAGCTCAAAGAGCAAAGCCAGAAGGTAATTGATTCACGTACCCAGTTTCTGGCTACCATGGGTCACGAACTGCGGACACCTTTGAATGGTATTATTGGTGTTATCAACCTGATGAAACAGCAAAAACGCGACGCTCAGCAGGAGGAATATTACCAGATTCTGAAATACTGTTCGGACCATATGCTGCAACAGGTAAATAATATCCTCGACTTTAATAAAATTGAGGCGGACAAGCTGGAAATACATCCTGTTGATCTGAACATGAAGCTGTTTATGGTAAATGTGGGTATGCCGTTCGTCACTTTATTCCAGGAAAAAGGCCTTGATCTGAAAATTAATATTGATCCGGAATTGGATGTGAGTGTAATGGCTGATGATGTCCGCCTGGTACAGATATTTAATAACCTGTTGTCAAACGCTTTAAAGTTTACTGATAAGGGCTTTGTGAAGCTGGATGTAACCTGCAAACGAAAGGAAAGTAAATTTATCGAGGTTAGCTTTAGCATTGAGGATACAGGGATAGGAATTGCCGAGAAGGATCAGAAAAAAATATTTGAAAGCTTTTGGCAGGTTTATGACGAAGACACCAAGAAATTTATCGGCACAGGCCTGGGCCTTACCATTTGTGTCCGCTTATTAAAACTGATGGGAAGCAACCTGGTGCTTGCCAGTGAAAAGGGCAAGGGAAGTAAGTTTAGTTTTGATCTGAAATTGGAATACGCTGCATACAATCACAACCAGATCCCCAAGAGCAAGGCTGCAGAAAAAGATAACCTTGACGGTGTAAAGATATTGCTGGTCGAGGATAATCAAATTAATATGATGGTCGCCAAAAAGATACTGACCGGCTTTAAGGCTGAAGTTATTACTGCGTTTGACGGTTCCGAGGCATTAGCTGCGCTAGTAAAAAGCGCTGACTATGATATTATCCTGATGGACCTGGAAATGCCGGTGATGGATGGATTTACAGCAATTCACGAAGTAAAAAGGCTTTACCCCGATATTCCGGTTATCGCTTTTACGGCCTCACTGGTGGATAAAAAAATGTTATCGGATCTGATTGCCAGCGGCTTTATCGATTGTATGCTAAAACCTTTCCAACCATTGCAATTGCTGTCAGACATTAAAAAATATCTGAGCAAGCCTTTACAGCCAGTAGCGTAAATTCTGTAAAAAACGATTATTTATCTGAAATAATTCTGGTCAAGGTTAAATAAACTATCGGGTTGATTTAGTGGTAACTTTCTTATCTGTATCTGCCGGAAACTTTAAGCTATCTAACGGAACAGACCTTGCTACCCGTAACTTCTGTAAAGCTGCATAAGTTTTTTCCCAGTCAATTTTATATTTTTTGTATTCGGTTACCTTGCTTGTGGTATCCCCTTTACCATAGAAAGAAAGAATATTACTCTGCAATGGCTGCGTAACGCTACTGAATTTCTTGTCCTGCAAATAAAGCAGCAACTGGCTATAGGTCAAATCGGCAAGCCCATATTCGCCTTGTAAAGTAGGTTTTCCTGTATCAAAATCCATATCAGGCAATTGGAGTTGTTTACCGCTACGCATTTCTGTCAAAAGCTGATTGTAGCAAACTAACGTAGTGTCAAAGCTTTTGATAAACAGTTTTTCGGCAACAGGCCCTGGTGGGGAGAATCTAAGTGCTTTCAGCGGGCCAATTTTTGGCAAAATGCTGATGATAAAAGCCATTATCCGGTTACCAAATTTAGGTTTATCCCGCTCATGGCCATACGTTTGAAAATACTCCCGTCTTTTGATATGGTAATGAAATTTGCGACTGGTCATTCCCTGATTAAGCTTTTGAATATCATCTTTTTTCAGTGCCCATGCTGTACGGGTGAGGCCAGGCAGCAAACTCTTCACCGACCAACGAAAAGTCGATATGGCCAGATCCAATTTACCGTTAAAAATATCATTCATATCTTGACCGTAAGTCAGCAGAAATGCTCTTTCTAATACGGGCTTGGCCACATTAAAACCGATAAAATCGTGATATTCCTGCGATGCATAATTGCCGCGGGCCATCTGCAATACATCAAAGCCAAATTCCATGCGGCTGTGATAAATAGGGTATTCCTCGTAAGTAACTACGTTCCCGAATTTTTTGGCGACTTTAGGGTATACAATAGGTTCGGCTACATTAGTGGCTAAAGAATGGCCATATTCATCTGTCAAATAGTGGGAAATAGCTCCCAGTGCAAAGGCATATTCGTTAATATTTTGTGCCTGAGAAATCAGGTTTCCCATAAAATCGCCGCTTCGTACATAATGCACCAGGTTAGTAAAATACACGCTGCCAAAAGGAAAATAACCCATATCCGGCATTAAACTTCCCCCGTAAGCATAGGAGTGGGCAATGCGCAATTCATCATCAGTAACATTAGGGTACTTTTCTTTTATCAAAGGAACTATAGACTTCTTCCAGCTGGCGTCGATAATGGCCATATGTGCAAAAACAGAAAAAGCTTTTGACGAAAGCGGGCAAAATAGAATTACAAAAACCGCTATTACCAAGGCGTTCTTAAATACTTTTCGGTTCACTTGATTGGCTAAATTCTGTAATCTTAATACTAAAAGCAGTTAAATTGTTTCAAAGCCGTGGGAGATTTATATATAAATTTACAGCCTGCTAAGTATCTCATGGACAACATCAACATTAAAATAATTGCTGAGCGACTCAATTTGTCCGCCTCCACCGTCTCAAGGGCTTTTAATGGCAGTCCGGATATTAATAAGAATACACGCGACCGGATACTTTTATTTGCTAAAGGGCATAATTTTTTACCTAATCACTACGCCAGCAATTTAAGGGATAAGAAAACCAGAACGCTGGTCAACCCAAAAAACACATCGTTCTTGAGTCCAAGCTTTTTATACGCAAATCTTCATCAGACATTTAGTAATTAACCCACTACGGTAAGATAGGGTAACGTGTCTTTTAAAAACTTTTCATTCCTTATTAAGTCGGCAATGCTTGTTTCGGTCAATATCTTCAAACTCGCATCACGTATATTAATAAATACTTGTCGTATGCCGCAGGTCGCTTCGTCCAGGCACTCATCGCATCGGTGATAATAGTTCAAACTGGCACATGAAACCATTGCAATTGGACCATCGGTAAGCCGTAGAACATACACCAGTAAAATGTCTTCCGCTCTTTTACCCAGCACATAGCCCCCTCCGCTGCCTTTGCGGCTATACAAAAATCCGGCTTTACGCAATTCGGCTAAAATTCCTTCCAGGTATTTTCTTGGTATATTTTCTCTTTCAGCAATTTCTGCGATATGCATAGGCACATCGGCCTGGTTTTTCCCTAGCAATACAAGTGCTTTAATAGCGTATTTTGTCTTTTTCGATAACATAATGAATACATTTTTGAGAAGAATTGAGTACAATCAGATTGTCAGAATGCCTTTAAAACCGCCTTGATAGAATCTTGCTGCGATACCAGCAAATACAGGTCCTTTATCACAGGGATATGATTCCGCAAATAATCATTGTATTTTTTTATGGCAGACAATTCATTGTTAATAATGTTGTTCAGCAAGGTGTCACTATCCACTTCACTATCTATATAGGATGTTCTGGCCCATGCCGGCTTTGTTTGACCGCTTATACTACCATCTTCATTTATCGAAAGCCGATCATCCTGCCCAAGCCTGAAATATAAAATTGCTGCAAAAGCAGCTCTTTGATCTGCATAGTGTTTATAAATAGCCTTTAACTCCGGAAATACGGTCACCTTTGCCAGCTGATTGTAGTTTTCCATGCAAATAAGCAGGGTCGTCACCAATTTATCCAGGTCACTCGATCTTAATATCTCACGTTCCTTACCGGCAGATTCGTAATCTTTTTTGTGAAACGATTCAGAGTTGATTGCATCCATATTAATGTATATTTATTCTATAGATTTAATAGAATTTAAAGATATGCTTTTAATGTGGATTTCCAATCTGTTAATAAGAATTATTTTAACGCTAAAAATCAGCGCTGTAAGAAATGGGGTCAGAATTTAAGAATTGGTGAATTCTAAAAATTCATTAATTTGTTAAACCTGATTCATACAAATACAAAAAAAGCCCCGGTAAACCAGGGCCTTTCAAACTTAACAATGAACGTTAAAAACCAAAGACACTTATTATATATGAATGAACATTTCTTCTTCAGGTTTACGCACTTTATTTAATTTGCTGTAAGCATCATCTTCTGCACGGAAACCAATCGCAGCTATAACAGCAGTTGTTAAGCCTTTCTCTTTTAAACCTAATATTTCGTCAAACTGAGGAGCGCTGAAACCTTCCATCGGACAAGCATCAATACCCAGTTCGGCTGCCGAGGTAAGCAATACACCCAAAGCTATGTAAGCCTGCTTTTTAGCCCAGATAATACGTTGCTCTTCATTCATGCTGCTTAACTTGCTGTTGATCATCTGCTCATAACCTGCCAGGTTGGAGCGATCAACACTCCGCGATTTAGCTACATGATCTATGAGCTTTTCTACATAGTGTGCATCAAGATTGGTTTCAGCAGCAAAAACGATCAGTTGCGAAGCATCAACAATTTGAGTCTGACCATAAGCTGCCTGCTGCAATTTTTCGCGTATTGCAGCATCTTCAATAACAATTATTTTATAGGATTGTACCCCGGTAGATGCTGGGGACAGGTGAACTGCATGCAGCAATTCATCCAGTTGAAAAGAGGTTAGCTTCGTAGTTTTATCAAATTTTTTAGTGGCGTAGCGCCAGGTTAATTTCTCTATGAGTGACATGATTGTTTCTTATTAAATGCTTATACAAAAATAGATGTTTAAACATTTAATTAGGTCATCTCATAGTAAACACTACATCAGCCCTTTGTCACGAAGTTCTTTTTGACGTTGCTTTTCGAGACGGCGGAGCGCTCTTTTTTCCTGGCGGATTTGTTTTTTGGTCTTTCCGGCTGTGTCTATTTGGGGTTCCTGTTCTACCGGTTTATGAACCGTAGTATCTTTCTTGCCGAATAAACGCTGGAAGAAGTTTGGTTTCTTTTCAGGAACACTTTGCTTGTTCATCAGTGCCTGTACATTCACATCATCGTCATCATCGTTCGTTTGCTTCATCAGGCTATCAGCGACGGCAGTCGATACCGGGGCAATATTCTCACGAAGGCTTTCTCTCAATCGTACCGAATAATAACCATAGCCCGAGCTGTCTGGGTCAGTCCATTTTCTGGCGGCCATCATTTTGCCAATCAGGTTATAATAATTGATCAGACTTGGGCGCAACGAGCCATCGGGAAGGAATGAATATAATCCTGTTTTAGGATGCGGAAGAATACTAGCCAGGTAAATACCCTCACCTATCGTTAGGTTCGATGGTGATTTACCAAAATAATAGCGTGATGCCTCGCCGATACCATAAATGTTCCGGCCCCATTCCACAATGTTGAAGTAAACCTCCAGCATACGGTCCTTCGACATTACATTGTTATTCTCGATCATCCAGACGATCAATATCTCTTCAATTTTCCGCGACAATGTTTTCTCGCGGCTCAGAAAAGCATTCTTAATCAGCTGCATGGATATCGTACTGCCGCCACGCTTAAATTTCTTTTGTTTGATATCGGTTGCTATAGAACGTCTGATAGACTCTTCCACAAAACCATGATTGGTGTAAAAAGATGGGTCTTCAGAGGTCATTACTGCATATTTCAAATTGGGCGAAACATCCTGCAATGGCGTAAAGTCGGGGTTTTGCGGGCCAATGATCCGTGATGGCATAGGTTTCCCTTTCTCATAAGGCGTATAGGTAAATGGCCTGTTCAATCGGCCGAGGTCGGTTTTGCCGTATTTAACAATATTCAGATTGTCCTTAGCCAAGGCCGATTCAAACTGCACCTGGTCCGGGTTTGATGAATCCAGGAATACATGCAAGTGATATTTAACCTTGCCCGTTACCTGTATGCCATCAAACGAATCAAACATACCATGAGGGAAAGAATCAAACACGTCCTGCGCGTTCATCCAATCGCTGTTGACCTTCACGGAATACATCTTAATCGGGTAAAGCTGGTATTTGAGATAGGTTTTTACCGCTATTTTTTTAATCTTGATCAATGATGAGCTGTCCAGCGACACATAATTCTTGCCCACAAATACATTGGCATCAATAGATCCATCGGGAACAATAATATCCGATGATGACAATGCCGGGTGATTGATCAGCAGGTTTTTAACCGACCATGAGCCATATATTTTGGTAATGCCATCGCTGTTCTCCACTTTTTCTAACCGCGTTGAGATAGTATCAAAATTCACCTTCAGGTGGAAACGGTCCTGCACATAAGGTATCTCTACCTTTTTACCATCAGCATATAAATGAACATCAATATCTTTATCAGATGGATGCATTTTACCTGCAAAATGCCAGGTAGCCAGCGTATCATTTACTTTGATGGTTGAACTAAGTTTGCCGTCCTTAATAACGGCGCTTTGAGCAAGCAGCTTTATCCCTGCACTATCCCTCTTAAATGTTATCAGGAAATTTCTCAGGTCGAGGTCATCCGGAATTTTGTATAAAACCTGCTTAACCAGGTTGTTCGCCAATACCGAAAGATCCGCGCGTTCCTTCTTTTCGGTGGTATCTTTTTTCTTCTTGAACAAGAAATCAAAATTCTTAACGCCTTTAATATCCGTCAGGTTCAGGTGGCCGTTATCCAGTACAATATCGGCAAATTTTACATTCCCGAAAATTAGCGGAATTATCTTGATGCTAACCTCGAACTTTTTAATGTTCAGCAGACTATCCCGCTGGTCGGGTACTACCGTGATATCAGAAAGGGAAACGGTAGCGAGCCCTGTGAAATGAGCCGAACCGATATTAACGTTTAAGTTATAATCTTTTTTTGCTTTTTCTTTCGCTTTCGCAATCTCCTTTTGAAGTATGGCTTCGCGCTTGTTATATGCGATATAACCGCCTATTAATAAAAGGATAATCAGGGATATAGCAACAATTCCGGCTATGCGGATATATTTGGAGGTAGAACGATGCATCAAAAAAATTTATCCAAAACTAATCTAATTCTTATGCGATACAAACGCAAGCATCAACAAAATGTTTCCCAGTATAGTTAACCCGGCAAAAAAGATTTTTTAACCTCGCCTTGATAACGGCTTTTTATTCATTAACATGACATAGCTTTAAGCCCGGTTTTGTAGCTTTGTAGTTGCAATGAATATAACTCAGGAACAAGTTTTATACGCCCTCGGCCATGTGGAAGAACCAGATCTGAAAAAAGACCTGGTGACCTTGAACATGATTCAGGATATCAAAATAGATGGTAACCATCTTAACTTTTCGGTTATACTAACCACCCCAGCCTGTCCACTAAAAGGGTTGATAGAAAATGCCTGCCGAAATGCGATAGCCCATTTTATCAGCAAGGATATCGAGGTAAGCATCAATATGACCTCTCGTGTTACTACGCAAAAAAATACAGGTGTACCCGGCGTAAAAAATATTATCGCTGTGGCATCAGGTAAAGGCGGTGTTGGGAAATCAACCGTTGCGGTTAATCTCGCACTAGGGCTTGCCCAGGCAGGAGCCAAAGTTGGCTTGATAGATGCTGATATTTATGGGCCATCTATCCCAATCATGTTTGGTTTGGAAGGCGCACGCCCAAAAGCCAGCCAGGTTGATGGTAAAACACGTATAGAGCCTATTGAGAAGTATGGCATTAAATTATTGTCGATCGGTTTCTTTACTGACCCTAATCAGCCGGTGCCATGGCGCGGGCCGATGGTATCTACAGCAGTAAAACAATTATTCAATGATGCCGATTGGGGTGAGCTGGATTATCTTGTGGTCGACTTACCACCGGGAACAGGTGATGTACATATCACCGTAGCGCAAACTTTCCCGGTTACTGGTGCGGTTATTGTTACAACCCCTCAGAACGTGGCTTTGGCCGATGCCAAAAAAGGCATAGGCATGTTCCTGATGAGCGCGATCAATGTGCCGCTGCTCGGCATAGTGGAAAACATGTCCTATTTTACCCCTGCCGAGCTGCCGGACAATAAATATTACATTTTCGGTCAAGGAGGTGGTCAGAAATTAGCAAATCAATTGGAAGTTCCATTTTTAGGCGAGATCCCATTGGTGAAAGGCATCAGCGACTCGGGCGACGCCGGTAAGCCGGTTATATTGGATGAGCAGAGCCCGATGAGCAGAGCTTTTACCGAAATGTCGCAAAAAGTGGCGCAGCAGGTGGCTATCTATAATGCCGAAGCTAATAATAGAAAATTGGCAAATAATTAATAACTTTACATTTAATACTATATAAATAAGTTAAAATGAGTTTATTAGATCAGGTGGAAGAAGCTTTGAATACGATTCGACCGTATTTGGAGACTGACGGCGGGAATGTCTCGGTGGAGGAAATAACTCCTGACCATATTGTAAAATTAAAGTTACTTGGGGCCTGCGGATCGTGCCCGATGAGCATCATGACCCTGAAAGCAGGTATTGAAGAAGCCATCAAAAAGGCTGTTCCTGAGATAAAAGGCATAGAAGCCATCAATTTAACCGACATTGATGACCCTAATGCGGTGCTTCCGGCAAATTTGAGATAATTGTTAAGTATTGTTAAATTGCATTAGTATTTAGTGCAATACACTATTTTTGTCTGACATTTTTTGAAACCATTTCATAAAAGTCAGGTATAAACAGGAAGAACCTACAACCAGTGAAATATATATTAGGCATATTTTTATTCTTTATCGCTGCCGCAGCCTTTGCGCAGCAAAAGGAGAAGCCATTGGTTCAGTTCTCGGGTGTTGTACATAACGCCGATAGCGTAAAAATGATCGTTCCTTATGTAACTATCACCAACATCAGCAATCACAACCAGATTTATATGAGCAACTACGAAGGCTATTTCTCTTTCGTGGCGCACGAACAGGATACATTGGTATTTACCAGTATTGGTTATAATGCCGTACGGGTAGTTATACCGGCTAATATTTCAAGTAAAAGTTTCACTACCCAGGTTTGGATAAAACCCCGGGTAATTAATCTGCCTGCCTTCAGGGTATTTCCATGGGCAACTACAGACGAATTCAGGAAAGATTTTTTGGCGATGAAAATAGCCGATGACGATCTGGAAATTGCCCGCAAAAATCTTGAACGTGCTGTTAATCGTGCCTCAGGTAACAATCTGCCACGCGACGGACAGGAGATATCATCCTCATGGGCACAAAATGAACACAATGCCATTTTGAACCAGCACTCACTTCAACCCAATCCATTGCTGAACCCTGTTGCATGGGGCGCCTTAATGAATCAGATTGCAGCAGGCGATAAGAGCCGGGCTTCCGGAAACTAGAATCAAGAGGATTCAAGAACCAAGATTTTTGTTTTAAGACAGGTTGATTGCCGATATCAGAGCCGGATTCGCTGTGAAGCTAATTTCTTGGCTCTTGATTCCTGGCTCTGCCAACTATCGTCCTTTTTTTGCCGCAGGAAATTTCATTTTGTAATCCACCTCAACTATTCCTCTCGAAATATCATTAAGTTTCTTCTCGATCAGCCGTTTACGCAGCGGACTTAATTTATCGGTAAAGAGCTTACCTTCTATATGATCGTATTCGTGCTGAATGATGCGGGCGGCCATACCTTTATAGGTTTCTTCGTGGTGTTTCCAGTCCTCGTCATAATACGAAATGCGGATAACCGGCTTACGTGATACATCTTCACGGATATCAGGAATACTCAGACAGCCCTCATTAAATGACCACTCGTCACCGTTTTCATCCAGTATTTGTGCATTCAGGAATACCTTTTTGAAGTTAACCAGGTCAGGTTCTTCGTCATCAAACGGTGTAGCGTCCACAACGAACAAGCGCATTGAGATACCTACTTGAGGAGCAGCCAACCCTACCCCACGCGCACCATACATGGTTTCGAACATATCTTCCACCAGTTGTTTAATGTTGGGGTATTCGTCCGGTTCAACAGCTACTGCTTTTTTTCTTAAAACCGGGTCTCCATAGGCGATAATAGGCATTTTCATCGTACAAAAATACAGCTTTATTCTTTCGGCACAAACAGCAAAGTGGTCAGCCGATTATCAAAAATTTCATTGCTTATCTCCAGTAACTGCTCTGCCGTACAGGCATTTATTTTGGCGAATACCTGCTCCAAAGTGTCTACATAACCAAAGTCGAGCAGGCTTTTAGCCATGGAAATGATCAGGCCGATTCGGTTCTCCTCAGCCAGTGCGATCTGCCCAATGAACTTCTGTTTGGCCTGGTGCAACTGCAAGGTACCCAGCTTTTGGTCACGGAGTTTTTTAAGCTCTTTGTGAACCAGCCGCGATGCCTTATCTGCTTTTTCGGCGTCTGTACCAAAGTAAATGGAAAATATGCCAGTATCTGAAAACGGCGTGTAGTTCGACTCAATGGTATAGGCGATCCCGTATTTCTCGCGAATCTCCAGGTTCAACCGGTTACTCATTCCCATACCGCCAAGCAGGTTGTTCAGCAACAATAAACCAGTTTTATGTTGATGTGCCGACGGATAAGCCTGGTTGCCGATAATGCAATGTGTTTGAGCAATGGGGCGAAAAACGCTCAGTCTCTTACCAACACTTTCAGCAGGTTTGTGGCGGTGCTTTTTGGTATGATTAGGGTTAACGACACCAAAATATTTCTCGGCAAGCTTAATTACTTTTTTCAGGTCATGGTCGCCAAAAACAGCAAAGACCATCTCTTCCGTATTATAATTGGTCGCCATGAAATGCTGGATATCTTTTTTATCCATAGCCAAAACTGTCTCTGGCGTACCCAGGATATTTTTCCCTAAAACATGACCCTTGAAAAGTAATTCTTCAAAATCATCCTGTATGGCTTCTTCCGGTTGATCAAGATACGAGGCGATCTCATCCAGAATTACACCGCGCTCCTTTTCCAGTTCGTCCTGCGGAAATGTAGAATGAAACAAAATATCCTGGAACAGGTCAATAGTGCGCTCCAGGTGCTGTTTCAGCAGCGAAGCATGAATACAAGTATACTCTTTGGTGGTATAAGCATTCAGATCAGCGCCTACCAGTTCCAGGCGATTTAGGATCTGGTTGGTGTTGCGTGTTTCAGTTTCCTTAAACAGCAGGTGTTCGATAAAGTGCGCCAAACCGGCTTTATCATCCGGCTCATCGCGCGAACCGGCATTCACCGCAAAACAGCAATGCGTAATAGTCGAAGGCGAGTGCTTTAATAAAATACGGATACCGTTGGTTAAGGTATGAACCTGGTAGTCAATCATGAGGGGCGAATATAAGTCTTTTAGTACCTGAAAGTATAATCGTATGGTAAAAGCAATTGGGTTGGGTTTTGTTTGACGATCAAAAACGTACTTATTTCAAACATCACAAATAAAAGATAGCCCAACTAAAATTGCCACCAAAAAAATTGCAAAACAATTTATTTTTATTCCTAAATTAGTATCCCCTCTTTGCGAGAAAAGAACCAGTTTACTGAAAGCCAACCAGTTAAGATGCTTGCGTATGAAAAAGGTTTTTACCCTGGTAATAATTGCTGTCGTTGCATTTTTATCGTGTTCAAAAAAGAACAATGACCCTATTCCGGTCAATTTAAAACCCGCTGATTCGACTGTAACCATAGCCGGAGATGTTTACCTTGTTGTGAAAATCGGTACCCAAATATGGACTGCGGCAAATTATCGCGGCCCTGGCGGCATATTTAATACCGGGTACATGGACCGATATAATGTGCAACATGGCAAACTATATACCCCCCAGGAGGCTACCCAGGTCGTTTTACCGTCCGGGTGGCGTATACCTACTTATGATGACTACCTAACCATGCTTATTACAAGGGGTGCAAAGCAAAATAGTGACGGCTCTTACAGCGCAACACTGGCCGTCGCCCAATCATTAATGGCCACTTCGGGCTGGGAAGAGGGTGGGGGTAATAATTATTCAGGTTTTACCGCCTTGCCGACCGGGTTTTATCATCTCGACAATTTTTACGGAACAGGTAATGGGGCATCCTTTTTACATTCTGCACTTGCAGGCACATCTCCCGATCTGGGTTTTACCATAGGGCCGGGGCCAAACGGTAAACCTTTTATTTATTTGGGTATCGTTTTGCTTGATGAGGATCGTTGTTCGTTAAGATTTGTAAAAGATAATTGACGGATAAGCTTTTAATGCCGTTTTAATTATTTCATATCTTTAACGGCATGAAAACCCAGGTAGCTGACCTCACTTTCGAGTTATCCATTCCCTACTCTTCAATTGAAAAACGGGTAGGCGAAATAGCCAAACAGATCAGCCATGATTATTCAGGACGCACTCCGGTAATGGTAGGCATTCTAAGCGGAAGTTTTTTGTTTGTTGCCGACCTGGTGAAGCAGATCGAAATGCCCGTTGAAGTAACATTTGCCAAGCTGGCTTCTTATTACGGTGGTACATCCACTACCCGGAAGATCAGGGATGACTTCGACCTGACCATCAACATCAAAGGCCGCGACATTATCCTGGTGGAAGATATTGTTGATACCGGCAACACCATTCATTACCTGATAGAAAAACTGAAAGTTCGTGAGCCAGCCTCTCTTATCGTTTGTACTTTATTGCTAAAAATTAATGCATTAGAAAGAACCATACTAGAGCTAAAATATACCGGCTTTGAAATACCAAATGATTTTGTAGTAGGCTATGGGTTGGACTATAAAGAACTGGGGCGCAATATGAAAGGAATATTTAAGAAAGTTGGTTGAATAAAGTTGATTGGGTTGGATTAAGTTTTGTAATTTGCAATAACACCAATTAACCAATGACCCACTCACTGGCCTACATTCTTACTTTATTAGTAGCCGGCATTGCGCTTATTGTTATCCTTTCCACCCGGTATAAAGTTCCGGCTTTCTTTTCACTGTTTCTCGCTTGTATGCTGGTTGGTTTGGGTGCAGGAATGCCTGTTGCTGATGTGCTCGGCACTGTTAAAGATGGCTTCGGCAATATCCTGAAAAACCTGGGGCTAATCATAGTTTTAGGTACCACTTTGGGGTTATTACTGGAGTATACCGGCAGTACTACTGTAATGGCAAATTTCCTTTTAAAACGAATGGGAAAGCGCTTTGCGCCGCTAGCCATGAGCATTACCGGATTCATTGTTGGACTACCGATATT
>Ga0105241_10001795_pt1 | contig 16300 bp, 14 predicted proteins | sample KBSC64metaG_FD_80422 | JGI IMG/M metagenome (GOLD analysis project Ga0105241, IMG submission 80422) | Corn rhizosphere microbial communities from Kellogg Biological Station, Michigan, USA - KBS C6-4 metaG | ecosystem: Host-associated > Plants > Roots > Rhizosphere > Soil | place: Michigan, USA... | reverse complement strand
GGGGACCAGGAATTTCGCGGCGGGCGTCAATTGGTGGACACGCCTCTTATCAATGCACAAGACAATCGAATGGTACCGAATACGTTTGAAGCAGCCAGCATCGTCTCGCTTCCGGACAACGAGCGAAACTACGACTATGCGGTAGGTTACCTCTGGAACGCAAAACAGCGGGACTCGAACGACTTCATTCCTATGTCCGCGGCATTGGCAAGTAGCGATGCAGTCAACCGCGGCGCGCCTTTCGGAATGGTCAGATACCGGCCGACTGCTGAGCTCTCGCTCGTCGCGATGGACTACAACATCCACGACTTTATCAACGCGGGCTTCGCCCAGATAGAGTACGACTTCAAACAGCCAGCCTGGAAACCCAATTGGATGGTCGGCGCAAACGTTATCGATCAGCGAAGCGTTGGAGCCAATCTGCTCACGGGCAGTCCTTTCCAGACCTATCAAGCCTCTGCGAAGGCGCAGATGCTTTATGCGGGATGGACTTTATTCTTGGCCGGTTCGATGACCGGCCCGGGATCCAGCCTGCATACCCCGTTCGGTGGAAACCCCAATTACACGGGCATGCAGCAGCTGTTGTTCGACAACGCGAATGAAAAGGCCTTCGGCGGCAGCATAGCGTACGACTTCGGATCGGTCGGCCTTTCCGGCCTCAGCGCCGGAGTGTGGTACACGCGGGGCTGGGGTGCCATCAACAGCAGCACCAATGCGGCGATGCCCGATCAGCGCGAGCTGGACCTCTGGATACAATACCGTCCGACGGAAGGCCCGCTGAAGGGCTTTCGTATAAAGACGACATACGGAACTGTCTGGCAACAAGGCAATGCGCGCAATACCCAACCTGAACTTCAGGTCGTCATCGACTATACGGTGCTAATTCGCCCGCCCTCCGCAGTAAGATAGGTCTGCTTGGTTTGGGCGACATACGAAATGGATCACGCCAGGCCGATAAGCATAATACAGGCATTAGATCCGCAAGTTCTGCTTGTCTGCGGATGGCTACCGTCTGAACGGCGCTGCCGGTGCTGTTGGCAATAGAACAATCGCTCCAAATCCCTGGCTTTGGCTGCAACAGCGCTGGTGTCGTGCCGAAATTGCATAGTCACCTAGCGGGATTTGCCTCAATATTCGAAGCCCTGAGTTCTCAATCCCTGCTTCCTTTGCCAGGTCAACTCTCTGCCGGCTCAAGGAAATGCTTGCGCGTCAACCAAGAATGCGGAGCGCTGTTATGAAAAAGGCAATGCGAAAATTCGGCATTGGGTCATTGCTGGCAATGTCTGCGATCTTGCCCGCAAGCGCACAACAGGCGCCGTCGGCCGACTCAGTCATTCTGCTTGATCAGGCATGGTCCAAGGAGGACCGGGAATGGTATTACAATTTCTCGCAGGGTTCGGCGGTCATCGCATATGACCTCTTTCTGAACATGGAAGCTGCGGACAGCCAGGAGCTATTTCGCAACGGCCTGAACGGTCCCCGCTACGGCCTCGTCCCTCAGCCCGTCAGCCCATCTAATCCCGACGGTTTGCCGATCGGTGTCAGCAAGACCAATGTTGCGACGGCAATCAAGGGCTGGCCAGCTGGCGACTACGCCGGCATGACCTGTGCGGCGTGCCACGAAGGGCACCTGAAGTACAAAGGCAAGCTCATTCGGATCGAAGGCGGCATCTCAAACACGATGGATTTCCAGGGCTTGGCTTCCGGCATTAGCGAAGCACTACTTAAAAGCCTGACCGACGCAGCAAAATTCGACCGCTTGGCGGCGCGGATCGGAGCATCTACTCCGGATGCGAAGGACAAGCTGCGCAAGCGAATAGAGAGCGAAAGAGAGCGGGTGCACGAGTATGCCACGCGAACTTCAATTACTCCGCACCCGTGGGGTCCCGGACGCGTGGATGCCCTTACCATGATCGTCGATCGCACGACGGCCACGCTGACCGGGATCCGCGAGAATTGGTCGACGGGAAATGCACCGGTCAAGCCTCCTTTCCTGTGGAATGCTCCGCAAGGACTGTGGACGCAGTGGAGCGCCTTTGCGTCGACTCCGATTAATCGCAATTTTGGCGAAACCATGGGCGTCTTCCTGCCGGTTGATCTCACCTCCAAATCTCCCGCCGAAGGACTCTTCCAGTCCAACGGAGCGATAGTGGAGCTCGCGCGGGTCGAGAGCCAGCTGGAACGCCTGGCACCGCCGAGCTGGCCGGAGGACGTGTTCGGAAAAATCGACCGGGAGAAAGCAAAGGCGGGCAAGGCATTATTCATGGAACATTGCGCAAGCTGCCACAACGCCTGGCCTTACCGTTGGACCGAACCTAACAAATACGGCAAACGCTTCGTCCTCGTGGGACTGACACCGCAATCATATGTGGGCACCGAGCCGCAGCTCTTTCCCCTTAGGCCGTTGGCCATTACCGGCGAGCTGAGCAAGTTCTTGCCCCCGGAGTTTCGAGACAAGCCGTTGCTGGAGCCCTTCATATTCAGCACCGTGCTTGGTGGTGAAGCTCGGGAAGTAGCTATTCGCAAGCTCAAGCTTACGGAGGCCCAGTTACTGGTCGTAAACGGCTATCGAGAGCTGCCTACGCCGCCGCCTCCTGACCGTGTCTACAAGGCAGCACCACGTGATGGAGTCTGGGCGACGCCGCCCTTCCTGCACAACGGATCGGTGCCCAATCTCTATGAGATGCTGATACCGGCCGCCGAGCGCACGAAGAAGTTTTACCTCGGCGGCGATTTCGATCCGGTCAAAGTGGGCTTCGACACCACCGCGACATCGGGGACGTTCCTCCTGGATACAACACTTTTGGGCAACTCGAATCGCGGGCATTCCTTCCAGGATGGTCCGCGCGGCGATGGTACTATTGGCCCTTTGTTGAGGGACGAACAGCGCTGGGCCCTGGTGGAGTATCTGAAATCCATTCCGGAGACACCCGGACGCGTCACGCCGTTTGGAGGTCCGCCAGAAGGTCAGCTTCCGCAGAAATAGCGGATGCGGCCGTCGTGCCGTGATCGTCTCGCGACTGACGCGCTGTCGAGCTCTAATTGGAGTACGCCATGTCTGATCACATCGACGGTCCGAGACAGATCGGCGATCCCTCGGCTGACTTGACGGATCTGTTCGCATTCACGAGCCCGGAAAATCCGTCGCGTACCGTGCTGGCGGCGAATGTGTTTCCGACATGCGGCGCCGATGCCATCTTCTCGAACGCGATCAATCATTCGATCGTCGTCCGTCGTGCGAAAGTGGCCGGTATCGGCGACGCCACCAAATTTGAGACGGCCGACCCGGAAATTCGCTTCAGTTGCAGATTCGACGCCTTGGAGCGTGGTGCGGCCGATGGTAAACCGGTTCAGCGCGGCACTTGCACGATGCCGGACGGGCAGACGCTTCGTTTTCTTGTCGGTGACGAAAATGGGGCATCCACACCCGACGGAACCTTCCGCGTCTACGCGGGAATGCGCTCGGATCCGTTCATACTCGCCTGGATATTTACTGATGGCGGCATGAGGAAGTTTCAAAATCTGCTCTTCAACGACAACGTCCTGTGTATCGTCATCGAATTCGATACGGCGCGGGTGCTTAATCCCGACAGGGGCTCACTGTTCGCGGTGATCGCTGAAACGCTACCAATTCCGCATCCGGGTGCCTTTGTTGGACATCCACCGCCACGGATGGATTGGGTTGGCCGTCCCGAACAGACCAATGTTCGACTTAACAATTCGGGATTGAAGGGCGTCGACGATATCCGCGACCTCTGGAATCAGCAGACGCCGTTCGCAATAGATGAAAAGCTTCGACCTGTCTTTCTTCAGCGTCTGAAGGATAGCTTGGTCAACTACGATATGCGGGACGGCAAACAGGATTGGACGCCGTCGGCGCTGGCTGCGAATGCAAACATGTTTGTCGATGATTTTCTGCTGTTTGACGTCGCAAAACCGATCACCGATACCAGTCATCTGGAAATCGAAAGAAGCACGATCAATGGAAGGGCCTATCAGACTGGTGGAGGCCGCACGGTCGACTCAGATGTCATCGACATACTAATGACGTGGATCGTGAATCGAGATCGCGAATTCCTGGAAGGTGGGACGACGAAGGCAACAAAGCCGGGAACCAAGAACTTCCCATACCTTGCCGCATCTAATATGGACCTGCAGACGGTGGCGGAGACAGTCGATGTCAGCGCAACGCCCGACAGGGTATGGGAGCTGATAGGACAGTTTGGCGCCGCCTACTGGCATCCCCTGATCGCGGCTATTCGAGTGACTGGAACCGGCCCGGGTCAGTTGCGCACGATTGAAACGGTCGACGGCAAGCAGATCATCGAACGTCTCGACGCTGTCGACAATTCGGGCCGGTTCTATCGCTACGCCAATGTCGCGGGTTTGCCGGTGGCAAACTACACCGGAATGCTTTCGGTCAAGCCCAACGGCGCCGGCAGTTCGGTGGAATGGCGCGCTCAATTCCTTCCGAACGGCCCAGGCACGCTTATCACGAAAACGATTGTCTCGACGCTCTTCAAGACTGGGTTGGATAGCCTCAAGTCTCGCTTCTGAGGGCACAATGACTGAAGCCGCGGTACTCGATAGCGAGTGTTTCCAAACGACCGATGGCGAGATCGCCATTGTCAACCTTAATAGCGCGCGCTTGCGCTCCTGGAGCCGGTTTTATCAGGATCCGCAACAATCCGGCGCGGCCGAAATCGTCCTTGAGCATGAACAACTGACCGCACAGTTCGCGAGCGATTTGTCGGCACTCGACCGCATGCAGGCATTTGCCGAACGGCTCGGACAGCTGGACGCCTCCTCGCCACGTACCCAGATGATTCAGGCGCAAATTGCCTCGGCGCTGCATCGGTTCGCGGACGCAAGGCACTATCTCGCGCAAGCAAGCCTTGGTGGAGCACCGCCGGTAGACGTAAAGCGTATTATGTTGATCGTCGATCAGGCGTGCGGCTCGTACCTGGACGAGGTGCTGGACGAGCGGCGCCGCGCCGTCGCAAAATCCGGCCTATTTGTGGAGCGTGTGGCGCTGGGCTCGCTGCTGGCGGATGTCGGGGAATTCAACGAGGCCGACGACGTCTTCCGGCAGGCCTTGCGGGGCTACCAGGATGTTTCGCCGTTCCCCGTGGCCTGGGTTTGTTTTCAGCTGGGCATGCTGTGGGGCGAGCTTGTTCCGGAACCGGAGCTCACCCGCGCCGAGCATTGGTATCGCAAGGCGGTTTCCAGTCTACCTTGCTATGTAAGAGCACGCGTTCACCTGGCGGAAATCCTTTCGGCCACGGGGCGGGCGCACGAAGCTGAGGCGACACTTCGGCCCGCAATCGCCAGCGGCGATCCGGAGGTCTCATGGAGACTGGCTGACATCCTGAATGACGGAGGCCGCGCGGACGAGGGAGCTTCATATCTGAAAGCCGCGCGATCAAGGTTCGAGGAGCTCCTAGACAAGCACCTGCTGGCGTTCGCTGATCATGGTGCGGAGTTCTACATAGGCAGCGGAGGTGATCCGCTACGGGCGCTGGAACTCGCGCAGGTCAATCTCAGCAATCGCCCGACGCACCGCGCTTTTGCGCAGACCTATACAATCGCCCTGGAAGCAGGCGAGACCGATGCCGCCAACGAAATAGCCGTCAAAGCGACAAAGCGCTGGAGGAATGCACTCGCGTTCAAATTTTCACCTTCTGTGCAAGGCTCTTCGGAAACCGGGAAGGGAGCTGAGGCATGATAGTCGATCGTCGGGCTTTCGTTGCAGGCGCAGCGCTTGTTGCCTTTACGCCCACTCTTCGGATATTGCCGTCCGAAGCTGCGGCGCCGGAATCCGTCGCGATCCAACAACCAGCGTTCATGATTAGCGGCTGGAGCGCGGAAACGGCCAGCCTCGATAATCAAATCTGGATGCGGGTCGGTCTCGGGTGGAGAACCGCCTGGCGGTAGCCCCGCTTGACACTGTGACTAACGGTGGCCCGCCGCCTCTTATCCAGACAGGACCAAGCATCAGGAGCATGGAATGGGAATTGAGAAGGTCTGGTCGGGGGTGCTCGCTTTGACTACGGCCGCATTTGCCGCAAGCGCGCCAGCCGTAGCGCAACAGCCACAAAAGCCAAACATTCTCGTGATCATGGCCGATGACATCGGCTACTGGAACATCAGCGCTTACAACCGCGGCATGATGGGTTATCGAACGCCCAACATCGATCGCATCGCCAACGAAGGCGCAATTTTCACCGACTATTATGGACAGCAATCTTGTACCGCCGGCCGTGCCGCATTTATCACCGGACAGAGTCCGTTGCGGACCGGGCTCCTGAAGGTCGGCCTGCCTGCCGCGAAGGAGGGGCTATCAGGTAAGGACCCCACCATCGCCCAGCTTCTGAAGCCACAGGGATACGCGACCGGACAATTCGGCAAGAATCATCTCGGGGATCGCAATGAATTCCTGCCTACCGTGCATGGTTTCGACGAGTTCTTCGGCAACCTTTATCACCTGAATGCCGAAGATGAGCCGGAAAATCCGGACTATCCGAAGAATCCATCGTTTAAGGCGCAGTTTGGGCCGCGTGGCGTGATGAAGTGCGTTGCAGTCGCGACCGACACGCCGGGCGACGATCCCCGCTTCGGTGCCTGGGGCAAGCAAAAGTGCGAGGATACCGGGCCGCTCACCAAAAAGCGCATGGAAACAATCGACGAGGAATTTCTGGCAGCTTCAACGGATTTCATCGATCGGGCTAACCGCGACAAGAAGCCCTTCTTTGTGTGGTTCAATCCAAGCCGGATGCATATCTGGACCCGACTCAAGATTGAATCCCAGGGAAGAACTGGTCTTGGCATCTATCCAGACGGCATGGTCGAACATGACGGCCTGGTCGGGCAATTGCTGAAAAAGCTCGACGATCTCGGTATCGCCAACAATACCATTGTGATCTACACCACCGACAATGGTGCCGAGACGTTCTCATGGCCCGATGGCGGCACGACGCCCTTCAAGGGCGAGAAGAATACCAACTGGGAGGGAGGATATCGCGTCCCCGCGATGGTACGCTGGCCCGGACTGGTGCCGCCGCGGACCGAGATCAACGAAATCTTCTCTGCGGAGGATTGGGCGCCAACCCTGGTCGCGGCAGCGGGTGAGCCCGATGTAAAGAGCAAGCTGCTGCAGGGCTACGATGCGGCCGGCCAGAACTTCAAGGTCCATCTGGACGGCTACGACCAGCGAGATCTTCTCAGCCGAAAGGGTCCGGACAAGCGCCGCGAATTCTTCTACTGGACCGATGATGGCAACCTCGCCGGCCTTCGATATGAACAGTGGAAGGCCGTGTTCCTGGAGCAAAAGGCTGAAGGCTTCAGCGTCTGGCAGCAGCCGATGATTCAGCTTCGCTTGCCCATGCTGTTCAATCTGCGGTCCGATCCGTTCGAGCGGGCTCAACATGAGTCGGGTGATTATGTGCGCTGGTTCATTGAGCACGCCTTCGTGATCTTGCCAGCGCAGGGGATTGTGGCGCAGCACCTCGCGAGCTTCGCTGAATTTCCGCCACGTCAAAGGCCTGGCTCCTTCTCGGTTGAACAGGCCATGGAGAAACTGCGGAATCCACCGGCGAACAACTAACCGGGGGCTTGCAAGCGTCGTCGGCACCTGCCGCTAATACGGGATGGTTTCAGGACCGGAGAGCGCTTGAGGCGACGAGAGCTTCGTTTCGTGCCAGGCGGAGCCAATCGGAGATGGGAGAGTCACCGTGAAACCGCTCGTGAAACTTGTCGCCTTGGCCGTTATCATCATTGCGCCGAACGCTGGCGCCCGCGCGCAAACGGCTGCCCCAGCGACGGCGATCCCCCCGGGCACCACGCAGGGGCCCTGGACGAGCGTGAAGCCCGGCAACTCGGGAAGCTATTGCAGTCCAGGCGAGTATGCGGTCGGTATCGAGGTCGAGGTTGCGCCGTCGAGGACAGGTTCCTGTGCTGAATGCATTTCCAGGCTTCGGGTGATCTGCCGACGTTACGGGATCTGATCCATCGTCGGCGGCGGTCGTCTCCCCGTGACAATTAATCGATCCGGTCCTGGACGCCGCATGTGATCCCTGGCAGCGGCCGATTGGCTACAATTATACGGGGCGTCCAATATCCCCTATGCGGCGGCCGGAAAGATCGAGCGGGCCGCTCAGATAAAAACGTTTCCTATTGATTTTACTCATAAATTGCCTGTAGCGAGAGGGCGTGCGCGCTGCCAAAGCGTGGTAAGGTTGTTTTCGATCATTCGAACGGCGTACCTCCAGGCGCCAGTTCGTTGTCGTCTATTTTTGTGAATTTGTACTGGTGTGTTTTTGGCGTGGCGACCTTTTCCGGAATGACAAGGACGCGCATAGTTTGTTGGAGCTTGGTGCTCCTTTTTCTGTTCGGCGCGGAATCTCGCGCCGCTGAACCTCGACGCGTGCTGATGCTGCACGCTTTCAATTACACATTCCCCGCTACCACACTGATCGCGGACGGCGCTCGAAAGCGCTTGCTGGAACGCTCGCCACAACCACTCGAAATCGATGCAGACTATCTTGACCTGGCGCGAAACACGGATCCCGAATACGAATCTCGGATAACGATGTTTCTGCGGGCCAAGTACGAGAAACGCCCCCCTGACGTGGTGATAACGTTAGGCAGCGTAGCTTTGCCATTCATCGTCAGGCACCGCGACGACATCGCCCCAAATGCGCCTGTCGTATTCACGTCTGTATCCCCACAAAACTATGGGGCGTTGCGGCTACCGCCAAACATCACCGGAATAGTTTCCGAGTTTGACCTGGACAAGACACTTGCGCTCGCAGAGCGGCTGCAGCCGGAGGCGAGCCGTCTATTCGTCATTGCGGGAAGCGGCGAAGTGGATCGGCGGTGGCAATCGACTGCTCGCAAAACCATCGAGGATCGTAAGCGAAAATTCGAAGTGACATACCTGTTCGAGCGTTCCTATGCGAACCTGGTTGAAGAAGTGTCGAAGATTCCCCGCGATTCGATTGTGATCCTCCTGACGGTATTTGCCGACAGTGAAGGCAACGCCTTTGTCCCGGCTCAAGTGGCAGGTCCTCTGTCCGCGCTCTCACCGGCACCGCTCTACGCCCCCTATGACACCTATATTGGCAATGGCATCGTCGGCGGCTTTGTTGAGACATTTGAATCGGTTGGCGTTCGCGCGGCAGACATGGCACTTCAAATCCTCGCCGGGAAAGACCCTGCCACGATCGCACCCCAAACAAATCCGGGACAGGCCTATCGGGTCGATTACAGGGCGATGGCGCGGTGGAGGCTCCAGGAGAGCAAACTTCCTCCCGATACTACTGTCTTGTTCAAGGAACCAACGATCTGGAGCGAACATCGAGGCGCCGTCGTTGCGGCTATCGCGATCGTTGGTTTGCAATCCTTGGTCGTTGCCGCGCTGCTGGTACAGCGGCGGAGAAGATTGCGCGCCGAAAATCTCCTCAAGGAAAGCGAAGAGCGGATGACGTTCGCCGCCGCCGCGGCCAATATTGGGCTTTGGCAATTTGATCGGGATCGAAATGAGCTTTGGGCGACGGAGCATTGCAGGGCGATGTTTGGAATTGCGCGCGATGCGCCGTTGACCCGTGACGCGTTCCTTTCGGCCGTTCACCCCGACGATCTGCAAACTGCAACGCACGCGCTTCGAAGGACACTGGAAGCAGAGCAACCTGCCATCGGCGACGTCCGAATTGTGCTGCCAGGCAAGGATGTGCGTTGGGTTCGCATGCGCGCCCGATCCCGTTCAGAGGGCGACGGCCGGTCGAATCATTTTGGTGGCATATTCATCGACATCACCGAGCAGAAGTCGGCCGAGGCCGAGGTCGCACGGCAACGTCTGGAAGTTGAGCATCTGATGCGCGTGTCCGTGCTCGGCGAGCTTTCCGGATCGATTGCGCACGAAATCAACCAGCCGCTCACTGCGATCCTGTCCAATGCGCAAGCGGCGCTTCATCTGCTGGCGCGAGAGTCACCGGATGTCGCCGAAATTCGCGATGCCCTCGAGGAGATTGTTCATGAAGACATTCGGGCTGGCGAGGTCATCCATCGTCTCCGCAGTCTTTTGAAGAAGGGCGAGCGGAAAGTGGAATATGTCAATATCAATGACCTTGTCAGATCAACTGTCAGCCTGCTGAACAGCGAGCTGATCGGGCGCGATATCAGCCTCAGGCTTGATCTAGATCATGCTCCACTGCTGACACGCGGCGATTCTGTGCAACTGCAGCAAGTCCTGCTCAATCTTGTCATGAATGCAATGGACGCCATGGCCTCGACCCCGATAGCACAGCGGTCTATCCAGATCTCGACCGGCGGTCCCCAGGCCGGGATGGTGGACGTTCTCGTAAAGGATCGCGGACACGGGATTCGCCCTAAGGAAAATGGCCGGCTGTTCGAGCCCTTCTATACCACCAAGAATCACGGCCTTGGTCTGGGTCTAACCCTGTGTTCGACGATCATACAGGCCCATCAGGGAAGGCTGACCCTGGCCAACGATGAGCATGGCGGCGCTATCGCGAAATTTTCGTTACCTGTCCAACAGCCGATCTTCGATACCGCATGACGGACAAATTCACAGTTTACCTCGTCGACGATGACCCCGGAGTGCTCAAGGCGCTGTCGCGACTGCTCCGCGCCAAGGGCCATGATGTCAAGTCATATTCTTCGCCGCAGGTATTCCTCGACGAGTACGACGTGGCTGTTCCCGGCTGCGTCGTGTTGGATGTTTCGATGCCCGGTCTTGATGGTTTGGAGATTCAGCGCGTGCTAAGCGCGGCCAACGGCTATCATCGTCCTATCGTGTTCGTCACCGGCAAAGTCGACATTCCCACGAGCGTGCGCGCCATGAAAGCCGGCGCGATCGATTTCCTGACCAAGCCCGTAAAGGACAAGGATTTGTTCGAAGCGGTATCCCGTGCGGAAATTAGGGACGCCGAGTCGCGTCGGCTTCATTCCGAGATGAAATCGATGCAGGCGAAGGTCAGCAACCTGACACCGCGCGAACGCGAAGTGTTTACGCATGTCGTGGCGGGACGGCTCAACAAGCAGATTGCCGGAGACCTGGGCACGGTCGAAAAGACCATCAAGGTCCACCGCAGCCGGATGATGGAGAAGCTCGGCATTCGCACCGTCGCCGATCTCGTCCGCATGGCCGAGAAGCTCAATCCGTCGAAGTAGGGAACACGTACCTATTGGCCCAAGGGCCAACTCGACGGGCGCACGGCGCAACCGCAATAGTCGTTCATGGCGGAAGCTTCTCCATCGATTGCTATTGTCGACGATGATCCAGCCGTGCTCAAGGCCTTGAGCCGATTGCTGCGTTCGCACGCTTTTCGTGCCCGGACTTATGAATCAGGGCAGCAATTTCTCGCGGCGTTGCCGGCCGATCTTCCGGACTGCCTGATTGTCGATCTCCAGATGCCGGCAATGAACGGTTTGGAGCTTCAGCAGCATCTCGTAAGCAACGGCATAGAAATTCCGACAATCCTGATCACTGCGCATGGCGACGCCGCGTTGTGCGATCACAGGGGGCTAGTTGCCAGCCTTCGGAAACCATTGCAGCAACTGGCCCTGTTTGAAGCTATCGACAGAGCGGTCGGTGACTCGCGCCGCGCCGGGTAGAGAACCGTTGCAGGCATCCGCTTCATATGGGCGGACGAAAAGAGGAGCAGTGCCGAGATGCCTATTTCAATCTCCATGATTGCCGTGAGTTCGCAGATCGTCGTCGCCGATAGGGTGCGAACATTCGACATCGCCCGGAGCTGCAAGGTCGACGCGGCAGCAACAGAAGGAATCAGGGTAGCCTATGCAAAAATCGGCATCCGGTCAGGATACACCTTACAGTCCGTCCAGCGCACGGTGGGCTGAGTGTGATTGGCGGGAGTTACCGAAACTGAATGAGCCGTTCCTTTCCCACCTGGTTTGTGCCGAAAGTGCATAGCGCGGATCGGCGGTTCTGTCACAGTTCGACCGGACCTTCGCTTCGCCTGAAAAATTGCCCAGGGGTGACAAGATGCTGAAAGCACTAGCTACTGCGACGGCAATTCTAGCTGCAGCAAGTTCGCACGTTCGGGCGCAAACGGACCTCACTGCGTACGCGGACGCTAACGGTTACATTGACGTGCAGGCACTGACGTGTGCTGCCCTTGCGGGAACCTGGCAGGGCGATGCTGACAGGCTGACGACCTGGTACAGTGGCTGGTACAACGGCCTTGCAAAGAAGCACTACTTCAATATAGCCCGTTCGAAAGAGCTAGAACATGAGGTGATTGTCTATTGCAAAGCAAATCCTCAGATTCGGATCATCGAAGCGATAGATTTGATGCTCAAGCAAGAGAAACACAAGGCCGCGTTCAAGTGAAGGCCAGACTGTCGTCGGGATTGGCCGATTGTCGATCTCCAGATGCCGGGCATGGACGGTATGAAGCTCCAACAACGTCTCGTAAGCAGCGGCGTAAGAATTTTGAACGTGGGGTAACCTCCGACGGCGCGCTAGAGAGCCAGACCGAAACGAAGTTTCTCGCGGGACGTATGGGTCCTTCCCAAGCCCAGGTCCCTACGGCCCAAGCGCGCCCCGGAAATTCACCAGCTGCAGCAATCGATTCCTGACCTTACGACCCTGTCAACCTGACGGAAACGGGGTGCAACCGTGTCAACCCAAGATTTAGTTTGTGCGGCTGGCGGATTCCAGGGGCGCGCGCGCCGTAGGGGTGGCCGGCCGGGGGAGGACCCGCGCCCGACTGGCACGCCCTTGCCCTCACGCCCTTGGCCGCGCGGTCACCCCCTCGGTAGCCCGAGTGACCGCGCCCTATAGGGCGCCCTTCCTGATCCGATGTGAGATCACTCGACCGGCATCGGTAGCGCCCCACGACATGCGCCCGCCCGCACCGGGCTGTACGTGGTATTGGGCCAGGCCGTCCCCCACGAGATCGCGCATCTCTTGATCACCAAGCTCGCTCGCGCTGATGTAACAATCAAACATTGCGAGCCCGTGCAGCGCGTGCCGCTGCTTGATGGTCATTGCTTTTGCGAATTCGATTTGTTCTTTGGTCAGTTTCACTTCTGTAGTCCCTCAAAAGAAAGGCTCCGCCCCTGAGGCGCTGTAAGCGACACCTCTGCGGCAGAGCCGGTTGCTAGTTCTGGATATATATCCAAGGAATCCAAGCGGTGGATTTTGCTTGGATTGAAAGAAACCCTTGTAAAATGGGCCTTCATCCAAGGTATCTAAGGAATCCAAGGATTATTGAAAGTTAAACAAAAACGCCGGTCTCAAGTTGAGACCGGCGTTAATTTTGCCTACGCGCGCGCGACTTAGATACCTTAGATACCTTGGATGAAGGCCCGATTTTATTGGCTAACTTTGAATCCAAGCACATTGTGGCGCTTGGATGCCCTAGATGGGAATGGGCTCGTCATCGAGCGGCGAATGTTGCGCTCGCTCGCCCCCTCCCGGGGGAAGCGGCGGCCAGACGATGCGCTGGCCGAGCAACTCATCGAACGCCGCGCGGCATTCATGTAGTGGTGGAATCTCATAACAGTAGCGCTGTTTCATCACGCCGGGCGCTACCTCGATCGACGGCCGGGGCTTTCGAAGGCCAGGCACAAGCGTGGCTAGCCGTTTTCCAAACTCGGCTGGGCCGCGTTTGCGACTGATGCCGATTCGTGACGACGCCTTGACGTATTGGTCGTAAAGTTCGTCGCACACGATAAGGTTAGGCCAATCTTCGCCCTCATAAAGGCGGTTATACCAAAAGTCGTCGATCGTATCGAGCGATCGAATCTTCTGATCTAGTAGCGCTTGAGTTTGCGGGAGGCGCCACAAGTCCACCTGCTTCAAATCGAAGGTCATTAGGTCGTGGAGAAGCCGTTCGCGCCCGCCGTTGTTTAACTCCTCGTCCAACTCAGCGAAGTAAGCGCGATTTTGGGCACACCGAGGGTTCACATCAAGAACTACAAAACGGCGCTCATCCGCGCTCGCTGGCACAACCCATCCTTCATTGGACGTCATGATCACCCGGACAAAGTTTTCCAGACGTATTGGATCGACACCTTTCGACTCAATCATCTGCCTCTCGCTCGTGATCAACCCTTTGAGCCGCCCCTCGGCCTCCTTGGCACCCGCCCAAACCGCCTCATCGGCTTGCAACAACAAGCAACTTCCCATGTGCGCGTTAAAGTTACCCGTGATGTATCGAGCGTCATCTACTTGGAAATAGTGCGCGGAAAATAGGGAGCCCAGTACCTCACCCAACTTGCTCTTTCCCGTTCCCTTTTTGCCGCGCAACACGAGCGCGGTACCCAGCCGCTCGCGCGGCTTCTGAACTATGTGGGCCATCCAGCCGAACACGTAATTGAATAGTTTAGGATCACCGTCGCAAACCTGATTCAGCAGATGATCACGAAACGTTGCATAGGTTCCGAGCGGTGAGGGCGCCACGTCGAAGCCGCGCCAGAAATTCAGGTAATTTGGAGTGCCCTTGGCGCCATCGGGGTTAGGCCAGAACTCCACCCCATCGTATGACCGGCGATCGCGATGCGAATGCCAAGCCTTCGCCCAAGTTACCGGCCGAACTTTGCCGTCCGACCCCACGGTTTCAGTGAAGCGGTTCGCGAACCATGAGTGCATGGACTCGAACGACATCACCCGCACTCGGTCGTTAATGGGCGCCAAGGGCTGCTCATTGACCACCACTGTTTTGCCGCCCCAGACCACCAGCGCGTAGCTGCGGTTCATTTCCTCCATATCGAAGCCCCAGGCGCGGGGGGACGCGTTTTCCGGGTCTGCGGTCTCGCCAGCGCCGCCGGCGGTGTAGTCGTGGTCGCCGCGGTCGATCATGTCGGCGATTGCTTTGAATTGATCCGTCATCTCGTCGGGCATCCTTAGTCGGCCACTTCGGGCACAAAAAAACCCGCCGGTGAGGGCGGGGTAAGTGAGACAGTCGGGGTAGAAAGCCTAATGATTGTTTGGAACGATTTGCTGTCCCACCAGCGGCTAACCCATTGAACTACAATGCTGCGTGAAGTCCCCTAGGGAGCGCCAGCAAACTCAGGCACTTAGGTAGCCATTAGCCGCGTTTCACTGAATAAGACGTCGGTGAACAGCGGCAAACGCTTGCGGAATTTGCTGCCGACACTAGCAGACTAGCCTCGACACGGTGTCTCACTGTGCCTGGCGCACTCGGGAAAAATTTCCTCGTCGCCCTTGGTGTCCGAAAGTATTCAAAGCGTCGCTGACGTGCACTGTGGTACGCGAGCGCCCTCGGATGTTCGCATTGACGATGCTCGTCGCACAATCAACTCTCGTCCTGTCGAGCTTTGTACGAATACGAGGGCTACGTGAGATACAATCGACGAGAAAAAACTGGCGGACAACAGTCACAAGTCAGTCCATCCGCTCCTGAAGCCGCAGAACCGAGCACGATGCCATTCGCCCGGGGGCTCACCTGCACGATTGACGATGCATGCGAAGTGACCGGCTTGGGACGCACGAAGCCTTACGAGTTGATAGGAGCTGGGCATATCGTCACGACAACGATCGGACGTCGGCGACTAGTAGCGGTGCGCTCACTTCTGGCGCTCCTTGACACCAACATGTCGAACTAATGGACGTGCGACTTAAGGGGAGCAACCCCACTTTGAACGCGCTTTTCCTTAGGCACTCATTTTGATGACACGACCGTGCTCACTTACGGTCGAGCTCGTCGGCCCACCACCGCATCATCCGCACGGCGCTCGTGTCAGAATTTTACCGCGCAATCGGTTGGCGTGCACCGGTCGAACTGGCTTCGCAGACCACGCCGGACCCAGTGCGGCTGGATCTCGAGGCTCGGATTTCGCCGGCGAGGCTATGGCCGGTTAACACCGCAGCACCCAAAAAAATTTCTTTGCTCCCCTTGAACTTTTTTCCCAGTTGCCGATTTTTTTGGTCGCCGCACATGTGGTGGCCGGGGCGCCCGAGGGGCCCCGAAATCAAGGCGGGCGCCGGAAGGTGTCCGGTGCCAGCTCGTACCCAACTTGCTCTTTGGAGGATTTGGCTATGAGGTATGATTGGACTCCCCTGTGGAGGTCGACCATTGGCTTCGACCGCCTGTTTGATGCTCTCGACGAGGTCCAACGGACTGCCGAAGAGAGTTATCCCCCCTATAATATCGAACGGCTCGACGAGAACCGCTTCCAGATCGCGGTAGCGCTCGCCGGATTCACCCCGGACGAGGTCGCGCTGACGACGGAGCAGAACGTCCTGACGCTCGAAGGCCGCAAGGGCGAGAAAGAGGAGAAGACCTTCCTG
>Ga0105241_10001786_pt1 | contig 16335 bp, 14 predicted proteins | sample KBSC64metaG_FD_80422 | JGI IMG/M metagenome (GOLD analysis project Ga0105241, IMG submission 80422) | Corn rhizosphere microbial communities from Kellogg Biological Station, Michigan, USA - KBS C6-4 metaG | ecosystem: Host-associated > Plants > Roots > Rhizosphere > Soil | place: Michigan, USA... | reverse complement strand
GGGCGCTCCCACCAAGATATGTGAAATAGCTAAGTGGAACCGATCCCTGAGTAGTGCCGCTGGTCGTGGGAACTCCGAACTTGGCCACGAACGCATCCATGCCTCCGCCATAAGTTCCCTGCAGCGGGACAGTGCTCACTGGAGATGAAATTCCGGCGGTCGTGGTCGAACCGGTCACGTACAGGCTAGTATTGGTCGCATCGGCGGCAACGCCATACGCCACTTCATCTCCGGTGCCGCCAAAATATGTTTCATATAGAGGCGTGTACTGCTGGGTATTGTTCGCTGGGGGCGTCAGCTTCGCCGCCCAAACATCCATGGTAGGCGGAGTTAAATTGGCGCCCAGGTTCGTTCCCTGGAATGCATTCACGATCGGCATGTCCGTAAAGTTGGTGCCACCCGCGAGATATACATTCAAATTCGCGTCAACCGCGATACCACCACCCATCACGACGCCACTCGAAGGAGTACTGCCTCCGATGAAAGTCGAATAGAGCAAACTGTTCGTGCCGCTCAGTGTCGGATTCAGCTTGCTGAAAAAGAATTGGCTCGATGCCAGCGCCGTCGCCTGCAGTGCGCCAGCCGTTGTCGGAAACGTATTCCCGGTTCCCGAGGCCAAAGTGGTTGTTCCAATGACGTAAATGCGCCCCTGATTGTCCAGCGCCATGTCGCTCGCTGTATCCACCCCGTTCCCCGACAAGTACGTGGAATAATTCGCGCCCGAAGCCGAGGAATCCAACTCGGTTACAAATGCATGGTTCCCGCCGGCCGCCGGGGAGGTTTGAAATCCGGCGGTCGTCGTCGGAAAGTCGCTCGAGGTAGTGTTTCCTGCCAGGTACACGTTGAATCCGCTATCCACGGCGACGCCTACCGGGTAGTCAACTCCGCCTCCCCCGACAAATGTCAGGTAGTCGAGCGCAAGGGATGATCCGGAATTGCTGATGCGTGCAACAAAAACGTCGGCCCCGCCACCGCCCGGCCCCACCGTCCCGGCCGGCCCAGCCGGAGTTGGGAAACCTGCCGCGGTTGAGGTCGCTCCGGCAATGTAAATCCGATTCGCGGAGTCCACCGCAATTGCCGGACAGTGCGCCACAAACTGGGCTCCGGTAAGCGCAGTACAGCTCTCCGCCCCCGAGCCACCGAACAGAGTCGAAAACGTCAGCACAGGATCGATTACCAACGCCCGGCTGCGGTCGTAAGCACCGACTTCAAATCCAATTTGATTTCCAGCACGCAACACGAACTTGCCGGCTACGGTCTGTTCTCCTGATTCCGATCTCTGATAAACATGTGGAGCCTGAAAGCGCAGCTCTCGGCCATCCAGCGCAAGAACCAGATCACCGTTGGCGGCAATCTGCATAGCGCGCGTTCCTTCAAATTGAAGCTTGATTTCGGCTGGATCAGCCTCGGGGCTAACCTCAAAATCGTATTCCAATCGTCCTTGCTTGCCGTAGAAATCCAGATCAACTCCCGGATAAAGATTGCGGTATTGCACGCGCGCAAACTGCGGTATGTTCCGGCGCCAGCGAGAAGGGTCGTTTCCTAACAGATAATTCGTGTGCCCGGGAAGCGCCTGCGATGCAGCGATGGCGGCATCACGATTGGCTCCGGCAAACTGCATGCTCACCGCAGAGACCGACGAAACACCGTTTTTCTGCTTGAGCCCTGGAAAAGCCAAAACCGCCTCGCCCGACGTCAGATACAGCCCATATCCGCTTCCCCGCGCCAGAAATTTGACCTGCGGATCAGTCTGCCCCCGGTTGGGCTCAAAGCTCAGCGGAAGCCCCATGAGGGCTGCATTGGCCCGGGCTGTCGCGACGCCCGCCGCCCCACTATGCGACAGACTCGAAATATCGTGTTTGAGGAGAAAGAAACCGCCGAGGGTCGCTACTACCACCACGATTGCGGCGCGGCTTGCCACAAACGCTCCCACCCCACCACGATTAACCATTAAGAACCCTCCGCGTTCCCGTTTCCTGGAGAACCCGTTTCCTGGAGAATATAAGAGAGAGAAGCCTGAAGCACACTCGCAGCTTGCCCTGGGGCACGGGCGTTGCAGGGCTGGCAAAATGCCGGCCCGTGCACCCGCAACCTGTCGCTAAAGTAAGTAATTACTTAAACATCTGGAGAATAAGGTGTCAAGTTTCCTGCCTTCAGCAGTCCGGGGTTCTTAGAGTCTGATGCACGCCAATTCATTCAGAGATGCCGATCGACGAAAGAAGTGCCTTGGCCGCGCCGTCTCTCCCTGCAATCGGTTGCAGCTTCGCCGCAATATGTATTCCCTTACACCCAGTGCCGCACTCGAGTTATCCGTAGATATCTCAGTTTCACGACCAGTTCCGAGTTGGAACGCTGAATGCTCAGCAAGGCTTGCCCTCCCCCGGCGCTTTTTGCCCCTCCCCTCACACCGGAGGGGGCGTTAACCGACGCTATCCCCTCCGGTGTTAATGCTTGCAATTGCAAACGTATTCAGCAAGTCTGGCACTAGAACCGTTTCCCGGGCTGTCGTTTTGGAGGGCGCCGCGGTTGCGCCTCTGCGAACAGAATGTTCTTGCAACAAGGACCGGTTTTCAACCACGGACATGACCGCCGCACTATGCGGCGTTTCGCTATGAAGCTGCCGGCTTCTGTGCGGGTCTCCGGTATTCCTTCGGAGTTCCCGGTGGAAACCGGAAACGTCAGTGCCCGCGGCATTTTCTTTTACATCGATCGCCGCATGACTCCAGGCGCTCGGGTCGAAGTCACCATGAGCTTTCCCCCTCAGGTCACGTTGTCCGACCCCCTGCGCGTCCGCTTCATCGCGCGTGTACTACGTGTGGAAGCTCAGGATTCAGGCGAACGGGCGGGCGTCGCCGCCATGATCGAGGAATACGAATTTCTTCAACCGGCTGACGGCGCGCGTGGATCGGCGAGCCTGGAACCCAGTTGGCAGTTCGCTAGGTAGCGGATTGCACATCAATGTCCCCTGCAATAGTTCCGTCCACTAGCCACTTGCCACTCGCTTCACCTTCTCCATCTCTCTCCGAATCTTCGCCGACTTCCTCGCCAGTATCCAAAGATAGGTTCCGTGGATCGCCCAGGTCACGATGTAGGCGGCGTAAAGGTAGTACAGAGACTTCATCGCGAAACCTCATGCAAAGATTCCAGCGCTTGCGCTTCTTCCACTTCGCGCTTCAGAACTTCCAGGCGATAGCGGGTCCAGCAGACGAGCCATGCCAAACAGAGAAAAGCTGCCCAGTTGATGAGCAGCACCCGGCCCATCGCTGGATCGAGCGATCCGCCTTGCGCGATAACCGGCGAAGGATGCTGCGTCCGGAAGAACCATATAGAAAAAAATACGAATGGCACATCGAGCGCGCCAAAAACAGCCCAGGCCGCGGCAATCGAAGCTGTTTTGCTGCTGGTTGAAAACTTACGAAGGATCAGATAACTGATGTAGATCAGCCACAAAGCCAGCGTCGAATTCAGTCGGATGTCTGCCGGGTCCCACCAGATTCCCCACACCGGCTTGGCCCATATGGGCCCGGTTACGAGCACGACCGTGCAGAACACCACCCCAACTTCTGCGCTCACCAAAGCAAGGATGTCGGCCTTGGCGCTTTTCCGAATGAAATAGACAATTGATGAGACGAAATTAATGAGGAACAGCAACAGCGCCGTCCATGCTGACGGAACGTGGTAATAAAAGATGCGCTGCACATCTCCCATGGTGCGCTCGGTTGGAGCCGCAACCAGCGCTTCGTAAAGCGCAAAGCTCAACAGCAGCGCTGTGATTATCGCGAGGATGGAGAAGCCACGCTTCATTCCGCTTCCAAAACAGTCTCAAACAGCAATAAACATGCCGTCGTAAACACGACATCATACGCTACCAGCAACGCGATCCAAAACCGCGCCGACTCTTCTCCTGTGAGAATGGAAGTCGTCGCATTCACCATTGCGAGTAACGCTGGAATAGAAAGCGGAAACAGCAACAGCGGCAGCATGATCTCGCGAGCCCGGGTGCGAATCGAGATGGCCGCGAAGAAGGTGCCATTCACCACCAGCGCCCAGGTTCCGAGCAATGCAATCGGAACCAACTCCCAGCCGGGACCAAGCGCTCGCAGTTTGTAAAACATAATGAACAGTGGCGTCATCAGCGCTTCCAGCACCACCACGAAAATGAAATTGCCGACGGCCTTGGCTAGAAATAAGGGGTTCGCTGGGGCCGGGGAGACGCGATAGGCATCAAGCACCTGATTGCGCAGTTCGCGCGCCCACGTCTGGTTCAGTGCCACCACGGCGGCGAACAGAAATGCTACCCACACCAGCCCGCCGGCAATCCTCCGCGATTCTTCCGCAGTTGGATCGAACGCGAAACTGAAGATCACCACCACCAGCAACGAAAAAAACAGCATGGCGTTAATCGCGTCTTTCGATCGCCATTCCAGGCGAACGTCCTTCTTCAGCGTGGCGCTCGCGACGGTGAGAAAACTCATTGCGCCGCCTGCAAAATGGAAGTCCGGCTCACGACTTTACCCATCTCCATTGCAACAAATTCATCCGCTGCCCCTTCAAGCAGAGCCGGCTGGTGCGTGACCACAAAGATCGTTTTGCTCTGGTCGCGCAATTGCGCCAGAAGTGCCGCCATTTCTTTCGCGGAGCGCGCATCAACGTTCGAGAACGGCTCGTCAAGCAAAAGCAGACTGGGATCATTCAGCAATGCGCGGGCCAGTGACATCCGCTGCCGCATGCCCTGTGAATATTGCCCGACAGGACGGTCGAGATCAGGATCCAGTTTCACCGTCTTAATCGCGTTGCGACATCGGTCCTCGCCGCTGACTCCATACAGGCCGGCAAAATATCGCAGATTCTCCAACCCCGTCATCTCGTCGTAAAGCAACGACGGATGCGCCATGTATCCGATCTGCGCGCGCACTTGCCTGACCTCCGTCGCGCCCAGGACGGAAACAGTCCCGCGTGTGGGCGAAGCCAATCCCGCGATGGTCCGCAGCAGTGTGGTCTTGCCCGCGCCATTGTCGCCCACGATCACATACAATTTGCCGCCGCCAAACGTTTCGCTGATCGCGCGTAACGCCGCGAACCGGCCGAACTGCTTGATCAGGCCTTCGGTCACAACCACGGTTGTCAGGCTGCTAGCCATGGAAAGGAAGCATTCTTTATAGCATCTATAGTGGCAGCAGCCTGCTCTAACATAGAGACATGCACCGGCACGCACCCGCCCAGGAATGGAACTCGTCTCGCTACGCCCAGAACGCCCGCTTCGTTTCCGACCTTGGCCAGCCGGTGCTTGATCTGCTGAGCCCTGAACCCGGAGAGCGCATTCTCGATCTCGGCTGCGGTGATGGCGCCCTTACGGAGAAATTGGTTGCCGCCGGCGCCAACGTTTTCGGCGTGGATGCATCGCCCGACATGGTCGCCGCCTCGAAAAGCCGTGGTCTGAACGCGCATGTCGCCGATGCATGTTCGCTGAATTTTGACGCCGAGTTCGACGCCGTATTTTCCAACGCCGCACTTCACTGGATGAAACGAGATCCCGACGCCGTCATCAAAAGTGTCCACCGCGCGCTGAAGACCGGCGGCAGATTCGTGGCAGAAATGGGCGGCTTTGGCAACGTTGCGGCAATTACCATCGCCCTTTGCGCAACTCTCGATCAGTTTGGAATTGCAAGTCCGCCTTCTTTCAACCCGTGGTACTTCCCTACCGCTGATGAATATCGCGAGCGTCTTGAGCGCGCAGGCTTTCAGGTCGAATACATCGAACTGATTCCGCGTCCCACTCCGCTGCCCACCGGCATGCGTGGCTGGCTGGAGACATTCGCCATCCCCTTCACCAAGGCTCTCTCCGCGGACCAGCGCTCCGCCTTTCTTGATGCAGTCACTGATAAGCTTCGTCTCGCGCTCTGTGACTACAAGAACAACTGGACGGCCGATTACGTTCGCTTGCGTTTCCTTGCCGTCAAGTCACAAGATGCTGCGCTAACGAATGTTACTGACCGCTGACGACTGAAGGCTGACGGCTGATTCTCTGATTCTATGACCTGGCAACTCTGGCTCTTATTCGTGATCACCGAAGCTGTCCTGAGCGTCAGCCCAGGGCCGGCGGTGTTATACGTTCTCTCACAGGCCATCCGTCGCGGCCCAGGAAAATCTGTTTGGGCAAGCTGGGGAATTCTCACCGCCAACGCCATGTACTTCATCTTGTCGGCAACCAGCCTGGGCGCCGTCATTGTCGCTTCTTACAAATTATTTTTCCTGATCAAGTGGATCGGCGCCGCCTATCTCATTTATCTCGGGGTTTCGAGTTTCTTAGGTAAAAATTCTGTTCTGTCTCTGCCCGAAGAGAAAACTGACTCTCGCTCAGGATTTCGAATTCTCCGCGACGGATTCCTGCTGCAAGCCGCCAATCCCAAAGCAATTCTTTTTTTCACCGCCATCTTGCCGCAATTCATCGACGCCCACCATAACGTCGCCTTTCAAATTCTGATCTTAGGCGTCAGTTCTATCGTCGTCGAATTCTTCATTCTCTTCATCTACGGCCAACTCGCCGGCCGCGCCCTCGCCACCGCCCGCAATCCGCGTTTTGAAAAGCTCACCAACCGCATCGCGGGATCACTTCTGATTTGCGCGGGCGTGGGCCTGGCAAGACTACGGAGGACGTGAATATTAAATCTCATGTCATTTCGAGGAAATTAATTTCCGAGGAACCTGCTTCTTTGGCAACGTTAAGTATCGCGATCGCTCAACCGTTTATTCTGCGCTGCTACAATACCTATTCCCATTTCATTTGAAAGAAGAAGCATGCACCGCTGGTCTAATCTTTTCATCCCCACTCTCCGCGAGGCCCCGGCTGACGCCGAAGTCGCCAGCCACAAATTCCTTGTCCGCGCGGGATATGTCCGCCAGCTTTCCGCTGGAATCTACTCCTACCTTTTCCTCGGGCAACGTTCGTTCAACAAAATTATGGCCATCGTTCGCCAGGAAATGGACCGCATCGGCCAGGAGTTTTACTTGCCTGCCCTCCATCCGCGCGAACTGTGGGAAGTCAGCGGCCGCTGGTCGGTAATGGGCGACAATCTTTTCCGACTAAAAGACCGCAAAGGCGCCGACTTGTGTCTCGCCATGACCCACGAAGAGAACGTGACCGAGATCGCGCGCAAAGAGCTACGCAGCTACAAGCAGCTTCCTCAGATCTGGTACCAGATCCAATCCAAATTTCGCGACGAGCCCCGCCCCAAATCCGGTCTCTTGCGTGTCCGGCAATTCATGATGAAAGACTCGTACTCCTTCGACATTGACGCCGCCGGCCTCGATGTCTCTTACCAGAAGCACCGCGAGACTTATCGCCGCATCTTCGATCGTTGTGGCCTCAACTACCTGATCATCGATGCCCACTCCGGCGCCATGGGCGGTTCCCAGTCCGAAGAATTCATGGTCTACACCCCCGCCGGTGAAGATCAGGTCGTAAGCTGCGCCAATTGCAAATATGCGGCGAATCTGGAAAAGGCAAGTTCGACGCTGGAACCAGTTCAGGACCTCGCGCCCGAAGGCGATGGCAAGCCGCTCCAAGTCCACACACCGGGCCAAAAGACGATCGACGAAGTCGCCCGCTATCTGGGCGTGTCTCCCAAGAACAAAATTAAGACTCTGGCGCTGATGATCGACTCAACGGATCCGAGATCCGGCAAATCGTCCGCCCGGCCGGTCGTGGTACTCGTACGCGGAGACCATCAACTCAATGAAGCCAAGCTTTCCACCGCTCTGGCGGGAAAGCCAACTCGTCCCATGCAGGAAGAAGAAATTCAACAGCTGTTCCATTCTCCTGCCGGATTTCTCGGCCCGCTTGGCATCGATTGGTCGAAGAACCTTGATGACGTTGCCAGGCCAATTCTTCTGCTCGATAAAGCTCTTGAGGGCCGCACTAACCTGATTGCGGGCGCGAACAAAGAGGATTACCACGTCAAGAACATCACTCCCGGCAAAGACTTTCAGCCCACGGCTTACGCCGACCTTCGCACCGTGGCGTCGGGTGAGCCCTGCCCGAACTGCGGCGCACCTCTCCGCATGGACATGGCGGTCGAAATCGGACACATTTTCAAGTTAGGCAATAAGTACTCCGAATCCATGGGCGCACGTGTACTTGACCGTAACGGCAAAGAAGTCATGCCAGTCATGGGCTGCTACGGCATCGGAATTGAACGCATACTCACCGCGGCCATCGAGCAGAGTAACGACGAAAACGGTTTCTGGCTGCCTGCTGCGATCGCTCCCTTCCAAATTGTGGTTACCCCCACTAACGTCGGCGACGCTACCCTCAAGTCCACTGCCGAAGATATCGCCTCGCGATTGGAATCAGCAGGTTACGACGTGTTACTAGACGACCGCGACGAACGGCCAGGGGTTAAGTTCAAGGACGCTGACCTGGTGGGCATACCCTTCCGCGTCAACATCGGCAAGAAGGTTACCGAAGGTATGGCAGAGGTCGTTCAACGCTCGACTCGCCAAAGTCAGGATGTTAGCATCGGCGCAATAACGGAGCACTTTCGGCAATTTTTGCCTCTGGCGCAGCCCCGGTAACTTGCGGCGCCTGCTTGCCGTAAGCCTCCCGTTTTGCAATTTTTCGTCGATAACTAACTGGAGCGTTATGGGCACCATGAGAATGTTTTTCGGACTTTTCATCATTGCCGCCGCGTTTTATATCGCGGCCAAACTAGCCCCGCCTTACTTCAATAACTATGAGTTTACGGATGCGGTGAAAGACGAAGCCACCCGCGACAGCTACAGCCAGAAGAACGAAGGCGAAATCCGAAAAGCCATTTTCAAGAAGGCACAGGAATACGACATTCCTCTCTCCGAAGATGAAATCGTGGTTCAGCGATCCGGTTTGCAATTCAACGGCACCATCGTGGTTCGCGCTCCCTACGTGGTTCACGTGGATCTACCTGGATATCCTCTCGATCTTCATTTTGACGCATCGACCGAAAACAAGGGCGTTTTCTAAGGGACTCAGACGCATCAATCGCGGCGGCTGGCTTGAATCGTTTAAAATAATGACAAGCTCTCGCTTGCGGGAGCATGTTCTGGAAACGATTTTTCGCGCCGCCTCATCTCACCAGGCAGTAACATAAGGTCGTTTGAAAGCTGAGGGGTAATCTCGGGCATCAAATACCGCCTGCCAAAACACTGTGGCTATTAAACTCAGAATTCCGCGTGGCAAAACCCCGAACGGGTCGCGCCGGGGCTTTGGCGACCCCGTCCTTCGTTTCGCGCTGGGCGCTTTTGCGATTTTAGCGCTCGCCTTTGTTTCCTTCTTCTCTTACTTCTACGTCAAGTACGATCGCATCATCGAGACTCGCTTCAAGGGCCCGGTTTTTGCCAACGCCGCCAAAATTTACGCCCAGCCCCAGACTGTTGCGGTTGGAGAAAAAGTCGAGCTGAAGGAGCTCGCGGCTGCCCTCCGTCACGCCGGCTACTCTGACAAGTCCGGAGAGTCAGCCATGGGCAATTATCAGTTGTCCGGCAGTTCTCTGGAGATCCAACCCGGCCAGGGTTCGTATCATAGCCCGGAGTCCGCCACCATTCACGTTCATCAGGGAAAAATTGACAGCATCAGCGGAAGCTCGGGCGGCCAACTCGATGCCTATGAGCTTGAGCCGGAGATGATCACTTCGCTATTCGAAGGCGACCAGCGCTCCAAACGCCAGGTGGTCCATTACAACGAAATTCCTGGAATCATGGTGAGCGCGGTTCTTGCCATCGAAGATCGTCGCTTCTTCGAACATAATGGCGTGAATTTTGCCCGTTTCGCGGAAGCTGCCTGGATCGATGTTACCCGCCAGCGGCATGAGCAGGGCGGCTCAACCATCACCATGCAGCTCGCTCGCGGCTTCTTTCTGACTCCGCAGAAAACGATCAAGCGCAAGCTCACGGAGATGCTCATCGCCACCGAACTTGAACAGAAATTTACCAAGCAGCAAATCTTCGAGTTCTATGCCAATTGGGTGCCACTTGGCCAGCGCGGCTCATTCGCCATCAGCGGACTGGCCGAAGCCTCTCGCACCTATTTCAATAAAGATCTCAAAGACGTGACTCTGCCTGAAGCTGCTCTGCTCGCGGGTATTATCCAGGGGCCAAGTTATCTTTCCCCCTACCGCCATCCCGAGCGCGCAACTGACCGCCGCAATGTCGTGCTCGACAGCATGGTGGAAACCCACGCCATCACCAGGGAACAGGCCGATAAGGCCAAGGCCACTCCGCTGAAGCTGGCCCCGCCGAACGTTGAAGCCAGCGATGCTCCCTACTTCGTCGATCTGGTTCGCGACACCGTCATCAGCAAGATACCGGAGCGTGAAATCAACGAACAGGCATACCGCATCTACACCACACTTAACCCCGAACTGCAGCGCGCCGCAGCCCAGGCGGTCGAAGCTGGAATCAAGCTGGTAGATGAGCAGGTCACCAAGCGCCGCACCAAGCGCGTCAGGATCGGCAAAGGCAAATATGAGACTCACGTTGAGCCAGGGCCTCAGGCCCAGGTCGCGCTGGTCGCTCTGGATCCCCACACCGGAGAGGTGCTCGCGCTCGTCGGCGGCCGCAACTATGCCTGGAGCCAGTTGGACCATGCCGTCGCCAAGCGCCCAACCGGATCCATCTTTAAGCCTTTTGTTTATGCCGCAGCCATGAACACAGCGCTCGATGGCAGTACGCAAGTTTTGACGCCCGCATCCATCGTTCCCGATGAGCCCAGCACCTTCGCTTACGGCGACCAGATTTACGAGCCCCGCAATTACAAAGAGGAATATCACGGGGACGTGACCGCCCGTTACGCTCTCGCCATGTCGCTCAACAACGCAACCGTTAAACTTGCTGAGGAAGTTGGTTATGACAAGGTCGCAGACCTCGCGAAAAATGCCGGTATCACTTCAGTAAAGCCGACTCCAGCCATGGCTCTGGGTTCTTACGACGCCACACCGCTCGACATGGCGGGCGCATATACCGTCTTCGCTAATAATGGCATCCGCATCTCCCCGATCATGGTCAAGTCCGTGCGTACGGCGTCCGGAGATCCCGTTTCCAATTTTTCATCCGATAATCGCCAGGTGCTCGATCCCCGCGTCGCTTACGTCATGACTGACATGATGGAAGGTGTCATCAACAATGGTCTCGGCTACTCCGCCGTGCGTGTTCGCGGATTCCAACAGCCCGCCGCCGGCAAAACCGGCAGCTCGCACGACGGCTGGTTTGCCGGATACACCAGTAACCTGCTCTGCGTCGTCTGGGTCGGTTTCGACGACTACAGTGATCTCCACCTGAGTGGGGCGCAAACCGCCGCTCCTATCTGGACCGAGTTCATGAAGAAGGCCGCCCTCGTCCCGCAATACTCGGACATGAAGCCGTTTACCCAGCCCTCCGGCGTGGTTGACGTTCAACTCGATAAGCTGACTAACCTGCTCGCAACGCCCTCGTGTCCGCAGACCTACAGTTCAGCCTTCATCGTTGGAACCGAACCGACCAACACCTGCGATCAGAATACCGGCGTCAAGGGAGTCCTCTCGCGTATCTTCGGCCTCGGAAACGAGCAGGTTCAACCCCCCGGCAACGGCCAACAAGCCGAAAACCAACAGGCCGGGCAAAAGAAGAAGGGCCTTTTCGGCAAAATCGCCGGTATCTTCAAGGACGAGAAGCAGTCCACGCCAAAGCCACCACCCCCTAACCCCGATCCTCCTTCCCATTAAGCTACGGATCAGAATGTGGAGGCAGGCCTCCCAGCCCGACCCCACGGGAACTTTCCGGTTGACTGCGGTGTCATAATTGATGGGTATCCTCAGGAGGCCAGGACCATGTCCCGTCCGGCATCTTTTCTTCGATTGCTTCCCATCGTAGCGGTTACGTTCTCGCCGCTCGCCTTTGCTCAATTTTCCGAACTCGATCAGATCCAGATCGCGCCGCCCATGCGGCAGATTCAGCCACCGTCGCAGGATGCCTCGGTCAAAGAATTAGAAAGAACCGGCGACGAACTTCGCGCACGCAAGGCTTATCTCGACGCCATCGACTACTACCAGGTCGCGCAAAATAAGGCGCCCGATGACGCTGCGCTCTATAACAAAATTGGGATTTCGCAACTCATGCTTCAGCGCTATCGCGATGCCGGCAGAAGTTTCGAGGAAGCCATCAAGAAAGACCACCGGTTCTCGGACGCGTACAACAACCTTGGAGTAGTCCAGTACGAACGCCGCAAATACCGCGCTGCCATTAAGCAATATAAAAAGGCGATGGAAATAGCCCCGGACATGGCTTCGTTTTACTCAAATTTGGGCGCTGCTTACTTCGCTAAAAAGAAATTCGAAGACGCCAGCCGCTCCTATGCCAGGGCACTTGAGCTTGATCCTTCCATCTTCGAGCACAGTTCCCGCACCGGTATCACAGCGCAAATGGCCTCCCCCGAAGACCGCGCCCACTACGACTACGTCTTGGCTAGGCTCTACGCTAAAATCAACGACCCCGAGCATTCTTTGCAGTATTTGCGCAAGGCGATTGAGGACGGCTACAAAAGCGTGAAAAACGTCTATACCGATCCCGAATTCGCCAACCTCCGCAAAGATGCCCGTTTTGAAGAACTCATGAAAGAGCACACTGTAGCCTTATCAGAGTAAGAGACAGGGTCGCCGGTAAGGGCAGGTGTCAATGGGTGCGGTCGCCCATTCAAGTCCGGCAAAAGCCGGCCTGTCTGCTGAAGAATGTCAGGGGGAAGGTTGGCTCGGCCCCTTGTCATTCTGTGGCGACTGAAAAGAAAATCCCAAACCCCCTCGAGGCAAGTCGAAACTCACCCGAACATCTCTGATATCCTTTCCGGTCGAAGGAGGGATTGAATGTCGTTCAGCCTCGAGGGCCGAGTGGCCGTCGTCTTCGGAGTCGCCAACAAGCGCAGCATCGCCTGGTCCATTGCGCAGGGCCTTCATGCCGCAGGCGCTAAGCTCGCGATCACTTACCAGAACGAGAGGCTCGAACAGGAAGCCAAAGACCTTATTCTGTCACTTCCCGGCGCCGAAGCCTTCATGTGCGACGTCTCCAGAGACGAAGACATTGCCCGCGTTTTCGACCAACTGAAAAATCGTTACGGCAAACTGCACGTCCTGGTGCACAGTGTCGCTTTTGCTCCTGCCGAGGAACTCAGGGGAGAATTCATCAACACCACGCGCGAAGGCTTTCGCATCGCGCACGATGTGAGTGTGTATTCGCTGATTGCTGTTTCCCGGGCAGCCGCCCCGCTGATGGAAGACGGCGGCAGCATCATGACCATGACCTACTACGGTGCTGAGAAAGTAGTGCCGCACTACAACGTAATGGCCGTGGCCAAAGCCGCGCTTGAGTGTACCGTGCGCTATCTCGCCAGCGATCTTGGCCCAAAGAAAATTCGCGTTAACGCCATTTCGGCCGGCCCTATCAAAACCCTTGCTGCGCGCGGCATCTCGGGTTTGGGGGAGATGCTCAAGGCCCACGCCGAACGCGCCCCGCTCAAGCGCAACGTGGATGTAAACGAAGTCGGTTCAACCGGGGTGTTCCTGGCCTCGGACGCCAGCTCCGGCATAACCGGCGAAACAATTTACGTGGATTGCGGCTACAACGTGATGGGATTCTGAAAAGCAACGCAGAACTTAGAAAGCAGAATGCGTGAGCAATTCCCCGTTCAGACTTCTACCTTCTGCATTTATTTCACCGCTGCCTTCCCATTTCTGACTTCTTCGTCACAACAATTCGCCGCTCATTCTCCGCCACTCTATCGATCGCAATCTCCACATCCCGCTCTTCCTCAAACCTAGCAAACTTCTCCCCCCACTCCATCAGCAGCACGCTATCGGGTGTCGTCAGATCATCGAGTCCCAGCGTTTCCAATTCCCGCTGCGTATCTATCCGATACAAGTCAATGTGATACAGCGTCGCCTTCGGCCCACGATATTCATGAATGAGCGTAAACGTCGGGCTGGTGACGTCCTCTTCCTCGGCCGCTTTAAATCCCTGCGCAATTCCCTTTACAATCGTGGTCTTGCCGGCGCCCAGATTCCCCCGCAGGAGAACAATCTTCGGCGGCGCGAGCAACGACGCAAGCTCCCGCCCCAGCGCAATCGTCTCTTCAGCAGATTTTGTGGTGAATTCGCGTGTCATCCGGCTGTGGCTGTATCAAATGCAGTATAGCCGGACGTGCTTCGCTGTTTTAGCTACGACCGAACAATCGTCCTGAAGCCTAAAGCCTGAGGCCACAGAGCCCAAATCGCCTCACCGGGCTTGCCTACTTCTTCCAATCCGCCGATCGCAGTCCTTCAAAACTTCTGTCGCCTTCCCGCTCGATCGTCATGTTCAAGGCGCGATGATCGTCATCCCCCAGCGCCACAAATCGAAACGGTTGCAACACGCTTCCCTTCTTTGACCACACCGGATTCAGCATCTCTGCCATGCCGTGGACATTTCCCGACTTCGTCTGAAACGCCACCTCTACAAAATCCCCTTCAGCCAGGGCTTTTGGCAAATGCAACATTCCGCCGGTCACCGAAACCGTCTGCAGCCGCGCCTTAGCGCGGTTGCCATCACTCAGTTTGACCAGGGCTTGTGTGGTTGCCAGTTGAATACGCGTAGCACGATGGATGGCGTTGGTCTGCGGATAATGTGTCATGCCGCCATCACTATGGCATCGACCAACCAGCCTTGCGAGATTACCGAAGCCCACTGCCGGGGTTCATTGTCCTTTGGTGCACAAAGGCCCTGTTTTTACCCACTTTTCTGCTGCTCCTGCCTGTACCCGCCGGATCGCCTCCGGCAGAGCCTTAATGAGATCGGTCGCCACCAACGATTGCTCGCCGATACCCTGGCATGCGACATCTCCCGCCAATCCGTGCAAATACACCGCCGCCGAAACCGCCTCTAACGGCCGCCCGGGAAATTGCGCGATTAGGCCAGCCACAATACCAGTCAAGATGTCGCCGGTCCCGCCGGTCGCCATCCCCGGATTACCAGTAGGATTCACCCATGCCTCTCCATCCGGCCCCGCAACAATCGTACGATCTCCCTTCAACACCAGAATCACGTCGTGCTTCGTTGCAAAGTCTCTAGCCACATTCACCCGGTCACGCTGTATGGCCGCAATGCTCATTCCCGTCAACCGCGACATTTCTCCGGGATGCGGCGTCAAAACCAGCGTCCGCCTGTGGCTCTTCTCAGCCTCCCCGGCCTTGTCCCTGCGATCTTTGCGCTTAAGATCTCCCGCTTTTCCCTCGAACGCATTTAACCCGTCCGCATCCAGAACAACAGCTGTTTCCGCTTGCAGCACAATTCGTCGCACAACCTCAGCCGTTTCCTGATTTCTCGATATCCCTGGCCCAATCGCCAGCACAGTTTTTTTCTCCACCAACTCCTCGATAGCGGTCTGCGCTCCTAAGGCAATCGTTCCCGCAGCCGTTTCTTCCAGTGGTTCGGTCATCAACTCCGGATGGAATCCCGCCACCGTCCCCAGCACCGATTTTGCAGTCGCAACCGTAACTAATCCTGCGCCCGCCCGCAGCGCCGAAAATCCTGCCATCGCCGCCGCACCCGCTTTACCCAACGATCCGCCAATCACCAGCACGTGCCCATACATGCCTTTGTTCGAATCCCGCGGCCGCGGGGCGAACACATGCGCAATGTCTTTCGGCGTAATCAGACTCAGTTTCAACGATGACTGGATCGCCTCCTCCGGCGATCCAATCGCCGCGATGATGGTCGGCCCGTTCGTCAGGCTTCCAAACACGTGCGCCGGTCGCGGTGCGGTAAATGTTACGATCGCATCGGCCCTCGCAACTGCCCCGGTCTGTTCGCCCATCACGTCGGCGTCTGCGCCGGAAGGAATATCCACCGCGATCAACGGCTTGTCTGTCACATTAATCTTGGCAATTGCTTCCGCATACACTCCGCTCACCGGAGGCCGGAAACCCGTGCCCAGAATCGCATCGATCACAACATCGCACTCGAATAGCGATTCCGACGCGGGCGACCCCAATCCTTGGTAGATTTCCAATGTTGAGGGTGCCCCACTCTCCGCGGTCTTCGAAGCGTGGAAAGACGACAGCCTATTGAAATTGTCCGCCGCGTCCCCCTTTAACTCCTTCGGATCGCCGAGCAGCAGCACACGCACCGCCCTGTTCGCCTCGCTCAACCTCCGGGCTGCGACAAAACCATCGCCTCCGTTATTTCCTTTTCCGCAAATAACGTCGAAGCTTTTCGCGAACGGATACGACTCCAAGGCAAACTCCGCCACCGCCGACCCTGCATTCTCCATAAGCGTGAGCGTAGGCACACCGAACCGCTCGC
>Ga0105241_10001780_pt1 | contig 16368 bp, 8 predicted proteins | sample KBSC64metaG_FD_80422 | JGI IMG/M metagenome (GOLD analysis project Ga0105241, IMG submission 80422) | Corn rhizosphere microbial communities from Kellogg Biological Station, Michigan, USA - KBS C6-4 metaG | ecosystem: Host-associated > Plants > Roots > Rhizosphere > Soil | place: Michigan, USA... | reverse complement strand
GACGTGGAATGTTTGGAAATTTTCCGCGAATTAAATCTTCATATTTATTCCTGAAATCTGTTAGCTTTTTATAAATCTCACCACGCCTTCCGCCTTCATTAATTATTTGTTCGAGTTCTTCATCTGATGTTGCACCTACTTTCATTTTCAGACCATCATACGTAACGATGGTAATTGATTCTGTGTTATCAGAAGTGCGGGCCCCGGCGCCGCGAAATTGAGCCATCACAGAATGAACGCCGCATGAATTATTGCCAAGCATCCCGCCAAGTGTGCAATGGTCGTGGGTTGCAGGGTCGGGGCCAAAAGTTAAATCAACTTCTTTTTCTGTGGCATGACGCATTTCATCTAATACGATTCCCGGTTGTACGGTAACTATTTTTTTTTCTTTATCAATGTTTAAAATTCTGTTGTAGTATTTCGCCATGTCCATCATCACTGCAACATTGCAACACTGCCCTGCAAGGCTTGTTCCGCCACCACGAGATAGAACCGGCGCATGATATTTTTTACACAACGCTAATGTTTGCATAATATCATTCTCTGTTTTTGGAATCACAATCCCGATCGGTATCTGGCGATAGTTAGATGAATCAGTGGAATATAATGCCCGGCTACCCTTGTCAAAACGCACTTCTCCTTCAATGGTCTTTTTTAATTCCTTTTCAAGATTTTTTACATCGACATTGATGGAATCTTTGGTAACAAAACGGGTATCTGGTTTCGCTTGCCCGTTGCCGTTATGATGTTGATTTGGATTACCCTTATGCCGGGGATTAATATTATTTTGTTTTTTATCCGGGCTTATTGCTTTTGTTGAAACAGGTGTCATAGTGGTTATTAATTTTTAGGCCTTACCCAACCTCTCATGAAAGGAACGGACTCGGTTATTATTTTAAATTTTATATTTCAAAGCATCTTTACTTTTAAATGTTAAACCAAATCCTGGCTTAACCATATCAGGTTTTAAAGCGCCATTTACAGGCAATGGATTTCCTTCAAACAGCATTTTTTCAATGCGCACATGATCATGAAAATATTCTGCTATGTAAAATGACGGCAAAGCCAGTGAAGCATGCAAATGCAGTGCAGGCGCACAATGTGAAGAAAACGGAATCTGATGCGCCTCCGCTAAACTTGCTGCTTTTAAAAAATTAGTAATACCGCCGCAGCGTGTTGCATCTGCCTGCAACACATCAACTGCATTTGCTTTTAGCATGTGATAGAAATACGGAAGATTATAACCATATTCACCTGCAGCAATATTTATTTTAGCCTGAACTTGTTTGCGAATAAATTGCAAGCCTTCAAGATTATCAGAGGTTACCGGCTCTTCAAACCAACTAACATTATATTCTTTGAATTGATACGATTTTTCAATTGCCTGTTTAATGCTATAAGCGCCATTTGCGTCCACAAATAATTGAGCATTATCGCCGATAACTTTTCGCGCCGCTTTTACTCTGTCCACGTCTTTGCCAGGCTTGGCGCCAACCTTCATTTTAAAATGAGTAATGCTTTGCGATGCCCAGCTTTCAAATTGTTTCTTCGTTTGTGCATCACTGTAAGATGTAAAACCGCCGCTTCCATAAATAAGCATGGCATCTTTAACCTGGCCTAATAACGTGCATAGGGGAAGATTAAGAATTTTAGCTTTTAAATCCCACAAAGCATTGTCCACTGCAGACACAGCCATCATCGATATTCCGCATTGACCGCTATTTCTTATAGCACGAATCATAGCATAAGAAATGGCAGATATGTTCATGGCATCTTTGCCAACAACTATTTCCTTTAATGTTTTTTCAATTACTACGGTGGTGGCTTCGTGTGCGTAAGTATAACCTATGCCTGTTTTATTTTCAGCCATAAGCTCAACTAAAACTATTGTTGTGCTGTTCCATTCAATGGTTCCGTCTGCCTCTTGTGAATCTGTGGGTATTTTATAAGCTGAAACCTTTAAGCTTTTAACTGGTATGCTTTCATATTGTTTCACTTGTTTCTTTCTCTTTATGCGGAATGAAGTTTTCTATTACATCTTTCCATGATTGTTTTATCATATCCCAGGTATCTGAATCTCCTTTTGCCATAGAGGACATAAATGCTTTTGCCTGCTTAAATGAAATGTGCGGTGGCAATGGCGGAACAGAAGGATCAGTATAAGCTTCAAGAACAACGGGTTTTTTGCTTGCTATTGCCTCTTCAATTGCATATATAATATCGTCCTCTCTGTCAACCTTAATGCCATCAAGCCCCAACATCTTTGCATATTCTGCGTAAGGAAAATCGGGCAGATCCTGGGATGCCTCAAATTTCGGATCTCCTTCCATTATGCGCTGCTCCCAGGTTACCTGGTTCAGATCCCGGTTATTGAGCACAACAATTATCATACGCGGATCGCTCCAGCGTTTCCAATATTTTGAAATGGTGATTAACCCATTATTTCCCAGCATTTGCATAGCGCCATCGCCAACAAGAGCTATAGATACTCTGTCGGGATAAGCAAATTTCGCTGAGATGGCATAAGGAACGCCTGGGCACATTGTAGCGAGATTGCCTGAAAGTGATGCCCTCATTCCTTTACGGATTTTGATATCGCGGGCAAACCAATCGGCAGATGTGCCGGAGTCAGAAGATAAAATACAATTGTCAGGCAAACGCGATGATAGTTCCCAAAATATTCTTTGCGGATTGATTGGGTTTGCACTGTTCATGGCCCTTGCTTCAATAATTTTCCACCATTCTTTTATATTTTTTTCAATTCCTTCGCGCCAGCTTCTGTCTTCTTTTCTTTTTAATAATGGTATCAATGCTTTTAAAGTTTCGTGGCTATCGCCCTGCAGGTTTAATTCCATTGGATACCGTATGCCAAGCATCCTGCCATTAATATCAATTTGTATTCCTCTTGCCTGGCCTTCTTTGGGCAGAAATTCTGAATAAGGAAATGATGACCCCACCATTAATAATGTATCGCAGTCCATCATCAGGTCCCAGCTTGGTTTTGTGCCAAGCAAACCGATTGCGCCTGTGACATAAGAAATATCATCTGGCAACACGTCTTTACCCAGCAATGCTTTTGCAATACCTGCGCCCAAAAGCTCTGCAACTTCAATTACTTCATCGGCTGCATTATAAGCGCCTGCACCAATAAGCATAGCAACTTTTTTTCCTTCATTTAAAATATCAGCTGCTTTTTGTAAATCTGATTTAGCAGGAACAATTTGCGGGTAAGCAAAATGTAAACTGGTATGAATTGAATTATGCATGCGTGCAGGCTCTTCATATTTTTCATCCTGCAAATTGTTTGGAATAATAATGCAAGTAACGGTGCGCTCAATTTTTGCAATGCGTATAGCCCGGTCAACAAGTGTGCGTGTTTGAGAAGGATCCATTAATGTATGTACATATTCATGCGCTACATCTTTGTATAAAGAATTCAAATCTACTTCCTGCTGAAAGCTGCCGCCCATTGCAGTTGTAGCCGATTGGCCAACGATGGCAACAACTGGCTGATGATCCATTTTTGCATCATACAAACCGTTTAATAAATGAATAGCGCCTGGCCCGGAAGTAGCCATGCATATACCTACCTCGCCGGTAAACTTTGCATGGGCACATGCCATAAACGCGGCATTTTCTTCGTGCCTGACTTGTATGAAATCTATTTTATTGTCTTTATCCTGGTTACGGTTTAATGCACCCATCAATCCATTTATACCATCTCCGGGAAAACCAAAAATTCTTTTTATTCCCCATTCGCTTAATCTTTCAACAAGGAAATCACCAACAGTGTTGCTCATAGTAAATTATATTAAAGGTTATGAATAATATTATAAAGCGCAGCAATGATTGGTTCTCAAAAGTCCTGCCATTATTGACGATACTTGTCATCGTGAAGTCTTTATTTTCTTTATTAAACCAGCATTAAAGAAGTAAGGAGTTTTTTCCCCTTTGTGGTAAGATTGCCCCATTTTTTTGTGATATTAATTTTATTAACTTATTAAAATCGCAGATGGTGTACTATTAATAAGGTTTTGTGCAGCAAAAAAAGAACAACAAAGAAAATCTGGCATGTAAATTTATCCTTAACCTTAAAATCAATTTTATGCTTAAATATGCAGTTATATTTTTTATAATAGCTATCGTTGCAGCTATCTTTGGATTTAGCGGTATCGCAGCCGGTGCGGCTTCTATTGCAAAGGTGCTATTTTTTATTTTTATTGTGTTGTTCCTGTTAGCTATAATATTTGGTTTAAAAGTTTTCGGAAAATAATCAACTTTAAAAGAAAATGACTGATTGCGACAATGTAAATGAATATTTGAAATGTGCAGCTATCCTTGCTAGTTAGTACATAGTGTTGTATTGTACTTTAGTTGCACATCTGCAAAGAAAGTTATTGATGGCGCCGGCGATCTAAATGTTTACTAAAGGGTAAAAGTATCCTATGGCTCTCGTGCCCTGCTAAATAATTTACTGGCATGTCAGCGACAAATGCGTTAGTAAAATAAATATTTATTATATGGCAAAATATTCTAAGAAAGCAGGTAAAAAAGTGGAAAAAGCCTTGCATGAAATGCATGAAGGCAAACTCAAAAGTGGTAACAGTAAAAAGAAAGTTACTAATCGGAAACAAGCAATTGCAATAGGACTTTCAGAAGCAAGAAAAGAAGGCGACAAAGTTCCAAAGAAATCTTCCACATAACTAATAACTAACTCCCAAAAACACCTGAAAATTCAAGTGGGCCCAAAAGTATTATCCCAATTCGGCATTTCGGAAATTAACCTGGCTCTTAACTGTTTAGGATGATTTATGCGTTATCTAAAAGAGGTATGCGTTATCATGTACTGGCAATTCATAGTTATTCCGATAAACCCGCCGTTGACCGTTGATAACATACCTGAAAACACTAAGACTCTCGCCGTTATTGTTGAAGACCCCGATGCCCCGCGAGGAACTTTTGATCATTGGCTGTTGTGGAATCTTCCGCCAGATCGAATTATAAAAGAAGACACAGTGTTGGGAGCAAGCGGAAAAAACAGTGCAGGGGAAGTGGGTTATTATTCTCCTTGTCGCCACCAGGATCGCACCGGTATTATTTCATGGTGCTTGCTTTAGATACAAGCCTTTCTCTTCAAGAAGGTTCTGTTAAACAGAAACTAAAAGCGACGACGGAAAATCACATACTTGCCCAGGGCGCTTTAGTGGGAAAGTATCAAAAGCAAGCCCGATAATATTTAACTAATACGTGTATCGCCCCTTCTAATGAGACGGTTAAATTAATGACAGCGTTACACATTACCGTGGTAAGTCATATGAAAGCAGGCACAGGTTAATCTTCAATATTCAAGATAATAACAAAATGACGCCGACATTATTTTGAAGTTCAAAATTCTAACGTTTCCGTGAATATTGTGCTTTATTTATTCGTTTATGCCTGGCTGTTATCCAGCTATTTTATTCAAGCCTGAATAGTGCATAAACCCAATATGAGATATGGTTATATTTCGCAATGTAAAACTCTTCAACGTTTTACGGCTATATTTTTGTATTATGTGCGATAGCAGATGTAAGTAATTCCCGAAATGAGTCTAATACAGAAGAAAAATAAGGCCAAAGGCGTGCTTAAGATATTGCCTGGAGCTATCGCTTCCTTAAAAAAAAATTTGCTGGAACCGGTTTTTGGTGATAGTACCAATGACAATGGGGAAGAAAAGCCACCATTGAGGTCAGAGCTATTTACCGAAGAACAACTTGATAAATATGCAATTTCACTTGCAGAGAGACATACATTGTTTTCTAAAACACCTTCGGAAAACCTGTTAAAAAGACTTGATGAAAATGAAAGGATATTGTTAGAGGTTCATGAAAATTTAACTGAAGCAGTAAAGTCAAATACCAGGATTGTTCCTGCAGCTGAATGGCTTCTTGACAACTTTTATCTTATTGAAGAACAAATTTATACCGCAAAAAAGCATCTTCCCAAAGGCTATAGTAAAGAACTGCCACAACTTATAAAAGGCCCCTCGGCAGGATTTCCGCGGATTTATGATATAGCTGTGGAAATCATTTCGCATACGGATGGTCATGTTAACCTGAGTCGTCTTTCTAACTTTATTGCCTGCTATCAAACTGTCAACTTCCTCGATCTTGGAGAATTATGGGCAATGCCGATAATGTTCCGGCTTGCATTACTTGAAAATCTGCGTCGTATTTCGATCCAGATATCTATCGATATCGCCAATCAAAAACTGGCGGCTCAATGGGGCGAAGAGATGATGGAGACTATTGAAAATAATCCCAAAAACCTTGTATTGGTGATTGCGGATATGGCGCGATCAAAGCCTCCCATGGAAAGTTCCTTTGTTGCTGAACTATCAAGAAGACTGCAGGAAAAAGGAAGTGCGCTTACTCTTGCAATTAACTGGATGGAGCAACACCTTAACGAAGAAGGGCTGAGCGTTGGCACAATGGTACAATCGGAAAATCAAAAACAGGCTGCTGACCAGGTGTCGATAAGCAATAGCATAAATAGTCTACGCTTTTTGAGTACGACCGATTGGCGCGAGTTTGTTGAAGAACATAGTATTGTTGAACAAACGCTATCGCAGGATGCTATCTATGGCCAAATGGATTTTAATACAAGAGATCAATACAGGCATGCAGTTGAAAGCATTTCTAAAAATAGTCTATTGTCGGAGCAGGAAGTAGCTGCCATGGCCATTGAACATGCTAAATCAAACCATCAAAACATTGATCCAAAGAAGAATCATGTGGGGTATTATCTCATTGGTAAGGGAGTGTTTGCGATTGAAAAAGTTGCTAAGATAGAAATCGGTGTAATTAAAGCTTGCAGAAGATTTGTAAATAAGATACCACTTTTCGTGTATGCTGGTTCGATATTAATTATAACAGCATTATTAACCTGGGAACTTTTGCTGAAAGCAAAAAGTGATGGTATGAAGCATTGGATATTATTATTTTTTGGTATCATTTTATTCGTTGCATTGAGTCAATTTATGACCTCAATCGTTAACTGGGTAACTACTTTGCTCACAAAGCCATGCTTACTGCCAAGAATGGATTTTTCAAAAGGTATTCCCGATGAATATCGGACAATGGTTGCCATACCTGTATTGCTCAACGACGAGGAGAACATTGATGATCTTGCTGACAGTCTCGAGTTACGTTTCCTGGCAAACCGGGATGCTAATTTATCCTTTGCACTCTTGACTGATTTTAAAGATGCCAGCAGCGAGATACTTCCGGAAGATGAATCGTTATTAAATGTTGTTAGAAGTAAGATAGTGGAACTTAACAGAAAATACGAACGGGTTGTTGATGATACTTTTTTTCTGTTTCACCGGCCACGGCGATGGAACGCACGCGATAAAATATGGATGGGATACGAACGCAAACGCGGAAAGCTCGGTGAATTAAATGCATTAATACTGGAAAATAAAAAATCTTCCTTTTCACTTATAGTAGGAGAAGAAAGCGTATATAGATCTATTAAATATATTATTACACTCGATGCCGATACACAGTTTCCAAGAGATGTAGCCTGGAAGATGGCCGCTACTATGGCCCATCCGTTAAACCATCCGGTTTACAATGCAAAGAAAGGAAGAGTAACCGACGGATATAGTATTCTCCAGCCCAGGGTCTCGAGCAGCCTGCCCATAGGAAAGAGTTCTTTATATGCAAAAATACACGCCAACGATTCAGGCACGGATCCTTACACAAAAGCGACTTCTGATGTTTACCAGGATCTTTTTAATGAAGGTTCATTTATTGGAAAGGGAATTTATGACGTAGCCGCTTTTGAAAATGTAATTAAAAATAAATTTCCTGAAAATCGAATTTTAAGTCATGATCTTCTTGAAGGCGCTTATTCAAGAGCAGGATTAATTACGGATATCCAGTTATATGAAGAATACCCTTCCAATTATATAACGGACTTACAGCGGCGTCACCGTTGGATAAGGGGCGATTGGCAAATTGCAACCTGGATAATACCATTTGTTCCGGGCTTCGATAAAAAATTTCACCGAAATCCTATTTCTTTTGTTTCCGCGTGGAAGATATTTGACAATTTACGGCGAAGCCTTGTGCCTATTGCCTTTCTCTTAATGTTCCTGGCAGCATGGGCAATCTCAGGGGATGCTGCATTTTGGATGGATATTACACTGGGAATTATTTTTGTTCCAATTTTTGTTCAATTTGTTTGGGAGATATATAAAAAGCCTCCGGACGTTCTTTTTATACAAAATGTTTTATACACCGGCAGAACTTTTAAAGCAAACCTCCTGCAAAATATAATCGATCTTGCCTGCCTGCCTTATGAAGCTTTTATAAATGCTCATGCCATATTAATTACCTTATGGCGCCTTTTTGTTTCAAGGAAAAACTTTCTTCAGTGGACGCCATACAGCGGTTATCAGCATCATAAAAAAACCGTTATAAATACGTATCGGAAAGTGTGGTTCCCATCCGTTCTGTCTATTGCTTTGTTTGCATACCTGGGCATGTATGTTCCGTTTACACTCGTCTTGTCGTTCCCATTACTCATTGCATGGTTAGGTGCTCCAGTGATAGTATGGTACATAAGCCGCTCTATTCCTGAAAAAAAGATTCAGTTAGATGCTGTAGAAACCTTATATCTGCGCAATCTCGCCAGAAAAATTTGGGCATTCTTTGAAACATTTGTTGTGGAAGGAGATAACTGGTTGCCTCCCGATAATTACCAGGAACAGCCGGTGGAAAGGACTGCTCACCGCACGTCGCCTACTAATATTGGATTTTGCCTTTTGGCAAATCTTACGGCAATGGACTTCGGTTATATCACAAAGAGCGTTTTTATTGAACGTACCACTAACACAATCGACACGCTTACAAAGCTGGAAAAATACAGAGGGCATTTATACAATTGGTACGATACAGTTTCATTAAATCCTTTAATGCCCAAATACATTTCCACAGTGGACAGCGGTAATTTTGTTGGGCATATTTTAATCTTAAAACAATCTTTGTTCAGTATCCGGAACGAAAATATAATAGATGCGAAACTATTTGAAGGACTTTTGGACACAATCCGGATTTTTATCGAAAAATCGCCGGATAATTCTGCTGTTAGAAAGTTTAGGTCGCAGGTGGAGGCTTTTCCGAATAATTTTGATAAGCCATCATTAATAAGTTCTTATCTAAATGAGTTAACAACCTCTTTCAGAAAGATATTAGTGGATCTTGATCTCAACCCTGATGATGAAGATGATTGGTGGTCGCAAAAAATTGCAGAGCAATTACATGATATACAAAGCGAAGTTTCCATCTTTTTACCATGGCTTTCTTTGCCAGCCACTCCGGAAAAATTTGAACATTTGCTCATTGATCTTCCATCTTTGCCCACGTTATACCAGGTGGCAAAACTTGAAGAGTTATTACTTCAAAAAATCATTACCTCCTATCATATTGATAATACTTTTGAAGAGAATGAATGGCTGGATGCTTTTAGGGCTGCCATTACAGCACCTGCAAGGCGGGCAAAGGAAATGCTGTTAAAAATTAATTCTCTTCTTGTAAAATGCGTAGAACTTTCCACTATTGACTATAGTTTTTTATTTGATAAAACCCAGCACTTATTATCTATTGGGTATAATGCCGATGAACACCGGAAAGATAATAGTTATTATGACCTGCTTGCTTCTGAGGCGAGAGTAACAACTTTTATTGGAATTGCACAGGGAAAACTACCTCAGCAAAGTTGGTTTGCACTTGGCAGAAAACTTACCAGCCAGGGCACAACACCTGTTCTTCTGTCGTGGAGCGGCTCAATGTTCGAATACCTCATGCCTATGTTAATAATGCCATCATACGAAAATACTTTGCTTGATGAAACCAACAAGGGCATCGTTCAAAAGCAGATAGAATATGGAAAAAAACGCGGCGTCCCATGGGGTATTTCAGAATCAGGTTATAACTTATTAGATGCGGATCTCAATTATCAATATCGTGCTTTCGGCGTTCCTGGTCTGGGATTCAAAAGGGGGCTGGGTCAGGATCTCGTTATTGCACCTTATGCCACCGTTATGGCATTAATGGTAGCCCCGGAGGAAGCCTATGATAATTTAAAAAGACTAAAAGATCAGGATTTTGAGGGCAGATATGGTTTTTATGAAGCAATTGATTACACGCCGTCAAGGCTTCCAAGAAGAACTGCGTTTACAATTATCAAGTCTTTTATGGCTCATCACCAGGGTATGAGTTTTTTATCAATAAGTTACCTGCTTTTAAATAGACCTATGCAAAGGCGTTTTGAGGCAGATCTTCAATTGAGGTCTGCGCAATTATTGCTGGAGGAGAAAGTTCCAAGAGCAGTAACATTTTACTCACCCTCCGTTCATGAGGCAGACATCAATGTTACTCCGGGCGGCAGTGAATCAATAAGAGTAATCAACACACCTCAAACTCCAATTCCCGAAGTACAATTATTATCTAATGGCCGCTATCATGTAATGCTTACCAATTCCGGGGGTGGCTATAGCAGGTGGAAAAATATAGCGGTTACCCGTTGGCGTGAGGATTGCACCTCCGACAACTGGGGAACGTTCTGCTATATCCGGGATCTTGAAAATAACAACACCTGGTCTTCAGCATTTCAACCAATATTAAAACAGAGCGATAATTATGAAGCTGTTTTTTCACAGGGCAGGGCAGAATTTAGACGGAGGGATTCGGCAATAGATACGCATACTGAAATTGTAGTGTCTCCTGAAGATGATATAGAATTGAGGAGAGTGCACTTCACGAATCGTTCACGTAAGAGAAAATTTATTGAGGTAACGAGTTACGCTGAAGTAGTGTTAGCTTCTGCTATAGCAGATGAACTGCATCCTGCCTTTAGTAATCTTTTTGTTCAAACAGAAATTAATGAATCCCGCAATGCGATTATTTGTACCCGCAGGCCACGTTCGGAAGAAGAACAAAATCCATGGATGTTTCATGTAATGAAAGTCCATAATGCAGAAATTCAGCAGGTAACTTACGAAACATCAAGAGATAAATTTATTGGACGAGGCAATACCGTTAATAATCCTGTAGCGATAAATAATCCGAAGGGACTATTGGGTAATAGTGGCTCTGTATTGGATCCTATTGTTTCGATTCAATACCGCATTTACCTGGAACCATATCAATCAGCAAAGGTTGATATGATTTTTGGAATAGCAGAAACAAAAGATCTATGTTATAATCTTGTTGGAAAATACCAGGATAAAAATATTACGAATCGCGGGCTTGAACTTGCATGGACTCACGGCCAGGTAATACTTAAACAAATAAACGCAGTTGAGGCCGACGCACAATTATATAATAAGATTGCGGCGTCGATTATTTATGCCAACGCTTCTTTGCGTACCGACCCTGCCAATATAATAAAAAATCAACGGGGGCAATCCGGGTTATGGAGCTATGGCATTTCAGGAGATTTACCTATCATTCTTTTGCAAATTGAAGATATTGATAACATTGAGATGGTACGCCAGCTAATTCAGGCGCATGCTTATTGGTCTTTGAAAGGGTTGAAAACCGATCTTGTAATTTGGAACAATGATCACGGCAGCTACCGGCAACTATTACAGGATAGAATACATGGATTGGTTGCTCCCGGCTTGTCGGGTAATTTAAAAGATCAGCCTGGAGGTATTTTTATAAGATCTGTTGATCAGATATCGAATGAAGACAGAATATTATTTCAATCTGTAGCTCATGTGGTTATTTCAGATTCACTTGGTTCCCTCGAAGAACAGGTTTACAGGACCAATAAATTGAAATCATCGATTCCTTATTTCAACCCAACTAAATTTTATGCATCATTGGATATCCCCCCGGCTAATGACCAGGCAGGAAATGATTTGCAATTTTTCAATGGCCTCGGAGGTTTCTCTAAGGACGGCAAAGAATATATTGTTACCACAACTCCCGGAAGTCGAACACCGGCTCCATGGATTAATGTGTTGGCCAATCCTCAATTTGGCACTATCGTTTCTGAAAGCGGGCAATCTTATACGTGGATCGATAATGCGCATGAGATCAGGTTAACGCCATGGAACGATGACCCAATAACAGATTTAAAAGGGGAAGCGTTTTATATCAGGGATGAAGAGAGCGGTAAGTTTTGGTCTCCAACTTCGCTGCCGTGCGGTGGTAACTCACCTTATATAACAACGCATGGTTTTGGCTATAGCACTTTTGAACATTGGGAAGATGGGATTACATCTGAGATGACCGTTTTCGTTGATATTGAAGAGCCGGTTAAATTTATTGTTATAAAAATAAAAAATAATTCAGGCAGGCTGCGTCAGCTTTCGCTAACAGGTTATCTGGAATGGGTGCTGGGAGACACACGTTCAAAATCTCTCATGCATACTGTAACGGAAATGGATAAACGAAGCGGGGCTATTCTTGCGAGAAATTCTTACAATGTAGAGTTTGAAAGCAGGGTAGCTTTTTTTGATACCGATGATTCCGTAAGAACATTTACTGCAGATCGCTCTGAATTTTTAGGACGCAATGGAACCGTTAAAAATCCGGATGCCATGAACCGTGTAAGGCTATCGGGAAAAAGAGGTGCGGCTTTAGATCCATGTGGCGCTATCCAGGTTGCCTTTGATGTTCATGAAAAAGAAATAAGGGAAGTTATATTTCGTGTGGGAGCGGGCAGAAGCACAGAAGAAGCGCTTGCCCTCATCGAAAAATTCTCTGGCGGTGGCGCCGCTCAAAATGCACTGGAAAAAGTGAAAAGATTTTGGCACTATTCATTGAGTACCATTCAGATTCAAACACCGGATGCTGCCACCAATATATTGGCAAACGGTTGGTTAAATTATCAAACACTAAGTTGTCGTCTCTGGGCCAGAACCGGATTTTATCAATCTGGCGGGGCATTCGGATTCAGAGACCAGCTACAGGATGTGTTATCGCTGGTTCATTTGACACCATCACTCGTAAAAGAACAGATACTGCTTTGTGCATCGAGGCAGTTTATCGAGGGCGATGTGCAACACTGGTGGCATCCGCCCAAGGGTCGCGGAGTTCGCACAACGTGTTCCGATGATTTTCTTTGGCTGCCTTATGTTACATCAAGATATATAAATGTTACAGGCGATGATGGAATATTAAATGAGTCTGTATCTTTTCTTGAAGGCCGCCCGCTAAACGCAGGAGAAGATTCTTACTACGATCTTCCTATAAGATCGGACAAAGCAGCAACAGTATATGAACACTGCATAAAAGCAATTGAACATGCCCTTCACTTTGGTGTACATGGTTTACCTTTTATGGGCTCCGGCGATTGGAACGACGGGATGGATAAAGTTGGTAACGAAGGCCGGGGAGAAAGTGTTTGGCTTGCCTTCTTTCTATACAACGTATTGGTGAAATTTGCAGAGGTCGCCAATTTGAGAAAAGACAGCAAATTCGAAGAGAAATGCAAACAATCTGCAGCGACTCTTAAAGCGAATATCAATAAAAATGCATGGGATGGAGAATGGTATCGCCGGGCATATTTCGACAATGGTACTCCGCTTGGCTCAAAAGAAAATGAAGAATGTAAGATTGATTCCATAGCACAGAGTTGGTCAGTGCTGTCCACTGGAGGTAACAGTGAGCGTGTACCTATAGCGATGCAATCTGCAGCAAAATATCTGGTGCGTAAAGAAGACGGCATAATACAATTGTTCGATCCTCCATTCGATAAATCTGCTCTTAATCCCGGTTACATTAAAGGCTACGTACCCGGCGTAAGGGAAAATGGCGGACAGTATACTCATGCTGCCATTTGGCTAATTATGGCATTTGCTGCATTAGGCGACGAGGAACGAACATGGGAATTATTGAAAATGATCAATCCAATTAATCGGGGAGGTGATCTTCAGAAAATAGCCATCTATAAAGTAGAACCTTACGTTATCGCAGCCGATGTATACGCTGAACCAAAAAACAAGGGACGTGGCGGGTGGACCTGGTACACAGGATCCGCCGGTTGGATGTACCAGTTGGTTCTCGAATCATTTATTGGTTTTAAACGGGAAGGCAACTTATTATATTTTAAGCCATGCCTTCCTGACGATTGGCAGACAATAAAAATCAATTATCGATACATGGATACCGATTATGAAATAGAATTGAAAAAATTGCCTGGTAACAAACAAGCCGGACTCGTAGTTGACGGCAAAGAGCAAGCCGATTCTTTTCTCACTCTTATAAACGATGGAGCAAAACACAGCGTGGAACTTTTTCAATCTTTCTCCTGAAGAGAATAAAATTCATGCGACATCCACGAGTTTGTGATTACAGATATTTGTAAATAGTTGCAAATAAAATCATTGAGCCTCAGGTTCGGGGGCCAGCAGCTTTACTTTATTTATTTTTTACATATTGATAATCACTAAACCATATTGACTTAAAACAAGAAGATAGGAATTCTGGCAGCAAAAGCCACTGAATTAGTACAAGAAATTCAACTATTTTTTTGCTCATTGCCTATAATAGATGTGGGTTCAAATCGCTTTATGGGCATTTAGCTTATGCAATTCAAGGATTGTTGTTTTACCATCATCACTTTCGCGGTACATTGGTATAAATTTACGATTGAAAAGAATTTCATTAAAAGTATATGATGTTCGTTGCTGAACGAAATTGGAAAATACGTCATCAAACCCCCGCAGCATTACATACAATTCTACATCCGCATTTTTCATATCATCTTCCGATAAGCCATGGAATGGGCTGTTGCCATCGATAGGATGGACTACCGTCCAACTCAATGGCATGCTTTCAACCCGTGTTCTTTCAAGTTCGAGACTAAAATATTTGTAAACTGGCTTATCATTTTCAAGTAGCAGCAAACCTGTATTTACCCTTATCTCAAGATCGGTAAGTGCATGCTTGTCTTTAAAGGCCGCAAAACGAAACATAAGTCCTGTACCCTCTTTGAACGGGCTTACCAATGCATGATCACTGAAGATCAAATAACTCTTCGGTTTTGAAAAACGGCCATAGATCAAACCTGTAGCTATTGCAAGAGATAGAAATCCAGTGAGCGCTTCTGCTGCCGCAACAATATTGGCTCCGTCCCCCACCGGACTTATATGGCCATAGCCGACCGTAGTAAAAGTTTGTGTACTAAAATAGAAAACCTCTCTTGCAATTTTCCAGTTGCTGCCATCAATTAATCCATCTAGTTGATCTGCACCGATGAGAAGATAGATCGACGTAAAAAAAATATTGATAGCCACATAGAAAATAAATATTACGGTAATAAATTTCCAAAGAGGCAGGTTAAGCATATCCTGGAACAAGCTGAAACGTTTAAAGAAAGGCATTCCTTCTTTTACGAGGTTATAACTCCCATCCTTATTGATAAAGCGGCCACCTGTATCATTAGTGTTGCTTGCAAAACCAGTGTCGTTATTCTGTTTTGAAAAAGGGTTTATTTTTTTAGGCGATGACATTTTCAGTTTCTGTAGTTATGATACAAATCTATTTCATATAAGTAATTCTCAATTTGATCCAGTCAAGAAAACTATTGAAAAAAATTGATTTAAATTTCCCAGCTATCATTGCAATAGTTGTTGCCGTAAAAACCTTCTTAAAAAATTATTTTTCAGTCACCTTCAAACTTAACTTGTTTTTAATATGATAGAACAGTACAAGAAAGAGTTTATTAAGAATTAAAAAATCTAATTCTTACACGGATTTATTTTTTTTACTAACTTTTGTTCCGATCATCATAATTACCCATTGAAAATAATTCGAAACTAATTTCACAAAACTGGTATTCAATTTTATCATATGCATTTGTCAACCTTCACAGAAAGCTTAGCCGCTAACGAACCCCCGCGAAATATTTCAGTTTATCTCAAATCTCTTTGGTACGATGCGAAAGGCGATTGGGATAAAGCTCACCAACTAATACAGGATGTTGAAGATAAAAATGCATCATGGATACATGCCTATCTTCACCGAAAAGAAGGAGATGTTGCCAATTCCGGTTATTGGTACAGCCAGGCCGGTAAAAGACGATCATCACTTTCCTTAGAAAGAGAATGGGAAGAAATTGTAACCGCATTGATTTGATGGTATTAAGGTTCATGACAAAGCAGGATGCGTTCGGCGAAGGGGAGTTTATTACCCACCTGTGATGGTATCAAATAAAAAGAAGGTTCTTTTTGGTATTTCAATTTAAAATTAGTTGCTCTGGTTCAATATTATTGCGCCTGTTATCAGAGAAAAAAAACTAAAGATAAAAAGATAGGTCAAAAATAAATTGCTATACAATTGACTGTTAAACATGCAGAGTAAAATAAGG
>Ga0105241_10001778_pt1 | contig 16370 bp, 19 predicted proteins | sample KBSC64metaG_FD_80422 | JGI IMG/M metagenome (GOLD analysis project Ga0105241, IMG submission 80422) | Corn rhizosphere microbial communities from Kellogg Biological Station, Michigan, USA - KBS C6-4 metaG | ecosystem: Host-associated > Plants > Roots > Rhizosphere > Soil | place: Michigan, USA... | reverse complement strand
TTCAGATCTTCTGATCGCGGGCTTCAAGGCGCATATTGCGCCGGCCGCCCGCAGCTGAACTGGGGCGTTAGGCCTCACCCGAGTCCCAGCCGGACGAATCAAATGCCGCAACTCACAGCGCCGACTCGGCCCAACCGCGCGTCACGCTCAAGAAAACTCCAGCCACCGCCGCGTAAGTTCTACGCGATCATGTGCGGGCTGGGTACGGCATTCGGCGTTGTCGTCCTCTCCGCCAATCTCATCCGATTCTGGCTCGATGAGCGCGTGCGCCCGTGGCCGACAACGTCCGCGCGGTTACTGAGCGTCGAAATAGCGCGAGATGAAATAGGCGTGTTGAGCGGGCGGTACGCGAATATTCCATTGCGAGAGCGCCGCTTTCATGTCCGCTACTCGTACTCCGTGGCCGGCTCCTCCTATGTCGGGACGGAGATTGGCGCGCGCGGTGCGATAGCGCGCGTTGGCGGCGGCTCAAATCGCTATATGGTCGGTCAGAGCGTGATCGCGCACTATAATCCCGCCGATCCGACCGAGGCCGTTATCGAGGCCCCGTTCCCGGCGGCTGCTCTTCTGGGAATGGTCGCCGGGGCCGCGTTACTGGGTATCGCGTGGCACACTTACCGGATATCGACACGCCTACGCCCAAGAGATTCCGGTGCGCGTGATGCTTAACACATGTTGCAACTGACGGGCGCTCCAAGCATTGTGGTTGTCGCCTATTCTGATCTTCTCATCATCGGTGTCAACGCGCAACTTGATCCGACTGCCCGCAACTGAACGAGGGCGTTGGGCTTCACACATGCTTCAATCGAGAGTCCGGCTCGGGCTCTGCATAGCTCTGCTGGCGACCAGTAGTTCGGTGGCGCAAGGACAACGCCGTTCATTCGCTGCCGATCTCGGCGTTGCCTGGGGCAGCGGGCGGGGTGGCGATTACGTCAATCGCGATCTAGTCGGCCTGCGGCTCGCCGCGAGCGCTCCGTATGCTCCACGGGCTCTCGGCGGGTTCGCCGACATCTCGAGACAAACTCTATCGCACGTCCTTGGAACACCGATGAGTTGTTCCGCTGGTCCCCCCATCCACTGCACCACCGGATTCCCGCAGCTAGTCGGCTGGACCGGCATCGTCGGTCTGTTCATCCGTGACGGATCGCTCATAGAGTTCCGAGCCGGAGCCGGCGCAGCTCGATACGCTGTGAAAGACGCGCTGAACAGTCATCTCGGTGCGTTCACCGGAATCGCCGATGCTGCGGTCTATCCTCCACCGTATTTGGGGGTCGCGGTCGCCATTCAGGAAGTAGTTCTCAACGAATACTCAGGTGACAAACTCTCGGTCCTGCCGATCACCATTGGACTACGTGTCCGCTAATCCCGCATCGTCGCTCATGAACCCGAACGATCGCTGAAGCTGTCGAATGAACTATCGTTGCTCGCTTCGCTCGATCTTGTTTCGCTCGTTCGCAGCTAACTTGGGCGTGAGATGACCACACACTTCTCAGGAAAGCACGGTCGTTGAAGGCTGCCAGCCGGTCCGCATTGATGGTTTCGGCGATCGCCGCCATGTCGTGCTCTACGAAGAGTCACGATCAACCCGCGCTCGCGAGTACCGCCACACGGGATACGATCTCGCTCGACTCTTGTGCGGCCCTGGATGCCCAAGGGGCGCCGCAGAATCGTGTCCTCGAGCCGGACGAAACGATTCCGCCGCCGCATCCCGGCTCCTGGGCAGCGACGAAGCGAATAGCGCGCGACAGCTTTCAACTCGAAGTACCCTCTGTCGCGAATGTGGGCTCGAAGGATACACAAGGGACATACTGGGTCGCCGATTTGCCGGGTTGCCGATACTTCTGCGTTCTCGGGATCACGTTCCAGACCGACTCGGTCGACCGATCCCTCGATCAGTATGTCGCGAGTCATCGCGTCGTCGACACAGCGAAAGACCCGGACGCCGAGATTCCAGGTCCACCCCACCCGATTCGGCTCGCGCGGTCCGACGGACTGATCATGAGCACGCCGTGTGGCGACTGCACCTCTGGTCAAATCGTGACGAAGCGAGGGCGGACCGTTGCATACATCAGCTACTCGCTGGACGACCGCGATGGGTATCAGCCGGGTCTAATCTGTCGTTTTGCACGCGTCGCCTCAACGTTTGCGTGGTCTCGTTAGATCCAGATCTCGCAGCGGTCATCTCACCGGCGTTGCACCTGACGGGCGCGAGCTCTAAGGAAGTCATCGTGGTTTTCGCCTTTCACGATCGTCTCATCGCACGCTGCGTCGCACATCTTCAGTCGACCGCCCGCAGCTGAACTGGGGCGTCAGCTAGCCATCAAGCATTGTACCGCCTTCTGGAGAACGGATGCGGCTTCGTATTGCGACGATCGCGGTGCTCGGGATCGGCGGACGCGCCTTTGGCCAGCAATACCCACCGCCGTTTCCAAGAGACGGTGTGAGCAAGGCCGTCGAGACGGACCGTTTCATCGTTTGGGTCGGCGTGCTCGGATTCAAGAGTCGGCCATCCGCGGTGCACTGGCATTCGCTCGACGAGATCGGCGTTTTCCTCGACGATGGCGGACGCATTCGCACCGCTAGCGCTCGAGAGCGTGGGCAACGCTATCGTGGTTCCTCTCGAGAGCGGAGAGGTTCGAGTCATTCGGCCGGGCGGTGCCACGAGAGGCTGACGTTGGCGTTCGGCGAACCCGTGCTGCTTCAGGACGGACCCGCCATCATCGTTGAGGCGGTTGCCGGCACACCGCGGATCGTGGTGGTGCAACTCAAGTGAGTGATCCGACACGCAGTCGACACGGTCTCGGTCGCGGGTAGCTAACGACCGGCGTTACGCGCAACCAATCCCAACGATCGAACCATGCGGCACGATCCGCTAATCACGCTCTCTATGACTTGTACGCGGGTCGTCCGCTTGGGTGCCCACGGCGTACTCTACAGTGCAATCGACCGTTTGGCGGCAGCCATGCGATCGGCTGCAGCCTAGGATCCCGCTCCCTATTGGAGAGTCCTAATGAAGCGAACGCCGATCGTCGCTGCGCTCCTCCTGTCGACTAGCTCGAGTGCTATGGCGCAGCACCCGAACGCACGTGCGACAACGAGCACCGAGCAAGCGGTTCAGCAGCAAGATCAGGAACGGATTCGCGCGCAGATCAGTGCCGACTCCGTCGCGCTTCGCCGGATCTACGCCGATGACTTTCTCGGCATCGGACCGACCGGTGTCGTGCGCAACAAGGCAGAGGTCATCGCCGACTTCACATCACACGCGCTGACGTACCAGTCCATCACTACCGCCGAGGTTCGTGTTCGCGTATATGGAAATACCGCGGTGGAAACCGGCCGCTCGACGATGGTCGGCCAGGATAGAGGCAAGCCAGTGCCACGTGACAATCGTTTCACGCGTGTCTGGGTCATGACGGCCGGGCGGTGGCAGCTCGTGGCGAATCACTATTCGCTGATGACCTCACAATAGGCAGTGCCGTTGTGGCGCCTCAGGTCGGATCGCAGCTCAGCGAAGTCTGGTCGAGATCAAGCATTCGGCGAGATGCGCCAGAGCGGCGTCGTCTAACGGGCTTGCAACTGACGAGCGCGAGATCCAAGGAAGTCGTTGCGGTTGAGCGCCTATTCAGATCTTCTCATCATCGGCCGTAACCCGCATATTGGACGGACCGCCCACAGCTGAACCGGGGCGCTAGGCGGCCAACCAGCTTTCTCAACTACCGAGGTCGGAACATGAGAGAGACCTGTCCTAATGCGCTTCATAGCGTGGGCTGCAGTCCGCCTTGCGGCGAGTTGAGATTCGCGTTACTGGCGCTTGTGTTGGGCTTGGGTGGTATTCCGCTGTCGTGTGCGAGCGTACCGGGTCCGCACGGCGCGCGCGTTCCGAACACGGCACCCAGGAACATCCGCAACGAGAAGGGGATTGAGATGGTTTGGATTCCGCCGGGAACCTTCACCATGGGTTCGACTGATGCAGAAATCCAAGCCGCGTTCGAGGACTCGAAGCGCGCATCGCCCCAATATGCGAGCATGGACTGGTTCACGGGAGAGAAACCCAGGCACCAAGTCGCCATTTCGAAAGGCTTTTACGTGGGGAAGTATGAAGTGACTCAAGGGCAGTGGCGGGCGGTGATGGGGACCACGGTGCAGCAACAAATGGCGAAGGCGGGTCCAACGTGGACCCTGGTCGGAGAGCAGGGCGACAACTATCCGATGGTCTACGTCAATTGGGATGAGGCGCAGGAGTTCGTCGCAAAGCTGAACGCGATGCAGGATGGCTACCAATATCGTTTGCCGACGGAGGCGGAATGGGAGTATGCCGCCCGAGCGGGAACGACGACGGCATTTGCGTTTGGGGATTCGCTCCGTCCCGACCAGGCAAACTTTGGCGGCAACCATCCTTACGACGACAAGGGTCGCTTGCGGCCTGCAACCACACCAGTCGGAAGCCTTCAGCCGAACGCGTGGGGGCTGTACGACATGCATGGCAACGTTTACGAATGGTGCCAGGATTGGTATCACGATAGTTATAACGGAGCGCCGACGGACGGGAGCGCGTGGCTGACTGGCGGCGACGAGAAGGTGATTCGCGGCGGTGCGGCAGGCAGCAACGCTGGCAATGTGCGCTCGGCCGTCCGCCACAACATGGCACCGGGCAAGCGCACTGGCAGCCTTGGCTTTCGTGTGGTCGCCGTCGTGCGGGCTCAGTAGAGTCTTTACTCGTCCGCGATTCCACCGTCGAGGACAATCTCGATACCTCACTGGACACATTCATGAGAACCGTTCATCGCGGTCGTCGCATTGCGACCGTCTACATTGCACTTGCAACGCTCTCTTGCGCCCGCCAGAGTTCGCCCGTCTATCAGGCACCCGGCGCACTCGTGGCCAACGCCGTCTGGCCCGGCGCAACCTGGGACTCGATTCGCGACCCGCGCATCGCCGGCTGGACGCGAGCGGGGCTCGACAGCGTGCGCGCCGTGCTTTCGACGAAAGCGACCACGGGGTTCGTCGCGATCGTCGGTGGACGGGAGCTCATGACGTACGGAAACATCGATACGGTGACGTACATCGCGTCGGCGCGGAAAAGTGTCCTCTCGATGCTCATCGGCAACTACGTGCGCAACGGGACGGTGGACCTGAACAAGTCGCTCGCCGACCTGGGCATGGACGACATCGGCGGGCTCACGGACCAGGAAAAGCAAGCGACGGTGAAGGACCTGATCACCGCGCGGTCCGGCGTGTTCCATCCGGCGTCCAACGAGGGCAGCGATCTCGCTCCTCCGCGCGGGTCTCAGAAGCACGGGACGTACATGCTGTACAACAACTGGGACTTCAACGCGCTGGGCGTCGCATTCGAGATCATGACGAAGCGCGATATCTACGACGCGCTCGAGAGCGACCTGGCGCGTCCGATCGGGATGCAGGACTTCAAACGCGCGCAGCAGCGCAAGACCGGTGACTCGACGCTGTCCCGATATCTCGCGTATCACATGAACTTCTCGACGCGCGACATGGCGCGGCTCGGCTACCTGATGCTGCGACAGGGCAACTGGAACGGACGCCAGCTCGTGCCGGCCGACTGGGTCGTCGAGAGTACGCGCGCGTTCACGCCCGTCGGCGAGCTGAATCCGCCGGAGGAGAGAAGCGGCCCATATGGGTACGGCTATCTCTGGTGGGTGTGGGACGGGCCGCACGCAACGGGTGCGTTCGAAGGGGCGTACGCGGCTCAGGGAGCGTTCGGGCAATACATCATCGTGATGCCGAAGCTCGATCTCGTTGTCGCGCACAAGACCCGTCCCGACCTTGTCGACGCGCAGGGCAACAGGCGTGGGGTGTGGGCTTCAGACCTGGACCAGATTCTCGCCGCGCTCGTCCGCACGCACTGCGGCGCGTCATGCCCGTAGAGGGCGAGCGCTTCCAGAATGCGATCGCGGAACGTTCTCACGCCATCTCGAGCGCGCTCAGTCAATCCGGATTCCGTCGATCGAGACGATTGTCGTGGATCTCATGAATACCGACGTTCCCGGTCCACGCATCGGCAGCGATCAGTTGGACGCGATTATGGCGACCGTCGTGGCTGCACGGCGCCGCTGATTCGCGGTCTAACGATCGTTGAAGCAGACGAACGATCTTCGGTGGCTCGGCGCCGCCGCCGCAATTCTATATGTTCGTTCGCTGCTTAATTTGGGCGTTAGGCCTCCATCGGCGACTTACGACAGGAGGGGTCATGATGAGCGCGGCACCACGCACTGACGGGAATTTGCCCGAACTCCTGGTTGCGCACGCACGCAGCGTCTCAGATGGACGGTTGGTGGCCGACGTTCTCTGCGGGTGCGTAGTTCTCGGCCTCGCGATTGCCTTTCGTCCGTTCGCTTGGCTCTCAGTCGCCGGCGCTGGTGGCTGTTTGATATCGTTCGGGCTCTGGGGTGTCTTCGATCGTGAAGTCGGTGAGCGGGAACACGCGACGCATTCGCGGCTTCTGATGAGTCTGCGTATCGGGCGAGCGCTTTCGGCAACACTTGGCGCGGTCGCCGGTGTAATCTTGGTCTTCGGCGTCCTTGGTGTCGCGCTTGGCACGTGGGTTAGTTAGCGCGTCGGGAACCGCCGCGCGGCCTCCAGCGATCGGGCAGGGTTCGCGGCAACGCGCGACCCTTTCGTGCGGCGGCGGCAAATCGGCCACGCCTGCTGACCGCGCCGACAGCAAACCCGCTTCTGGGGACCTGGCGCGCCATCGAGTATGTCAACGTGAACGCTGCGGATAGTGCATCGCGGTACCCGTTCGGCCGGCCGCCGCGTGGCTACCTCGTGTATGACGCGACGGGGCACGTCTTTCTTGCGGCCGTGCGAGGGCTAACAGCCGCACCGGAGGCACGCGGCCGGTGGATGAACACTGACTCGGCCACGCTTCACATGCTGCTCAGCGGGGCCGCCTCTTATTTCGGCACGTACCGAGTCGACAATTCCTCGCAAACTGTCATTCACATGATCGAGGGAGAAATCCCCCCAAATCTCGGGGCAACGGAGATTGCGACACCGTTTCACGTCGTTAGCGATACACTGCAGCTAGGACGCGATAGTTCGGCCCACTGGCGCTTCATTCGTCTGCGGTAGCCACCCTCGGAGCCTTACGACCCTGGTCGACACTGCTTGACGTGCCGAGTGGATCTGTCGAGCTCAGCGCGGCGCCAGCCTAACGTACGTTGCAACTGCCGGGCGCTCCAAGCATTACGGTTGAGCGGCTATCACGATCTTCTCATCACAAGCTGCAACGCGCATATTTGCGCTGACCGCCCGCAGCTGAACTGGGGCGTTAGGTTGAACACACGCTCCTCTGAGATTTCGCATGATCCGCCAGCGTCTTCGCGGCATCCTCCGCACAACAATCGCCACAATCGTTCCGTGGGCGGCAGTTGGCCTTTTCACCGGGCTCGCCTTTCAATTTGGTCTCGTGCCGGGCGTGGTCGTTTTCCTGAATAGCCGGGTTCCCGGTGGACTCGTCGCAGCTTGCACGCTCGTAGGTGCGACGGTCGGCGCAGTTAACGGACTGACGCTCTCAGGTCTTGTACTCGCCACGGAGCGTGGAAAGAACTTGGACGAGCTTCGCGCGTGGCGGTTTGCCGCGTGGGGCGCTATCGCGACGGCAGCAACCCTTGGCCTCTTCTTTCAAAGTCCCGTCGTCGCTGCTCTCGGCGCCGTTCTCGGTGCCGGCGCCGGAAGCGCTGCCCTCTCGGCCGCTCGTCGCGCTCGCGTGCCTCAAGAAAGTAGCCACGCCCGAACGCTCGGCGAGTAAGCATCCCAAGTCCCGTCAACCTAACGATGGCTGCAACTGCCACTCGCTGGATGTCACCACCGAGCTTCTCCTCTATGGCAACAACACTCCGGACCTGTAGGCTTGCGGCGATCGCGGTACTGATCGCCACGAACGTGCACGCCCAATCGGAGGGCTTGCCACGACCGGTGGCCGACCATCACGCCCATTTGCGGAGCGTTGCAAATTGGCAGCTGGTCAACGAGCGGCTCCCGGTGGTGAAGCTGCCCGGCGACCTCGATCAGCTCCTGCGCGACTTCGAGCGGAACTGGCAGGCTCCCGACAACAAGATCGCGCTCGCGGCGCAGTTTACTGACAGCGGTCTGTTTCAGTATGCAGATGACTGGCTCCGTGGACGGGCGGCGATCCGAATGATGCTTGTCGGCTCGGCGGGAGCCCTGAAACTCCGGGCGCAAGCGTTTGATGCCGACCAACGCTCGGGGCACGTCGGCGGTGCCTACGGCTTCTATCGCGACACCGTATGGGTGGATCAGGGCAGGTTTCTTTTCGCGTTACGTCGCGACCCCGGCACACCGTGGCGAATTGCCGCGGCCAATCTCACACAGACGACGCCATCGCCGAAACCGGCGCGCGATCCGTACTCGGCCGCGGACTACATCGCAGCGTTGGATTCCGCCGGCATCCGGCGCGGCGTGGTGTTGTCGTCTGCCTACCTGTTCGCCGCCGGCTTTCGTGACGTCACGGACGAAGCGGCGAAGGTTCGCGCGGAGAACGATTGGACCGCGCGCGAGGCGGCCCGCTATCCAGACCGCCTCGTTGCATTCTGCAGCCTCAACCCGCTTCGCGCATACGCGCTCGATGAGTTGGCGAACTGTGCGCGGGATCCGCGCATCCGTGGATTGAAGATGCATCTCACGACTGCCTTCTTCGATTTTCGCGACGCCGAGCATGTGCGCAAACTCGCCGCCATGTTCGCGGCGGCAAACGCGCGGCGGTTTCCCATCGTCGTTCATATGCGAACGATGAACCCGGAGTACGGCCGCCGCGACGCCGAGATCTTCCTGAGCCAAGTGCTGCCGAAGGCGCCCGACGTGCCGATACAGATCGCCCACCTCGCCGGATGGGGCGGCTACCCCCCGCCGACTGACTCGGCGCTGTCGGTGTTCGCCGATGCGTTCGCGTCCGATGATCGTCGCGTGTCGAACGTCTACTTCGACGTGTCTGCACTCACCGGGGTTTCCCCATCGACAGCGGAACGTCTAGTCCAGCAAATCCGCCGGATCGGAATCGACCGAATGCTGTTCGGCATCGACCAAGTCGGCGCACCAGGTGAGGCATGGGAGTCACTGACCCGCTTTCCGTTCACTCGGGATGAACTGGTCCGGATCGCGACGAATCTGGCGCCGTGGCTCCGTCCGCAGGCAGATCGCTGACGGTCGGAGTCCCTGCGGACGCCGCCGAACGAACGCTGAAGCTGACGAGCGATTAATTGATTGCTCGCTTCGCTCGCTTCTTTGACTCGCTCGCAACTTGGCTAGGGCGTTATACGGATACAGGCTACGATGCCGGGACTGAACGACGCAGCGCAACGATTCCACGAACTGTTCAACGTCCCTCGTCGCGGACGTTCTGCAGCTGGGCGCTCGAGCCCTCGTCCTCTGTTGCGCCTCACCGGAGCGGAGTACATAGTTGCGCCGAGCCCCGCCCGCCTCCGTGTACCTGCTCGCATCCGCGCCGCGGTCCTTCGTCACTCTCCCACGCCTCCGATGCAACATCATCTCGCACTCTTGGACACATGGCGCCGTTCGCGCTCCGTTGTCGTTGTCGGCATCGTCGTTGGCCTTCTCGACCTTGCCCTCGGAGCGTGTGCCGGATCAACTACGCAGCTGAACCTCGCCGGCAGGTCGCGTCGCCCTTTCGCGGCGACGCGTTCAACACCCGATGTGGAGGCCCACGCGAGGCGCAGTGCGGAACCCAAGGCTGACACGGTTGTGATCGAAATGCGCGGTGATGCCAACGGGTACGTGTTTACCCCAGACACCGTGCACATTCACACCGGCGATCTGGTCATGTGGAAGATGGTCAGCGGCGGGCCGCACAATATTGCGTTCTCACAAGCAGCAACTGGCGACGCCGCCGATGTGATCAATCGCAACATGACCGTCAAAATGGCCTATCTCTCGAGCCCCTTGTTGATGAATCCAGGCGAGGCCCTCACGGTCCCATTCACCAATGTCCCGCCGGGTAAGTACGAGTATCACTGCACCCCGCATCTTGCGATGGGCCAGAAGGGTGTCATCATCGTCGATCCATAAGACGAGCGATTCGCGCCTTCGTGAGTCCTCGTTGACCCGCTCCCGTTCTCATGGGACGGAACAGCAGATGAGTCGATGCCAGCGCAGAACGAGGCGCGGAGGTCGCGTTTGCTAGGGCGGCGCAACGCGATGGCAGCCAGAGCCGGCTCGGTTCGGTGAATGAAGTCTGCGTTTGTTGCAGCACTGTTGCGCGACTTCCCGCAGCCCCGTTGCAAGGTTTTTGAGTGGAACACCGGTGGGAGACAGGCAATCGGGACAGTTGAAGGAATCTGTCGCCGTGAGAAATCGAATAACTCATCCGAAAAGAGCTTCGGACTTGGCTACTACGGATGCTGAATTGTCCTATCACTCACGCGTCCATCAAATCGGGTGAAGTCCAGCCATCCGTATAACGATCGTTGCACCTGACAAGGGAGCTGAGGATTGCGCCGCGCTTCGCGCGCGGCGCTCTTATCTTGTTCCCTTGCAGGTGAACTCGGGCGTTAGACCGCGCCCGGGCTTCTCGATACCTTCTGAGACGCTGCAGTCCCGTTACCAGGGTTGCGGACATTTTGGGCGGCGCATACCTTAGCGCCAGGCGTGCAGGGCGCCTCCCGTCCGCGGGTAGGACTGAGTCCACCTGGTAGTCGTCGAAGGATGTCGGTTCTTCACGAACCTCCTTCCGCCCAGTGACAGCGGACCCCGGGCATTTCTCGAGGAGGCTCGTCATGCCCGCCCGCATCGCGTTCGCGGCAAGCCTAGCGCTTGCCCTCTCTCTGTCCGCACCGTCCCACACGGTTGCCCAGGGTGTCGCACCAGCCGGCCGCGTCATACCGCTTCCAGACACGCTCGGCGCCAACTTCCCGCTGGCCGATAGCGCCACGAAGACCGGTTCGCTCGCCGATTACGACACACTCGTCGGCACCTGGACGTTCCGATTTCAGATTCGCCAGCCCAACGGGTTCAAAGCTCCAATCACCGGGCATTGGACGTTCGAAAAGAAACCGGGCGGCGGACTCGTCGAAGACCGTTATCGGCCCGACGACCCCTCACTGCCAATGGGCGTGAGCCTTTACTCGTATCGCGTTTATGATCCCGAGCGAAAGCTGTGGCAGATCATAGGCGCCTCCTCGTACGGCGGCGCCGTACAACTCGGCTTGACGTGGTCGGACGCGCAGAATCGCTACGTCATTCAGCGCGCGCACAGCGTGATCACGCGCATGCGCTATTTGGCGTTGCTCCCCGATCACTTTCTGTGGCGAGCGGATCGTAGCTACGACAACGGCACCACGTGGATTCGCGATTTTGCGGTTCTGGAAGCAACGCGAATCGGTAAGTGAGAGTGAGCGGAGATTCGACTATGTCCGTCCGCCGACTGCCCGTCCGGCCTGATCTCGAACAGCTACAGCGTCAGGCCAAAGAACTGCTCCGTGCCATTCATGGCGGCGATGCCGACGCGATCGCCGAGCTGCGCGAGCACCACCCCGCGCCGATCGATCCGCAAGCGGCGAGGCTGGCCGATGCGCAACTCACGCTGGCGCGAAAGTACGGTGCGTCGAGTTGGACACGCTTAGCGCACTCTGCGCGGTTGGCCGACGCCATTTGGCGGGACGATATAGAGAGCGTTCGCGCCATCGTCACGGGCAATCCAGCATTGCTGCACGAACACGTGCTGATCGATCCGCACAGCAACTGGGGACCGCCGATGACCTATGCCGCCAATCTCGGCCGAAACGCCATCATCCGGATGCTGCACGATCTGGGCGCGACGGATCTCCGCTCGGCCGGCGGTCGCGCCGCGCTTCATGGAAAGGCCGATACGGTGCGAATGATTTACGAGATGGCGGGGCGGCCGCCGCTGGATGCGCGGGCGCTCGCCGGTCCCGCATATACGCTGAATGTGGAAGGCACGGCCGTCTTGTTTGCGCTGGGCGTTCGCGTTGATGGGCCGCACGGTGTGGACACCAACACGATGGAGCACCTGCTTGGCAGTGACGGTCGTAAGCCCGAGGCAAAGCATCGCATTCTCGAGATGTACGTCGAGCACGGCTTTGAGCCGTCCGACACTCCGGTCATGGCGCTGCATCGGGGACGCATCGATCTCCTCGAAGCGCACGTGGCGCGAGACTCGGAGCTCCTCACGCGGACGTTCGACATTGCCGACGTCTTCCCTATGGCGCCCGCTTGCGCGCGAGAACCGTATACCGCTCAGGGGACGCCGGTGCACGGCGCGACGCTCCTCCACATTGCCGCGTATTTCGACGAGACGGAGATCGCGGAGTGGTTGCTCGACCGCGGCATGGATCCGGATGCACGGGCAGCGATCGATGCTCATGGGTTCGGCGGCCACACCGCGCTGTTCTCGACAGTCGTGTGCCAGCACAACTTCTGGGTCAACTACCGAAAGGGACAGCCCGACGAAGCGCGCTTCACACGACTCCTGCTGGATCGTGGCGCAGACCCCAACGTCCGCGCGTCACTCCGTGCGCGACTCGAAGAAGGGCATGGTGGTGGACCGCTCCGCGAGTATCGCGACGTCACAGCGCTCGGCTGGGGCGAGCGGTACGACGCGAAGATCTTTGTCAGCCGCGAGTCGCTGCGTCTGATCGAGGCGCGTGGCGGTCACCGCTGACCCACGCTCGGTCGAATTCAGCAGCATTACGTACGGGTTGGCGGCAGCCGCGTCGGGGCATCGTTCGATGCGCCACGCAGTCTGACGATCGTTGAACCTGGCGAGCGATCTAGGGATTGCTCGCTTCGCTCACCTTTGTTTGATTCGCTCGCACGTTAACTTGGGCATTAGGCGGCTGCATTTGGCTTCACTCACCGATATGCGATTCTTGCCAAGACCGACACGAGTCCCTGTACCCGCGCTGTTCATCGCCCTCGCTTGCTCGGACGCAACGCGGGTCTGCACGCTGCTCGGCTGCCAAAGCGGCGTCACGGTGCACCTACCTGCGCTTCCGTCCCAGCCATTCCGAATCGAGGTCCGCACCTCCCCGAGTGATGTCGCGTACATCTTTGACTGTACCGACGACAACCACCGGTGCCGACAAGACATATTCTTTCCCGGCTTGATTGCGGATCGGCTCTTCGTCACCGTACGCGTCGGTACGGCGTCGCGCGAAACCGAGGTGGTTCAAGTGACCTATGCGCATTCGCATCCAAACGGACCGAATTGCCCACCGGATTGCCAGACCGCTGACGTGAGTGCTGCGCTTCCCAGTTGACGTCTCGGCGCCCGGCCACCGCCGTAACGTGCGTTGCAGCTGGCGGAACTCCGGTGTTAGGCGGAACACAGGCATCACCCAGTGAGCCGTTCTTCATCTGTTATCGCGACTGCGTCGGTCGTCGGGATCCTCGGGGCGACGACTGGCTGTGTTCATCGCAGCCATCAACTCACTCTCGGCAAGGAAATCCCCGTGCCGTCCGGACTCGATACAACGCAAACGCAGGCCTGGATTGCGCAACAAGAGCAGCGTTGCCCGGGGCGGCTCATGCGGCTCTCGGATGTGACTCGCCCGCAGGTTAACTGGGGCGTCAGGCGGACACACAACCAGCATGTCTACTGATGCGCATCGCTTTGAATATTGCAGGCATCTTATGTCTGCTTGTGGGCTGCGTCTGGATCCTTCAGGGAATTAACATCCTCCCAGGGAGTTTCATGACTGGCCAAACGAAGTGGGCCGTCTACGGCGGGATCGTAGCGGTCGCAGGCGTCGGCCTGTTGATCTCGGCCAATCGCCGCAATTCTGAATTGAAGCGGTAGCGCCGGAGGATCGCATCTGCTCGCCTATGGCGTTAGAGAGACGCTCGTTGGAGCGATATCCGATGGAGTGAGATGTGACTTTTCCGCTATTCGGCGCCATGGATGCTCGGTAGTGGCGCTTGACCAGCACGGGCCTCCGACGAATGCGCAAGGATACTTCGGCGCGACTCGCATCGCGAATTAGTCTCGCGGCCTGGTACGACTACGGCGTGACCGATCGGCCACATCGCGTCGCGTTCGATGGAATCATTCGACGCGGCAACCAAGGACGACGTGGGCGGCAAGATCTGGGAGCGGGAAGGTGGTTGAATTCCGGCTGTTGCTGCCGGACCTCGAGCTGATCCAAGGCGCCCGAGATTGAGGATCCCATGCCAAGTGATCGGGTGCTCGTGATCGGTGCCACGCGCGGCACGGGCCTCCTGATTGCCCGGCGTCTGACGCAGGCGGGCGTCGCGGTGCGTGCCCTCGCTCGCGATTCTGCTCGCGCGACCCAAGCGCTCGGCCGGGGAGTCGAGGTTGTGGCGGGTGACATCACTCGTCCCGAAACCCTGCCGTCGGCGATTGAGAACGTGAGTCACATCGTCTTCACCGCCGGCCGCCGCAGTAACCGTCCGGCTCGAGAGGAATCTGTGCGCGACACGGAATACCAAGGGGTCGTCAACACCCTGCGTGCCGCACGTGCCGTCGGATTCAGCGGGCGCTTCCTATATATGACGGCCGTCGGCGGGAGCACGCGATCCATTGCGCGAGTATTCCTCAACTTGTTCAAGGGGAACACGCTCCGTTGGCGAGAGCGCGCGGAAGGCGAGATACGGTCCGCCGGCGGCGACTACACAATCATCCGATCAGGAGTGCTGGTCGACGCGCCTGCCGGTGAGCATGTCATCAAGGTGTCGCAGACTCCACTTCCTCTCTCGCTCCGCTATCGAATCGCTCGAGCCGACGTCGCGGAAGGTTTCGTCGCCGCGCTGGACCATCCCCGTGCTTCGCGAACGACGTTCGAGATCGTGTGGGGGCATCGCGCTCCTCCTGAGCCCTGGCCGCAGATGCTCGACCGCCTGCAACCCGACCTACCGCGCGACTATCTGCCCTGAATTCGTGAGATCCGAAACACACCTTCATCCACGTGCCGAGGTTGCTGACAGCATCGCGATCCTGAACAAGACGTACGGCAAGGTGATCGACTCGATCTGGACGCCGGTCGCGAAATTCCTCGCCCCCGGGCCTTCTCGTCATCAGTGGCTGGTCGACTCGCCTGTGCAGTTTCGGTATCTCACTTGCAGCCGAAGCCGCTAGGTCCCGCGGGACGATCGCGGCAGCTGGGCGGCATTGGCTCGATCAAGAGGCGAATCCTCTGACTGAAGGAGGTCATATGCGACCGCAGGCAGCGTTGCTTCTCTCGATCGCCCACGTCTGTATAGCCGGCGCGCAGGTCAAGACCGCATCGCAGATCGCCGTTACGAGCGGCAGCCGCCTGACGGTACCCGGCGGTGAGATTTGGTATCGCGTCACCGGAGGCGGAAGCGGCACGCCGGTCATTCTCCTCCACGGCGGTCCCGGCAACGCCAGCGTCTACCTCAAGTCACTCGAGGCTCTCAGCACCGAACGCGCGGTGGTTCGTTATGACCAACTCGGCGCGGGCTACTCCGACACCGTACACGATACCTCGTTGTTCAACATCCGTCATTTCGTCGAAGAATTGGAGCTACTGCGCCGGCACTTGGCAGTCGAGCGCGTGCATCTCTACGGGCATTCTTGGGGAGCAACTCTCGCGCTGGAGTACTACCGGGCGTACCCCGAGCACGTCACCAGCCTCACGCTCGCCAGCGAGACGCTGGATCTTCCGGCGTTCTCGGCCAACGTCCGCAGCCTGTTCGAATCCATGCCGGACTCGATGTCGCGCGCAGTGCGGCTCAGGATGGCAGGAGCGCCCTACGATTCGACGGCGTATCAGGCGGCCATGAGGTCATTTCGGGGCCACTTTACGCGGTCACCGGTCGCGGTCGAAGCGGACAGTCTGACGAGGCTGAGCAACCCCGAGATCGCCGCTTACATGATGGGAACGAACCCGTTCACTCCCGCGGGGACGCTTCGGAACTACGACGCGACTGCAGTCTTGAGCCAGGTGAAAGTGCCGGTGTTGTTCGTCGTGGGCGAATTTGACGTCGCCGGCCCCGACATCGTACGGCGCCACGCCAGCCTGACACCGGGTGCGCGCTTCGTCGTGATCCCGAACGCCGGCCATCACATTCAGTGGGACAACGCGTCGGCGACACAGGATGCCGTGCGATCCTTTCTCCGAACGGCAGACTCCCGACGGTAAGGCGTTTCGGCCGACCGACGACAATCGTGTTGCGTCTTACATCCGTCTCGTGGCGCGCGGCATGACCAGACCTTACAATGCAGTCTCTCTGCCTCCCGCGACACCACGATGACACACTCGCTCCCGCGGTCGATCACCGCGCTTTTGTTCCTATCGTCGGCGCTCGCCGCCCAGTCGCCATCGACCTCCGCTGCCGGCGCCAGCTGGATGCGCTACCCA